>JACCDQ011454103.1_pt1 | contig 10324 bp, 6 predicted proteins | sample 7446031 | NCBI WGS metagenome assembly JACCDQ01 (sample SAMN15323442, study PRJNA562643) | freshwater metagenome | isolation source: river surface water | place: USA:Blue River Watershed | collected 2017-08-17
CCATGTCAGCGAAGATGCGCAGCGTATCGACCAGCGTATCGATGGTATCGAACAATGGCTCTTTGTCTTCCTGATTGTCCTTGTTGTAAGCCAGCGGCTGGCCCTTCATCAGCGTCAGCAAGGCGATCAGGTGGCCGTTCACGCGACCGGTCTTGCCGCGCGCCAGTTCGGGCACGTCGGGGTTTTTCTTCTGCGGCATGATCGACGAACCAGTGCAGAAACGGTCAGCGATGTCGATGAAGCCGACGCGCGGGCTCATCCAGATCACCAGCTCTTCCGACAGGCGCGAGATATGCGTCATCACCAGCGCAGCAGCCGCACAGAATTCGATGGCGAAGTCGCGATCCGACACCGCATCGAGCGAGTTGTGGCAGACATCGTCGAAGCCTAGCGTCCTGGCGACGCGATCACGATCGATCGGGAAGGTGGTGCCGGCCAGAGCAGCCGAGCCGAGCGGCAGGCGATTCACGCGCTTGCGGCAGTCCGCCATACGTTCGGCATCGCGGCCGAACATCTCGGTGTAGGCCAGCATGTGATGCCCGAACGTCACCGGCTGCGCCACCTGCATGTGCGTGAAGCCGGGCAGGATGGTCGTTGCATGTTGTTCCGCCAGATCGACCAGCGCAATGCGCAGCGCCTTCAGCAGGCCGAGGATGTCATCGATCGCGCCGCGCATGTACAGGCGGATGTCAGTAGCGACCTGGTCATTGCGAGAGCGGCCCGTGTGCAGGCGCTTGCCGGCGTCGCCGACCAGCTCGGTCAGGCGCTTTTCGATGTTAAGGTGCACGTCTTCCAGGTCGAGCAGCCATTCGAAGCTGCCGGCGTCGATCTCGGACAAGATCTGCGCCATGCCGCGCTGGATGTCTGCGAGGTCCTGCGCGCTGATGATGCGCTGCGCGGCCAGCATGTCCGCATGCGCAAGCGAACCCTGGATGTCGACATGTGCAAGACGCTTGTCGAAGAACACCGACGCGGTGTAGCGCTTGACGAGGTCAGAGACAGGCTCGGAGAAGCGGGCGGACCAGGCTTCGGATTTTTTGGAGAATTGGTCGGTCATGTGTGGGTATTCAATTGCGATAGTCAGTGGCTGCCGGGCTTGATGCCTGTTCGACAAAAGTCGCCGGATTCCGGCCTGCGCCGAGATGACGTCGGCGGGGTTGGCGGCTTATCGGCCGTTATCCCGGCGCAGGCCGGGATCCGGCGTCTTCAGACGAGCTTGGCAATTCTGAAAGCCGCCGCAGAGCAAGGCGAGATTATAGAGGAATGCCCTGCGTTACCCCGTATTCCTCAGGCCTGCCGCCACCCCGTTGATCGACAGGTGAATTCCGCGGTGCACGCGGATGTCCGACTCGCGTCCCTGTTCCTTCCAGCTGCGATGCCGCTTGATCAGCTCGACCTGCAGGTGGTTCAGCGGATCCAGATAGGCAAAGCGGTTCTTGATCGATCGGGCCAGCGTCGGGTTGGCCGACAGTCTGTCTTTCACGCCAGTCACCAGCGACAGGTAGTCGACCGCCAGCCCGTGTTCGGCCGCAATACGCTTGAAGATCGCGTTGCGCAACTTGCGGTCGGCGACCAGCCCGGCATAGCGCGACGCGACCGCGAGGTCGGTCTTGGCCAGCACCATGTCCATGTTCGACAGCAGGGTCGAGAAGAATGGCCACTCCTTGACCATCGCGCGCAGCTGGGCGAGTTTCTTCGTACGGGAGCCGGATTGCTCATCTTTCAGCCAGGCGTCGACGGCACTGCCGAACCCGTACCAGCCAGGCAGCAGCAGCCGGCATTGTCCCCATGAAAAGCCCCAGGGAATGGCGCGCAGGTCTTCGATGCGGCGCGTCGATTTGCGCGATGCGGGGCGCGAGCCGATGTTCAGCTCGGCGATTTCGGCGATCGGCGTCGCTGCGAAAAAATAATCGGTGAAGCCCGGCGTTTCGTATACGAGATTGCGGTAGGCGCGATACGCGTACTCGGAAAGCGTTTCCATCACGCGCTCGAATTCGGCGAGTCTTTCGGCACGCTTGCGATCGGCCAGCGGCGGACGAAGGCTGGCTTCCATCACGGCGGCCACCACCAGCTCGAGGTTGCGGCGGCCGATTTCAGGATTCGAAAATTTCGACGCAATGATCTCGCCCTGCTCGGTCAGCCGGAACTGCCCGTTCACCGTGCCTTCCGGCTGCGCCAGGATGGCGTCATGGCTGGGGCCGCCGCCACGGCCGACCGTGCCGCCACGGCCGTGGAAAAGTCGCAGCTTCACGTCATGCCGCGCAAATACCTGCACCAGCGCGAGCTCAGCCTTGTACAGCTCCCAGTTCGACGTCATGAAGCCGCCGTCCTTGTTCGAGTCGGAATAACCCAGCATGACTTCCTGCAGGCGGCCCTGCTGCGCGACCAGCAAGCGCACCGGCGCCAGCGACAGCCAGCCGTCCATGATGCCGGATGCATTGCGCAGGTCGGGAATGGTCTCGAACAGCGGGATCACCATCAGTTCGGCTTCCAGCTGGCCGTCAGGCAGTACGCGCAGCAGGCCGGCTTCGCGCTGCAGCAGCAGCACTTCAAGCAGGTCAGACACCGTTTCGGTATGCGAGATGATGTAGTTGCGGATCGCGCGCGCGCCAAAGTCGGTGCGCACGCGGCGCGCTGCCTTCAGCACCTCGAGTTCCGACACGGTTTCGTCCGAGTAGGTCAGATAAGGGGAGCGCAGCAGCCGCGGCTGAGCGATCTCGGCCAGCAACAGCGCCACTTTGTCCTGCTCGTCCATGCGCGCATAGTCGGCGCTGACGCCGGCAACCTGGAACAATTCGGCCAGCACGCGCTCGTGCACGTCCGAGCTTTGCCGCATGTCCAGTGTGGCGAGATGAAAGCCGAAAATATCGGCTGCGCGCCGCAGCGTGTTCAGCCTTGGCCGCGTCAACGCCAGTCCGTGGTTGGTGCGCAGAGAATCGCCGATCACGTCGAGCTCGGCGATGAACTCCTGCGGCGACGCATAGGCGTCGGCGCTGCCGACTTCATGGCGCAGGATGTTGGTCACGCCGAGCTTGCGCGCCGTGGCCGCCAGCCTTGCGTAGACGCGGATCAGCGCGCGCCGGTACGGTTCGTCAGTGCGGTGCGGCGATTGGTCCGTCGATGCGTCGGCCATGGCCTGCAGTTCGGGGCTGACCGATACCAGCAGTGTCGAAATCGACAGCTCCGCGCCAAGCGCATGCACTTCGTCGAGATAGAAGTCGAAGATCGTGGTCGACTGGCGCGCCATCGCGCGCTCCATCGTCGACGCATTCACGTTCGGGTTACCGTCGCGGTCGCCGCCGATCCAGCTGCCCATCTGCACGAACGGCGGCAGCGAGAGCTTGCGCAAATTCGGGTACTGCGCCAGCGTCTCCTGCTCGATGTCGTCCATCAGCCCGGGCAGCTCGCGCAGGAAAGTGATCCGGTAATACGACAGCGCATTTTCGATTTCGTCGTCGACCGTCAGGCGCTGGTAGCGCAGCATGCGCGTCTGCCACAGCTTGGCGACTTCGGCATGCAGGTACTGCGTATTGCGCTGACGCTCGCCGGCTGTCATCGGCAGGTCGCGCAGCGCCAGCAGGCGGGCGACTTCGCGGCCGGCATCCAGGATGCTCTTGCGCTGCACTTCGGTCGGGTGCGCCGTCAGCACGGGTGAAATCAGCGCATCGGCAAAAAAATTCTCAACGGCTTTGCCTGCCACGCCGGCCGCATCCAGTGTCGACAGTGTCGCGGCGATGCTGCCCGGCTGCGGTGCCGAGCCGGCCAGCAGATGCGCGCGGCGACGCCGGTTGTGATGCTGGTCCTCGGCGATGTTGGCCAGATGCGAAAAATAGGAGAAGGCCCGCACGACCGCGTTGGTCTGGTCGCGCGTGAGTTTCTTCAGCAAGCGATCGAGATCGGCGCCGGCCTGCGGGTCGGATTCGCGACGGAAACGCACGGCCGTCTGCCGGATCGTCTCGACGATCTCAAACACGGCATCGCCTTCCTGCTGGCGGATCACGTCGCCGAGCAGGCGGCCGAGCAGGCGAATGTCTTCTTTCAGCGGCGCGTCCTTGTCGGTCGGCCTGGCGGTTTTCGATGGGAGAGCCTTGACGGCGCGGGCGGGGGTTTTTTTGCTGGCTGGCATAGGTCAGGGAACACGGTGGGCGCGGCGGACAGGACGGGGGTGCATGCTAGAATTCGCCGCTGTCGGAAGGCTGTTCCAAGCCTTCACTGTCTATTCCAAGCGAACCCTGCAGGTCGTCCGGCGCTCGTGACGGCCTCGAACCGAAAGCCAGTCTTGAACGCTTCATTTTCCGGGAAACTGATCATCGCATCGCGCGAAAGCCGGCTCGCCATGTGGCAGGCCGAAAACGTGCGCGCGCGCTTGCTCGAATTATATCCGCACAGCACCGTCGAGATCCTCGGCATGACCACGCGCGGCGACCAGATCCTCGATCGCACGCTATCGAAAGTCGGCGGCAAGGGCCTGTTCGTCAAGGAGCTCGAAGTCGCGATGGAAGAAGGCCGCGCCGACCTGGCGGTCCATTCGCTGAAGGACGTGCCGATGGAGCTGCCCGAGGGTTTTGCGCTGGCCGCCGTGCTCGAACGCGAAGACCCGCGCGACGCTTTCGTATCGAATGACTATGCGAGCCTCGCCGACCTGCCGGCCGGCGCCGTGGTCGGCACCAGCAGCCTGCGTCGGCAGGCACTGATTTCCGCGCGCTTCCCGCATCTCGTGATCCAGCCGCTGCGCGGCAATCTCGACACGCGTCTCGGCAAGCTCGATCGCGGTGACTACGCCGCCATCATCCTCGCGGCTGCCGGACTGAAGCGGCTGGGCCTGGCGGAACGCATCCGCGCTTTCATCGAGCCGGAAGACAGCCTGCCTGCTCCGGGGCAGGGCGCGATGGCCATTGAGGTCCGTGCCGGTCGTCCTGAACTGATGAATCTGCTCGCACCGCTGAATCATGCCGACACAGAGCACGCTGTGCGCGCAGAACGCCAGCTGTCGCGCAGTTTCGGCGGCAGCTGCCAGGTGCCGCTGGCGGCGTTCGCCACCGTCGCGCAAGGCTCGCTGCAGCTGCGCGCCATGGTCGCCACGCCGGACGGCACGCGGATCGCGAAGGCCGAAGTGCGCGGTGCCGCCGATGCGCCCGAGGCGCTGGGCATGCAGGTCGCACGGGAGCTCGAGGCGCAGGACGCGAAGGCGATCCTGGCGGCCTGCAAGACCGAGTGAACGCGGGCGTCGTCATTACCCGCCCGCGGGCGCAGGCTGAGCCGCTGGCCGCACGCCTCGCCGCTGCCGGCATTCGCGCCGACGTCTTTCCGCTGCTGGATATCCAGCCGATGGCCGATACCACGGCGCTGCAGGCGGCGATGAATCGGCTGGCCGAGTATGCGCTGGTCGCGTTCGTCAGCCCGAATGCGGTCGATGCCGCATTTCGCTTCATTCCCAGCTGGCCGGAAGGTGTGATCGCCGCCGTTGTGGGCGAGGGCAGCCGCCTGGCACTCGCGCGGCACGGGCTGACCGAAGCGAACGCGCAGATCGCTTTCCCCGTGAATCCGCATCGCACCGATTCCGAAACCCTGCTCGACGTGCTCGACCTCGACGCGCTGCGTGGCCGCAAGGCGCTGATCGTGCGTGCCGAGACTGGTCGCGAACTGCTGGCCGATCGGCTGCGTGCGGCCGGTGTGGCGGTCGACATGGTGGCGGCTTACCGTCGTGGCGCACCGCCGCTGGACACGATGCGCAGCGAGCTGCTGGCGGACTTGCTCGCTGCCGGCCATGACTGGGTGATCACCAGCTCCGAAGCCTTGCGCAACCTGCAGCATGACATTCTGCAGCTCGCCGGCCAGCCCGGCTGGGACGCCATCCGCGCCTGCCGGCTGATCGTTCCGCACCAGCGCATTGCCGAGACGGCGCAGGGGCTGGGTTTCACCCGGGTGACACTGACTGATTCAGGGGACGAAGCGCTGCTTGCCGCGATACAATCGCGCTCATGAGCGACCTCAACGACTCCGCCAATACGCCGCGTCCGGCGGCGGACGCGCAGCCCGCGCCGGCTCCGACCGAGCCGCCGCCCGCGGCGCCCGCTACGGACAGCGCTTCCTTTACTCGTAACGATGCGCCTGCCGGCACGCAAGCGCCGCCAGGTCAACATCCGCCGGCCGGATCGGTATGGTCGCGCCTGCACCTGCCCCTCGACGGTAGCGCTTCACGCCTGAAGCTGGCCGTCGGCGCACTGGCCGTGCTGCTGGTCGCGCAGTGGTGGAGTGCGCGTTCCGATGTTGCCGAGCTGCGGCGCGAGGTAGCGCAACGGCTGCAGACCGGGGACACCCTCAACAGTCAGACCAAGCTGATCGCCACGCGCCTCGACGACGAACTTCGCTCGATGCAGGCCAAGCTGGCGATGCTGGAGGCGCGCCAGCTTGAATCGCAGAGCCAGCAGATCGCGCTGGAACAGCTGTATCGCGATCTCGCTAAAAACCGTGACGACTGGGCGCTGGCCGAGATCGAGCAAGTGCTGTCGACTGCCAGCCAGCAGCTGCAGTTGGCCGGCAATGTCCGCGGCGCACTGATCGCGCTGCAGAACGCCGACGCGCGGTTGACCCGCACCGATCGTCCGCAGTTCATCGTGATCCGTCGGGCGATCGCGCAGGACATCGACAAGCTGAAGAGCCTGCCCAGCGTCGACCTGACCGGCATCGCGGTCCGCCTCGATACGCTGATTGCGCAGGTCGACACCATGCCGCTGCTGTCCGACGAGCAGCCGGCTGCCGTCGCGCTGCCGAAGGCGCGCGCCGCAGCCAAGGCCAAGGGCGGCCAGAAGCCGTCGCCTGCGTCGGACTGGCGCAGCGAGCTGCAGGAACGCTGGAGTGCGTGGAGCGCGGATCTGTGGTCAGACATTCGCCAGCTGGTGCGCGTACGCACCGTCACCCAGCCCGAGGCGCTGCTGCTGACACCGGAACAAGCTTTCTTCGCACGCGAGAACGTCAAGCTCAGGCTGCTGAATGCGCGCGTGGCACTGCTGTCGCGCAATGATTCGGCCTTCCGCAGCGACCTCGCCGAAGCTGACCAGGCATTGCAGCGCTACTTCGACACGGCCGACCGCCACACGCAGGCCGGCCGCGAGCTCATCCGCCAGCTGCGCGAGAGCGTGCTCAGCATCGAAATGCCATCGCTGTCGAACAGCCTGGCAGCCGTGCGCCAGACGCGCGCGCGGCCATGAACGGGAGGCGGCCATGAGCATGCGCTTCGTCCTGTGGATACTGACCCTGTTCGCGACCGCGATCGGCATCGCGGTGCTGGCGCGCTTCAATCCGGGCAATGTGGTGTTGTTCTTTCCGCCGTACCGGATCGACCTGTCGCTGAACTTCGTTGTCCTTGCATTGGCCGCTGCCTTCCTGCTGCTGCTGACCATCGTGAATGCGGTGCGCGCCACCATGGCGCTGCCGCGTCGAGTCGCGGAATACCGGGCCACTCGCCAACTGCGTGAATCCAGCCGTGCGCTGCAGGATGCGCTGCGCTCCTATCTTGAGGGCCGTTTCGGCCGCGCCGAAAAATCCGCGTCCCGCGCATCCGAGTCGCCGGAATACGCGGGCCTGGCCGCGCTGATCGGCGCACGCGCCGCGCAGCGCGTGCAAGAGCCGGCGCGCCGCGACCAATGGCTGGCCGCTGCCGCGGAAGACAGCAGCGTGCGCACCGCACGGCTGATGAGCACGGTCGAATTGCTGTCCGAAGACAACAAGGAAGCCGAGGCTGCGCTGGCTGCCTTGCATGAGCTGAACGCCAACGGCATTCGCCATGCGCAGGCATTGCGCCTCGCGCTGAAGGTCAATCAGAACACGCGCAACTGGCCCGAGGTGTTGCGGCTGGTGCGTCTGCTCGACAAGCATGAAGCGCTGCATCCGGCGCTGTCACGCCGCTTGCGTGACCTCGCCTACGAGTCAATGCTGCCGAAAGCTGCCGACGACGCGGAAGCGCTGCGCAAGCTCTGGTCGACCGTGCCCAGCTCGGACCGGCAGAGTCCGGGCGTGGCGGCGCTGGCGGCTAACGCCTTCGTACGTGCGGGCAAGCCGCAGGAAGCCGCCGCAATTCTTGACGATGCACTGGCCGCGCAGTGGGATGTGCGACTCTTGCGTGCCTACCGGCAGTGCGCCGCGCCCGAGGGTTCTGCGGCGCTGCTCGCACAGATCGAGCAGGCCGAGCACTGGTTGCGCGAGCGTCCGAACGATGCCGAGCTGGCCTTGCTGCTGGGCGCACTGTGCCAGCGCCAGAAACTGTGGGGCAAGGCGCAGCGTCATCTCGAGCAGGCTGTGTTGGGGGCGACTGAGCGCTCAACGCGGCAAGAAGCGCATCTGCGGCTCGCGCAGCTGCACGAGTCGCTCGACCAGCCGGAAGCCGCCGCGACTCATTATCGCGAGTGCGCGCTGACGACCCAGCCCGCGGAACGACCCCGGACGGTGTGACACCGCTGCCGTAAGGGTGCGGCAAGCCGCACCCGCTATAATCGCGGGTTTTGAATTTTCCAAACGTTATCCGAGGAACACCATGAGCCTGAACAACGTCTCGCCCGGCCGCGACGTGCCGAACGATTTCAATGTCATCATCGAAATCCCGATGAACGCCGATCCGATCAAGTACGAAGTCGATAAAGACACCGGCGCGCTGTTCGTGGATCGTTTCATGGGCACGTCGATGCATTATCCGTGCAACTACGGCTATGTGCCGCAGACCATCGCCGACGATGGCGACCCGGTCGATGTGCTGGTAATCACGCCTTTCCCGCTGATCCCGGGCGTGGTGGTGCGCTGCCGTCCGATCGGCGTGCTGAAGATGACCGACGAATCCGGCGGTGACGCCAAGGTGCTGGCGGTGCCGGTCGACAAAGTGCTGCCGATTTACACGCACTGGCAAAAGCCGGAAGACCTGAACGACCTGCGCCTGCAGCAGATCCAGCACTTCTTTGAGCACTACAAGGACCTGGAGCCGGGCAAGTGGGTGAAAGTCGACGGCTGGTACGGCCCGGAAGACGCCAAGCAGGAAATTCTTGCGGGCGTCGAGGCTTACAGCAAGCAGGCAAAATAAGCGTTCGCCCGAACGCGGCTAAGGCTGATTGGGCATGGATCCCGGCCTGCGCCGGGATGACGGTGTTGAGGATGGCGGCTTTCAACGCTGCCGACCTGGCCCGCAACGGGGTGAGGTTCCTACAGGCGTTAGCTTTTGATTCGTCATCCCGGCGCAGGCCGGGATCCATCGCCGATCATCCATGAAGCCTTCAGACTAGCGGCGACCAGAACCTGACCTTTACTTGAACGGACTCCGTTCGTTCAGCTCATCCACATACGCCGTCATGCCCTTGCCCTCCTGCGCAAGGAAGCGTTCCACCGCATCGTAGAAACCCGCGTGCGCCAGCCAGTGCGCCGACCACGTCGTCTGCGGCAGGAAGCCGCGCGCCATCTTGTGCTCGCCCTGCGCGCCGCCTTCGAATGCCGCAATCTTCTGCGCGATGCAAAATTCCAGTGGCTGGTAATACGCGGTCTCGAAATGCAGGCAGGGATGCTGTTCGATGCAGCCCCAGTACCGGCCGTACAAGGCCTGCGCGTCGTATACCAGCAGCGATGACGCAATCGGCCGGCCGTCGCGCTCTGCGACGACCAGCAGCAAGTTGTCCGGCATCGCGTTCGCGATGCGCAGGAAGAAATCCAGGTTCAGGTAGGGAGTCGAATAATGCGCGTTGTAGGTGTGGTCATAGCAGCGCTTGAAGAAGCGCCAGTCGGCCTCGCTGGCGTCCCGACCGGTGATCTGCCGCATCGTGATGCCGGCGTCACTCACCTTGCGGCGCTCGGCGCGGATGTTCTTGCGTTTCTTCTGCTCCAGCGTTCCGAGGAATTGCTCGAAATGCGCATAGCCTTCGTTCTGCCAATGGAATTGCACGCCCCTTCGTAGCAGGAAACCGGCATCCTGCAGCTGCTTTGCCTGCGTCTCGGGCGGGTAGAGCACATGGGTCGACGACAGTCCGTTGGCTTCCTGCAAGCGCTTCAGCGCATCGATCAGGGCCGCGCGCGCGCCGTCGTCGATGGCTAGCAGGCGCGCCCCCGTCACCGGCGTGAATGGAATCGCCGACAGCAGCTTCGGGTAATAGTCGAAGCCATTGCGCTTGTACGCGTCGGCCCAGGCCCAGTCGAACACGTATTCGCCGTACGAGTGAAACTTCGCGTACAGCGGCAGCGCGGCGACCAGCGCGTCATCATTCCACAGCGTCAGGTATTGCGGCTGCCAGCCAGTATCGGCCGACGCGCTGCCGGACTCATGCAGCGCGTGAAGGAAAGCAAAGGACAG
>JACCDQ012080350.1_pt1 | contig 10314 bp, 1 predicted proteins | sample 7446031 | NCBI WGS metagenome assembly JACCDQ01 (sample SAMN15323442, study PRJNA562643) | freshwater metagenome | isolation source: river surface water | place: USA:Blue River Watershed | collected 2017-08-17
ACACGGAAAATCCATTAATTTATATCAATGGACGACCGATGACTGCAGCCTATTTTACTCAAATGAGCAGGGTTTTAGGTATACCTACTACAAACTATTTAAACACCTCAGGAGTAAGTACAATTAGCTTAAATTCTATTAATGGAAATCCACGTAAATGGATTGCTGCAAAATTTGGTGGTACATCTAATGCCTATTTTGATGATATCAGAATCTATAATAAGAGTTTATCTGATGCCGATATTAAGCTTAATTATCGACGCTATATTCGAGGAGACGAAGCTGGATTAAATTTATATTTCCGAGTAGATGAGGGAACAGGAAAAGAAGTATACGATTTGTCATTTAAAGGAGCGACGTTTAACAATAACAATGGTTCATTAATAAGAACATCGAATGATGCGTGGCAATGGTGGAATAATAATGTTCCTACGCGAGAGCAATTAGGCATCTTTGGTGTTACTAATTCTAGTGGAAATTATGCTATAGCGGCTATACCATATAAAGGGAATGGAGAATTATTTAAGATCACTCCATCCTTAGGAGTCCATAAGTTTAACCCTACTCAAGAAACATTATTCATTGGTGTATCGACTAGTGTTGTTAACCGAGTGAATTTCATCGATGAATCTTCGTTCACTTTCAGAGGTCGTGCCTTGTATGACTCGAGAGGAGTCTTCCCTGCTGGTCCTTCTACAGATGATGTTACGGGAGATATTCGGGATGGAGAAGCTTATAATGCCTACGTGAAAGGGAATTTGAAATACCCTAAAGGTGAGTATTGGGCGGAATATGGTTTAGTGGATAATGTCAATCGGATTGTTCGATTGAAGCGTTATGCACCTATACCATTAGTGGGAGCCTATGTGTATGTCGATAATAATATGGTGGTAGATGCAAATAATGCCCCTGTTTTAACGGATGCAGCGGGACGATTCAACATTAAAGTGCCTATCGGAAATCACTCAGTGACGGTGAAAAGTACCTGGCATACGTTAGCGTATGAGGGTCGATTCCCAGCGCGTGATTCTTTAGTGGCGAATGGTTCAGTAACTTATACGAACACGTACAAAGAGTTTTTTGAAGACCAAGACGAAGAGGTTACATTTATTGATAATACCAAAGTTTCAGTTGTGGGACGCGTGGTGGGTGGTTCAGTTGAATCGGCTAAGCCTATTGGTTTTGGATATAATGGAAGAGCTACGGTTGCAGTGCCAGGTACTAATCCGGTAGTACAAGCTGAGATTTCTTCAAAAAACAATATTGGTACGGCGCAAATCACATTTGGATACAGACAGCCTGGGGTTTCTTCTATCACAGCTGAATACAAGACTGTAGCTAATACGAATAGTGTGACGGGTGAATATCGAATGACTTTATTGCCTTTGGCCTATGAATTAGATCAGAATGATGTGTATATCGCGTCTCAAAATTCTACTTCAACTAGACGCTTCTTGACGGCAAATCAGAATTTGAATTTCAGTTCAATTCCTGTGCCTTCAGTCACGTATTTTACATACAAAAACACAAAAGGGGAGTCGGATACCTTGGCTACTTCTATCCCATTCCATTATCGCAAAGACTTTATTTATAAATCGTCACCAATCGTGGCTGTGTTAGAGCAAAATGCAGATGCAGAAATAGAAATAGGTGATAATAAATATCAAATTGCTTCATCGAATACGACACCTATTTATACTCAATTCAAGGATTATAGTATCAAATTCCAAAAACAAGAACGCTATTATAATTTTGAAAAAGCAAGTGATCAACAGATGACTATGGTGCCTGCGCAAGAAGGGGATTTTGTTATCACAAATAATATAGCTTTACCTAATTCGGAAAAAATTACGGAGGATTCAACTGACAAAAGTAAGATGACTTACACCTTTAAAGGCGGTCTTGTAAATACGGATGTGGGGACTAGCTTTAGAAGAACGATGTCAGCTGTATACCGCTTGAACGGAACGGATTATGCGATTCCAGGATTTAAAACGACAGGTATTGTTTTAGGTGGTGCATCGGATGGTTCGCAAGGGGTGATCACTCAAGGTCCGGATAAAGTAGACTTTATTTTAAGAGACCCACCAGGATCAGGAAGCTCGGCGACTTTACAAAAAGGATCAGAAGTTAGTATTAAACAAAAGAACGCTGGGGTAATTTCTTCAGATACTAAAATTGACTTATTAGTTAAGGCTGGTGCGAAGTTTGCACTGGGTGGTGGAATTCTGGGGCCTGCGGTAGAAACGAATATTGAGGCTGAGACCGGCGGACGTGTGCATGTGGTTGTAAGTTCTACAAATGGTAAAGAACTAACGACAACTTATGCTTTTGATCAAACCATTTCAACAAGTTCTAGTGCTGATGTGGTAGGGGCATCTGGTGATTTGTACATAGGGAAATCAGATAATTTCTATTATGGACTATATGACGAAATTAAAGCAACGGATTCGCTAAGAAGAGATCGGAATAATAATGATTTATCTATTCCAATTGCAACTACACAAGGGACAAAATACATTACCAAGACTAAGGCAATGTCATTCACTCCTGATGGGACTCCTACGATCTTTATTTATAGCCAGGATTATGTCTTAAAGACTTTACTTCCGTTCTATGAGAACATTTTGTACCGTATTGAAACGAACAATACGGCTGGTTTAACAAACCTGAAATCAAAAGATTTCTATAAGAACTCGATTAAGGCTTGGAAGATGACCATTCTACGTAATGAGATTCAGAAATACATGGCTTACAAACAGCGGGATGATTTGAAGAAGTCGGTAAAAGAAGCCATTCTTTCGAAGTATAGAATTGCAGGTGTATTAACAAAAGCAGGCGGTTACCTACAAAGTATATTAGATGATCAATTCTTCCGGAATATTACAATTGATGCGAAGGCCGGTTCATTTGCAAGTTCTGCAGCAGTGGGTTCCACCACTGTTTGGACATCAGAATTTGAAATCAGTGCTGGAGTAGGATTAGTTTTAGAGAATGGTATTGACATTGGAGGTCAGGGTTTCACACTCAAGATGGAGAATGAAAATACCTTAGGTTATAACTATTCTCAAGAGGAAAATGTAGATACGAAAACTACTGTAGGATATACGATTGCAGATAACGATGCAAATAACGTATTGAGTGTTGATGTGGTGAATACTTTTGATGGGAATGGTCCAGTCTTCATTACTCAAGGGGGAGCGTCCTCTTGTCCAATTGAAGTAGGGGAGAAATCGAATTTCTTCACTACCCCTATGCTAGCGAATTACAAGGCAAATAATTTTGACACGCTTACCATAAATCGTTTAGTGGAGGCGAAAAAGGTAGAGTTGTCCAAAGGAAGTCTAGCATTAGAAGTACCAGATATTATGGTAGAAAGAGCTTCTATTTCAGGGGTACCTGAAACAGGAAAAGCGGCATTCAAATTTACATTAATGAATTTGTCTGCAGTGGAACCTGAGTCTGCTAACTTCAAACTAAAATTAAACCCTAATTCAAATCCGAATGGGGCAAGATTGAGTATTGATGCGAATGGCGTACCTATCACACTGAATGGTACCACTGCCGTCGAGTATACCGTATTCGTAGAAAAGGGACGTGCTGATGTCTACGACTATAATAACCTAGAAATAGTATTCGAATCAGCATGTGATGGTAGCGTTAGTAAATCGATTCGAATCTCGACTAGCTTCGTTCAGTCTTGTACGAAAGTCGATATCGCCAGACCAAGCAATAACTGGGTCATGAATGCGACTACTTCTTATAGCAATGGGTCAACAGTTCCATTAAGTATAGTTCAGAATGGATTTAATACAAGCTATACTGGATTCAAGAAGATTGCTTTACAATACCGTATGCAAGGTTCGCCTAACTGGACCACATTGAAAAATTATGTAGCAAATCAAACGGAGAAAACGGCTATGGTTTCTGCTGGTACGGAAGCTGCTCTAATTGATATTATTTCAGGTACAGAACTTTCTTTTGGATGGGATGTGGCGGCCTTAGGTCTTGCCGATGGAAACTATGAGATAAGAGCTGTAAGTTCATGTGCAAATGGTACAACTTACGAGACAACCCCAGTGGCAGGTAAGGTGGATATGATATCGCCTATCTTGTTTGGAACTCCTTCACCTACGGATGGAATTCTATCGATAGGTGAGGATATCAAGATCAAATTTAGTGAGCCGGTGAAGGCAAATGGTACGATGACTCGAGTGGATTTCTTAGTCCAAAAGAATCAATTGCCAGTTGCTCATGAGGTAGCCCTATCATTCACTGGGACTACATCGAAGGCGAACATCGTTTCTCCTTACTTGAAATCTGGTGACTTCAGTGTCGAGTTCTGGTTACAGAATGGAACATCGACTGCCGCGACGATGATTGCACAAGAAAATGGCTTTAATGTGAAGGTTAGCAACAATACGATGACCTTTACGGTAGGAGCAGAATCCGTAACGGCTAATATTGCAACGGATGGTGCATATCACCACTATACCTTATCATATGCAAATCTGTCGGGCAGATTTACCATTATTGAGGATGATTTAATTGCGAAGACCGAGGTGAAGCGTGCGAGTTTATTTGTTGATAATAATAGTGAGATTACGTTAGGTGGTACAGGCTTTACGGGTAAGGCACATGAATTACGTTTCTGGAATACAGCGGTTTCTAGAGAGTCGTCCGTGGCGAATATGAACGTAAATCTGAATGGTAATGAGGATGGATTGATAGGCTACTGGCCTATGAACGAGGGTCATGGTAATTTGGCCAAAGATCAATCGCGTTACAAACACATCACGTTAGATAATGTGAATTGGGACATCTTCCCGAATGGTCAATCGTATACCTTCGACGGAACGAATCACTTAGCCTTAACAAATGCATCTAAGTCTATATTCTCTTCAACGATGGATGGAACCATTTCGTTCTGGATGAAGTCTTCGACTCCTGGTCCAGCGGCTTTATTATCGAATGGTAAGGGAGATGATACAGATCCATTAACGACAAGTGGTTACCGCAATAAGTGGTCGATTGAATTAGACGATGCCGGTAAATTAGCGTTGAAGGCAGAGAATAAGAGCTACAGTTTTGGCACTAAAAATTTAGCAGATGGACAATGGCACCATGTAGCCGTGGTGGTAAAACGTCGCGGTAATATGTCGATGTATGTGGATGGAATTCAATCGGTGAATCATCCGGTAGCTGGCTTAGGAGGATTCTCTGGAAGCACAGTATTCTTAGGTGGTCGTGGGCAAATTTCGCAATCAAATCAAGTGACGGTAGACCGTAATTTTACGGGTCAGTTAGATGAGGTTCAAATTTGGAATATGGCTCGTCAGGCGGATCAGATTAATGAGGATCAATACTACGAACAAGATTTCCAAACAACGGGATTAGTACTTTACGCGCCATTAAATCGTCCAGAACAAACGACGACGAACGGTCCTAAATACTACGTGCCTCTCGATTTCCAGACGAAAGTAAGTGATTACGCTGCCCTTTCAAGCGGAAGTAGTTTGGCTTACTCGAACGTAACTCCAGCTGTAAAACCGGTTAGAAATACGGAAAGAATGGTAGTGAATACCGTGATTAATGGGGATGAAATGATCATCAATCCACAGATCACGAATTGGGCGAGTATCGAGAAGAAAATCGCTTATATCACCGTGGCTAATATGTATGATATGACGGATAATAGACAAGAATCGCCTATTACTTGGACTGCCTACATAAATAAGAATCCATTAAATTGGTACTTAGAAGGTTACGATGCGAACTTAGATGTTGCGGTGAATGAAGGGAAGAGTGATTCTTATAACCTTGTGATCGCAAACGTGGGAGGTCTATTCCAAGACTACTCGATCGAATTGCCTACTTGGCTACAAGTGAAGAATACAGCGGGTGTGATGTCGCCTAATAGCCAAGTGAAATTAGCGGTGTCGATAGACCCTACTTTATCTCCTGGTAAGTATTTTGATGAATTAAAATTAAGATCAAACTACGGTTACACAGAGAAGATTCGCGCAAACTTACGCGTCTTGAAAACAGAACCAGATTGGGGATTAAATCCGCTGGATTTTGAAGAAAACATGAACGTGGTAGGTAAAGTGAAAGTAGACGGTATCTTCAGTAAAGATGGATACGATCGAGTAATTGCTTTATCGGTTGATTCAGTACGTGGAGTGGCTCCTATTATTTATGACAAAGATTATGACGAGTACTATGCGATGTTGACTATTTATGGTTCGACAGAAAGCGCAGGATCTCCGATTAACTTTAAGATTTGGGATGCCTCAGCGGGTCGATTGAAAGCAGCGGCGGTGAATGATCAAACGACATTGACCTTCCAGCCAAACGCTGTTTTAGGTAACTACCAGTCTCCAGCGATATTCGCAAACTCTGGTTTTGAGACCCAAATCGTGAACCTGAACAAAGGATGGACGTGGTTATCATTCAATGTCCAAGACTCCACATTTAACAACTTAAATACCTTCTTCAAATCGGCGAAGGTAGCTGGTGGCGATGTGATCAAGACCTTTGGCCCTGCTTTATTTGATGTATATAACGTATCTCCAGTGGCTGGTTTAACAGGATGGGGCGGAACAATCTCCTTAAATGGAGGTCTAAGCGCTTCTAAAATGTACCGTGCGAAGATTAGTAATGCGCAGAAAATTTTAGCAACAGGTAATCCAGTTTCATTAGCTAATGCCTCGTTTACACTTTCGGAAAACTGGAATGGCTTACCGTATGTAGCCAGCCGTAATCTGTCGATTAATGAGGCCCTGGCTTACTTAGATGCGAGCAATGGTGATCAGATTAAATCGCAATCACAATTCGCGATTTACGATGGCGTGACACGTAAGTGGAAAGGTAATTTGACGACTATGAATGTAGGTGAGGGGTATATGATTAAAACGGCGAGAGCGCAAAGTTTCCGTTACCCAGACTACGCGAATCAAATGAATACCCTAAGCGAAAATGTGTTAAGCACGAACTCGGCTAAGGTCGTGGGCGAAGATGCCGATATGCTAGGTGATCCGATCGTTGATTCGAAACCAGTAGTGATGTCGTCGAACTTGTACAAGTACGCAGAAACGATGAACGTGGTGGCAGAATTACCTGCAGAATTTGAGGCAGCAGAGTTCTATAACCCAGCGACGAACGAAGTAGTCAGTCTATCACAAACGGTTACAATGAATAAGAAGAAATACTTATTCACAACCTTGTACGCTGATAAGACAGAGAATATCAAAGTTCGATTGATCAAGGATGGTGTCGCGACAGAAGCTTCTAACGTGATTACTTTTGCTTCGAATCAATTAGTAGGCTCATTGCAAGAACCATACCAATTCAAGTTTGAGAAGGAGGGAGCAAGTGGATTATATACCTATCCGAATCCATTCACAAGCGAATTAATGATTGAGTTCTGGTCTGATCAAGAGGGTCCTGCGGATATTCAAATCTTCGATCTTTTAGCAAGACCGGTAGACAGCAAACAAGTTCAAGCCGTGAAGGGAATGAATGCGGTGAAATACAACACGTCCAAGATGACCTTTGGAAGTTATGTTGTGAAGGTGTCCGCAGGTGACCGTATTTATACGAAAACAGTGATTAAAAACTAAGATGAGGAAAACCAGTTTCCTGCTTTTATTGCTCCTGTTTTCGACGCAACTATGGGCTCAAAGACCGACATGGACGGTGAATGAGACCTTGTTTGAGAATACGCAAACCATGATTGCGAAATTGAGTCTAGACGGGAAAGCCTTAGAATCCGCTAACGATATGGTAGGGGCTTTCGTGGGGAATGAATGCCGCGGTGTTGCAAGCCCGGTATTCATTCCAGCCACAGGGAAATACTATACCTATTTAACCGTGTTCTCGAATAAACAAGGGGAGGAAATTGTCTTTAAATTGTATGAAAGTGCGTCTGGAAGAATTGTCCCAGTAGACAAGAAATTGAGCTTCAACATCAATGGTCATATAGGCTCTTTTTTTCAAGCCTATAGCATTTCGATGCCTACCTTAAGTAACCAGGCGACTATTTCAAATTTTGAACTTTATAATGTAAGGCCAGACTCGGTGGTCACAAAAGGGGATGTGAGGACATATTACATACCCGCTAATGTGGCAAAAGATACATTAACCACAAATTTTTCTGTTAGTGCTGGCGCTAAGGTTTATGTGAAAGAGGTACCTGTGGTGGCTAAAGTCACTAAAGTTAATTTCACGAATCCGGTTACATTTCAGGTGGTCTCTCAGGATGAGTCGACGTTGTTAAATTATAAAGTAGAGGTGAAAAATTCCTTTACAACTGATTGTTCAAAGTTGACCATTGCAAAGCCCACCGTTTCAAACGTAAATTATTGTTTAAATGTTAGAACAGGTGTTTTATCGGTAACAGCAACAGCGGGTAAAAGCCTGGTTTGGTATGGGAATAATCAAACGGGTGGTACAGGGTCCATAAGCGCCCCTACTCCATCTTCTAGTGCGGTAGGCCAGTTCAATTATTATGTTGTTCAAAAAGATACGCTTTCTGGATGCGAAAGTGAACGAGCGAAGATAGTGGTAACGGTCTCTGATTACCCAGCCCTTCCTAAAGTAGCTAATTTAAATTATTGCCAAAGCACAGACATCCCCTCCCTATCAGCTGAACCTATTGCTACGGCGCGTTTGCTTTGGTATGGTAAAAATGAAACAGGAGGTACGGCTAGTTTAGTTGCTCCAGTAGTGGAATATGTTTTAGGAACTTCGGTCAACTATTTTGTTTCGCAACGGGATACATTAACTGGGTGTGAAAGTGCTAGGGCAAAAATTGTCGTAACGAGTCTAGCTGCCTCAGCCCCAGCCAAGCCTAGTGTTACAGATGTTCAATATTGCCAAAATACCACTACCACAGGTCTCAAAGCAAGCAATTTGCCTGGAACAAGAATTTTATGGTATGGTTTTAATGCCACCGGAGGTGTGGGCACATCTGTCACCCCAGTTCCTTCTTCCAATTCAGCAGGTGAGTTTAGTTACTATGTGGCGCAGCAAGACACCAGTTCAGGATGCGCTAGTGATCGCGCAAAATTAGTAGTCACGATTAAGGTATTACCCGCTAAACCTACCATTGTATTAGATGCGAGCTATAACCTGGTATCTAACGCAAGCTCAGGCAATCAATGGTACAAAGAAGGGGCTATTGTAGCTGGTGCCACAGCAGCTACGTTCAAGCCTTCAAGTAATGGCACATACTCGGTGAAAGTGACTTCAGGAGGCTGCTCCAGCGACATGAGTGCGAACTTTAATTATTTGATTACGGCGATTTCGAGTTTGGCGAAAGAGGAGTTTGTTACGCTTTCGCCTAATCCATTTACGGATGAATTACGCGTTAATTATTACCTAGTAAACTCAACTACGGCTTCGATTTCCGTTTTGGATCTGAGTGGTAGAATGGTGATTGAAAATAAGGAGATTGGGACTGAGTCTAGTCTTCATTTACGGGATTTGCCAGCCGGCATTTATGTCGTCCGGCTCCTAGATTCTGATGGGAGGTTGTTGTATACCCAGAAGATTGTCAAAATTTAGAACACGGAGTATTCGAAACCCTTTAGCTAATTGCTGAAGGGTTTTTTGTTGTAGGCCATAGGTGATAAAAACAAAAGACCCTAACATCGCTGCTAGGGTCTTTATTCATTGAAGTGGTAGATCCCGGAACCATACCTCATTTGTATTTTTTGAAAATTATAATTGATTATCAGTTAGTTATATTAAATTAATTTTATTTTGTACTTTTATTTCGTGGATTTTTTCCACGAATTAGTGGAAAAATGTCACTATCTTAGATTTTCAAATTCCACTGTTTTATGAAGTTAAGTTACATCTGCAAACCGGTTAATGATTCTAATGATGTTTATGTGATTTTGAGGTACCATTATCACTCCACACAAACAGATTTTAGTACGGGTATTAAGTGTGAAAAACGTAATTGGACGAAGAATAAATTGTCTTCCCCAATCAAATCCTCCGAACCAAATTTTATAGAGAAAAATGAAATTTTAAGGATATTCACCCATAAGGTAGAACAAGTCATTTTTAACCTTAAAACAAATTCACTAGAACCAACAGGTCTACTGGTGAAAAGGAATTTGAAAATTCTTGAAAATAAAACAACACTTAAAACCCAAATTGAAGATTCTGTAAACTCATATTCCATACAATTTTTGATGGATGAGTATTTGAAATCAATTAAACTGGGTAACAAACTTGCTGATTACAAGTCGAACAAATATAGAATTGGTTTGATTAAGTCGTTTATCGAGGATACATACAAAG
>JACCDQ010718099.1_pt1 | contig 10305 bp, 9 predicted proteins | sample 7446031 | NCBI WGS metagenome assembly JACCDQ01 (sample SAMN15323442, study PRJNA562643) | freshwater metagenome | isolation source: river surface water | place: USA:Blue River Watershed | collected 2017-08-17
AAGGCATGGTCAAGAGTGGTCGTTTGAATGCCTTGGCTGTGGGCAGTCCCAAACGTCACCCCGTCGCGCCTGATGTCCCCACCTTCGACGAGGTGGGCGTGAAGCGTATTGATGTGGACCTGTGGTATGCCTTTTTTGTGCCCAGCAAAACGCCAGCCCCTGTCATCACTCGCTGGAACACTGAAATGGCCGCGATCTTGCGCCAGCCCGAAGTGAAAGACATCTTGGGCAAAGCCGGCATGGATGCCTCGGCGTCCACGCCTGCAGAGCTAACCGCCATCGTGGCCAAAGATTACCCACGTTGGGGCACGGTGATTCGCACCAAACAGATATCCGCAGATTGATTGAAAAACTTTCGGTAGGAGGCAACATGACCAGCGTTTGTACCCACGTGCGTTGGGCCATGTGCGCTATTGATGCGCGTCGCCATGTGCCATGTGTTTGATTGCATGGCGCTGGCGCCCTGATCATCCTGAATCCTTGGTCTTGCTCTCGAACCGAGACGAGTTTTTTGAGCGTCCCACCCGAGCGGTCATGCAATGGCCCGGCACGCGCATCTGGGCGGGGCAAGATCAGCAAGCAGGCGGTACTTGGTTGGGCGTGACCAGCGCGGGTCGACTGGCCGCCATCACCAACCACCGATCATCCGATTCGCCGCGCCAAGATGCCGCATCGCGCGGGCATTTGGTGGCGCAATTTTTGGCATCTGATCAATCGAGTCACGCATTTTTAGAAGACTTGGTTTCAACGTTCTCTGCCTACAACCCGTTCAACCTGACGGTGTACGACGGTCGTCGCTTGCTGGGATTTGAAGGGCGGGGCAGCCAACACCGCATCGTCACTTTGGCGCCTGGTGATGGTGGCGTGTCCAACGCAGACTTCAACACGCCTTGGTACAAGCAAACCCGTTTGCAAACAGCGCTGACCCATGCGCTTACTGATCCCCATCTTGCTGACGACGCACTGTTGGACCTGTTGCTAGACGCGCACGTGGCGCCGCATGATCAATTGCCTCAAACAGGGTTACCTCTCGATCGAGAGGTGGCGTTGTCTTCCGTCTTTGTCCGTATGGGGCATTACGGTACCCGCGCCAGCAGTGTGGTGCGCATGGGGGCACAGGAGATCGTGTTGACTGAGCGTGGCTTTGACAGACATGCACGTACCCATCAGGTACGTCATGTCATTGTCAAAGCTTAGTGTGGCAATCAGGTCAACGCGGTTTTGACACGTGCCGGTGACATGGGCAAGGCGCGCAGCCGCTTGCCCGTGAGTTGGAAGACCGCATTGGCAATGGCCGGTGCGACAGGTAACACGCCAATTTCACCCATACCCGTGGGCGCTGCATCTGAGGCCACAATTTTTGTGTGAATTTCAGGCATGTCACTCATGCGAAGCACTGGGTACTCGTGGAAATTAGATTGCACGGGGGCACCGTTCTTGATAGTCAACTCTTCGAGCAATGCCACTGACAATCCAAAAACAGCGGCACCTTCGAGTTGGGCCAGTACGTTGGTGGGTTGAATTACCAAGCCTGGATCGACGGCAAGCCACATCTGGTGAACTTTTATTTTTCCCGTTTGTTTGTTCAGCGACACCTCGACCACGCCTGCCGACACGCTGCCGTGGTAGTCGGAAAAAGCGATGCCCAAGCCGCGCCCATTGCGCTTGCGTTTCCAATCGGACATCTTGGCCACTTCACGCAGCACCGCATTGGCGCGTGCATCGTGCTGTGTGAGCTGCAAACGCATGGCCAAAGGATCGGTCTTCTTCGCGTGTGCAATTTCGTCTAAGAAACACTCCACGGCAAATTTGTTGTGACCTGCGCCAATGCCGCGGAAGGCATGGACACGCATGCCGCGAATTTCACGCACGGCTTCTGCTGTGGCGTTTTCGATGTTGTAGTGCGGCAAGTCGATGCCATTCCAGCCGATGTAATCGCGTCCGCCTGTGGCTTGAAAACGCGGAGGAGATGCGATGGCATCGACGTTCTCTGCGACCAGTCGATGGCGCCAGCTCACCAAATTGCCTGCGTCGTCCAAGCCTGCGCGCATGACGTGGTGTGTCATGGGGCGAGGGCGCGCCGCAGCCATGTCGTCCTCGCGTGTCAACAGCAGTTTGACGGTTTGTTTGGTGACATTGGCCAACACCACCGTTTGCGCAATGATGTCTGGTGAAATGCGTCGGCCATAGCCGCCACCTAACAATTGTTGGTGGACTTTGATTTTGTCTGGCGTTGTTTTCAAAATGCCAGAGGCCACGACCGTCCCCAAGAAGGCGAATTGGGTGCCGGTCCATATTTCGGCCGACTGCCCGTCTGGGTTGATGCGTGCGATGCAGTTCATCGGCTCGAGTTGCGCGTGGTAGCAGTGCTCGGTCCAATACGTGGCTTCGAGGGTTTGTTTGGCATGGACCATGCCTGTGATCGAATCGCCGCGCTTGAACGCATCCATGGTTTTTGCGTTGGGGTCCAAGCCTTGGTTGGCGTAATCTTTTTTGGCTTTGTCCGAATCAAAGTTGGCGGCGATGGCCCCCGTCGTGTTCCAAGTGACTTTTTGCTTCAGCACGTTGCGACCCAGTCGGGTGGCATGCACGCTGTTGCCAATGACGGCAACACCAAAAGGCAAGGGGATGACTTTGGTCACGCCAGGGATAGCCATGACTTCTTCGCTGTTCACATTCTCCGCTTTGGCGCCTTCCATGGGGGCTTCCAAAATCGTGGCGTAGACCATGTCGGGCACGCTCACATCAATGCCAAATTGGGCCGTGCCATTGGTTTTGGACGTCACATCCGTGCGCCCAATGTCTGCTCTGCCAACCAGTTTGAATTGCGCGGGTTTTTTGAGGTCGTTGTCAGTGATCTTGGGTAGCTCTGCGGGTATCACGGCGAATTGAGCCACTTCACCATAGCTGATGCGACGGTTGGATTTCGCATGAACAACATACCCTGTGTCGGTGGTGAGCTCGGCGGCGGGTACTTGCCATTTGTCTGCCACGGCATTGACCAGTACCCATCGGGCTTGTGCACCCAGCACGCGCAGTGGTTTGTAGTAGCCGGCGACCGCCACACTGGCGAGCGAGGCTTGACCGCCATTCAACAAAGGATGCGGGTTGCCATAAACCTTGGGGTTGGGTGGCGCAAATTCGGTTTTGACTTTTGACCAATCTGCATCTAGCTCTTCCGCCAAAATTAACGGCAATGCGGTGAGCGTGCCCTGTCCCATTTCAGCGGTTGGCACCATCAAAGTGATGGTGCTGTCGGTACCAATTGTGACCCACGCATTGACCTTGATGGCGTTGTCTGCTGCGTGTGCGTCTTGACCGAGCATCCCTGTGCCACCGATTGCCAGAGAGAATGTCAAACCGCTGGCGCTGGCTAAAAATGTACGGCGCTTCATGGCGCTTGTGTGTTGAATCGTGGTCATGACTTAGGCCTCTTTTGCTGCACGTTGAATGGCTTTGACGATGCGCTGATAAGTCCCACAGCGGCAAATGTTGCCATCCATGTGGGCGACGATTTCTTCTCGGGTTGGGTTCTTCTTTTTCTCCAGCAAGGCGGCAGCTTGCATGATTTGTCCAGACTGGCAATACCCGCATTGGGGCACTTGCTCAGCCACCCAAGCTTTTTGTAGCTTGTGTTCCCCGTTGGGGGAGAGTCCTTCAATGGTGGTGATTTTTTTATCCGCCACTGCGGAGACGGGGGTGACACACGAACGTGTTGGCTTCCCGTCGACATGCACCGTACATGCGCCGCATTGAGCAATGCCACAACCAAATTTGGTGCCCGTGAGTTTGAGTTCATCGCGAATGACCCACAACAGTGGGGTGCTGGCAGCCGCTTCAACTTGAGCTGACTTGCCGTTGATCTGGAGTGACATGGCGCACATGTTTGAGCCTTTCTTAAACGAATTAATTTTTTAACTGCGTGATGTTCTTAGATAAGTGATGATTTCACTTCAGGGTTTGCACTTGCGTGTGTCGCTTATGTTTCAATGCAGTCCAGTCAGATCGAGGCCGTGAACCCTACAAGTCCAACGCAATGATTTCGAAGACATGGTCAAAACGACAGGCGTCACACTCGATGGGCAGAGATGCGATAAGCTCCGCCTGATTTTTTGTTAACTGTTATGAAAGACTTTTCGTATGCGTATTTCCCAAGAAGCCATTGATCACCTGTTCAACGATGCGCGCACAGCCAATGGCTTTGTGGATCAATCGGTACCTCTGAGTTTGCTCAAAGAAATTTACGAGATTGCGAAAATGGGCCCCACGTCCATGAACTCACAACCCGCCCGTTATGTGTTTTTGACAACGCCCGAGGCCAAAGCCCGCTTGATGCCTGCCATGAGCCCTGGCAATGTGGACAAAACAAACTCTGCCCCTGTGAGCGTGATCGTGGCGACAGACACGCAATTCTTTGAGCACATGCCCACAGTGTTTCCTAACAACCCCAATGCCAAGGCTTTGTTTGAAGGCAATGCGGCGTTGGCAGCGGGTACGGCCTCGCGTAACGGCACCTTGAGTGGTGCTTATTTCATGATCGCTGCACGCGCCTTGGGTTTGGATTGCGGACCCATGAGCGGCCTGGATGTGGCCAAAGTCAATGCGGAATTTTTCCCGGATGGCCGCTACACCACCAACTTTGTACTCAACCTCGGCTACGGCGACAACACCAAATTGTTTGCTCGCAATCCCCGTTTGACTTTTGAACAAGCCGTTCAAGTGCTTTGAGTTGAATGACTGCCTCTAGGGGTATTCCTTGAGGCAGTCCAGTTCGTGACAAGCAAGCCAATACGCTTGTGATCTGATGCGGTAGCGATTCGATTTCTAGGGATATGAGCTCACGTCAGGTACCGATTCATGCCGCGCCATTTTGTTGATTTGTCAATCTTTCTTGAAAACGATGTGGTGAGCGACCCCCCCGCGTTCGCACCCAAGATTGAATACTTCACGCACGACAACACCTACGCACAAATTGCGCCTTTCTTTCCTGGGTTGAAAAAAGAAGACCTGCCCGACGGCGAGGGCTGGGCCGTTGAGTTTGTGCAGCTGTGCACGCACAACGGCACGCATTTGGATGCGCCCTATCACTTTCACTCCACCATGGATAAGGCCTTGGGCGACAAGAAGCCCGCCATCGCCATTCACGACGTGCCCTTGGAATGGTGCTTCCAGCCAGGCGTCAAACTTGACTTTCGTCACTTTGCCGACGGCTATGTGGTCACCGCTGCCGATGTGCAAGCAGAACTGCAACGCCTGGGCCACACCTTGAGCCCACTTGAAATTGTGGTCATCAACACACGCGCAGGCACACGTTATGGTTCATCCGACTACGTGTCCAGTGGCTGCGGCATGGGCTACGAAGCGACCATGTACTTGTTAGAGCGCGGCATTCGTCTGACGGGCACTGATGCTTGGAGCTGGGATGCGCCGTTTGTACACACCGCACAAAAATACAGCGCCACCCAAGACGCGTCGCTGATCTGGGAAGGCCACAAGGCAGGGCGCGACATTGGCTATTGCCATTTGGAAAAACTTCACAACCTCGAAAGCTTACCGGCCACCGGTTTTTACATCAGCTGCTTTCCGCACAAGATTCGCGGGGCTTCAGCGGGATGGACACGCGCTGTGGCAATTTTCGATGAGGCTCTCACGGGCAACAGCATTCAATAACGAAAGGGATGGGCACCATGCGTAATTTAGACGAACACACAATCACACAGGCCGTGTTAGATCGGTTTTCGAACACGCCGGATCCACGGTTGAAAGAAATCATTTTCAGCTTGGTGCATCACCTGCATGACTTTGCGCGTGAGGTGCGTCTGACCGAAGACGAGTGGTTGGCAGGCATTCAGTTTTTGACCCGTGCCGGCCACATCACCGATGACAAGCGCCAAGAGTTCATTTTGATCTCCGACACCCTGGGCTTGTCCATGCTGACCGTCGCGATGAACAACCACAAGCCAGAGGGATGCACCGAAGCCACTGTGGTGGGGCCATTTCATGTGGAAAACGCGCCGCACTACAACCTGGGTGACGACGTTGGCAATGGCGCCATCGGCGCGCCTTGTTTTGTCAAGGGCACGATCAAGGGATTGGGCGGCGAGCCGATTCCCGGTGCTCACATCGAAGTGTGGCAATCTGACGAAGACGGCATGTATGACGTCCAAAAACCTAACTTAGACCATGCCCAAGGGCGTGGCGTGTTGAAGGCGGACGCCGAAGGCAATTACTACTTCAAGTCCATTTTGGCGGTGGCTTATCCCATTCCACATGATGGGCCTGTGGGCGACATGTTGGTGGCCACCAAGAACCATCCTTGGCGGCCTGCGCACTTGCATTTCATGATCAAGGCGCCCGGTTATGAGTCCCTCATCACCCACGTGTTCCGCCATGACGATCAGTACTTGGATTCAGACGCCGTCTTTGGCGTGCGTCAATCCTTGATCACCGATTGGATCCAACAACCGAATGGTGAATACAGCCTGGAGTTCAACTTTGTGTTGAACCCCGTGGCCAAGTGAGTCTGTCAGAGCGCTGGTAATTTTTAAATCACAACAGGAGACAAAGCATGAAACTTCTCAATCGAATCGCCGCCGTCGTTGCGACGGTGGCCACCCTCACCGCTGGCGGTGCATTGGCACAGAGCCAAGCGCCCTTGGTGGTGGGCAGTTCGCTGTCCCTCACGGGGCCGTTGTCTGCCACAGCACTGACGCACAAGTTGGTGGGTGAAATTTATGTGGATCAACTCAATGCGCGCGGTGGTTTGCTGGGTCGCAAGGTGGAGTGGTTGGTCAAGGACGATCAGTCCAAGCCTGAGTTGGCCCGCACGCTCTACGAGCAGTTGATCACCTCCGACAAAGTGGATTTGCTGATGGGCCCCTACGCCACAGGCAATATTTTGTCGGCCATGGGTGTGGCCCAGCGCTACAACAAGGTGTTGGTCAACCACACCTTGGGCATTCCATCGCTCTCCAAGTATGAGATGGCCTTTCCAGCCTGGTCCTTGGGTTCAGACCCCGGCAACACCGTGCCCAACACCGTGTTTGATGCCTTGGCTGCATCACCCAAGCCCCCTAAGACGGTGGCTTTTGTGACCAGCAAATTTCCCTCGATTCATTTCTTGAGCTTGGGCGCACGTGAGGTGGCGAAAAAACGCGGCTTGCAAGAAGTCTTGTTCCTGGAGTGGGATTTCGGTAACCGCGATTTCGGCCCCATTGCGGCGCGCATCAAAGACGCCAAGCCCGACATGGTGTGGGTGGGTGACATTGCGCTGGAAGGCAATATGTTGCTCGACGCGATGAAGAAGATCGACTACGTGCCACCGATTCACTTCCATACCTACCCCGCGCCTGGCCCGATGAGCAAGTCACCCGATGGCAATTTGGCACTGAGTGTTTCAATCTTTGAAGAGCATGCCCCCTTCACCAACAACAAGGTGGCGACTGACTTCATTCAGATTTATCACGAGCGTGCTGCCAAGGCCAACTTGCCTGACATCGCTGTCGAAGTGCAAGCCGCTGCCTCTTATGCTGCTTGGCAAATTCTGGAAGCCGGTGTGCGTGGCGCCAACAGTTTTGATGACAAAGCCATTGCTGCCTGGATTCGTAAAAACCGTGTGAACACGATTTACGGCCAGCTGCGTTTTGATGGCCCAGGCAACTTCGGCGATGACATGATGAAGGTCAAGCAAGTTCAAAACGGCAAGTGGCAAATGGTGTGGCCACCTCAGTTCGCTGCCCCTGGTGCCAAACTTCAAGTGCGATAAATCAACATGAATTTCCCAAGTTTTAACCTGCTGGCGCAAGCCGTTTTGTCCGGTATTTTTATGGGGGGGCTTTACGGCCTCATTGGTTTGGGTCTCGGGTTAACTTGGGGACTGTTGCGACAAATTAATTTGTCGCACTTCGGCTTGGTGTTTGTGTCGGCGTATTTGAGTTATCACATGGTCACGGTGGGACACATCGATGCCATGCTGACTTTGTTGATCTTGCCGCCCGTGTTCTTCTTGTTCGGGGTGGGGATGCAGACGGTGATGTCACGGTTTTCGATTTCACCGTTTAATTCCTTGCTGGTGACGTTTGGCATTACGGTGATCATGGAAAGCGTGATCCAGTGGATCTGGACGGCGGACTTCCGCCGCTTAGAGACACATTACAACGACCAAAAATTCACCATTGGTTCGCTCTATGTGCCTGTGCCAGAGTTGATCACCTTGGTTTTGGCGGTGAGTTTGTCGGTCTCTATTTGGGCGGTGATGCGTTACACCGACTTCGGCAAAGCCATGCGTGCCATGGCAGAAGATGGTCCGATTGCCGTCGCTTTTGGCATCAATGAAAAATTCATTTCCAAAATGTTGGCGGGGTTGTGTGCCGCGCTGGCCGCGATTGCGGGTGTGTGTTTGGCCTTGACCTTCACACTCACACCGTCACAAATTTTTTCTTGGGTTGGGGTGGTCTTCGCCTCGGTCATGTTGGGCGGCTTGGGTAGCCCGTTGGGCCCCTTGTTGGCGGGCATTTTGATTGGTGTGAGTGAGTCTGTCACCATGACCATCACTGCTCCCTCATGGGCGCCGATTGTGTCTTTCTCGCTCTTGATCCTGATGTTGTTGTTGCGACCCGGAAAGTTTTAAACATGAACAAAACTGTCATCGGGATTTTTCTCTCGGCAGGTGCATTGGCCTGCGTGCCTTGGCTGGGCTTGCCGGCGTTTTATGAGTCATTTCTGTACCTCATTTGCCACTGGATGATTCTGGCGCTGTCTTGGAACATCTTGTCGGGCTATTCAGGCTATTTCTCATTTGGCCATGGCGCTTTCTTTGGCATTGGTGTCTACACCTCTGCGGGCTTGTCCGCCAATTTGAATTGGCCGTTTTTGTGGACCTTGCCTGTGGCTGCTTTGTTGGCCGCCTTGTTTGGCATGCTGTTGGGTTACGTGGTGTTTCGAGTCAAGTCAGTGCGGGGGGAATTGTTCGCCTTGCTCACCTTGGCCGTCACCTTCATTGTTGGCACGGTGGTGTTGAACACGCGCATCGATGGTGGCCCTGGCATTTACCTCAATGCAGTTCCCGTCCCCGCAATTGGCCCCACCCCCTCAGCGTCTATTTATTTGATGGCATTGACGGGTGCGTTGATCACGTTGTTGATTGCGCACCATGTCTACACCTCCAAGTTGGGGGTGGGTTTGTTTGCCATCCATGACGACGAGGACGTGGCCGAGGTGTTGGGCGTGCCGACCTTCCGTTACAAGATCATGGCGTTCGGTATCTCATGTGCCCTGGCTGGTTTGGCCGGTGGCATTCATGCGCTGTTTGTGTCGTACGTCACTGCGGGTGAGGTGTTCACCATCACGGTGCCGTTGACGGTGGTGTTGATGAGCGTGCTGGGTGGGACGCGTCATTGGGCAGGCCCCGTGGTGGGTTCGGTGGTGATCACTTGCTTGTTGTACTTCTTCACCGCAGGCAGCAGCCCCATCTTTGGCAAAGCGGCCGTTGGCGTGATTTTGGTGGTGGTGATTTTGTTCCTGCCCAATGGCATTCTTTGGTATTTCTTGAATCGCAAAAAGCCAGCGGCGGTTGAAGCGCCTGTTGCACATGTGGAAACCGCATCGCAAGCCGAGGCTTTGCCTGACAAGGTCGAACCTTCTCGCAGTTGGGTCACCCATCACAAGCTGTTGGAGGTGCATGGCTTGTCCAAGTCTTTCACCGGCGTGCAGGCTTTGAGCGATGTCTCGCTGGAGGTGTACCAAGGTGAAATCTTGGGTCTGCTCGGCCCGAATGGTTCTGGTAAATCGACCTTCATCAACGTGGTCAGTGGGCATTACGCCGCCACGGGTGGCCAGATTGTGTTGGAAGGTCGCCGTTTGGATGGCTTGGCTGCGCACCAAATTGCGCAAGCGGGTGTGGCACGCACGTATCAAATTCCGCGTCCCTTTGCGCATTTGACCGTGTTGCAAAACGTGGCCTTGGTGGCCATGTTTGGCGGCAATGCCCTGAGTGAATAACAAGCCACGCAAGAGGCTTATGAATGGCTGGCGTTTGCTCATTTGAGTGACAAGGCCCATGTGTTGCCCGATGCCTTGAATTTGCACCAGCGCAAGTTCTTGGAGTTGGCCCGTGCCTTGGCAGGTCGACCCCGCTTGGTGCTGTTGGATGAGGTCTTGTCAGGCCTGACCCCCAGCGAAATCAACGAGGCGATTGAATTGATTCGAAAAATCAGAGACCGAGGTGCCACGATTGTGTTTGTCGAACATGTGATGCGCGCTGTGATGGCCTTGGCCGACCGAGTCGCGGTGTTGAACCATGGCAAG
>JACCDQ010334601.1_pt1 | contig 10303 bp, 11 predicted proteins | sample 7446031 | NCBI WGS metagenome assembly JACCDQ01 (sample SAMN15323442, study PRJNA562643) | freshwater metagenome | isolation source: river surface water | place: USA:Blue River Watershed | collected 2017-08-17
CAGGTTGACCAATGGCAAAGAGAAATGGTTGAAGACTTTGCTAGTGGTAGATCCCACCAGGCTATCAGAACTCTTTATGAAAACGGAAGAGTTGATGTCCTAAAAACAGAGAAGGACAGATTGAAAGTCATCGTGAATGACTACCTCAACTCAACAGAGACAATCACAACTGGTGATGTTCAATTCATTATTGTTGACAGCAATGGTGAGAAGAAGACTGTCTCTCTAAATCAAGCCACATACCACGGTAAAAAAACCAATGATGATGGCAGTGAGTATGAATTCACCAAAACATACAACAACGAAGAAATGTTGATGATGGCAACATCTTCTGACAAGAAGAAATATTACAACTTCAAGAATGCCCTACAACAGACACTTGGCTATGAAGTCAAGGAAATCTTGAAGGTAGAAGACACTTTGAAGAGGGAAATAAAGCCTGTTGACTTCAAAGACAAAATAATTATGGCAGCAACCAATGATGACATTGACAGCATCAATGAAGCCGTTCGTATTGAACTCAAGAAGAAGAACTACCTAGCCTCTAATGAAATAACCATCACTGGCAAGGACAAGATTGACAGAAATTTCAGTGTCAACGACAGAATTATTTTCGTCAAGAACCAGCAGAGTGATGATGTAGGTAAGCAAAAACTCTTGAACTCAGAGCAAGGTGTTGTGACTGACTTCATTAAGAACTCAGAGAACAAGATTACAGCCATCCAAATCAAAATGGATGACGGTAGACAGACCATTCTTGATGTTAGCAAGAAGCACAACATCAAACATGCCTATGCCGCAAGTATCAACAAGGCACAAGGTCAAACCAAGACTGAAGCCTTCTACTATGTAAGCAAGAACATCAACAGTCTTCACCACGCCTATGTTGCTTGTAGCAGACATAGAAAGAATGTGAAGATGTATCTCAGTGAAGATATGGTGAGCAAGATGGAAAAAGGACTTGCCCATAAGGAACCAACAGCACAGATGAAAAAGGTTGCTGAGTGGGTTTCTAAAGAGAAAGGTGTTGACCTTCCATCTGAAATATTAAATTCCTACACTGACACCAGAAAGTGGCTCAGTGACAACTGGAAAGAGATTGGCAACGACCAGGAGCAAGCCCTAGACCGTTTCAACAGCATCATTGAAGCAATGGCACAGACCAACTACAAGAAGACTTCACACGACTATGAACTTCTTGATGGCAAGGTCAAGAACACCTATGAAAGCATCAAGGCTTCAAGAACTCAGGCTATCCAAGACTACAAGAAGAAGTCTGAGGAAAAGGTTCCTGAAGAGGTTCTAGCCACAGTTGCCAAACAGAACATGGAGAAACACCAGGCAGAAGTTGAAGCACAGAAGCAAGAAATCAGCAAGAAGATTAAAAAGAAAACTGCCCTTTCCATCTAATCAATGGAAATTGGAATTTTCACCAACCATCAATCCACCTTTCTTAGGTGGATTTTTTATTATTATATATTGATATAATTTAATTGCGACCATCCTCCCTCAAAATAATTAACTAAGGATATTGATTTTTCATTTTAATATATTAGTATATACATAGGATGGATATATTATGAGCAAGCCAATAAATGAAATATTAGAAATTATCAAGAATGAAGCAAAGAACAACAACTTCAAGATACTTACCGACTTAATTACTGGCACAAAACAGAAAGTTGAATTTGAATGTGAAAACAACCATACATTCCAATCTTCATACAACGTATTTAGCCGTAATAAACACGGTCTTCACTGCACAGACTGTAAAGAAACATCAAGAAAAACATCTTTCTATGAAAAGATTAAGAACATTGCTGAAGAAAGAAATGCCGTATTAGTATCAAAAGAATATGTGAATGACACAACAAAATTGAGTTTTAAGTGTAATGAAGGACATGATTTCAGTATGGACTTCAAGAAAATAAGAGAAGGCAGTTGGTGTCAAAACTGTTGCTCAGACACACTAAAAACTGAGAACAAGGTAAAAATGTTCTTGGAGGTTTATTTTCAACAAGAATTTAAGAAAGAAAGATTTGATTGGAATATAAACAAGGACAGAAACCAACTCTTAACACCAGAAGAAATAGCATTATCAAAGCCAAAAAAATTCAAAAAGTCACCACTGGAGTTAGATTTATACAATGACAATTTGAAAATTGCCTTTGAGTACGATGGCGACTTTCACTATAAATTAGACAATAGAAAAAGGGTGGAGCAAAGAATTAGTTCATTATCTAACATCATAAGAAATGATATAGCGAAAACAGAAAATTGCCAAGAAAGAGGCATAACCCTTTATAAAATGCCGGTAATTAAATACAACACCACGAAAGATTTCAATAAATTCAAGGACATATTTATTGAGTTCTGTTCATCCAAAGGATTGGATATTAAATACACTGAAACTCAAATTGAATACATGAAACAGAAGTTTGACCACATCAAGTCAGCCGACAATCACATAGCCAATTTAAAAGTTTTTCAGGAAAAATCAAAAAGACAAGAAGCATATATCTCAGAGGAAGCAAAGAGTATTTTGGGTAATGTGTTTAGCAATATTGAAAATCAAACAGCAGTCAAGAACTCAAGCAACAATAAAACCAACAGGAAAGAATTGACATTAGCAAGGTAAAAGTGAATTGACTATTGATTTTGAAAATTCTAATTTCCAATGAATTGACAATTAAATAATATCTGTTATATTGTAATAATAACAAAGCATAAATATAAACAGGAAGATATTATGTACGAAAGCCAAACATTAAAGACTATTTCAGAGGAAGAACAACCAGGACTTCATATTCCTTGCAGAACTTGTATTCACGGAATATGGAGAGTTAAGTCTAAGATTGGTGACAGGTCTACAAGAAACTTAACAGCCTATTGTAAAAAGACCTACGAAGTGACTTATGACAGTGATGGACACGACCAAATAGAAAACTGTGATGCGCACAATAGTTCACCAGCAGATTTAAAAGATTAAAATCTTGACAATTGATATTTAGCCCCTATTATATATTTATATAGTAGAGGCATAATATGGATAGTACAGCAAATAAATTTATAGAATTATATAAAAAAGCAACAGACACAGAATATGAAATCTTTGAGTTCAAGATGAATCCAATTATTCAGGCTGGAAGTCAAGAATATAAACAACTTGAAGCAAAAACTGAAGAGTTTAAAAAGTTCAAGTTTGAATTAGCCAATATTTCTCTATCAGTAGAACAAGCCAAATACATCATCACACAAACAGACAAAATTGCAGACAACCACTTCTCAATGTCTGAAATAAATGGTGCGGATTGCTACCGTTTTATGAATAACGGTATCAAACAGAATACACAGATTGCTTTATTAGCCATTAAAGAAAATCCAAGTAATGAAAAATACATTCCAGAAGATGTAAAAAAAAGACTTGAGACATTGGATATGTCTAAACTTTCAGAAAATTTAATATCCATCACTGGAGCAGGAAGAGTTAATAATCCAAGTCAACAGCAGAAACAAACAACAAGGTTAGAAAGAAAATTAGGACTCCAATTATAATTATCTAGATTGACTTTATTTATATTTCTGTTATATTATTATAATAACATAAATAGAGGTAATTATGGATAAATATAATAACTTTGATGAGGCACTACAAGACTTTGAAGCCTTTATGCAAGACAGTAATGATGGAGTGAGAATAGCACCAGTAATCATGGAAGGCTACAAACCATCAGCATTTAACAGCCTATCAATCAAAGTATCCCAAATATTAAGAAACGAAGAAGTTCAAGCCATAGGTTTTGGAATTTCATTTGCCTTGGTTCATTTATTAGCAACCATACCTGAAATCCTATCATCTACTCCACTAATTAAATAAGGAGATTTGGATGAGTGATTTTGAAAAACCAGACCTACCCAAATATATATGGTCTTCAAAAGATAAAGACCTTGACACAACAGTTAAGAAAATTAGCATTCCAAAGGCAATGCTCTCTGGATTGGCTTTATTTTTCTTTGTCTATGCCATAGTATTTTTTATTACCTTCTCCAATCTTGCCTTCTTACCACAACCACAACCATATGTTCACCCATTCGGACACATCTTTGGTTTCCCACTTCTTTTAATCCAGCACTTATTTCCAATAATTGACTTGGATTTCGTAGAAACATACAGAATATCCGTTTTTAAGATGTTCAAAGGTGGGTATGGTTCTTATGTATCCATTGTCTACATCTTGGCTATTGGTCTTGGTTTATTCGCTGGCATATGGGGTTTTATCAAGGGACTTGTTCCCTCTGGTGGAGTAAAACAAGTAGCAGGTAAGGTTCTATTGAAGGGTAAAGAAGCCTATGACGAACTCAAAAGAGAGTTCACCTTCTTGAGTAAGGACGGTAGAGGAGCAAGGCTAATCATTGGAGCAGACAAGGGCTTCAACCCTACTACTCAATACATTGAAGACATGAAGCCAGGAACCTACATTGAACTTCCTGAAAAGGTTCGTAGAGCACACTCAATGTATATCGGTGGTACTGGTAGAGGTAAGACACAGTTAATTTATTACAGAGAAGTTGCCCAAATCCGCAAGAGACTTGAACACGGTGAGAACATTCAGTTGATGATTGCCGATACACCAAAGGGTGACTATTCCAAATACTTCACCAATGAAGAGATGGTGTTGATTGCCCCACACGAAGAAGGTAAAGATTGTGGAGCAGCATGGGATATAGCAGAAGACTTAAGTGATGCCCTTCTAGCCAACAAGTTCTGGCAAGGAAAGATACCTTCTAGCGACAGCGACCCTATCTGGTCAAACGCTGCCATTGCCGTTGCTACTGGTGCTACCAGATACCTTCAAGTCTTGACTGGCAAGAACTGGAACTATGGCTTGTTGGCTCAGGTTCTAACTACACCTGGTCACAGACTAGATGCCATCCTTAGCCAATACTACCCAGAAGCAAAACAAATTCTTCAAGCAGCCCACGAGACTTTATCAAGTGTGTTGTTCAACTTGGCTACTTACACCCAAGACATTGTTCAGTTGGCCAGAATTTATGATGGTTATGAATACAAGAGACCAATTCAACAAGCCACTTGTAAATTGCTTTACACAGAAAGTGGAATTGAATTAATTGCAAACTCATTGAGAGACAACTTTGATGAAGAGTCAATAGTCAATAGAGTTCTTGCTGACCCAAACAGCAAGCAATACGATGCCGAAAAAACAATGAAGGCAAACAAGATAATGATTGAGTTGTTTACTGGCTTAATCAGAATGATGAACTTGCGCTTTGTTGACAGTGAGACAAAGAAACCAAACTGGTCTTGGCAAGATATGGCAAGCCAAATAGATGACTACCTACTTGCTGCCCAAATGATGCAACAAAGAATGGGTATAAACATTTCCCAAGAGGAACTTAAATATTGGGACGAGTTGGTTGTCATCATCAGAAAATTTGCTCAAAAATGGGATGAGTATGAAGATGTAGAAAAATTCTCTATCAAGGCTTGGTTCACTGGCAGATATTCAGAAAACAGGAAGAGACTTCACAAGAGAAAAATTCTTATCTTGAAACCAAGTGAGACCTACCCTACCCTCACAGAAGGTTTGATTAGAGGTATGCTCTATTACACCAACAGTGTGATATTGGGTAAATTAAAAGACAGCCCAACCAGAAAAGTCCACATATTGATTGACGAATTTCAATCATATGGAAATATTCAGGACTTCATTAAACCAGCCCTAGCCTTATATCGTTCTAGGGGTGTTTCCATCACTGTAGCCTTCCAGGACTTGGCACAGATGGTTCAAATCTATAAGCAAGAGTTCGTAGACTTCATGAACTCCAACATTGCCAACATTGTCATTCTTGGTGTCAATGACGGTTTCACAGCCAACAAGTTATCTGACCTCTTTGGACAAAAGAAGATAAGAAAACTCCACAGAAACCGTGGAGGAGATGGCAAGGTATCTGAGGACTACCAAGAACACGAAGAAAAAGTTGTCTACACCAACATATGGAACAAGTTGGGAGCCAACGATGCAACCAGAAGTATTTACTACTTGAATGCCTTTGCAGGATTGAACCCTGTTTATATCCTTAAAGCACCGATCATCAACTACGAAACAAGATATGAGCCAGTTGAAGCCTCTTGGGTGGACAGAGCAGATCCACACATCAATTTCAGAACTGGACTAATCAATAAAGTCATAGAAGACAAGAAGGTGAAAAAGGACATGAAAGCAGACGACAGTAAAGCCAAATTTGACTTAGATAAAGAGATTGAAGCCAAGATTGAAAAACATCTTGAAGACATTGAAGTTATCAAGCCAAGCCAGAAGTCCAAGCCAACAGAGCAAGACTTTGATGAGGCTTTTGGCTTAATTGACGAAGATGAAGAAGACAATGACGAAGCAATCATCACAGATGAAGATTTTGAAGAAGAGTTTGGTATCAACATAACTAAACTTCAGAAAAGAAAAATAAGTGATGATCCTATTGATTCTCTAAGACAAGAAATATTAGACGGAAATAAATTATTTTAAATGGTAATGTAAATTTTCTTTTGGGAAAACATAAATTGGCAATATAACTTGAATTAATTTATTTTTTTACTATATTAGTCCTGGAGGCTATATGGTAAATACAATAATAATTACTTCGGGTTTATTGATAATATTATCAACCGTTTTATATTTCCTCTTCATTAATTCAAAACCTAAGATAGACATAGAACTTGTCCCTCTTCAAGCACAAGGCTTCAACGTAAGAGCAAGAGTGAGTAAGCAGAATTGGGAAAAGATTTGCACAGTCATCCACAAAGAGGCAACCAGGACTGGTAGATACAAGTGCCAGGTGTGTGGTGAGAACGGTCTCTCACAAGGCTTTAAACACCCTGTAGAGTGTCATGAGGTTTGGGAGTATGACGACAGCAAGAGAACTCAAAAACTCGTTGGAATGCTCTCTCTTTGCCCCCTATGCCACAAAGCAAAGCACATAGGTCTTGCTACTCAAATGGGCTATGGTGAGAAGGTAAAAAACCATATGGCAAAGCACAATGGTTGGAGTCTTACCAAAGTTGAAAGACACATCAAGAAGTCATTCAATAAGATCAAATCCAAGTCATCCAAATTCTACAAACTTGACCTCACCTACTTGAACGACAAGAGGTTTTCATTCTTGATGGAAAAATTCACAGTGGATGAAAATAAAAATTGCGATACAACAATTAAATATTGATTAAACCGATAAACGGTTAACAGATTGATTTTAACTTCAAATATGTTATATTTATATTATAACAACAAGGAGAAGTTATGAAATTTAAATCACAAGAACTAAAAGATATTATTTTGATGGGTTATGCCACAATGTTTTCCGTAGCACTTTATGTCACCCCAGACCTAATATTTAACCAAAAGTCTTGGATACAAGTTTTAACCAATTAAATTTTAAAGCAACTTCGGTTGCTTTTTATTTGACTATTTAAATTATATTGCTATATATATTATATAGTTTTAGAGGATATTATGAAGATAAACGCAATCATACCAACAGCATTTAATATACAGGCTCAAAAAGAGCAAACTATGAATGCTGAGAAAAAAGAAACAGACAAGCCAACTGGTGATTACACCATCACCCTATCAACACAAGAACAAAGAGATTTAGACAGAACAATCAAAGCATATAACGACATTGCCAAGATTGGCTTATGCAATCAACTCAAAATGATTGTGGAAGATAATTCCAAATTAAAAACCCAAATGCCTCAACAACAAGGGCAGAACTACAGATATTAACGCACCTATAGTTGTTCCCAAGAAAAGGACAACTAAGTTAGTTCTTGTAAACCAACGCCCATCTCGTTCCTTTTGTATCTTAACCAAGTGCTGGTTAACAATCTCTGGAAAATCTTTCTTGATGGATTCAACAAAAGTATTGGTAATTTGAAGTTTCTTATCTTCAATTATTTTATCCATACTTTTATTTATATTCTTGAAAACTTCACTGTTCTTAGCCATCAAGACCTTATATTGCTCAAGAACTTTTTCTTGACTACTCTCAAAGTCTTTGATTTGTTTAGACAATTCAAATTTCAACCTATTGCCTTCAAACTCAATCACTTCTTTGAATTTTTCATCAAGGATGTCTGTGTGTTCTTGAATTCTGAAAGCAGCATCTTCAATAGCACCAGGAATGTCTTCATACATCATTTTGATATAGCCCATGATGTGAAGAACAGTCCACAAATAGTCATCTTCTCTCAATCCAGACCTGAAAATCACACGGTAGAACTCTTCCCTCTTGCTTGCTGGAAGTGAGTCAATGAACTTCTCTACATAGGTTCTATTTTCTAGGTAGTCATCTGGTGATATGTCTAAAGGTTGTTTGTTGTCACCCTTCTTAAGGCTCACAGCCTCTTCCTCAGAACCTAAAAACTCTACTGGTGTATTGTCTTGTGTGTCCTCTTCGGCATCTTCTACACTCATGCCAAATTGTTTTTCCATTTCTTTTGTAAGTATTATCATAGTTTTGTCTCGTTATATTTACAATATAACAAATATAAATTAAATTTCAAGTTATTTCATTAAATAATAGGCAAACAATGCCCCAAAAAATCCACCAACGGAAGATGCTATAACCATAAACATGGCAATAATAGATATAAATGTTTTTTGCTCCTTTTTTATTCCATCAGTGAAATCAACCAAAGTCTCTTTCACAATCACAGGAACTTGGAGATGGAGGCTGTTTACAAGGTTGTCAGCCATTCTTGCTCTTAGCAACTCAGTTTCTTGGTTGATGTTTTCTAGGTTATTTCTACTTTGCTCTTGGTAGTGTTCGGCAGCATCTTCAATGGCTAATGCTGTATCAGCCTGTTTGATTAACAACTTCTCTATCTTTGTTGTTTCTTCATCAAAAATTTCTTTAATTTTCTGCTTTATTTCTTCACTTGCTGAGTTCTTTATATCTTCAATATTCTGATTTAACTCATCAATCATTTCTGGTATGTCTTGATACATGGTTCTCACATAGCCCATAACATACAAAAATGCCAACAGATGGTCATCTTGTCTCAACCCTGTTGTAGACACCAATTTATAAAATTCTTCTCTCTTTTCAGCAGGTAGAAGTTTTGCTAAATTATCTAAATCTTCCAAAATGTGCTCCTTTATTTATATATATTATAATATCATATATTAAGAAAAAGTCAATTTAGATATTGACTTATAGACCTTTTTATATTAGAGTCATATATTCAATATATAAAGGATTACCATGCAAAATACAGTAAATTTAAATAAGGATGAAAACATTAATGTAGAAAAGATTGAAGGCAACTATGTTGTTACCCTTCCAAACTCCTATGATGTTTATTGGGAATTCACACAAAAAACTTCTAACTTTGGAACATTTACCAAAGAAAAATCTAGTGACAGCAAACAAATAATTTTCACTGTTCCAGTTGAAGCGGTGAATACTGATAAAGCAGTTGCTGAGTTCAACTCCAAAGTCAATCAAGCCAAAACCTTCATTAAGGACATCATGAAGGAGAAGGATGATTTGGAATACATCATCAACTTTGACAAGCAACAACCAGGCAAGACAGTCACCTTCTTGTATAAGAACCCTGCCAATGGTTTTATGGTTGGTGAAGTCATCAAGTCAGGAAAGTATTTCGTTGCTCTTGCCGCTGGTGAGAGTGCTGACAAGACATATGTTCGTGTGGTTCACACCAACAGACTTTTGAATGGCAAGGAAGACTTTGCTAACAGAGAACAAGTGATTGCTGAAAGGTTCCCTGTCGGGGCTGTTAAATACTTGAAGTTTGACAACTTCGGCAAGGTTGTTGCTAAAGACTATGAACCTAGTGCCAAGAAAAAACCAGCAAAGATAAAGCAGTAAAAATTTAAGCCCTCACAAGAGGGCTTTTCCTTTTGTCGTATCACTAATTGATTTATATATTGTGTTTTATATAATATATTTATAAAGGTGATATAATGTTAATTAGAATTTTTGCAGCCATATTTTTACTCTTATCCTCAAATGTAGGATATACCAAGACTGATATTTCAAAAATTCCAAGAGAAGTTCTTGTTGAATTTAATCAACCTGTCTATAAAGAAAAATATCAGAATGTTGTAGATAATGCTATCAAGTATGCTGAAGAGAACACTCCTAATATGAAGAAGAAACACATCAGGGTTAGAGTGTTTATTGGTGATGATGTTGGCACAAGCAAATATTCCAGATACAACAAACATTTGTGTGACATCAAGTTGGCTTTCAAAGATGAGAC
>JACCDQ011678178.1_pt1 | contig 10302 bp, 7 predicted proteins | sample 7446031 | NCBI WGS metagenome assembly JACCDQ01 (sample SAMN15323442, study PRJNA562643) | freshwater metagenome | isolation source: river surface water | place: USA:Blue River Watershed | collected 2017-08-17
ACCTATAAAGAATTTGTACCTAAGATTCCCTCCGTACCATGGCTATAAAACATCAACTCAGTCTGGAAGTACCTGATACTAATAATGTTAAGGTAATACGTGTATTCGACACCAGTCTGTACGCAACAAATTTTGATACTAGCTGTGGTCTGTTACAGATAACTGCTCCTGGATTCAATATACCGGTAAATATCGATGTACTCCCACATTTTAACCTGGTCTTGAACGCCTGTACTTTGGGTATTCAGAACGCTGGTTGCGGGGAAGTAAGCGCATCTATACCAGATGGTATCTACCAGATCCGTTACTCAGTTGCTCCAAACGATAAAGTATTTGTGGAATATCACCACCTGCGCGTAACTCAGACCATCAACAAATGGTCGGGTGAGTTAGCTAAGCTAGAGATGGCTGCATGTGAACCAGCAGCTGATGTTAAGGAGAAACTTAATGAACTGAATCTTATCAAGAGTTTTATAGATGCCGCTAAAGTAAAAGTAGAATACGCTCACCAGCCTCACCAGGGTATGGAGCTATTAATTTATGCCCAGAAGAAGCTTAACAAGATCTCGGGGCCTTGCGTGAATTGTTAAACTTAAACCATAACCAACATGGCTATATGTCAAAACTGCGGAGCTGTGCTCACCTGTGGGTGCCAGCAACGTACTACCAGTACTGGACAACCAGCTTGCCAGAACTGCCTAGCTGATTATGAGCAACAGATTGCTCAGCAACAAAGAATGGTTGAGCAGGCGATGCAGGCTAAACTTAATCCAGATACGTACCTGAATTCCTAATAGAGATGAAGAATTACTTGCTAGAAAAAGAACGTTATTACATCAACTATGCTGATGCAGTATACAGCGACTTCATGAAGACGCGTTACGGTCTTAAAAGCTGTAAGCCTTCAGGTAACGCTGCTATTGCCGGTATGAGAAAAGAACTCGTAGACTGGCAGCAGAACGAAGATAACGGAGCTTTAACTCAGACAAGTATTTCTTATATCACCTGGTTAGGTGTAAACTACGACCTGGACGAGATCGAAATGACTAATACAGGAGCAGGTTATTTACAGTCCCCTGTACCTCATGGACCGACTAACCTGGCTCTAAGCTATAACTACGGTACTGATCAGTCTCAGAATATCATAGAGGTAAATACAGGAGGATGCGTTACACGTATCAACCTGAATCCTTCTATCCAGATAAACAACTCTAATTCAGGTACTTATGTATTTGTACAGGAGCTACCTGCTTACACCTGGACGATAGATCACAATTTAGGTTACATCCCTAACATCTTTATCCAGGATACAGAAGGTAGAGATATCGAAGGTATCGTAGATGAAACTAGTACAACTCAGGTAATTATATCATTTACCAGCCCGGTTGCTGGAACAGCCTACTTATCGTAATGCCTACAACGCCTCAAAAGTCGAAAGCGTTTTATTACGACGTAGACTTAAAGAATAACCAGATAGTTAATGCCAAACTGCATCCTTTAACGACAGCAGAGCGGACTACTCTTGGTGCTTCTTTAGGAACAGCTGACAAAGGGATATCGGTTTATGATACAACATTAAAGAATTTGTTCAGCTGGGACGGTACCGCATGGGGATATGTAAGCCTTAGTCCTACCCAACTGGCTCAACTAGATGAAGCTTTTAGTCAGGTAGTAAGATCAGTAGCTGTTACTAATACGCCTACGACAAAGACGATTACGCTTACTACTGAAGATGCTACAGTTATCTCAGGCACATTTGAAGACGCTTACGTGTATGTACAGAGTATACAGGCAGCACAGTGGACGATAAATCATAACCTGAACAAATATCCTGCTGTACACATTGTAGACTATAATAACAATGAGGTGGTAGCTGAGTTACAGTACACAACAGTTAATCAGGTTGTGCTAAAATTTTCTGAACCGTTTAGCGGAAGCGCTTTTTTAAGTTAATACGAGATGGCTAAAAAATTTCTTACCAGTATAGACCTTAGTAAAAACCAGATTGTGAACGTCGCAGTTCATAACCTGGCGATTGCTCCATCTTCTCCTGTATATGGGCAGATGTATTTTAACACCATCACTACCAGGATGTACTTCTATGACGGGTCATCTTGGATAGATATGACAGGTGCTGTACAGAACGTCATAGGCGGGGCTGGTCTTTCAGTAACTTTTTCTAACGCTGTCGCAACGCTAGATGTAAACGTAGATAATGCAACTCTAGAGATTAACAACGATACATTACGTGTCAAAGACCTGGGCATTACCTCTGCTAAGATTAACGATGGAGCGGTTACAGCAGTAAAGATTGCTGGTAACTCTATTACGCTAAATAAATTAGCACCAATTGGTTCTTATACAGCATTAGGTAACGTAACAGGAAGTTCAGCTGATGTCAGCCAGGTAGTAATCGTAACAGATCTGGCTAATGCTTCGACTACGACATTAGCGACTTCGACTGCTATTAAGTCTTACATAGACACTACAGTAGGGGGGTTAGGTAATCTAGAAGGAGGATGGGACGCATCTACTGGAACATTTCCGGTAGGATCCACTCCGGTGTCTGGTACTAAAAAAGGAGATTACTGGTATGTTACTGTAGCCGGTACTGTATCCGGTATTAGCTTTAACGTTGGAGATATCATTATCGCTAAGATTAATAGCGCATCTACCACGTTAGCTTCAGACTGGGTTTCCTTAGCAGTAAGTCGCGAGCAAGCTACTACTACTGTATTGGGAGTCGTTTTACTTGCTACGTCTACAGAAGTTAATACAGGTACAGACGCAAACAAAGTTGTTACTCCTTTAACGCTTTCAGGTAGAACAGCAACAGAGACAAGAACAGGTCTTGCTGAAATAGCTACCCAGACAGAGGTAAATACTGGAACTGATGATCAGCGTATCGTTACTCCGCTTAAATTAAAAACATACTTAGATAACTCTGTTGTTGGTGCTTATACAGCTGATCTTACAGGATCTTCTACTAGTTATGCTATTACACATAACCTGGCTACTAAAGATGTTGTTGTTGAGATATATGAAGTATCAACAGGAGAAACAGTTTATACAGATGTTACAAGAACGTCTATAAACGTAGTAACTATTGGGTTTGCTACGGCACCTACTTCTGGTCAGTACCGAGTAGTAATTAAGAAATAATTGTTCCATCTTGTCCGATAATGTAGATGAAATTCCTACATGATGTAATTTATAAAGGGTCTTTAACTGCTGAAGGTGATGTCACTTTAAGCGGTAATGTACAGGTCGGTAATTCCAGGCTGGATGTTCATAACGTCTATGGTACCTTAACGGTCGGAAACGGAAGTACAGGAACTGATATCAGCGCTCTTACAGTAAGGGCAATGGGAACAGGAGCCAGTCAACACTTTCGAGTAAGGACAATTAATGACGACGGAGATATCTTTGCCGTCCAAGAAAATAATTACATCCTGGCAGGAGGAACGTTTCTTCCTACAAACGGTAGGTCAGGATTTACCTTTGATGCCTTTGGGGTTAGCCCTCTAGGGATGAACCTTATTACCCGTTCAAACAATACGGGTGGTGTATTCAGAGGTTTTTATGTTACCGAAGGAAACCTAAATGGAATAAGCGGAGGAAACTTTGATACCCGTTATATCGAGGTTTCTCCAACGATTAATGCTACAACAGGAAGTGAGTATACAGTAAGAGGGTTTTATTATAATCCTAACATAACCAATTTAGCGGCTACTATTCTTACTCATTACGCTTGGGAGAATACCACAGGTGATATTAAGATGGGTAATCTGGCTGGTACAGGTACCCGAATGGTAGTTGCTGATGCAACAGGTAAACTTGGGGTACAGGAAGTTCCTACACTATCTCTTACAGATACGTTAGATAGCGTTACAGACCGTGGTGCTATTACTACTAACGCAATTACTGTTGGTGCTGCTACCGTAAATGGGGTAGTGTCGATTACTTCAGCAACTGGAGGAGCCATAGAATTCTATCCAGAAGGAGGTAGTAATGCTACCTACTCGTGGATGAGAGCAAAGCTAGGTAGCGGATTAGCGCCAACTTTAGCCTGGTATGGAGACGTAGGTGGTTCTTATAGAGCTTATGGTATTTATGGTCCGGATTCAACGTATGATGGTCTTTTAATATATCGTGAAGCGCCAACACTTGCGGATGTGATTCTAATGGGAGCTACAAAAATAGCTCTACCATCAACACAGAAAATTATATGGTCTAGTTCAACAAACGTTGTAGATACACCAGATCTTGGTTTAGCAAGGGAAGCTGCCGGTCTGCTACAAATTAATAACGGTTCGTTAAATACTTATGCGAGCTTGAAATTATTAAATCTTACTGCTACAGGTTTAGCAGGGTCAGGAACCAGGATGGTGACAGTAGACGCAAATGGTCTACTAGGCTCTCAGGCTATTTCTACTGGTTCAACGACTTTATCTGGATTAACAGATGTTGTTCTGACGTCACCACAAGACGGGGATGTTCTTAAGTATGATACAGCTACTAGTAAATGGATCAACGGAGTAGGAGGAGTTGCCGGTAACTATGTTACAGTAGATACTACCCAGACTATTACAGGAACTAAAACCTTTAGAGGTAGCAGTACAAATGAGACGCCTACTTTTACGGCTAATCAACTTACTTCATCAGGATGGGCAACCGGGGTAACAGGTTGGACAGGTGACTACACTAACGGTTGGACCGTTGTAGGAGCTGGTTCTTCAGCGATGACCAACACACTGGCTGCTTTAAGTAATACATTTTATGTAGTGTCTATTACTGCTACAACTTCTGTAGCAGGAAAATACCTATCTGTTTCATTCGGAGGGACTTCTTTCTTTGTATATTTTGCATCAACTGGTACGCAAACCGTTAATGTTCCAGGTTTTACATCGTCTACAGGTACAGTAAGTATTTCTGCATCAGGATTTGACGGTACGGTTAGTGCGATTCAGATTACCCGAAGAAATAGTACATTAAATCCAACGTTAGTCTTCACTACGTCTACAGGAACAAATCCGGTAGAAATAAGAACAGACACAACAACTGGTGGTTATAATGTCAGTTTAGGTTACCAGGCTAACATGAGTGTTTATACAGCAGTAAAAGGTACTGCTATAGGATGGTCTGCGTTAGCGTATAATCAAACTGGTCAGGACAATACCGCTGTTGGGTATGAAGCTTTACAAAACGTAGTTACAGGTGGACAGAACGTAGCTGTTGGTAGTTTATCACTTCTTAATAATAGAGTAGGTACTGATAACGTAGCTGTTGGTTATGGTTCTCTGATAAACATGAAGAGTAACTACAATATCGCTATGGGTACTGGTTCTGGTCAAAACCTAGCAACTGGTGTTAATAATATAGCTGTAGGTACTTTTTCTTTAGTAGGAGCAGCAAATTCTGGTGCTACTGGTAATATTGGTATCGGTTATTCTGCTTTGTACAACATAGCTAGTAATACCTATAACATTGGTATTGGTTACAACGTTTTAGAAAAACTAAACGGTTCAGGAGCTAACAACATAGCCATTGGTTTAGAAGCTGGAAGATATATTTCCGGTGGTGCTACTGCGGCTACAACGATAGATAACTCGATCTTTATTGGACGACAGACTTATCCGTTAGCTAATTCTCAGACTAACCAGATTGTTATTGGCTACCAGACAGTAGGTTTAGGGTCTAATACAACCGTTATTGGTAACAGCTCAACAACCTTGACAGCATTATATGGTGCCTTAATTACAGGAGGTACATCTGTTAATGCGTCAGCTCAGCTACAGATAGATTCTACGACTAAAGGATTGTTGATCCCTCGTATGACATCTGCTCAGAGAACAGCTATCTCAACACCAGCAACAGGTTTGTTGGTTTATCAGACAGACGGTACTGAAGGTACTTATGAGAAAATAGCATCTGGTTGGAGAATAATTAACTCAGCATCTGGTGGCGGTAGCGGAACGGTAACTAGTGTATCAGTTGTATCCGCAAACGGATTTGCCGGAACTGTAGCTACGGATACTTCTACGCCAGCGATTACTTTAACGACTACTGTAACAGGTATTCTAAAAGGAAATGGTACTGCAATCAGTGCAGCAGTTGCTAGTACTGATTATTTAATACCTTCTGACCTGTCAGGATATCTTACTTCCGCTACAGCAGCAAGTACCTACCAACCATTAGACGGTGATCTCACAGCGATAGCTGCATTATCCGGAACATCTGGCTTCTTAAAGAAAACAGCAGCTAACACCTGGAGTTTAGATACAAATACGTATCTGACATCTTATACTGAAACAGATCCTGTTTGGACGTCTGAAAAGACTAACTACTACACTAAGACAGAGGCAGACGGGCGTTATCTGCAGTCCTTTACAGAAACATACTTAGGTACAGTTACATCTGTATCTGTAGTTTCAGCTAATGGTTTTGCAGGAACGGTAGCAACTAGTACATCAACTCCGGCTATTACGTTAACTACTACTGTCACTGGTTTATTAAAAGGTAATGGGACAGCTATTAGTGCTGCTGTAGCAGGTACAGACTATCTTACAAGTAACCAAATAATTACGTTATCAGGTGCTGTAACAGGGTCTGGTACAACAGCAATAACTACTACATTAGCTAATTCGGTAGTTGGTATTAGTAACTTATCAGCTACAGGTACAGCAAGTTCTTCTACTTACTTAAGAGGAGACAACACTTGGGCTACTATTAGTGTAGGAGGTGGTTACACAGTAACTTCTCAGACAACAAACTATACAGCTACGGCTACTTCTGGTACGTTGATAGTTAAAGGAGATACGACTGGGGGAACATTTACTGTAACCTTACCAACAGCAGTCGGTAATACAGCTACGGTTATCATAAAGAAAACAGCTGGTTCAGCTGCTCTTGTAATCGACGGAGACGGTACAGAAACAATAGACGGTGGTTCAACTACATCATTAATTAAAGTAAATGAGTCGGTGACTCTTATTTCAGATAACGCTAACTGGCAAATAGTATAATAATATGTCATATAATCCTAATAACCCAAATGGATCCGCAACGAGTGCAAACTCTTCTCCGGTAGTTATAGCTTCCGACCAGGCAGCAGTACCTATTACCGATAATGGATCTTCACTTACTGTAGATGGTAGTGTTACCGTTAGCGGTACTGTTACTGCAAATGCGGGTACAGGAACTCAGAACGTATCTGTACAGAACGCTTCTATTCCTGTGACTGATAACGGAGGTAGTTTGACTGTAGACGGAACAGTAGAAATCGGTGCGACTTCTTTGGCTGCACTCGAAAGTGTGACAGTTCAAAACGGTTCTGGAGGATCAGCCGTTAACATTCAAGATGGTGGTAACTCTATAACTGTAGATGGATCTGTATCTGTATCTAATTTTCCTGCAACACAACCTGTTAGCGGTACTGTGACTGTACAAGACGGTGGTGGTTCAGTAACAGTTGACGGTTCAGTATCGGTTTCTAATTTTCCGGCTACTCAAGCGGTATCTGCTACTGATCTTGATATACGTAACCTTACTTCTACAGATGTAGTAACTGTTACAGGTGGTGCAGGACAGACAGCAGACGTTAAGGTAACCCTGGATTCTGAGCAGGTTGCCGTTAGTAACTTTCCTGCAACACAGGCTGTCTCTGGTACTGTAACAATTCAGGATGGAGGTAATACAATAACTGTGGACGGAACAGTAGCAGCAACTCAATCAGGAGTATGGGATACTAGAACACAGGATGGTGTAGGTAACGATATTACCTCTCACTCTGCAGGAGCATCACGAGGAATAGATGTTTCGATTATCGATGGTTCCGGAAACCAGATTACATCATTTGGAGGAGGTACTCAATATGCAGAAGGTTCGGTGGTAGCAACTCCGACAGGAACTCCTGCGTTAATGAAGGATGCAGCTAACGAATTAAATACTCTTGTAGGAAGCGCAGCAGACGGACTTTTGGTAAATCTAGGTGCTAATAACGATATCACATTCCCGTACGGAACAATCGATACATTTGGAAAGCTGATGACTTCTCATTCTAGAAATGATGTCGACTGTCAGTTTTACAGAGATGAGCCTGGTAATATTTTGACAGTAACAACTGCAGGTGGAGGAACAGCTACTGGATCTAATGGTTATGCGGTATTTTCAACATCAACTGGTACGACAGGTTCTGTTAAGGGTGTAAGCTTAGATAAGACACACTACCACTCAGGAGGAGAAATATACTCTATGTTTGGAGTTGCCTGGTTAGATGGGGGACAGGCTACTTCGTTCCAAAGAATTGGACTATTCGATAACAACAACGGATTCTATGTAGGCTTTGAGAATACAACTTTTGGAGTTAGCGTAAGAGATGGGGCTTCTGATACTTTTGTTGGAAGGACAAGCTTTAACACTGACCTTCTTGACGGAAGCGCAGGTAGTAAGTTTACAAGAGGTGGAAGTCCTGAAGCTATAGACTTCACTAAGTTAAATGTATTCAGAATTAGATTCGGATGGTTAGGAGCAGCGGCTGTAAAATATGAAGTACTGAGTCCTGATGACCAATGGGTGTTGTTTCATATTATTCGTCAACCTAACTCAAGTGCGACACCGCATATCCAGAGTGCTGACCTTCCTATGACACTAGAGGTTACTAAGACAGCTGGAGCTACTGACATAACAGTTAACACAACTTGTTGGGGTGCTGGTATACAGTACGACAACATGGATTGGCAGGAAAGTTCTACTCTTTCAGCAACTGCAGGAAGCATTATAGATTACAACATCTCCGGACTTGGTTCGGCTTCTGTATATGTAGGAACAACAGCTGCTACAGGTACAATAATATTTGAGGCAACTGTTGATGGTAAGAACTGGTTTACTCATTCAGGTGTAGTCGACCCTAATATCGGAGGAACCGATATGCTTGTACAAAGTGCTATAACTGCTACAGCTGGGAGTTATTACAAAATACCTGTAACTGGTTATAAAGGATTTCGTATTAGAGTAGCAACTACGTTAGCAAATGCTATTGTGTTATACTTTGTAGGAGATACTCATGATCTGTTTCATGATGTAACACCTGCGCCTCATAACCTTGGTTACATGCTTGTACACAAGGATGGTGAATACACGACTACTCAAACTGGGGTAACTCTTTGGGCTCCAACATCAGGAAAGAAGTTCTGTATTACTAACCTTACTATTTCAACAGGTGGAACTACTGCAGGACTTGTAACAGTATGGCAGGGTGCTACTGCAGATACAACATATACAGCAGGAACAGACCCAGCAATATTTAGAGGAAACTTTATTCCTTCAGCTAACGCAACACCAGGTGTGGTAAAGAGCTATCCTGTTCCGTTTGTCGCATCTACAGTGGATCATGCTCTTAAGGTTACAACATCTGCTGCAATGACTATTTATATACAAGTAGACGGATACGAAATATAATAACCATGAATAAGATTATAGAACTAAAGGAAAAGTTTGATACTGGTACTACTGTACAGTTAATAGCAGAATGTAACGGATACGTAAACGGGGTACTAAAAATTCAGTTTTCACGTAGTCCGTTTGAGTTCTCAAACGAGTTAACAGATCAGGAAATCATAGATAGCCTTTGGGCGAATGAATACTCAATTTACGTATAATGCCTACATACTTTGGACAGACATCCGTTCCTCTTGATGGTACAGCAACAACAAACGCTACAACTACCATAACACTAACTCCTCCTGCATCTATGTTGTCAGGAGATTTAGTTGTTGTATATGTTCAGCAAAGAGGTACAGCTACATTTTCTGTTGGTGTTACTGGGGGTCAAGCTTGGACAGCCGTAGGAAGAAATGCGGCTACAGCTAACGTGGCATTTGAAACATATTACGCAACCTTTAATGGAACATGGGCAGCTAACCCAAGATTTGATCTTTCTGCCGGTACCTGTTCTTCTGCTATAATGCTTGTCTTTCGTCCTGACCTTGCAACTAATGTGTGGGCAACTCAGCTTGTTCAGACAACAAACGCTGCAGCAGCTACTACTATTACGGTAACAGGGACAACTCCTACTCTAGCTCCAAACGTAACTATTGCGTCTTGGATGACTGCTGATGATAATACATGGGGAACGCTTACTGGAACTAACTGGACAAAAGGTACACTTCCTGCTCAGTATAGAAATACATCAGGAACCGACCAATCTGCGACGTTTGCCTACCAGTTACAGTCAACCGCAGCTGCGACAAACAACGTTGCTCAAACACAGTTAACATTAGGTACTGATGCTACTGCTTGGAG
>JACCDQ010248161.1_pt1 | contig 10301 bp, 9 predicted proteins | sample 7446031 | NCBI WGS metagenome assembly JACCDQ01 (sample SAMN15323442, study PRJNA562643) | freshwater metagenome | isolation source: river surface water | place: USA:Blue River Watershed | collected 2017-08-17
TAGATCTCGAAGATGCGGCGCTTGTCCATCACCGCCTCCAGCATGAAGGTGATGACCATCTCCTGCGCCTTGCGCACATAGCTGCGCTGGCCCGACAGGAACAGGTTCTTCGCCAGCTGCTGGGTGATGGTCGAGCCGCCGGACACCACCTTGCCCTTCTTCGCATTCTTTTCGTAGGCCTTTTGCAGGGCCTCCCAGTCGACACCCTCATGCTCGGCGAAGTTGGCATCCTCGGCGGCGATAATGGCGCGCTTCAGGTGCGGCGAAATCCGGTTGTACGGCACCCACTGGTGCTGCAGCTGCGCCTTCGGATTCTTCTCCTGCAGCTTTTCCAGCTGTGCGCGCATGAACGAGGTCGAGCTCGGGTTGAACTTCACCCACCAGCAGATCTGCGCGAAATACCACAACTGCAGCAACAGCACGAGCGCGATCGGCACGCCGACGATCCACAACAGGAAACGACGCTTGCGACTCAGGTGACGGCTCATCGTGCCAGCTCGTCCTCAGGCACTCGCCAGCTGCGCGCGCAGCTCGCGATACACCGGCATCGTATCCGGACGTACGCCGCGCCAGACATGAAAGGATTCTGCAGCCTGCTCGACCAGCATGCCAAGGCCGTCGCGCACATGGGCACCAGCCTGCGCGGCCATCTGCATGAACACGGTCGGCTGGGCGCCGTACATCATGTCGTAGGCAAAGCCACCTGCGGCAAACACCGATGCCGGCACCGGCGGCAGCTCGGAGGACAGGCTGGCCGAGGTGGCGTTGATGACGATATCGAAGCGGCCAGTCAGATCCTCGAAGCGAGAGGCAGACAATTGCACTGCCGAGGCTGAGGCTGAGGCCAAAGTCGCTGTCGATGCCGACGACGATGCCGCTTCTGCAAATTGCACGACCAGTTCTTCGGCACGCGCCAGTGTACGGTTCGCAATTACCAGCTGCGCCGGAGACTCTGCCAAAAGCGGCAGGATCACGCCACGCGCCGCGCCGCCCGCCCCCAGCAGCAGCACCCGCGCACCGGCCACGGCCACGCCGGCATTGGCGACGATGTCGCGCACCAGCCCGACGCCGTCGGTGTTGTCGCCGACGATGCTCACGCGCCCGTCTTCGCGGTCGAAGCGCAGCGTGTTCACGGCACCGGCCGCGGTCGCACGCTCGCTCAAGCGATCGGCCAGCGCAAAAGCTTCCAGCTTGAAGGGCACGGTCACGTTCGCACCGCGTCCGCCGGCGGCGATGAAATCCCGTACCGCGGCCTCGAAGCCATCGAGCGGCGCCAGCAGGCGCTCATAGGCGAGGGCCTCGCCGGTCTGACGTGCAAACGCGGCGTGGATCTGCGGCGATTTGCTGTGCGCGATCGGATTGCCGATCACGACGTAGCGATCAGCAGTCATTCGCCCCTCCGCACGGCCGACGTCTCGAGCAGCTGCTCGCGGGTGAAAGCAAAGCGGGTAATGATTTCCCACACATGTTCGCGGCCGTCGCGGCGCAGCTGCGGCGGGAAGCTGCCAAAGGGCGCGGCACGGCGCACGATCGCGATCGCTGCCGCATCGAGCGCTGCATCGCCCGAGCTGCGCTCGATGCGCGGCCCGCCCTCTTTTTCATAGAGGCTGCCATCCTGGACCACGGGGATATAGACAATCAGTTCACCGTAAAGCTTTTTGCCGTCGCGCTGCGGGAAGTGCAGCGTACCGGTCTGTTCGATTTTTTTCTGCAGGGCAGTGTAATACAAGGCATACGTGACTTCACGCGTGCTTGGCGTCAGCTGGGTCCGGATCGGGCGACGGTTATAGTCGGAGATGTCACGTGCGATTTCCGCTTCGCGCCGCGCCATCTGCTGGATTTCTTCGACCGAACGCACGTCGCGGCCCTGGATGTCGGGCCGCTCGACCTGTTCTCCGACGGGCATTGCCTGCGCGTTCTGCCGAGACAGTTGCGCCAGCAGCCGGTGCTGGCGCGCCTCGAGTTCGGCCATGCGGCGGCGCTGCATCTCGAGTTGCGTGCCATCGCTCACCTGCCCGAGGTTGGGCAAGGGCGAACGCGCACGTCCGACATCGGCATTGCCGCCGCCATCAAGGTTGGCCTGCGCCAGCGCTTCAGCCTTCAGCGGCGCCGCCTGGTCGCGCGCATTGACGAGAATGACGTCCAGGCCCGTCGACAAAGGCTTCATGCGGATCGCATCCGGAGCGGCGAAACGGATCGACAGGATCACCGCATGCACCAGCAAGGAAACGCCTATCGCTATTCGCAGCGGTCGCTGATCCGGTGCGAACAAGGCGGGCTCCGGTCAGGCGCTGGCAGCGCCGGTGGCGCCATTGACGGGGGCGCTGTCCTCCCGGTGAGATCCATCAGCGCCATCAGCGGCATCAGTGGCATCAGAGCCATCAGCGGCTTCGGCAACCTGCTCTTCTTCGGCGAGCGCATCGGCCTCTTCGAGCTCGGCTTCGTCGGCGAAATCAGTCTCGGCAGCGGCTACCTCCAGCACGCGCGCCTGCACGCCCAGATCGACTTCGTCCCAGCCGATCAGCTCGAGCTTCAATTGCGTGCCGCGCGGATGCTTCACGCCCGGCATGTTCAACACCAGCGGCACATCGACCAGCCTGACCACTTCATCCTTGAGCAGCACCGCGTCGACCTGGCGTGCGCCTTCCTGCTGCAGCCAGCGCAGGCACCAGTAGCGCTCCATCGTCGACTGGAAGTCGGCATAGGCCGAATACGCGCTGTCGAAAGCTGACACGATGGCGAACAGGTCGGCATCCTTGGGCTTGAAGGTCGCCACCAGCGGCGCGGTCACGCCATGCCTGATGCAGGAGAGGATCTGCCACTGGTTCACGAGGTCGGTATACCGGCGCAGCGGCGAGGTGCTCCACGCATACTGGTCCACGCCCAATCCCTGGTGCGGCGCTGCATGCGTGAGCATGCGCACCTGCATGCGCGCCGCCCAACCCTGCCCGCCGCCCTGGGCGCGATAGATGCCGGGCACGCCGTGCTCGTGCATCAGCTTGCCCCAGCTGCTGTTGGCAAAGATCATCAACTCGGCCACCAGCTTATCGAGCGGCGCGCCGCGCTTGCGACGCGTGATAGTCACGACATCGTCTTCGACATAAAAGTTGAAGTCGACGCGATTGGTCTGCTCGGGCCGCAGGCCGAAGCTCTCGCGCTTGGCCATGCGGGCGCGCTCCAGCACTTGCGCCCACTGCCATAGCAGCGCGATGTCAGCCTTGTGCGGATAGTCGCCGCTTCCCTCAGCCAAAGCCTGCTCGGTGACTTGTTCATCGAGGTCGTTGTGGCGCAGGTTGGCCGCGATCGGCACCCGTTCGGCGACGGTGTCGGTGGACAGCACCGACCAATCATTCATGTCCAGCGTCGCATACAGCGACACGGCCGGGCGGGCGTCGCCTTCTGCCAGCGTGAAATGCTCGACCAGCTCATCGGGCAGCATGGTGATCTTGTCGCCCGGCATATAGACGGTACTCATGCGATCGCGCGCAATCGCGTCGATCGCATCGTTACGCGCAATGCCGAGGCCCGGCGCGGCAATGTGGATGCCGATGCGCACACGGTTTTCGTCCAGCAGCTGCACCGAAAATGCATCGTCAATTTCGGTCGTGGTGACATCGTCGATCGAGAAGGCTTGCACATTGGCCGTCGGCAGCTCGGCCACGGTTGGCAGCGTGATCTTCGGGAAGCCGGTACCGCGCGGGAAATGCTCGGACAGGAAGCGCGAGAAATGCAGCTCTTTCGCCGACGCGATCGCACCCACCGACAGCAGCAGGCGCGCCGGCGTGGTCTGCAGCTCGGCGCAGGCCGCTTCCAGCGCCTTGTACTCGATGCTGTTCTTGTCGGGCTTGTACAGCAGCTGGCGCACGACGGGCTTCATCGCTTCCGGCAGGCGGCCGGCCTTCAATTCTTCGACTTGCGCGGCCTGCACCAGCAGCTGTTGCTTCTTCTTTTCGATGCCGGCCAGCGCCGCTTGCAGCGTGGCCTCGGGCGCAGCCTTGTAACGGCCCTTGCCCTTCTTGTGGAAATAAATGGGCGAGGAGGCGATCTTCAGCAACAGGCCGGCCGCTTCAGCGGGCCTGGGCGCATGGCCGTAGTACTCGCTGCCCAGCTCGGTAAAACCGAATTCTTCCTGACCTGCCACTTCCCACAGGAAGGACACGTCAATCTCATCGGCCAGCTTGTTCGCCTCGGCGATCATCTCGGCCGGCGACGGCGTCTCGAACTGCAGCAGCACATCGCGCGCACGGACCTTGGTGCGCTTGCCTGTCGGCGTCTCGACCTGATAGGCCTCGCCTTGCTGGGTCAGTACGCCACCGACCTTGAAGTCACCGGATTCTTCGAAAAACAAATTCATGGGGTAATTCTTCTTTCTTGCCGCGTGCCGCTATCGGGGGCCGCGCTCATGCATGGCAAAAGGCCAGGACCTCTTGCAGATAATCATCAAAATCGGACAGTCCGTGATCACTGCCTTCGATCACGTGCTGGTGCGCGCCCGCATAGCGGTCCGTCATTTCGCGCCAGTCGAGCACTTCATCGCCCATCGCTGCCAGCAGCAGGTAGCGACCGAGCTGCGTCAGCGACGCCACTTCAAGCGCCTTCAATTCACCAATGTACTCCGGCCGGAAATAAAAACGGTCTTCCGAATGCCATGCCTGCTGCTCGCCGATGTACTTCTCGAGGTCCCGCGCCGGATCGACCGCCGGATTGATCAGTACGGCTCGGCAGCCAAGTCGTTCGGCCAGCACGGTCGCATAGAAGCCGCCGAGGGACGAGCCCACCAGCGCCACGTTTGCCGGGGACAGGCCCGCGATGGCCTCGTGCGCGATGGCGATGGCTGCGGCCGGCGACGGTGGCAGCTGGGGGCAGATAAAACGCACGGACTGGCCGAGCGCATCAAAGTGCTCGCGCATGCGTCGCGCCTTGAATGACGACGGCGACGAACGGAAGCCGTGCAGGTAGAGAATGGTGCGCACGACTCGCCGTCAGCCTGCGTAATCAGGCCGCGGGTGCAGACTGCGCCGGCTGCGACGCCCTGGCGGCGAGCGCATCGAGCAGCTTCTGGTGCACGCCGCCGAAACCGCCATTGCTCATCACGAGCACGGAGTCGCCCGGCTGCGCCGCGGCCACCACGGCCGCCACCAGCGCAGACAAGTCATCGTAAGCACGCGCCTTGTCACCCAGCGGCGCCAACGCCGCACCCAGGTCCCAGCCCAGCGCATCCTTGCCATCGCCCTTGGCGCCATAGCCGAACACGAGGTCGGCTTGCTGCAGGCTGCCCGGCAGCGCATCCTTCATGGTGCCCAGCTTCATGGTGTTCGAGCGCGGCTCGAGCACGGCCAGGATGCGGCCCTTGCCGACTTTCTTTCGGAGTCCGGCGACGGTCGTGATGATGGCGGTCGGATGGTGCGCGAAATCGTCGATCACGGTCACGCCGTGGGCGACGCCGCGCGTTTCCATCCGGCGCTTCACGTTCTCGAATGCTGACAGCGACGCGATGGCCTGCTGCGGCGTGACACCAACGTGCCGCGCAGCGGCAATCGAGGCGATCGCATTCCAGCGGTTGTGCTCGCCCGTCAGTGACCAGCGCACCGTGCCGAGCTTGTCGCCCTTGAACAGCACGTCGAAGGAGCCGTCGTCATGCTCGACCATGCTCCAGCCTTCGCTGGCGGCGAACCACTCCAGCTCGCTCCAGTTGCCGCGCTTGATCACGCGCTGCAGCGACGCTTCACGGCCATTGGCGACAATGCGGCCGCTGGTCGGGATGGTGCGCACCAGATGGTGGAACTGGGTTTCGATCGCGCCGAGGTCCGGGAAGATATCGGCGTGGTCGTATTCGAGGTTGTTCAGGATCGCGGTGCGCGGACGGTAATGGACGAACTTGCTGCGCTTGTCGAAGAAAGCGGTATCGTATTCATCGGCCTCGATCACGAAAAAGGATGCGCCCTCTTTAGAATCGCCGCCGAGTCGCGCAGAGATGCCGAAGTTCATCGGCACGCCACCGATCAGGAAGCCGGGCTGGTAGCCCGCGTCTTCCAGAATCCAGGCCAGCATCGACGAGGTCGTGGTCTTGCCATGCGTGCCGGCCACGGCCAGCACCCACTTGTCGCGCAGGATGTGTTCGCCTATCCACTGCGGGCCCGACACATAGGGCAGGCCGCGGTTCATGATGGCTTCCATCAACGGGTTGCCGCGCGAGACCACGTTGCCGATCACGTAGAGGTCGGGCTGCAGGCTCAGCTGATGCGGACCGAAGCCCTCGATCAGCTCGATGCCCTGCGCCTGCAACTGGGTGCTCATCGGCGGATAGACATTGGCATCGCAGCCGGTGACCTTGTGGCCCGCTTCCCGGGCCAGCACCGCGAGGCCGCCCATGAACGTTCCGCAGATGCCGAGGATATGAATGTGCATTTACTTTAGAATCGGGTTGCTGCTGGAGATGGCAGGTGATGCAAGGGTGCCAACGCGCGTTTTCCCTTGCCTGATCGAAGCGAGCATTCTACCCGACCCACAGTCTGCGACGATGGCTGCCCTTGCCTGATTCGGCCTGACTCGGCCTGTGCCTTCCCGACTTTCCCTGACCGTTCCCATGTCCATCAATTACCCCAGCGATGCCGAATTGCTGCGTGCCGAGATCGCCGCCGCGGCCGCCCGCATGATCGCCGAAGACGGTGCCGACTATGCAACGGCCAAGCGCAAGGCCGCCAAACTCATCCTCGGCAACCAGAAAGTGCGCGGCGATGTGTTGCCGGACAATGCGCAAGTCGAGGATGAGGTGCGGCAGTACCAGGCGCTGTTCTTCGGCGACGAACATGCGCAGCACTTGCTACACTTGCGCCGCCTCGCGCTGGAGTTGATGGAAAGACTGGAAGAGTTTTCGCCTTACCTGACCGGCGCAGTGATGAACGGGACGGCAACCGAACATTCGGATATCCATTTGCAACTGTTTGCCGACAGCGCCAAAGATGTTGCCGTTTTTTTACTGAATGCCGGCATCGATTACGAGGTTTCCGAGTCGCCGCATTCCCGTTACCCGGACCGCGGTGTTGAAGTATTGTCTTTCATGTACAAACGCGAAGGCGTGCACCTGATACTGTATGAAAGAGATGACCTGCGCCATGCCGGCAAAACCGGCGGCAAGCAAAAGCCCGAGCGTGCCGACATCGCTGCCGTGCGCGCGTTGATCGATCAGGATCGCGCCGATCACCCAAACGACCCGCTAGCCAAACCATGACCCGAAAAAGCCTGTTATTGATATTGATCGCCGTTTTATTTACCGGCATTGGCGTTTATTTTGGTGCAAAGCGCTTCCAGCCTGCGCCGCCGGCCGATACGGCAGTGAGCGCGCTGATGCAATTGGCCATGCCCGATCCGGTCGGCCAACAGCGCAAGATGTCGGAATGGCAAGGCAAGGTCTTGCTGGTCAATTTCTGGGCTACCTGGTGCCCACCGTGCGTGGCCGAGATGCCGGAGCTGGAAGCGCTGCAAGCCGAACGCGGCAGCAAGGGCCTGCAAATTGTTGGCATCGGCATCGATTCCCCCAGCAACATCAGGGAATTTTTCGAAAAGCACAAAATCACTTATCCGCTGCTGGTGGGCGGTTTGCAAGGCACGGAGGTGTCGCGCAGCTTCGGTAACGAGACGGGTGGTCTGCCTTTTACGGTCCTGATTGGCGCCGATGGCCTGGTCAAACAGGCCTATATGGGTCGGCTGGATTTGCAAAAAGTGCGGGCTGACCTCGATTCCCTTTAAGCAGGTTATAGCTGTTGTAAGCGTTTCCACTTGCCATTCTTCGACATTTTGCAGGAAAATGGCCCCTTCCTCGCTAATATTGAAGCGATCCGATGGCAAAAAATCTGCTGCTGATCAACGGTCCGAACCTTAACCTGCTCGGCACACGCGAGCCTGAGGTGTACGGCGCGACCACGCTCGCTGAAATCGAGAAGGCTGCAGTCGCCCAGGTGGAGGAAATGGGTGCCACGCTGGCCCATTTCCAGAGCAACCATGAAGGCGAGCTGCTTGATCGCATCCACGCCGCACGCGGCGAGGGCGTTGATGCCATCGTGATCAACCCGGGCGGGTTCACCCATACCAGCGTCGCCTTGCGTGATGCACTGGCCGGGGTAGCCATTCCGTTTGTCGAAGTTCATATTTCAAACATCCACAAACGGGAAAGCTTCCGTCACCATTCCTACCTGTCCGATATTGCGACGGGCGTGGTGTGCGGACTTGGCGTGGACGGGTATCGTTATGCAATCGCGTTCGCGCTGAACAAACTGTAAACACGCGGTAGACCCGGCTGTATATAAGACAGCCACCGTAATTCGAACGGCAGCCGGCCCCGGGTACCCGAGGGCGACTGTCTCATTCATTAACCTTGCAGGCAGATCTCAATGGATTTAAGAAAACTCAAAACCCTGATCGACCTCGTGGCGGAGTCCGACATTTCGGAACTGGAAGTCACCGAGGGCGAGAGCAAGGTACGCATCGTCAAGTCAGGCGCTGCCAGCCACAGCCAGGTCGTGATGATGCCGGCCGCCGCGCAGGCACCAGCGGTCGCCGCCCCGGCGGCACACGCTGCAGCCCCGGCAGCTGCTGCCCCCGCCGCCCCGGCAGTCGCCGAAGCGCCGGCAGGCCATGTGGTCAAGTCGCCGATGGTCGGTACCTTCTATCGTTCGTCCGCACCGGGCTCGGCGCCCTTCGTGGATATCGGCGCCAGCGTGAAAGAAGGCGATACGCTGTGCATCATCGAAGCGATGAAGCTGCTCAACGAGATCGACGCCGATGCCACCGGCACGATCAAGCAAATCCTGGTCGAGAATGGCCAGCCGGTCGAGTTTGGCCAGCCGCTGTTCATCATCGGCTAAAAGCTTCCTCAAAATGCCGCTGGCCGCGTTGCACCGCCTTGTCGTACGACCTGTACTGCCTGCGGCGGCACGCCTTGCCAGCGACCGCTCCGCTGACGCTCCGCTCATTTTGAGAAAGCTTTAAAGATATGTTCGAAAAAATCCTCATTGCCAACCGCGGCGAAATCGCCTTGCGCATCCAGCGCGCGTGCCGCGAAATGGGCATCAAGACCGTGGTCGTGCACTCCGAAGCCGACCGCGAGGCCAAGTATGTGAAGCTGGCTGACGAGTCGGTCTGTATCGGACCGGCGCCTTCCGCGCAAAGTTACCTGTCGATGCCGGCCATCATCAGCGCCGCCGAAGTGACGGACGCGGAAGCGATCCACCCGGGTTACGGCTTCCTGTCCGAGAACGCCGACTTCGCCGAGCGCGTCGAGCAATCGGGCTTCGTGTTCATCGGCCCGCGTTCGGATTCGATCCGCATGATGGGCGACAAGGTCTCCGCGAAGCAGGCGATGATCAAGGCCGGCGTGCCTTGCGTGCCCGGCTCCGAAGGCGCACTGCCCGACGACCCGAAGGCCATCGTGCAAACCGCACGCCGCATTGGCTACCCGGTCATCATCAAGGCCGCCGGCGGCGGTGGCGGTCGCGGCATGCGTGTGGTGCACACCGAGGCGGCCCTGCTGAACGCCGTGACCATGACCAAGACCGAAGCCGGTGCCGCATTCGGCAACCCCGAGGTCTACATGGAAAAGTATCTGGAGAATCCGCGCCACGTGGAAATCCAGATCCTGGCCGACGAACACAAGAATGCAATCTGGCTCGGCGAACGCGACTGCTCAATGCAGCGCCGCCACCAGAAAGTGATCGAAGAAGCACCAGCGCCGGGCATCCCGCGCAAGCTGATCGAGAAGATCGGCGACCGCTGCGCCGAAGCCTGCCGCAAGATCGGCTACCGCGGCGCCGGCACTTTCGAGTTCCTGTATGAGAACGGCGAGTTCTACTTCATCGAGATGAACACCCGTATCCAGGTCGAGCACCCGGTCACCGAAATGATTACCGGTGTCGATCTCGTGCAGGAACAGATCCGCATTGCCTTCGGCGAGAAGCTGCGCTTCCGCCAGCGCGACATCGTGCTCAAGGGCCATGCGATCGAGTGCCGCATCAACGCCGAAGATCCGTACAAGTTCACCCCGTCGCCAGGTCGCATCACGGCCTGGCATACGCCGGGTGGCCCCGGCATCCGCGTCGATTCGCATGCGTATGCGGGTTACTACGTGCCGCCGCATTACGACTCGATGGTCGGCAAGGTGATTGCCTATGGCGCCACGCGCGAGCAGGCGATCAGCCGCATGCAGATCGCGCTGTCGGAGATGGCGGTCGAGGGCATCCTGACCAACATCCCGCTGCACCGCGAGCTGATGACCGACGGTCGCTTTGCCGAGGGTGGCACCAACA
>JACCDQ010846286.1_pt1 | contig 10301 bp, 8 predicted proteins | sample 7446031 | NCBI WGS metagenome assembly JACCDQ01 (sample SAMN15323442, study PRJNA562643) | freshwater metagenome | isolation source: river surface water | place: USA:Blue River Watershed | collected 2017-08-17
GTCTATTTTGATAAATTTTAAGAAATCATGATGAATAGAGAAAACAAAATTGAAACGGCGTTATTCACAAAAATTACCCAGGCTCCTGATGGCAAAATTTCCTTTGCGGACTACATGGATTGGGTACTTTATGCTCCCCATTACGGTTATTACCAGACTCAAAACTTAGACATTGGTCAACGGGGCGATTTTTTTACCTCGGTCAGTTTAGGGGCGGATTTTGGCGAACTGTTAGCCAAGCAATTTCAGGAAATGTGGCAAAATTTGGGACAACCTTCAGCCTTTGATCTCGTGGAAATGGGGGCGGGAACGGGAGCCTTAGCCCAGGATATTTTACAGTTTTTACAGGTACATTTTCCCGAATGTTATGCGGTTGTGCGATATACCATTATTGAAATATCAGAAGCCCTTATTCAAAAGCAAAAATCTAATCTAAGCCTATTGTTAGAGAAAATTACCTGGTCAAATTGGGACGAGATTCCAGAGCAAACCTGGACAGGCTGTTGTTTTAGTAATGAATTAGTAGATGCTTTGTCAGTGCATTTAGTGACGCTCCATCAGCAAGAACTCCAGGAAATTTTTCTCACTGTTCAAGAGGATCAGTTACAGGAAATTATTGCGCCTTTATCTACCTCAAAAATTCAAGACTATTTTACCTTAAACCAGATAGAGTTAACGGCTCAGAATTATCCTGAAGGGTATCGCACGGAAGTCAATTTACAGGCCTTAGATTGGTTAACAACGGTGGCCAGTAAACTCAAAATGGGTTATCTCTTAACGATTGACTATGGTTATCCGGCGGTAAAATATTATCATCCTCAACGTTCCCAGGGCACTTTAACCTGTTATTATCAACACCGTCATCATCATGATCTTTATATTCATTTCGGTCAACAGGATATTACTGCCCAGGTTAATTTCACGGCCTTAAAAAAATGGGGAGAGTCTTGCCAGTTAGTGACCATGGGATTCACCCAACAAGCTCTCTTTTTAATGGGTTTGGGATTGGGCGATCGCCTGATGGAATTATCAACGGGTCAGTATGATTTTGCGACCCTCCTCAAACGTAGAGATGCTCTCCATCAATTAATTGAGCCAACGGGCTTAGGCAAATTTGGAGTTCTGATACAAGGTAAGGGATTAACCCCAGAACAAAGACAATTTCCTCTCTCTGGTCTAGTCTTTCAATAATGATTGAAACCCATGAAGAAAAGTCCCAGTAAATCTCATTTGCCAACAAAAATTTGTCCCGTTTGCGATCGCCATTTTACCTGGCGCAAGAAATGGGCGGATTGTTGGGATGAGGTGAAATATTGTTCGGAGCGTTGTCGTCGTCACCGTTCGGGAAGTAATTTTTAGTCATAAATAGGGTCTGCTGAATAAGTCCACAAGGCGAACCTAGATGCCACAGAAGGCGAAAAATGTTGACATTCGGAGAGCCGCTTCCGATTTCACCCCACTTTTTAAACTGAAGTATATGGATTTTAATCCTCCAAATGTCGTATTCTTCTACTTTAGCGTTTTTAAAATTGCTGAAAGTATTATCTAGCAAGGATTCTACATTCGTTCAGCAGACTCTATGTACGGAATGTGGGTTTTCAAGATCCTGCACCCCTATTTGAAGAACGCGATCTCACCTTTGCTAAATTGCGAGAATTAGGGATTGATCCCTCTACTTTAGTAAATTAAGGAGTTAGTGTCGTGTAATGCCTATAGAAACAAAAAGGTATGTTAGGGAAAGCTTCTAAAAATTGGCGATCGCCCATTATCGTTATTAAATAACCAATATTTTGACGGGTTACGCCGTGCTAACCAATCCTACAGATCGGCAATCACACTACAATATCCTCGAATATGACTCGTTCTGCCATAGATTCATCTGTTAAATGAAGAAGCACTGGTATTTCAGACTGTTGCCAATCATCATCAGCAAGCCGTCTTACCATAATGCGACCTGGAACAAGATTAGACACGACATCACATATATCCATAAGAACATAAAATCCATTATCGTTACAGAACCGCATTTTGACAAAGTCTAGTAGCGTTGATTGGATCGTTTGTTGTGGAAGAATCCTTGCTAATTCGTCAATGTAACTAGAGAGATACCGATAAGGATTGTCAACACGAATGGCTCCTGCAAAGGTTACAATGAGGAGATTTTTATCCTCATCAAGTTTAGCATCTGAATGAAAGACCCTAAGCAATTTGTTTGTCATGATGTCTTCATATCCGTCCCTGATGTCTTCGGTGTCTGCACAAGCTATAACTTTCATGTACAAATTCTCCTAAAAAATAGCAATAGTGAAAGATAAAATAGCAATAGTGAAAGATTCTGTATGACACTCTCTAAAGTGACGATATGTAGAAACTTTCGGCATAAACCACGTTCATTTTGAGAACTGTAGTTTTTTGAAGATACATTCCGAGGACAAGTCCCCTTTTTTAGGGGGAATTTAGAGGGATCGTCTTGAGAGAGCCAAAAACTATGGGTTTCGAGCTAGACGGGTTTTATCACTCCATTTAGAAGTAATCACCAGAAATCTTCCATATAACATAACAAAAAGCGTGTTATGCCGATTAACATACCACAAACAGACTTTTTGGGTGGAGCATTCAGCACTCAGCAGAAATCTTTTTCATCACTATAGCTCCAATTTCTCGCCCAAGCTCAAACTGTAACAAATTTTTACTAATCCTCAATGTTGACAGAAATTAAGCAAATCCCAGAGCGAACCCGGCCCCTGGTATGACCAGCCCCAGGATGAATGGGTACTGCTTTTCCAGGGCCAGGCTTGCCTTGAATACGCCGACGATACACAACAAATCCTTCAGACGGGAGACTATTGCCTGATTGCGGCCCATCAACGACATTGAGTTCCTCATACCAGAGCCGAGCCGCCCTGTCTTTGGTTAGCGATTTGCCCCCTTAGTCCGTAATCGCTTTGAGCAAAACATCGCTCAAATTCATATCCTGCATATCTTCCACCGTAATGGTGTCCACAATGTCAAATTTAGCCCCTGATTCCTGGAGTTTATCGTCCAAGGCCCGGAGAAAGGCAGTGGCTTTTTTATCGTTGCCAACCTGAATGAGAGAGATAGCCAACTCTTCGTCGCGGTCAATTTGATTCGCGGCTTCAATAATGGTTCGGATGACAGCCTTATGATCGGTTGGTTCCCCATCGGTAATCACCAAAAAGGTTTCGCCATTGGCTTTGGTTTGCTGGGCCGCCTTACGTTGGAAATAATTACTTAAACCGTCTTGTAAAACACTGGCCAGGTCAGTGCGCCCCATCGGTTCATTTTCCGAGTAGATACTTGCCACCTTATCGGATTTAACGTTGTCGTAGCGTTTAAAACGACCAGAGAAGAGATACACCGTAATACCATCGGGGTCAATAGCTTCACACTTTTGAGCCAGGGCTAGGGTGGACTCCTGGGCTATTTCCCAACGAGTTTTTCCCCCTGGCACGTCGGCGGTGGCCATGCTACTACTTTTATCAATCATCAGGGTGTAGTCTCGGTTTTCCAGAACAGAGTCCATAAGGTTACGCCTCAAAAGCAATGGAAGGACTTCCTTTACTCTAATGCTTTTACCATCAGGAAAGAACCTCGATCGCCTCAGTCAGCGAAAATCCTCATCAAACCTTGACGATTCTCTGCCCTAGACAGAGTTAAAAACGCCAAAAGTTAATACAAAAAAACGCGAGTAGATGGGGATGTCAAAACATCCCACCGCCGTTGACGCTGATGATCAGCAGGACTTAGGCCGTTTCCGTCGTTGCCTCTTCTTCCTCTTCCCCTTCTTCCTCTTCAAGGAGATTCAGTGTCCCTTTTGGGACTAACTCAACAGAGGCTTTTTCCTGTAACCATTCCAGAACTTTTTGGGTTTGTAATTGGTTTTGTACAACAGAGTAGAGTTTGTCAAGGTCAATATCTTCCTGTTGCAGTTGGCGGCTAATTTCCTGAAAGCGTTTTTCGATCGCCTCCTCTTCAGGGGCAAGGTTTTCCAGATTGGCAATTTTATTGAGGATCAACTCTTGTTTGAGGAGTTTAATCGCTTCCGGTCGGGCATTTTCCCGTAACCGAGGCAAATTGTCCTGGGTCAAGAGGGGGCGAACATCTAGGCCCATCTGTTCCATCTGCATGACGGTTTGTTGCAAGACCCGGTTGACTTCTTCTTGAATAAGAACTTCGGGTAACGGAAAATCATTGAGTTCTAATAATTTTTCAATGATGGCTTCATGGATGCTTCCGTTGGTGGCTTGCTCCGCCTCTTTTTGAAAGCGTTTGGTTAGGTCTTCCCGTAATGCCTCTACGGTTTCAAATTCGCTAACTTCCTCTGCAAAGTCATCATCCAGTTCGGGTAATTCTTTGGCTTTTAACTCTTTTAATGTGACTTCAAAAACAACTCGTTGGCCCGCGACACTTTCGAGGGGATAATCGGCGGGGAATTGGGCGGTCACTTCCTTGGTTTCCTCTAGGCTCATGCCCACTATGCCTTCCGCCATGCCTTCGACTAATTTCCCTTCGCTTAATTCGGCTTTGAAATCTGTCCCTTTGACATCGGCGATCGCCTCGCCTTTTTCACCGGTGTCGGTGGTGAAATACCCTTGGAAATCAATAATAGCAACATCGTCCAGTTGGGCGGGACGGTCTTCAACGGGGATTAAATCGGCAACCTGTTTTCGACGCTGTTCTAACCAATCCTCAACGGCTTGGGGATCAAAGGTGGTTTCTTCTGCTTGAATGCTTAACGCTTGATACTCCGTTAAGATAACCTCCGGATTCACATCTAACGTTGCCACAAAATTCAAGATTTCCCCAGGAATAAACTGCTCGACTAACTTCTCAAAACTCGGCTTGAGATCATAATTGCCCAGGGCTTCTACCTTTTCTTGTTGAATCGCGTTCTCAATCGTTTCCTTGAGTAATTCTTCTAAGGCGATCGCTTTGACCCGACTGGAGCCAAGTTGTTTGATTAAAATTTGACGGGGGACTTTTCCTGGCCGAAACCCAGGCAAATGAGTGGTTTTGACTAAATTCTGAACCACTTTCTCGTAAATTCGTTGGGATTGGTCGGCAGGAACCTCGATATTTAAACCCACTTGACTATCGGGGAGTTTTTCCTGGGTAACTTTCATTGATGTCTGATCTCGACTAGTAAACGATATAATGACTAGAGCAGCTTGATTTTCAGGTTAAGGCTTGTCTAAGGGGCTGCTCATGGTATGCTGTAAAAGCGATCGGGCATTCACCTCGAAGCGATTATCCAGAATTGCCAGAAGCGGAAACAATTTTTCAAATCAGCCTTTCTGATGATATTACAGAAGGGGACGCAAAGAAATGTTTTCTAAGGGTCAGGACGATTCGGTAACGCAAGCAAAGCAGTTCAGGGAGAAGATTGGGGCAGGTTTTAGTCCAGTAAATCGGCTTTAACCCTAAATCGAAGCAACCCAGGACAAGCACCCAGTAGCAACTTCGTCAAAGGTTTTAACCGCTAGGTAGGGCGTAGGTTAAGTCTAAAACAGTGAAAAAAATTGAGCCGCAAACCCTTGAAGACACAGTAACGGTTGAAGAATGCCTTCCCGACAGTTTTAATTATCTATCGCGCTTTCTGATTCAGCTTTTGATTATCCATTGATTTACTTACCGAGGAGACCGGAAATTTGTCTAAGAAGTTATCCAAACCAATCCGCGTGGCGATTTTAGGGGCGACGGGAGCCGTTGGGACAGAATTATTGGAATTGCTAGACCAGCGACAGTTTCCCCTACAGGATTTAAAGTTATTGGCTTCACCGCGATCAGCTGGCAAAACGTTGTCGTTTCAAGGGCAGGACTTGGTCGTAGAGGCGGTTCATGAGGAGGCCTTTCGGGATGTGGATCTTGTCCTGGCTTCGGCGGGGGGGTCGAGTTCTAAGGCCTGGGCGAAAACCATTGTCGAGGCCGGGGCGGTGATGATTGACAATTCCAGTGCCTTTCGCATGGAACCGACGGTTCCCCTGGTAGTGCCGGAAATTAATCCCGAAGCGGCTTTTCAGCATCAGGGAATTATTGCTAACCCCAACTGTACAACGATTTTGCTGGGGGTTGCGGTTTATCCCCTCCATCAAGTTCAACCGATTCAACGGATGGTGATCGCCACCTATCAATCGGCCAGTGGAGCCGGGGCGAGAGCCATGGAAGAGGTGAAACATCAAAGTCAGGCTATTCTCAACGGTGAACCCCCTCAAGCCGAAGTGTTACCCTATCCCTTAGCCTTTAACCTCTTTCCCCACAATTCCCCCTTGACCGATTGGGGCTACTGTGAAGAGGAAATGAAGATGGTGAACGAGACTCGTAAAATTTTCCAAGCCCCTGACCTACGGATTACAGCAACTTGTGTTCGGGTTCCCGTCCTCCGGGCCCACTCCGAAGCGGTTAACCTGGAGTTTACTTCTCCTTTTCCCGTCGAAAAAGCCCGTGAAATTTTAGCCCAAGCTCCGGGGGTAGAACTTCGAGAAGATTGGCAGGCAAATTATTTTCCGATGCCCATTGATGCAACCGGAAAAGATGAGGTATTGGTCGGTCGGATTCGTCAGGATATTTCCCTGGCTAATGGATTGGAACTTTGGCTTTGTGGAGATCAAATTCGCAAAGGAGCCGCTCTGAATGCTGTACAAATTGCCGAATTACTGGTGACTCAATCAGCAATAGATTAGGCGAAGGCGATCCGTTATTGAAGCAGGAAGCCTGATGATCGTCGTATTTCTCATTTCATTTTGATTATTTTTAATTAACGTTGCCGATTTATGAGTGTTCTCCCCTTTGGCCGTGTGATTACTGCGATGGTGACTCCCTTTAACCAGGAGGGTCAGGTGAATTATGCCAAAGCTGAAGCCCTAGCGGATTATTTGGTTAACCATGGCAGTGATGGTTTAGTGGTTTGTGGGACAACGGGGGAATCTCCAACCCTGAGTTGGGATGAAGAACATCAGTTGTTTCAGGTAGTCAAATCGGCTGTGGGCGATCGCGCCAAAGTGATTGTGGGCACGGGGTCTAATTCCACTCTTGAAGCCATTGAAGCCACCCGAACCGCCGCCAAATTTCAGGTAGATGGTTCCCTCCAGGTGGTTCCTTATTACAATAAGCCGCCTCAAGACGGACTTTATCAGCATTTTAAGGCGATCGCCGAGAGTTGTGATTTACCCTTAATGCTCTACAATATTCCTGGACGGACGGGGCAAAACTTACTGCCGGAAACCGTCGCTAAACTGGCAGAAATTGACAACATTGTAGCCATTAAGGAAGCCAGTGGCAATCTCGATCAAGCCTCCCAAATTCGAGCATTAACCGATCCTTGTTTTGCTATTTATTCCGGTGATGACAGTTTGACCTTACCACTTTTGGCAGTAGGAGGAGCGGGCATCGTGAGTGTGGCCAGTCATTTAGTTGGCCTTGAAATTCAAGCTATGGTGCAACAGTTTATGGCAGGGCAACCCCAGGAGGCTCTGCGGTTACATCTCCAGCTTTTACCTCTGTTTAAAGTCTTGTTTTGTACCACCAATCCCATTCCCGTGAAAGCCGCTTTAAATCTTCAGGGTTGGGAACTCGGCGGTGTGCGATCGCCCCTCAGCAATCTTATTGAAAGTGATCAACAAAAACTGACGGCTATTCTTCAACAACTCAATTTATTCCAGACCTAACGCCCCCAGAGAATCAATGTCCCAAATCCTCCCCAAAATCAAAAAGGCTTGTCAAAGTGAAGAAAATGTGTTAAAAATAGAGGGAATGATGCCTAAAAGTTAATTATTAGGAATGATGGTTAAAAAATGATTATTTGAATAATTGAATTTCCCGAAAGCTGTCTCAAAAATTACCTCAAAAAAGCACTCAAGTAATGCCCAAAGTCTTGCTGGAATTGTCTATAAAAGTGATTTAGCCCTTAAATATTGCTCTCCCTTTGATTCATTTTGGTTAATCCCCTCATCCATTGTCATTCTTAATCATTCTCCTCAACCAGGATTATGGGATTAACATCCCTCAGTTTTGCCTACGAAAAAATTTTACCTTACTTAACCTTATCTACCTTTTTGGAGGAAAATGACCACAACATCCACGAAAAATCTCAAAATTATTCCCCTCGGCGGTTTACATGAAATTGGTAAAAATACCTGCGTTTTTGAATACGACGATGAAATTATCCTGTTAGATGCGGGAATTGCCTTTCCCAACGATGAAATGCACGGTATTAATGTTGTTTTACCGGACATGACTTACCTGCGGGAAAATCGTCACAAAATCAAAGGCATGATTGTCACCCATGGTCACGAAGACCATATTGGTGGCATTTCCTATCACCTCAAACAATTTGAAATTCCGATTATTTATGGCCCCCGTTTAGCCATGGCCCTCCTCCGCGATAAGTTGGAAGAAGTGGGTTTGGAAAATCGCACAAAATTACAAAGTGTTTTACCCAGGGAATTAGTCCGGTTAGGTAAATCCTTTGTGGTGGAATTTATTCGTAACACCCATTCCATTGCCGATAGTTTTAGTGTGGCGATTCATACTCCCCTGGGTGTAGTGATTCACAGTGGGGATTTTAAAATTGACCATACACCGGTAGATGGAGAACATTTTGATTTACAGAAATTAGCTGAGTACGGCGAAAAAGGTGTTCTTTGTTTACTGAGTGACTCCACGAATGCAGAAGTCCCTGGTACGACTCCCTCAGAACAGTCCGTTACCCCGAATTTAGACCGTGTTTTTGCCCAGGCGAAGGGACGCTTAATGGTAACGACCTTTGCCTCCTCGGTGCACCGGGTCAACATTATTCTCAGTTTGGCCCTCAAACATCGCCGGAAAGTGGCGGTGGTGGGTCGCTCAATGCTCAATGTTATTGCCCATGCCCGACAACTTGGCTATATCAAATGTCCCGATGATTTATTTATCCCGCTTAAGGCGAGTCGCAATCTAGCGGATGAACAACTGTTAATTTTAACGACCGGTTCCCAGGGAGAACCCCTAGCGGCCATGACTCGCATTTCTAAAGGGGAACATCCTCAAATTAAAGTGCGGGCGGGAGATACGATTATTTTTTCGGCGAATCCGATCCCCGGTAATACGATCGCCGTTGTCAATACCATTGATCGTCTGATGATGCAGGGAGCTAATGTCATCTACGGGCGGGACAAAGGCATTCACGTTTCGGGGCACGGTTCCCAGGAAGAACATAAATTAATGTTGTCCTTAACCAAGCCGAAATTCTTTATTCCGGTTCATGGCGAGCATCGGATGTTGGTCAAACACGCCCAGATGGCCCAGGCGATGGGAATTCCCCAGGAAAACACCGTGATTATTAATAACGGCGATATGGTAGAAGTTTCTCCCGACCGTATCCGGATTGCGGGGCAGGTTCCTGCTGGTATTGAATTAGTTGATCAAGCCGGCATTGTCCATGAACATATCATGGTAGAACGACAACGGTTAGCGGAGGATGGTGTCGTGACCGTCGCGGCGGCCATTAGTCAGGAAGGCAAGTTATTAGCGACCCCTGAAGTCCATTTGCGGGGGGTGGTAATGACCGTTGAACCGCTTCTGTTCCAACAATTAATTATCCGGACAGTGGAACGGTTTGTGGCCGAGCGTTGGCCGGAGTTTGCCCAGGGGAATGAGGAAGATATTGCCTGGGATAAATTACGGTTTGAATTAGAAGGCGCGATCCAGCGTTTGGTCAAACGGGAATTACAAAGTAGTCCGATGGTCTTATTCCTGTTACAGACAGAAAAGGCGATCGCTGGACCCACCGGGCATCCCGTGACTTCCCGCTCCAAGGTGTTGGCCGCCCCCCGAACGGTGACTGACCGTAAGCCGGTGGTGGAACGACCCCAACCATCGGAAGATGCGACCGTGACCAAAACCTATCGTCGCAAACGGTCAACGGCGATCGCCTAGATTCAGTTAATTAATTGCCAACATTACCCAGGGAGAGAGCAAGTAAAGAAAACCCTATCCTGAGCATAGTCAGAATCTCTAGGCAAGACTGCCAAGGTATTGACGCGACAAGGCTATACTAGGCTAGGAATTTTATACAGTTTCTCTCCTTGCCCTCTATCTCGTTTTCTCAGAAAACCCCTCGGCAACTTCGCCAACCCCGCCCTGAAGGACAGGGATTGATCTAACCAATTAGATTGATGTAAGCGGTGAATAGCCCATAGAGCCGAACAATCTTACAGACCTCCGAATGCTTCCCTAGTTCGGATTTCCTCTAAGCCTTATTGGTAAGGCGTTGTAAGACAAGACATGGTTTGTTCGGTGGGCGA
>JACCDQ011522263.1_pt1 | contig 10299 bp, 11 predicted proteins | sample 7446031 | NCBI WGS metagenome assembly JACCDQ01 (sample SAMN15323442, study PRJNA562643) | freshwater metagenome | isolation source: river surface water | place: USA:Blue River Watershed | collected 2017-08-17
CTTGCATAAAAAAAATAAAAAACAGATATTTGCAGACCAATTCAACGAAATGGTCCTATAGCTCAGCTGGTTCAGAGCACCTGCCTTACAAGCAGGGGGTCCTAGGTTCGAATCCTAGTGGGACCACAGAAACCACCTCAAACGAGGTGGTTTTTTTTATTTTACGGCAGGAGTAGCAAAACAGGTAGCACGAGAGGGTCTCTCTCTATTTCTTAAATAATATATTCAAAAAACATTTCAGACATTCCATCAGCAATAGAAAGGTAATTATCTACACTAATTTCTTTTTGAAAAAAGAGTTCTGTCCCTATTTTGTTATCCTCACCTTTAAACAAAACATACGCTTTATTTCCATCTCCTGGTTTCAAAATAAATTCAATAGCGGCAAATGGGTCACTGATAAGATTGGTTCTATATACTAATCTATCATAGAGCTCTTCATCTAAAAACCATCTTTCAGAACTTTGAATTTTAATCTTTTCAAGAATCATCTTACTTTTTAAGTATCCACAATACTAAACCGGTAATTATAGTTAATAATAGAGTTATACCAAATAAAAGAAAAAATTGATTAAACACTACACAAAAAATAAACCCTCCAACCAAATGAAATATTGTTCCAACAATTGAAAAAATCCCACTATATTTATTTATCTGAGCTATCTCCATATCATTTGTTTCGCCTTTCAATACAACTAAAAGAACGTATGATATAAATTGATAAAACATCAACATTGAAATTAATGGGAATAAGATAACTTTACCATCATCTCCAGTTCCAACATTTTCATTTATCTTTTCTATTTCATAATATTCACGACCGAAAATATCTTTTTCTTTACGAGCCTTAAATTTATCTGCCATAATTAACTTCATTTAAACCATTCTTTAATTCTGTCTTTAACAGAAACAGTTAGAGGAGGAGGTATTTTAGTTGTTTTACTATTAGAATTGCTAAATTTTTTCTTCTTAATCAAGTCCGAGAAGTCATATAACTGATAATCATATTTAGAACCACTGCTTGTATAATCAATTAGATTTACCTTAAACGTTAATTTATCTCCCCTATTTACTCCTTTTGGTTTAACTCCTGTATATTTATAAAATGTAAAACGCGGGCCAAATTCATCTAAAACAACGCCATAATATTTAGACAATTTTACGGCAAAATCACTAAAACTTATTTTGTAAATTTTATCAGGAAGGGAATCCGCATCCTCCAAGATTATTTTCATCCAATCAGATTCCAGCCAAAGTACATCTGAAAATTCACCGTCATCTTTATCATAATATTCCTCAAAAAAATATTCGATTGATTCCTGAAAATCATCTTTATATTCAACTTCAATATCATTTACTGTTAATTTGAATTCTGTTGTACGCTTAAGATTTGACAGTATATTTTTATTTTGTTTTAATAAATACTCATCAAATTCAAGTGAGGTCATTTTCCCTTTCTTAACTGCGATTTCATCATTCAATTTATTAAGTAAGTTTTTTATTTTTTCTAGGCTGGTATGCTTAGTATCTTTTACCCCTAATGCTTTATCATTTGTTGTTTGATATTTTTCCTCCAATGGTTGTTTAGATCCACAAATTGAACAAAATGCAGAACCTGCACTAATTTCTTTTTCGCAAGAAAAGCATAAAGTATTCTCCATAAATTATATTTTGAAATGATTTTTCAATTTACACAAATCATAGTAAAATGAATACAATTTTAAGTTTACTCTAAATTTCATTTAAAATTAAACAAGAAACCCCTCCAGCATAACCAGAAGTGTTTGATATTGTACAAACAAAACAAAAAAGAGCTAAATAGGAATCACATTCTGAAGTAATTTCCCTAATTTTCAAATAATCATATATACAATTCAAGAGGAATGAAAAAAGACCAGATTCTTAACCTGATTTTAGATAAGATTAAGTCAGGTGAAAATTTCAATTTTGAAGAAATTCAAGATAAAATCACCGTGAATAATGACTTTTCAGAAATTAATGGTTTGGTTAATTCCATTAATGCTCCAAATGCACAAAAACGCAAATATTACAACTCCATTATTCTATCGAAAATTGTAGCAAAAACAGTTGAATGGTTCAAATCAGAAGAAGGTAAAGAATGGATGAAAACCCAAAATAAAAGTTGGACAAATGAAAAAATTGGAAAAAATATCTTTGGCTGGCAAAAAAGTTTCTTTTACAAACTCCTAAAAATGGGTGAATTAAACGACCAAATATTTTTGGCATTTGATGACCATTGTGATTCTTTCCCTGATGATAATTTAAGTCGTTCAATCGCAAATCTATTACGCTTTTCAAGAACATATAAATTTGAAAAAAGTGATGATAAAAGCATAATGGAAAAAGAATTAAACAGATTCAAGAAAACAATATTATTTAGAAAAAGAAGTTTTATCTCCTCAGAATCGATTCAACTTGCAGATGAAATAATCGCAATGGTAGATTCTAAAATATTGAATTCATCAAAAAAAAGGATAGAAAAATCTATCCCTAATTTAAACAATGAAGAATTTGAAGATGAGCCTCTTAGTGAAGCAAGGAAATTCAGGTATATGCAATATGAATTACTTAATGAAATTAGGGAGATTAAAGAATTAATAAACAATAAACCCTTCCAGTAAGACTAGAAGGGTTTGAAAATTAAAAAACAAAACCAACGCCGTATTTCAGTTAAACCAAAATCCCCTCTAAAGCTCTAACCTTTTCAATCACACCGGTCAACGCGTTCTTATTATTATGTTTGAGATAAATCTCTAACGTTACGATTGACTTATGTCCTGTAATCAAACACACAGTCTTCAAATCTATCCCCAACTCCATAACCAATTTCGTAGCTAAGGTGCGTCTTGCACAATGAAGAACCAACAATTGGTAACGTTTCAAAGTCTCTTTAATCTCGACCCCACCCTTTGTATACTTAATCTGAATTGAACGATTAAGACCAGGAACCAATTTTCCAATCTCCTTAATTTCCTCGTTCATCGTCTGCTCGTTTACCATCTTGGGGAAACGACCATTGTACTTGTCCAAAATACGCTTAGCCATTGGGAAGATAGGAATATGAATTTCAGAACCTGTCTTCTTGTTATGTAATGTAATAATCTCATCATTTCCCTTTTCGAATGAATTGAATTGGGAAAAGTCAGAAATTCGAAGGCCGGTCCAACAAAGAACCAAAAACTGGTCACGAATAAGTTCTCGTTGGGGAGTATCTGAAAGATCTAACTCATACATATCATTCAACTCATCATTATCTAAAGCAATGCTTGTGGATTTTTCTTTTGGTATCTTGATACTGTACTTAATAAACGGATTGTGAGGCAAAATTCCACGTTTAGTATATAAATTAATGAATGTCTTAAGGTTCTTCAATCGGTCCCCAACTGTATTTAATTTCAAATTCATCACGTTTGTAAGGTAATTCTCAAAACTTAAAATGAATTCACGTGTGACGATTTCAACATTTGTAATACCCTTCCGACGATACTTTTGGAAACGCTCAAACTCGCGAATCAATGATTCATAATTATCAATGGTGCCACGTTCAAAACGCTTCCCATTATTTAATTCTTCGCCATTCATACGCTCCTTAATTGTCTTCCAAATCATCGGAATCATCAAAATCGTATTCTTGGGTTTGAAGTAATCCTCTAACTTAGAATCTGACTTCAAATAGGTAACAATATCCTCCTTAGTTGGATTTGATTCATTTACACGTCTGAATTCACGGTAGAATCTATCAACCTTATTCTGAAACTCATTCAAATCACTTTGAATATATGAGTTCTCTTGCTTACCCCTCGTCAACTTCATTCCCCCATTTTCCCATTCTTTTGGGCTGACCTGTAGATTTGGTAAGGTTAAAACGATACGTTCCATACCATCGTAGTTAATTGAGACTCCAATAGATGACTTTTCTTTATTTTTTGTTTTGATGAAGAAAGTTACTGCCATTATGCTGCTTGATTAAATGATACTTGTTTCTTTTTAAATAACTGATCGATTTGCTTGGAGGAAATCAAAATCTTACGTCCTACACCTTTATTAGTTAATATACCTTGGTCAATGTAGGAGCTTACTGTGTTCGGTCTTACACTGAGAATCTTTGCTGCTTCATCACGGGTATAAATCACCTCTGGTGTATTCATAAGCTGAAGAAGTTCATCAAACTTCTTATCCAACATATTGGACAAAACCCACTCTAATTGATTTGAATCTAATTGGTAAATCGGTCTTTCTTGAATATTCATTAAATATAGATTTTAGAAGGACGTAGCGCTAGGCTACGCCCTTTTTTGTTAATTATCAAATTATACCACTTCCTTTTGAAGCGTCTTTTTCTTTACCGATTGCTTACGCTTCCATTTTTTGATAATTTCCCCAGTCCATTGATGTTTATTATCTAAATAAAACTCATCACAAAGTTTCAAAAAGTCATCCCACTCTTTATTTGTGAATTCTACACCGAAGAAATGTTTCAACATATCACGGTCTGCCATTAAACATAAGTTCAATTTGTACTCAAAACGTAATTTTTGAAAGACTTCAAAACCGCCGTTTTTCCCAATAGTTACAGATTTAACTGCGTTCATAATAAAAAATATGGTTGACCTTATACACCAAAAGGTTAAAGTTTGAAGAGGGTTTATTATCCTATACACCCACAGGTTTTTACTATATTGACACACAAATTCCCCTACCCATCTTTTTGATGAGGATTTCAATATTCAAGAAGTAGTTTTGGATATCTAAATCACGGTGATGTTGTGACCTTTATGCAACTAATTCATAATTAACTAACTCTATTTTGTTGTAGCCCAAACGCTCATTAAGAGATTGGAACTCATCATTATTAAATGAATTAACTCCCTCTTCTAATAACTTGGATATGTTTTTAACATTTTTATCGTATAACTCAGAAATAATTGTAGATCGTCCCAAAAATAATGACTGGCGCCCCACTGTACCAGATCCTCCGCACGGATCCCAAACTACCCCATTTTCAGGACTAAATGTCAAAATAAATGGCACAGGGAAAAGAGTAGGGAAAGATCCAAAGAAATTAATGCCAAACTCTGATTGACTGCGTGACGAAGTCTGATTCAATAATAAAATATCGGAAGTATTATTTTCAGATAATAAATCATAAACTGAATCATATCTGTTAGATACGTGAGTTCCAACATTATTTGACTGTTCTTTACAATTTTTAGTAACCTTACAAGTTTTTTTATCATTCTTCAAACGAATAGGATTGAAGTAATAATCAACCTTCTTCGTGAAAATCAAAATATATTCAAATTGATTTCCAAGACGTCTTACACTTTTACCACCAGAAGGTTTCCCGGTTTTATTTTTATCCCAAATGCAAGTTTGAATGTAAAGGAAACCGCGTTTTTTCATTTCTAAAATAAACATAGGAACTACTCCTACGCATTGCCCATCCTTAAAAGACTCATTAATATTTACAACAATTACTCCACTATCCTTAATCTGATCAATATTGTTGAAAAAAATACTACAGATATTGTTAACGTATTGTTCTGGTGTTTTTTCGCGGCCAATTTCTAACTCAGAACTTCCATACTTAACTTGTTGCCAATAAGGAACTGATGTCAAACATAAATCTACCAAAACCTCTGATGGTAAAGGGTTTGATAATACATCCCCTGGAATAATACGATACTTGTCAGATTTATATCCTGAGAATTGAACATTAGTAAATGACAATCCCATTTTCTCATTATACTCGAGAATGTGCTTATTTACATCATTTTTATTGATTACACGATTAAAGTAGAATTTTAACGCTTTAAGATTTTTCTCTGATTCATAACTATAATCAGGTCTCGCTAAAGTTTCTAAAGCAAATAATACGTCATTAACCTTAATTTTTCCATTGAAGAATAATTTCAAAGCCTTAAGTTCTTTTTCTTGTTCTAATCCATAATCCTCACGCGATAGTACTTTTACGCCAAACTCCGCTTCAGAAACTAAAATTTCATTATTAAATACCTTTTCAGCAATTTTCAAATCATCCCCATTTTCCATTGTCCATTTAATAACATTTATCATTTTGATTACATTACTGCGAGACCATCCTTTTCCTAATGAAGTCGACAAAAAATTGTAGCGTAAATTACGATCACGTAAAAGGTTCGAATCGCCAGAATCAATGCGAAGAATTGTGACAAATTCACGAAATTTTTCTTGGGCAGTTTTAACCTTTTGAATCTGTGAGTGAATGATAAGATCTTCTAATGTGAAAGACTCTCCTTTGAAATTGAAGTCTACAAGAATTACATCAATTTCATTTTTTTCTAAACGAATCAATGCTTCATATCTTAAGACACCATTGATGATAAAAATTTTATCATTTTCTTTAACACCCAAGACTGGTTGTAATTGTCCGAACTCTTTGATACTTGTTTTAAGAGTATCGATTTCGTTTTCACGATTAGTGTAGTCGTAAAGATTTTTCATTTCTTGCGGAATGAAAACTTCAGAAATATTCAAAGTTTGAATTTTTCCGGTAATTGAGCACTTTTCTACATTCTCCATATTTGTTCGTTTTAGTTCGATACAAATATTATTATTGAAAAATGCCTAATATGGGCTAAGGGGGCGCCTTATTTTGAATTTACAGGCGCCTTATTTCTCTACTTATAAGTTAATAATTGACCCGGCAAATCAAGAATTATACCTTCTTTTGAATGGAAAATACTGCAATGATTATCGACGGCCCCCTTTAATACTATAGAGTCAATTGAATAAAGTTTAGCAATTTCAGCATTAACGTTTTGCCTCAAAATATTGCTAATTTCATTTCTAAGGTCTTTGACATTCTTAACCGCCTTGGATTTGTCGCCTTTAGTGAAATTTCTCCCATCGTCTTCTGTTATCAAATTAAGAAGAGTGAAAATTGGTTTTAAAGATGTCCCTCGCTTCAACAAATTAAATAAGGTTTTTAAATCCTCTACGTTTGACCTTAAAGACTCGATTGAGATATATTCATCTTTATGAAGAAGCATATATAGATAAAACATCTTTCTTTTGGGATCTAAAGGAATTGGCTTGTCCCCAATAAATATATCTAGATTTTCACTCACTCTCAGACTTGGAACCTTTCGTTTTAATAATGTCGATTTAAAATCAGACAATTCATTTCTAACTACATCGATTATATTTTTAATTTGAATTAAGACATCAATTGAAGCATTTTGTGTAGCCAATTCAAGGCATTGATCACATATCCTACCACTATTAAATTTTATGCTAATATCATTTTCATTTGAACAAAAATCATTAATACATCCAATAGGATTCTTATGATAGTTTTCAAAATGACCATACGGATAACCTTGTAATGATTGGAATAAACATTCAACTGTTTGATGTGCTATTGCTATATGCGGGAGATTTTTTGAAAAGACTTCCCAATCATTAGTTCTAACGAAAAAGTCCTTATCTCTAAAATAACTGAACCATTTTTTTTCAGTGTTATAATATTCGAAATCCAACTTGTAACTGGTAAGAACAACAAGATAATGACTGAAGTGTAAATCATTTTTAAATCGATAACTCTTACTTATTTTTTTTAAGGATTCTATCTGAAATCCATACTCAGGATTATAATTTTCAATAATACTTTCAAGTGATTCTTTAGAAAGCACATCCAAATTGACAAAATTAATAGGTCCTTTTTGACAACTCAGAAAATCAACAACTTTGTTAATTTCTTCTTTCGTGATTTCTGGTGTTCCAGCTATAAAAACCTCCATAATTGTTTTATTAGAAGTTTAAATTAGCAAGAAGAACAATTTGAAGCAAATTAGAGTTGAACCAAACTGATTAAATAATTTTATGTTTTATTACAATCGTTTTATAAAGAATGATTTATTTCTTGAATCAATTTGTCCAAATCAATAAGCTCGGTATTCCGATGTTTTATTATTGTCCCTCTATTTAAACCTGAATGCTTTGCAATACTAGAGTTAGTAACCTTTAAGCCCTGGCTTTCAATTTCATTGATCGTTTTCTCAATTTTTAGTTTGTTATCATTTTGTTTTATTGCTCCAATTATTAAACCTGATATCTTTCGTTTGTCAATTTCTGACTTTGAATCTTTATTATAATGTACCCTTTTCAATTTGGGCTTAACATTAGTAATACCTTGGATTTTTATCCCATTATAAACAAAATCGAACAATCGAATAAGTTCTTTTTCATTCATTTGTATATCTCCAGTATTAGATTGGTTTATATGATAAAGGTAAGATAACAAGATTTGTCTTTCAGAATTTGGATTTAAGTACACCAACTTATGAATAATATTCGTGAAGGTTTTATGTTTAAATCCATTTTTAATGATATACCCGTATCGTATTTCAACAAATTCAACTTCTTTAAATTCAACAATTGAATTGATAACTTTAACTGGAGTTTCAAAAACTAATTGTTCCAATATCTCTTTGATTGGGGTAGGTCTGAAAGGTTCTAAAACTGCGCAATTGGAATGTATCATAATATTATTAGATATATTTACTCCAATTGAGCACTTTTTTTCAATCAAAAGCTTGTCTTTAAAATAATATGCTGGCACCTCAATTTCATTCTCGTAATTATAGAATAGGTTAGGGTCTGAGGAGATAAACATCGCTCGAGCAATACCACCTGCATTAGTATCGATTCTCTCTTTAAATAATAAGTTTTCAAGAATGTATTGTCGAGCAATTTGAAAGTCATTCTCATTCTTAAGAGGATTTGATACTTTAAAGAAAACAGAAATACCCCCAGCACTACAAGAGATGCATATAAGAGAAGCCATATGTCCATATTCAAGAATGAACCGGTCTTTCAGTTTTTGACAATTAGGGTAATCATCAATATCAAAGTAGATATAAGATGATGGAGAAATTAGATTGTAATCTGAATCCAACAATTTACGAATCTTTACTATGCAATTAGGAGTGATATAAGAAAGGGAATTCTTTAGAGCACCGTAATCCTTATTAATTCTTCTAAGCTCCCGAACCTTTTCGATTTTAATCTTTTCTGGATTATTTTTGATCAATTTCACCAATGATGGTAAGTCAATATGTTTCTTTGGGTAGATTACTTTAATTCCACCATTAAAAAATGAAAACATTCAAATAAAAATCCCCCATCGCTTCGTTGGTTACAGTCAACTAACAATGAGGGGGGTAATCAATATCTTATGTACTAGAGTTGAATCTGTAACCCTTCAACTATGTACTATTAAAATATATGAAAAAGAAACTAAATAGAGAAGAGTTCAATGCAAAGGAATTGCTAAATCCCTAATATTTGAGCATTTTTTGTCGTGATCAAGGAATATTAAAAGTAACTAAATGTATTACTTATTAAAGTTGAATAAAGAACCACTAAACAGTTTAAATCATTCTTTTTATCGTAAAATTAGTGTGTGGGAAGTTTGAAATTTTATAAATAGTATTGACCCATTCTTCAAGCAAGGGCTTAATTATGAAATTTCCCGGAATCTTGTCATCGTTGCTTTGACTTTCAATATGGTTGTGGTAGATGTATTTTCCGTTAGTTTAGATATCTGTCTAATGCTTAATCCACGTTTTAGCAACTTAACAACCTCAGAATACTTCTTCAACAAGTCATCATCAGATATTGTATGACCAGGTTTTCTTCCAACTTTTCCCCCATTATTGACATAATTACGATAACCGGATTGAAAACGAGCGCGAGTCGTTTCAGCCTCCATAGCGGCTACCGAGGCTAAAATCTGAACCAAAAACATTGTAAGACCGTTTATACTCTTATCTTCATATAAGGTCTCAAGATTATAATTCTTGATAAAAAGAGACACCTTTCGTGAATTTAATTCTTCAATAAAAGTAAGCCCCTGAATCACATTCCTTGCAATACGCGAAAGCTCCCAAGTGAGTACCTTATCTATCTTACCACGATCGATGTCCTTTAACATTTGAGTTAGAATTGGACGCTCTTCATTCTTTTTGCTAAAACCACTAATCTTCTCCTCATATACACCTATCAGATTATATCCCATTCGAGCGGCATATTCCGTTAGTTCATTTGTTTGTCTTTCGTTGTCTTGTCTATTCCCAACACTTGACACACGGCTGTAGATTACTGCATTAACCATAACTGTATCATTTAAATCCTTTGAATTGTTCTATGGCTAATGTAAGCGCATTATTTAACATACCGGAGCATTCTACTAAGATTAGTTTGATACGCCTAATTGTTTGATACAACGATGATGAA
>JACCDQ010968232.1_pt1 | contig 10298 bp, 10 predicted proteins | sample 7446031 | NCBI WGS metagenome assembly JACCDQ01 (sample SAMN15323442, study PRJNA562643) | freshwater metagenome | isolation source: river surface water | place: USA:Blue River Watershed | collected 2017-08-17
ACTTCCAGCGCGGGGGGCAGCCGCTGGCCATCACCGTGCGCGCGCGCATGGTGGCCGACAACGGCACCGCCCTGGTCCAGGCGGCGGCGCAGGGCCTGGGCGTGGCCCTGCAACCGGACTTCATCGTCCAGCCGTTCCTGGACAGCGGACAGGTGGTGGAGATCCTCAAGGGCTTCGAGCGCACGCCTCTGGGCATCTTCGCGGTGCTCCCGAGCAACCGCTACATCCCGCGCCGGGTCAGCGCGCTGATGGACCACCTGCAGGCGGGCCTGGCCCGCGGCGGCCGGGACTGAGGCGCGGGCCGTCCTATCTGCCCGGTCGCCCCGGGATCATCGTCAGCATGTGGTCGGACAGGCCACCGTCCACCACCAGCGCCTGGCCGGTGACATAGCTCGCGCCGGGCCCGGCCAGGTACATCACGGCCTGGGCCACGTCCTCGGCGGTGCCGATGCGCGCCGCCGGCACCAGGGCCTCGCGGCGGGCCTTGGTCCCGGCGTCCTGGTACACGGGCTCAGTCAGGGGCGTACGGATCATGCCGGGGCACACAGCGTTCGCGCGGATGCCGTCGGCCGCCCACTCCTGCGCGATCTGGCGGCACAGCATGACCAGGGCCGCCTTGGCGGCGGAATAAGCACCATAGCCCGGGTGCGGGTGCAGGCCCGACATGGAGGCGATGGCGACGATGCTGCCCCGCGTGCGCGCCAGGCCGGCATGGGCGGCCTGGGCCAGCACGAAGGTGGCGCGGGTGTTGAGGTGGAAGCTGCGGTCCCAGCGCTCCACGCTCATCTCGGCCAGCTTGTCGGGGCCGGAGGCACCGGCATTGGAGACCAGGGTGTTGAGGTCGCCGCCCCAGGCCTGGGCATCCTCGACCAGCCGCCGGCAGCCGGCCGGATCGGTCAGGTCGGCGGACAGGCCGGTGGCCTGCGCACCCAGCACCTGCAGGTCGGCGACGAGCTGGTCCAGGGACTCGCCGGGACGCGAGGCGGCCAGGGACAGCCGCAGCCCGCCGTGCGGGGTGGCCGCGTGGGCCTGGGCGAATGCCAGGGCGATCGCGCGGCCCATGCCGCCTGTCGCGCCGGTGATGAGGACATGCTGCGCCATGGTCAGCCCTCCAGCACGCGGCGGGTGGCCTCGAACGCGGCGCGGGCCCAGGCCTCGTAGCCCATGGCCGGCGCGCGCACGTCGTGCGGGATCTCGATGCTCACGGGCAGGTCCGCGGGCAGCTGCGCGAACAGGGCGCGCAGGTCGATGCCGCCCTCCCCCGGCAGCAGCCGGGCACAGCGGGCGTCGAAGATCAGGCCCTCGTTCGTTGTGGGTCCCGGCACGGCGCCGTCGCAGATCTGCGCGTAATGCAGGCGTGCCTTCGGCAGCTGCCCCACCTGCTCCAGCGTGCTGGCCGAGCGGGCGAAGTGCAGCGCGTCGACGAGGACGCCCCCATTGGGCTGGTCCGCACCGTCCACGATCCGTCGGGCCGTCGCCAGGTCCGGCACGCAGGTCCAGGGCATGAACTCCAGGTCGCAGGTCAGGCCGTGGCGGGCGGCGGCTTCGCACAGCGCGGCGAAGTTCGCGGTCAGCCGGGCCTCGTCGGCGTCGTCGCCCGCCACCAGGATGTTCCGCGCGCCCAGGCGCTGGCCCATGTCCATGAACGGCAGGAAGGCGTCCACATCGAACACCTCGCCGATGCGGATGATCTCCAGGTCCAGCACGCGCACGCCCGTGCCGGCAATGCGGGCCAGGGTCTCGCGCGCCATCGTCGGGTCATCCATCAGCGGGTAGGCCGGGCCGCCCGGCGAGGACGGCAGCAGGCGGATGCCGCAGCCCTGGCAGCCGGTGTCGGCGGCCAGTTGCACCAGGCGGGGCGGGTCGTAGGGCAGCGCGGTGAGCTGCGCGAGCGAATAGAGGCGGGTCATGCGGATTCGGTTTGGGAGGTGGAAGGAGCCGGCTCGGGCAGCGCCTGCCCGGCGGCGTGATGCGCCAGGATGTAGCCGAAGGTCATGGCCGGCCCCAGCGTGATGCCGCCGCTGGGGTAGTGGCCGCCCATGACGCTGGCCATGTCGTTGCCGGCGGCGTACAGGCCGGCGATGGCCTGGCCCTGCGCGTCAAGCACGCGCCCGTGCGCGTCGCCGCGCAGGCCGGCGAAGGTGCCCAGGCTGCCGGGCACTACGCGCACGGCGTAGAAGGGACCGTGCTCGATCGGCGCCACGCAGGGGTTGGGGCCGCCGTGTTCGGGATCGCCCTGCATGCGGTCGTACGGCACGTCCCCGCGGTGGAACTGCGGGTCACGGCCTTCGCGGGCGTGCACGTTGTATCCGGCCACCTGCCGCGCCAGGCCCTGGGGGTCGATCCCGCAGGCACGGGCCAGGCCCTCCAGCGTGTCGGCACGCTGGAGGTAGCCCGTGTGCAGGTGCCACCCGATGGGCAACGGGAACGGCTTGCTGTGGCCCAGGCCGAATCGGCGCTGGAAGCGGTGGTCGCACACCAGCCAGGCCTCCACGGGCTGGCCGGGATGCTTTTGTGCGCTGCGCGCGAACAGGGCGCGCATGAAGCTGTGGTAGTCCCCCGCCTCGTCGACGAAGCGCCGGCCGTCGCGGTCCACCGCGATCAGGCCGGGCTTGCCACGCTCGATCAGGTGCGGGAAATGGGCGACGCTGCCATCGGGGCGCGGCACCAGGGACACCGGCGCCCACGCGCCAGGCTGGGCCACCGTGGCGTCCACCTGCCCGCCGGCGGACTCGCCCAGGCGCAGGCCGTCACCGGTGTTGCCCAGGGACGCGGCGGAATGGTGCTCGGTACAGGCGAACAGCGCGCGCTGGCGCTGCGGGTCGTGGGGAAAGCCACCGGCCCCCAGCACCACGCCGCACGCGGCGCGGATCGTGCGCTCGCCCTGGGGCGTGCGGATGCGCGCGCCGACGACACGCACGCCCACGCCGTCCGGATGCGTCAGCAGGCCGACCGCCGCGTGCGCGGTGTACAGCTGCACGCCCCGGTCCAGCGCCGACTTCAGCAGCGCCGCGGCCAGGGCGTTGCCCGCCATGCGCGTGGTGCCCTGCCCGTGGCGCAGCACCTGCAGGAGGTGCCAGGCCACGCGGCCGGCGACATGCCGGAAGGAATCGAACGCCCGGCTCGCGCGCAGGAAGTGGCGCAGGTCGCCGCCGATGCTCATGCCCCAGAAGGACAGGATGTCGCGCGGCGGGCGCAGGCGCTGGAGCTCGGCGCCGAGCACCGAGGCGTCGAAGGGCGCGGCGCACACCGAGCGCCCGGCCGTGCGCGCCCCAGGCGCGCGGCCATGGAAGTCGGGGATGGCGTTGCCGTCGATGAAGCGCAGCGCCGTGTGTTCCAGGTGGAAGTCCACCATCCGCGGCCCATGGGCGAGGAACATCTCCAGTCGCGCGGCGTCGTAGTGCGCGCCGGTGATGTGGCGCAGGTAGCGGCGCACGTCCTCCAGGTCCTCCTCGATGCCGGCGGCGCGCGCCAGCGGGTTGCGCGGGATCCACATCCAGCCGCCGGACCAGGCCGTGGTGCCGCCCAGCACAGGCTCCTTCTCCACGACCACCACCTGCAGGCCCAGGTGGGCGGCCGTCACCGCGGCGCTGAGCGCGCCGGCGCCGGAGCCGACCACCAGCAGGTCGCACTGCGACGGCAGTTCACTGAACGCGCTCATGCACTGGCCTTCGAAGGGGCGTAGTACCGGTCGAACAGCGGCGACGCCGCGCTGGCGCGGGCGATGTCGGCCGCCGTGGCCATGAGCTCGCTGGCCCAGTCACGCATCTTGGCCTCGGTCAGGCGCACCGAAGGGCCGGACATCGCCAGCATGCCCACCGCGCCCTTGCCCGGCGGCAGGATGGGGGTGGACATGGCGTTGAGACCAGGCGCATAGGTTTCCACCGTGACGGCGTAGCCCTGCCTGCGCGCCAGGCGCACGGCCTTCATCACCGCCGCCAGGGAGGTGGGCGCGTTGGGGGCGTAGTCGGCCCGGCTGGAAATGCCCTCCCGCGTGAGCAGCGCCACGGCGTCGTCCTCGGGCAGCGTGGACAGCCAGGCATGGCCCGAGGAGGTGCACGACAGGGTCACGTCCATGCCCTGGTCGGGGTCGTAGCGCAGGCCCTTGCGCGCCCCCTGGGACAGCGCCACCCAGGTGATGTGGTCCACGTCGACGATGCCCAGGCGCACCAGCTCGCCGCTGGCCTCGGCCAGGCGGTCGAGGATCGGCTGGGTGATGTCCACCACCCCCGAGTACTTCAGGTAGTTCAGCCCCAGCGACACCAGCTTGGTGGTCAGCACGTAGTCGCCGCGCTCGCGCGTCTGGCGCACGTAGCCATGCTCGGCGAGGTCGGTGAGCAGGCGGTGCGCCGCGCTGCGCGGCATGTCCAGCTCGTCGGCCAGGCTGGCCAGCGGCAGGCCGGCCACATGGGCCGCGAGCCTCTCCAGGATCGCCAGGGTTCGTTCCATCACGCCGGACATGGCAGGGCTTTCTCGGTTTGCGTTGGAGGGGGCGGATTGCGAGGCGCGATTATGGAACTTTTTTCAAAAGTTGAATAGTGTTCCAGTTTTGGATAGACTCGCGCCAAACAACCGGCCATCCCGCCGCAGGCTGCCTGCGCGTCCGGCCCTTCATGGAGACCCCTGTGCTCGATACCTACAGCGGCGCCACGCGCGTCCTCTTCATCGTCGGCGACCCGATCGCCCAGGTGAAATCGCCCGCCGGCGTGACCCAGGCCCTGCGCGGGCTGGGCCATGACGCCGTGGTGGTGCCGGCCCATGTCCACCCGGCGGACCTGCAGGCCTTCTTCGAGGTGGCCCGCCGCATGCCCAACGTGGACGGCGTCATCGTCACCGTGCCGCACAAGTTCGCGGCCGCGCAGCTGTGCGACGGCCTCACGCCGCGCGCCCGCTCCATCGGCGCGGCCAACGTGGTCCGGCGCGACGCCGCCGGCGGCTGGTTCGGCGACATGTGCGACGGCGAGGGCTACGTGGCCGGCCTGCGCAAGGAGGGCTGCGACCTCCAGGGCAAGCGCGCCCTGCTGGTGGGCGCGGGCGGCGCGGGCTCGGCGATCGCGCATGCGCTGGTCGACGCGGGTGTGGCCTCGCTGGCCCTGCACGAGGCCGACGTGCCGCGGCGCGAGGCCCTGGCCGCCAAGCTGCGCGCCTACGGCGCCGTCGTGCCCACGGTCGGCTCCACCGACGCGTCGGCCTTCGACCTGGTGATCAACGCCACCCCCATGGGCATGAAGGAAGGCGACCCGCTTCCGGTCAATGCCGCCACGCTGCAGGCCGGCACGTTCGTCGGCTGCGTGGTCACCAAGCCGGCGGTTCCGCCGCTGATCGAGCAGGCCCGCGCGCGCGGCCTGCCCACCATGACCGGGGCCGGCATGTTCGCGGCCGTGCTCGAACGCATGATCGCCTTCTACACCGAGGGCAAGCAGCCCAGCCTGCCCTCCCACGCCTGACCCATCCCCCATCCCGAACAAACCCCGGAGCACCCATGGCCCAGCCCGTTTATGAAGTCACCACCCTGGAGATCAAGGTCTTCAGCAACGCCAACGTCTACGCCGCGCTGCAGCAGCACCTGCCCGAAGCCGGCGGCGAACTGCTCGGCGTCTTCGCCTCCGACATCGGCGAGCTTTCGCGCGTGCTGGTGCTGCGCCGCTTCGACAGCGCGGACGCCCAGGTCGAGGCCCGCCTGAAGCTGCTGATGCAGAAGAACCCGCTGGGTTGCGCGGAGTGGCTGGTCTCGCTGGCGTCCGATTGCTACGCGCTGTTCCCTTTCCTGGCCGAGCCCAAGCCCGGCAAGATGGGCCGCTGGTACGAGTTCCGCACCTACAACGTGCGGCAAGGCACCATGGCCGAGACCATCGACGCCTGGAAGGACGCGATCCCGGCGCGCACCGCCCTGTCCCCCATGGTCGGCGCCTTCACTGCGCTGGACGGCGAGCAGCCCCGTTTCCTGAATATCTGGGTCTACGACACCCTGGAGGACCGCGCCCGCATCCGCGGCGAGGCGGTGCAAAAGGGCGTGTGGCCGCCCAAGGGCGGACCGGCCAACCTCACGAAGATGCAGTCGACGGTGTGCGCGCCGGTGGCGTTCTCGCCGCTGGCCTGAGCGTCCACCGGGCGGCGCACGATCCCAGCGCCTACCCCCATCCGGGATCACCCCCGCCGCTGCCCCAGCCGGCGCTGTGTCTTGGGCAGTTCGGCGTCCAGCGCGGCGCCCACGTCCCCGGCGCTGCGGTGCAGCCGGGAAATGAAGTCGTCCAGCAGGGCCATCTCCTGCGGCGAGAACCCCTGCAGCACCCGCCGGTTGATCTCCTGCACCTGGGGCATCAGCGCCTCGTAGAGGGCGGTGCCTTCCTCGGTCAGCACCAGCATGGCCTGCCGGCGGTTGCCCGGCAGCGCCTGCCGGGTGATCAGGCCCTTGTCCACCAGGGACGTGACCATGCGCGAGGCGCGGGCCCGATCGATCTGGAAGCGCTCGGCCAGCGCCGATGGTGCCAGCGGGCCCTGCTCCCGCAGGTGGCCGATCGCGCCCCATTCGCGGCGGGTGATGCCGTAGCCCCCCTCGCACAGGCGCACCACCATGGCGCCCGCGACCGCGCTGAGACGGCCCAGGCGATAGAGCAGCAGGTCGTTGATGCTGCCCAGGCGGTGCGACGGGCTGAGCGGGTCCATGAGGGTCCTGGGATCGGGTAATTGCGTAGTTTGATTGATTAGATCAATCAAACCCCTGCTGCTTACAGTGCGGAAAACACCAGCCTGCCGCGTGTGCCGCTGCCCGGCCACCCAGCCCGGTGACCCCCCACCTCGTACCGGAGATCCTCATGCACGCCTTCTGCCTGGCCCTGCGCACGCTGCGCGCCACCCCGCTGCTCCTGGCCCTGGGCCTGCCGCCCCTGCTGGCCCAGGCCCAATCCCAGCCCCCGGCCTACCCCACCAAGCCCGTGCGCCTGGTGGTGAACTTCCCGCCCGGCGGCCCGATCGACCTGCTCGCCCGGTCGATGTCGGACGTCCTGCAGGCCACCTTCAAGCAGCCCTTCATCGTGGAGAACAAGCCCGGCGCGGGCGGTAACCTCGGCGCCGACCAGGTGGCCAAGAGCGCCGCCGACGGCCACACGATCCTGTTCTCGATCGACTCCACGCTCACGGTCAACCCGCACCTGTACAAGTCCTTGTCGTTCAAGGCGGAGGACTTCAAGCCCCTCATGGTCATGGCGTCGTCCGGCCTGATGGTGGGCGTCCACCCCGGCACCGGCTTCAAGACCCTCAAGGACCTGCTGGCGACCGGCAGGAACAAGCCCCTGAACTTCGGCAACGCCGGCAACGGCAGCCCCGGCCACCTGGCGCTGGAGATCTTCAACGACGCGGGCAAGCTGCGCCTGCAGCATGTCCCCTACAAGGGCAACACGCCGGCCGTCACCGCGATCATCGCGGGGGAGGTGGACGGCGGCATCCTGGCCACGCCCGGCCTGCTGCCGCACGTCAAGGCCGGCAAGGTCAATGCCCTGGCCGTGACCAGCCGCCAGCGTTCGAAGCTGGCGCCCGAGGTGCCGACCGTGGCCGAGGCGGGCCTGAAGGGGCTGGAGCAGGAAATCCTGTACGTGGCGCTGGTGCCCGCCGCCACGCCCGAGCCCGTGGCCCAGGCGCTGACCAAGGCCATGGCCGAGGCCCTCAAGCGGCCGGACGTGCAGGCCCGCCTGGCGGCCCTGGACCTGGCGCAGGAAGGCCTGGCCGGTGCGCAGGCGCAAAAGCGCCTGGCCGACCTGTCCGCCCGCTACGCCACCATCGTCAAGTCCACCGGCATGCAGCCCGAGTGAAGCACGTGGATCGAAAGCATCGAATGAAGCGTCCCAACATCATCTTCATCGTCGCCGACGACCTCGGCTTCGCGGACCTGGGCTGCTACGGCGGCCGCGAGGCGTCCTTCGGACCGGTCTCCCCGGTGCTGGACCGGCTGGCCGCGCGCGGGATGCGCCTGACCGAAGGCTATTCCAACTCCCCGGTGTGCTCGCCCACTCGCTTCGCCATGATCACCGGCCGCTACCAGTACCGCCTGCGCGGCGGCGCCGACGAGCCGATCAACGCCAGGAGCAAGGGCAGCACTACGCTGGGCCTGCCGCCCGAGCACCCCACCCTGCCCTCACTGCTGCGCGAGGTCGGGTACCGAACTGCGCTGATCGGCAAGTGGCACCTGGGGTACCCGCCGGTGTTCGGCCCCACCAAGTCCGGCTACGACGAGTTCTTCGGCCCCATGTCGGGCGGCGTGGACTACTTCACCCATTGCAGCAACAACGGCACGCACGACCTGTACTTCGGCGAGGCGGAGCATTCCGAGGAGGGCTACCTCACCGACCTGCTGTCGAAGCGGGCGGTCGATTACGTGGCGCGCATGGCACCCGGCGCGCGCGAGGGCACGCCCTTCTTCCTGAGCCTGCACTACACCGCCCCGCACTGGCCGTGGGAAACGCGGGACGACGGGCACGTGTCCGAGCAGGTCAAGTCCCACCTGTTCCACCTGGACGGCGGCAACGTGGACACCTACCGCCGCATGATCCACCACATGGACGAGGGCATCGGCTGGCTGGTGGAATCGCTGGAAAGGCAGGGCTTGCTGGAGGACACGCTGATCGTCTTCACCAGCGACAACGGCGGCGAGCGCTTCTCCGACAACTGGCCGCTGGTGGGCGGCAAGATGGACCTGACCGAGGGCGGCATCCGCGTGCCCTGGATCGCGCACTGGCCGGCGGTGATCAAGCCCGGTTCGGTCAGCGACCAGCACTGCATGACCATGGACTGGTCGGCGACGATGCTGGAGTTGGCCGGCGCGCAGCCCGCGCCCGGGTACGACTGGGATGGCGTGTCACTGGCGCCGGTGCTCCGCGATGCCTCGGCGACCTTCGAGAGGGCGCTGTTCTGGCGCATGAACCACCGCGGCCAGCGCGCGATGCGCGAGGGGCGCTGGAAGTACCTGCGCGTCGACGGGCACGACTACCTGTTCGACATCCGCAGCGATGCGCGCGAGCGCGCCAACCTGGGCAAGCGCGACCCGCAGCGGCTGGAGCGCATGCGCCAGGCCTGGGAAGCCTGGGAGTCGACCGTGCCGCCCATCCCGGCGGATGCGACGGTGAGCCTGGGGTATTCCAAGGTGGACATGCCGCAGCGGTGAGTCGCCGGACGGGGCGGCGTACTCACACCACCATCGACACGGCCGAGACCACGCCCGTCACACCGGCCACGCAGGCGAGGAGCGCGATGTCGCGCTTCTCGTTCCTCTGGCGATAGGCCAGCCAGGTCACGAAGACCATCGTGGCGGCGAAGGTGAGGAGCATGATCGTGATGGAGTCCATGGGGTCGAGTCGCGTACGGGTGACACGCGATGATCCGGACATCGATCACTCGGGAAAAGCAGCAAATGGCTGAGTTCGGTTTCGGGGTTTCCGAAACGATTCGGCGGCAATCACCGCCTGTTGGGTGGTAGGAGATGCTTGCCCAACCCACCAGTTTTCTATTTACATTCAATCATGCGTGAGCGTGAATGAGCGGCATGGGAATGAGGACCCCGACCACCAGAGCGTCCTCCATAAACCAAGCGCAAACGGAGGACGATGCTCCTTGCAGGCCTCGGCATTTGAGGCTCAGAGACGTCTACAGGGGCCGGGGCGATTCACAGATCCATCTGCAACTTGTCATCAGCAGGGCTGGCCCTTGCGCTCGGCCAGCCAGGCCGGCGCGTCCTGCAGGCACACCGGTCGCAGGAATCGGTCCATTGCGGCCCAACCCACCGAAGTGGTCATGGGCATGCTTGACGAGGGGAAGGGACCGCCATGCTGCTGACCCGCGGTCACGGCCACGCCTGTGGGAAAGCCCGCGAACAGCACCCGACCAGCCACCTGGGAGGCCACGCGCACCAGAGAGAAGTTGTCATCGGTCGCCTCGTCGGCACCCCAAATCGTGGCGGTGAGGGTGCCGCCCACGGCCTGCAGCACGTCGATGGCCTGGGCTACACCAGCCACGCGGACCACCAGGGCGGCGGGGCCGAAGACCTCTTCATGCAGGTGTTGGTCGGCGATGAAGTCCGCCGCAGACACCTGAGCCAGGAAGGGCCGGGGAGGCTGCCCCTCGGGGGCAGTATCCGCCAGCAGACCCAGCAACCTGGCGTTCGCCTCCCAGGCCGCTCGGCCTGCCTCGAAGCCCGCGCGCATCTGCGGGGTGAGCATCTCGTGGGTGACGGCGCCCCTCAGAGCCTCGACCAGGGCGGCCACGAACTTGTCGCCCGGGGCACCTTGCGGCACCACGATCACGCCCGG
>JACCDQ010574782.1_pt1 | contig 10296 bp, 9 predicted proteins | sample 7446031 | NCBI WGS metagenome assembly JACCDQ01 (sample SAMN15323442, study PRJNA562643) | freshwater metagenome | isolation source: river surface water | place: USA:Blue River Watershed | collected 2017-08-17
ATTATAGTCTAGACCTAAAGCATAAACTTTAACATCAGTGTTTGTTTTACCAAAACTTGCTTTAGTTGTGTATGGACCAAATGAACTAGCAACACCAGCCAAATCGCCTTTGCTATTTACAACACCTTTATCATCGCTATGTGTATATGTAAATGTTGTGTTACCAACTTTGGTATTTACGCCAACCACTGTACTTTTTTCAGCGCCATTTGTGTAAGTTGCTACGGTACCATTTACACCAAAAGCACTTCCACTTGCACTATGGGAACTTGCATTGCCGTTTTGTTCGTTATCGGCAGTTAGGGTTAAATTCTTTGTTAAGTTAATACTAACAAATGTAGCATTGCTCATACGCAAGCCACGCAAGTTGTGAACATCACCAGCAACAGAACCATACATAGTTCCAAAAACATCATTGTTAGTGATGGCTAAGAATTCACTGTGAACATTACGACCTAAATCGATACTTCCGAACTTACTAGTAATACCTACTGTACCTTGACGATCACCAAGTTGTGTACCTGATCCGCCAATAGTATTTCCGCTAAGGCTAGTGTCAACTACTGCGCGAGCTGTTAGGCCGCTTGCTAGTTTTTCTGTAGCTGTTAAAGCGAAGTTGCTAGTTGGTTCTGTAACTAAACTAGTTGCACGAGTTGCACCTGTTTTTGTGCTATCTACCCACGCACTGACTTTACCGCTTGCAGTAACTTGAGCAGATGCTACACCAGTTGCCAATGCCAACATAGTTGCTAAGATTGTATTTTTCATATTAAATTTCCTTTTTGTTTAGCAGATTAAAATAATCAGCTACCTTTATATATTATAGGTATTCTGATTATACGGGCAAAGAGGCGAAAAATCAAAGATTTTCTCAGATTTTGGAGAGATTGCCATTTAAAACTAATAGGTAAATAGTATTACTATGCCAAGACTAAGCCTGTGGAAACCCGAAAAAACAAACGACTACCATTTCATGGATAGACTTATCCGCGAACAATTTATGGTAGGCGGAACTGGCGTGTTAGTACACAAATATTTACAACCTATTGATCAAGGTGCCAGTACTGATCCAACTAAGCCTAACTATAAGGCCGACGACATACTCAACGAAACTAAAATACAAGACTTATTGTTTTTAGAAAATCGTGATAGAATGTATGATCCAGATATCTACGAACTTCGTGGAGTTTATAACGTTGGTGATCAAGACTTTGATTTAACTCAGTTCGGTTTGTTCTTAAGTGCTGATACAATTTATATTACATTCCATACTAACGATATGGTTGAACGTATGGGACGTAAACTTATGGCCGGCGATGTTATCGAACTACCACATATCAGAGACGATATGTTGTTAGACGAAAGCAAACCAGCTATTAATAAATTTTATGTTATTCAAGATTCTAGTCGTGCCGCAGAAGGTTTCAGTCAAACTTGGTATCCGCACATTTGGCGTATTAAAGCTAGCCCAATGTCAGATGCACAAGAGTATCGCGATATCTTAACTCATACTGCTGCCGATGGCAGTCCTATTAGAGATGGAGATGACAGCGGCACTGATACTTTAAGAGATGCTCTAAGCACTTATCAGCGAGAATTAGAAATTAGTAATGCTATTGTTGCTCGTGGTGAACAACTTGCTCCTACTATTTTAGACAATCAAGATAACTTATTACAAGATACTACTAAACAATATCAAGTAGGTGCAAGCCCAACTTACAACCATGGCGAAACATTAAACTCAGGATTAAGTTTCCCATTAAATCCAGTTCAAGGAGATTTCTTTTTACGCACAGACTATCAACCTCCTGCACTATTTGCTTTTCGTGGCACACGTTGGCAACGTATTACAACTCAGAATGGTCCAACAAACTTACAAGAACATGTATTGAATGCCGCTAAATTTATTAACAATGATGCTGTTACTGTTGTTGGCAATGAAGAATTCCCAGAACGTCAGGCGTTAAGCCAGATTGTTAAACCTAAGACAGATTTCTAACTATGCAATATTTTTACGACGAACAAATAAGAAAATACTTAACGCAATTTATGCGTATTCTAGGTGGCTTTAGTGTAAAAACGGGCAAGGATCGTAATGGTGCAGAATCATATATTCAAGTACCAGTACGCTATGGTGACATTAATCGTATGGCTGCTCACATCTTAAAGAACCAAAGTGAGAACATGATGAATACTGTTCCATTCATCAGTTGCTATGTAACTGATATGCAGATCAGTGCAGAACGTAGAACTAATCCAACACACATTGATAAAGTAAAAGTCTACGAAAAGAAATTTGATCCTGCTACTGGACAATACGTAGACGGCGAAGTCGGTAACACATATACCATCGAACGTTATATGCCTGTTCCTTACGACTTAACTGTACAAGTAGACATTTGGACTAGTAACACAGATCAAAAACTACAACTTCTAGAACAACTATTAGTTTTATTCAATCCTAGCATTAACTTAAAAGTCAATGACAATCCATTTGACTGGTCAAACTTAACTTATACTGAATTAGTAAACGTAGTATGGAGTGTTCGTCAAGTACCACAAGGCACTGATGATATTATCGATGTTGCGGCATTAAACTTTACTATACCTATATTAATTAATCCTCCGGCAAAACTAAAACGTCAAACTCTTATACATTCTATCTTAACAGAAATACGTAGACAAAAAGACGGAGAACAATTAGACTGGGTACCAACTGATCCTGCTCCAAACAAGGAATGGGTAGTTGTAACATTTGAAAACTTAAAACTACAAGTTAGAATAGAAGAAGACCGTGCTATACTTCTTAATAGTGCTGGCGGTATAACCGATAATAATGGCGATCCTTTAAGTTGGGAAGAAACACTAAAACCTTATGGCGCACTACGTTTAGGTATTAGTAATCTAAGACTAAGAAGAGGAGTAGATCCTGCCGATTTTAGTCAAGACATTATCGCAGTTATAGACGACATTGATCCTGTAAATCCTAATATTGCGTATGTAACAGTTGATACTGCTTCATTGCCTAATACTACTATTCCAGCTGTAGATGCTATCGTTAATCCAACACGAAGTGCTCCTGGTAAAAATCTTGCGCCGGCCGTTACTGGTCAACGTTATCTAGTATTAAGTGACGTTCCTAATATTAATGCTTGGGGTGTAACTAATGCTTTAGCTAATGATATTATACAATACAACGGAAGTACATGGATTGTTAGTTTCAGTAGTATAAGTAATAACAATGCCGTAGTGTTAAATACAACGACAGGGTTATATTATGAATGGCGCGAAGGCCAATGGATTAGTGCTGTAGAAGGCACATATCAAAACGGATGGTGGAGACTATATTTGTGAAGCAGTTTCGGGGTGTAGGTGGAATTATTGTCAGTGAACAAACAGGCTGTGTGTTAACTGTTTTACGTTCTGCTATTGAAAGTCATCCTGGTACGTGGACATTTGCAGGCGGTAAAGTGGAAAAAGAAGAAACTCCTGTAGAAGCATTAACCCGTGAATTAGAAGAAGAATTACAACTAACAAAAATTAAAAAAATATTACCTTTACATAGATATCAAAGTAGAAGCAATGACTTTGTCTACGATACATTTATTGTATTAGTAAACAAAGAATTTATACCAGAATTAAACTGTGAAAATAGTGGGTATGCGTGGACTAGTATAGAATCATTACCTAGCCCGTTGCATCCTAAAACTAGAAAAATGATTAGTTCTTCTAGACTAATAACTAAGTTTAATAATTTTTATAACTGGGTTGACAAGAAAAATGGCAGCAGAGATAATACAGTTCCCAAAGAAAGCACAGCCGCTTAAAGTAAGAAAGTCAGTAGACTTATATCACTGCTGGGATTGCAGATTAAACAATCCTCTGTTGCATAGTATTTTTAAACCAGAAGTCTGCTATGTAGAAAGATGGTTCTTACAAACTAAACATTTATTGAACAACGAGGAAATGGATCATCCTCTCATCAAAACATTGTTAAGTAACAATGATTCTACATTAGACTTATTAATAGAAAGCACAGAAAAAGATTTAACTATTCAAAGATATTTTGCCGAAATCGAATATAAAGATTCAACTGATATTAATATCGGCAAACTAAATCGTTGGTTAGTTAAGTGGCAAGGCTTACAACAATATCGTCGGCGTTCTTAAACTCTTTAACGCCTAAGTGTCCTATTTCAAAGCTAACTTTAACATCTAACCAAACAGGCACATTGTATTGTTTACATTTTCTAAAAAATTCAATATCTTCTCCTGTATATTGACCGTTAGCAAAGCCAAGAATAAACCAAGGCAAATCTAAACTATCAAATACATCAATACGAATTAAACAGAATCCCAGAGCCATTGCTTCTACCCTAATGTGACTATCTGTTTGCTCTTGTAGCTTTACATAAGTATTCCAATCATCTATACTATGCCATGCTGTTGGAATAACGGGCTCTAAACGTTTACTATAAGCGGCTCCTACAATCGGCTCATCAAAATTAATTAACGACAAAACATGACTAGGTCTAAAAACAATATCACTGTCAATAAACATGACATGAGTGGCGCCCCATTCTTGTGCCGCTTTAACTAGTTCATGCCGTTGATTAGCAATTAATGTACCAGGGCTTAGGAATAGACCATGTTCTATTCCTGCCTGTGAAAGAGCTTTGCCTAGATTATACAAACTAAAAGCACAACGACTGTGCATTTGTTCACGAGTAGGCATACATATTGCAATTTTAGTAGCGGGCATTATTTAATTTTTTTTAGAACTAATGTAGTAGCAGGTTCTTTACTATCTGTAGGCAGTCCGGTGTCTGGATATTCTTCTTGCTCGCCGATTCCAATTTCTTGTTCTGCCTGCATAGTTGCTTGTTTAATTTTGTTTGCTAGTGTAACACAAACCTGTGTTGATTTAATATACAATTCTTCTGGCAATTTTACCATTTTCGTCATTGTATCTACACTAGGTTTACCATAAGTGAGAAGTTCTATGGCTGCTATTTTTCCTAGATATTCAACCCAATAATCTCGTTCTAACATTTCCCAGTTAGACATTTTTGTTTCTAAGGCTGTTAGATTTTGTTCTAGTAAGAATTTTTCTAATCTAGCTTTTTCTTCTAGGAGAGATTTAGTTTCAAATTCCCTAGACTCTGTGACAAGATCGCTGTCGATCTTTCTAATTCGGTTTATAATTTCGATAATATAGCGAACATAAGCTACACCATTCTGGTCGTGAAAGTTTTCTCGTTCAAACTCACTTCTGGCGTTGTATGGACATAATTCGAATAATTTGGTTAGTTGTTCATTCATAAAAAATACCTTAATGCAATATTAAGGTATTTATATATAAACTTCTTATTAAGGTAATAATTAGTAAACGTAAGGTACAGTTGCGCCACCAAAAGTAGATGACATACTAATCTGAGTTCCTGATGTTTTTCCTTTATAAGGTCCTAATGTTCCGCTCAAGGTAATATTCTGGCCAGCGCCCGGGGCTACGTTATTGTAGGCTTTACGAATACGACCCATTGCTATTTCAGAACCTGTTGCTGGTAATAACGCCATTTTTAATCTCCTGTATCTTTTATTTATCTTTTATGCTTAATATGAACCGCCATCTACAGTCATATCGTCAATTCCTAAATTGGTTCTGGCTGCGGTTGCGGTACTTGCACCTGTTCCACCGTATGCTATAGCCACGTTAGTTGCTTGCCATGTACCAGTGCTAACTGTTCCCAATGTTGTAATATTTGGACTAATTTTAGCAGAGTTCAACGTACTATTAGTTGTTAAAATTCCATAATAATTAGTACCATTAGTTGTTAATTCCCAATCATCTGCTGTTTCATTCCAACGCAATATTACATTGTTATCATTTCCACGTTCTATTTCAATGCCGGCATTTTCAGTGGCACTTCCTGTGGCATTACTGTTTAACGTAATTAAATTATCAGCTAAACTAATTGTTTCTGTTAAAATTGTAGTTACTGTGCCGTTAACTGTTAAGTTGCCACCGACTGTTAAATCGCCTGAAGTTGTTATCGAAGTTATACTCAAATTAGCAAGGCTAACATTACTAGCGGCTGTTAAACGTCCGTCTTCATTGACCGTAAATTGAGCTATCTGTGTAGAACTTCCATACGTACCTGCACTTACTCCCGTTGAGTTAAGTGCGGCATCACCTACTGCATTTGTCGCCAGCGTGTTTGAAACTATTCGAGTTAAGGCCATTTATTATGAATCCAATTATTATAATTATTTATCAAAAAGAAAGGACCTGTTAAGATCCTTTCTTTGAGTGCTATAATAAAATTATAGTTCTGGTTTAGCACCAACTTGTGCTTCTAATACCTTAACTTTTGCACTTAGCTCTTTAACTGCTTCGATTAACAATGCTGTTAGCTTGTCATAACGAACTGTTTTGTAGCCTTTGAATGCGGAGTCACATACCAACTCAGGAGCAACTGCTTCAACTTCCTGAGCGATAACACCCATCTGGTGTCTATCATCTACACCTAATGCTAACGCATCTTCGTTTGGATCGAATGTAACACCGTTCAATGCTTCAACTTTATCCAACGCATCTGCAATAGGAACAATGTTTGTCTTCAAACGTAAGTCAGAGAAGTAAGCTGTAACTTCACCAGTAGCAGTAATAGCACCAGTAACTGCAATAGCACCACCAATCGAACCACCGCTTGTTGACAAGCTGTTAGTAACTGTTGTGCCGCTAATAGCAATACCTGTACCAGCTGTGTGAACTGTTATGTCAGCGCTACCATTAAAACTAACACCGTTGATATTACGGGCTGTTGCTAATGTAGTTGCTGTAGAAGCATTACCGCTTAATGCACCGTATACTGTTGTAACGTTTAAATTTTTGTTTAAGTTCCAACGATCATCAGCATTAGTATAAGTGAATGTAGCATTCGCACCAGCAACTGTTAAACCTGCACCGTTGGCTGCTGCCGCTGTACTTGCATTTTTAGCAACTGTAATGTTCAAATCAGAAACATCTAAAGTTGTTGTATTAATAGAAGTTGTTGTACCGCTAACTGTCAAGTTACCGCTAACTGTTACATCATTAAATGTAACGTTACTTGTTGTTGTAACTGTTTGACCTAAAGCAACTGTACCACTAGCATCTGGCAAAGTAATTGTACGGTCAGCTGTTGGATCAGTAACTGTCAATGTTGTTTCAAATGCATCAGCAGTAGAACCTTCAAATATAATGTTTGCATCGCCTAAAGTAAAGCCTGTGATTGTTGGACTTGTAATTGTAGGAGCAGTCAATGTCTTGTTAGTCAATGTCTGTGTACCTGTTAATGTAGCAACTGTACTATCAATTGCAATAGTAACTGCGCCGCTACCATTATAGCTTGTGCCGCTTAGACCAGTACTAATTGTCAATGCATTTAAGTTAGAACCTAAACTTACACCAGAAATTGTACTGTTAGCTAATTTGCCATTAGCAATACTACCTGCTAACATTGTGTTAGTAACTGTACCAGAGTCACCAGTTGTAACCATTGTACCAGTTACGTCTGGAATAGTAATTGTACGGTCAGCTGTTGGATCAGTAACTGTCAATGTTGTTTCAAACGCATCAGAAGTAGCACCTTCGAATACAATGCTAGAGTCTGTAATAGCAAGAGCACTAATGTTTGGTGCTGTTAATGTCTTGTTAGTCAATGTTTGTGAGCCAGTTAATGTAGCAACTGTACTATCAATAGCAATAGTTACGCCTGTTGAACCGTTGTAACTTGTACCACTTAAACCTGTACCGATTGTCAATGTACCAGTTGCTGTTGCTGTAATAGTAATATTTCCAGAACCATCAAAACTTACACCGTTAATGTTACGAGCTGTAGCTAACTTAGTAGCAGTAGAAGCATTACCTGTCAACTCACCAACAAATGCTGTAGATGTAACACTTGACAAACCTGCAAATGTTGTTACTGTTCCACCTAAGCTAATGTCAGTACTACCAATTGTAACTTTGCTGTTTGTTAAGCTAGAGTTAGCAATGTTAGACAATGTGTTAGAACTACCACTGATTGTCTTGTTAGTTAATGTTTCAGAACCAGCTAATGTAGCCAATGTACCTGTTGTAGGTAATGTAACGTTTGTAGAAGCAGTAGATGTCAATGTAGTAGCAAATGCACCGCTAGTAGTTAAGTTACCACCAAGAGTGATTGTCTTAGAACCGTTGTTAACACCAGTACCGCCGTATGTTGGGCTGATTGTTGTACCTTGCCAAGTACCAGTACCGATTGTACCAACGCTTGTCAAACTAGAACCAGTAACACCAGAACCCAAAGCACTACCACTTAATACCGTTGTGCCGTTAATTGCATAAACTTTACCTGTTAATAAATCAAAGTTTTCGCTAGATGTCCATGCTGTGTTAGCATCTACATAAATCAAAGTCTTGTCTGTCGCACCTTTTAGAGTAATACCGCCGCCATCTGCTGTAGCATTTGTAGGACTTGCTGTATCACCAAGAATAATGTTGATATCATCTACGCTAACTGCTGTAGAGTTGATTGTTGTTGTTGTTCCGTTAACTGTCAAGTTACCAGTAACTGTCAAGTTACTGCCAACTGAAACTGCGCCAGATGTTGTCAAACTTGTTGCACTAGCAACACCTAATGTAGGAGTAACCAATGTTGGGCTATTAGCAAAAACTAAAGCGCCTGTACCAGTTTCATCTGTTACTGCGGCTGCTAAGTTAGCACTACTTGGTGTGCCTAAGAATGTCGCAACACCTGTACCTAAACCACTAACACCTGTACTAATTGGAAGACCAGTAGCATTTGTTAATGTCAATGAACTCGGTGTGCCTAAATCAATACTAGCACCAGTAATTGTCGGACTTGTAATTGTCGGAGCAGTCAATGTTTTGTTTGTTAATGTTTGTGTTCCTGTTAGAGTAACAACTGTATTATCAACTGTAAAAGCACCTGTTGAACTATCATATGATACACCTGCGCTACCGCTTAGAGCACTACGTACTCTTGCATCACGGTAACTAACTTCAATAACAGTACCGCTACTGTTTTTCATAAACACTTTGCCGTCTGCTGTGTTTAGGGCTAATTCACCTGCGCTAAGTTGTGCGCCGGTTGGCGTAGCACCTGTTGTGCTACTACGCTTATGTAAAATTGTATTTGCCATTTTATAAGTTTTCCTTTTTATGGGTCAGGACCACCTTGGTCGCCCTGTGGGTCAAGTTAACTCAGTTAACGCCCTGTGAGTCAAGAATGGGGAGTTGCCTCCCCATTCGCTCTTAGTAAGAACCACCATCAATACTGATGTCAGTATCCAATGTTAGACCTAAGTCTACTAAAGCATAGCTGTCATCAGCAACATTCAAGAACTGTAATGTACCGCTGTTATTTACAATCTTGATTGAACCGAATGTTAATGCACCTGAACCAGCTACATAAACATTTGACCATGCTTTGCTACTACTACCCAAATCATAATTGTTATTACTTGCTGGGATAATATCGCTACTTAAAGTACCGTTACCTAACAATGTTTGTACTTGAGTATCACTATAGTACTTGTTTGTACTACCTTCAGCGATATCGTCAGTACTATTAGGTGCTGGACTAAACACACCTGTTGTAAAGTCAATAACTTCAACAATTTCACCGCTTTGTGGAGTACCACCAAGTGTCAATGTTGTTCCGCTTACGCTGAATGTATCACCTGCTTGTGGAACACCAGAAACAGTAACAATTAAGAACTCACGTCCGCCTGGAGCATTGTTCAATGTAAATGCTGGACTTGTACCGTTAGCAGTAAAACGTTGACGACGCATTTGGAAGCCACCGCTAATACTTGGAACCCATTGTTGTGCTGTAGCATCCCAACGCATTGTATCTTGGTCTTGTAAACCTGTTAAGTCTACATCACCTAAGCCGTCGATACTATGGTTACTAATATCACTAACTGTACCAGTTACATCACCTGTCAAGTTACCTGTTACGTTACCTGTTACATTACCAGTTACATTACCTGTTAAATCAGCTGTAACTGTAGCAAATGTAACATTATCTGTTGTGCCAACTGATTGGCCAATAGCAACTTCAGTACCTGTTACTGTTACACCTGTACCTGCTGTAACTACAGTAATATCAGCACTACCGTCAAATGACACACCTTGAATATTTCTTGATGTTTCAAGTGTTGTAGCTGTATCAGCATTACCAGTTAAATCACCAACAACATCAGCAGTTACTTGATTGAACGTGACATTGTCTGTTGTGCCAACTG
>JACCDQ010854414.1_pt1 | contig 10295 bp, 8 predicted proteins | sample 7446031 | NCBI WGS metagenome assembly JACCDQ01 (sample SAMN15323442, study PRJNA562643) | freshwater metagenome | isolation source: river surface water | place: USA:Blue River Watershed | collected 2017-08-17
CGTTCGTTAAGTTCAGCGCGTCCATGCAGACCGCGAACATCCCGATTGGTCAGACCAACGCGCTTTTTGAGGCTTTGGCCCAGACAGCCGGTACGCTGGGTCTGAGTGCCGATCAGACGCAACGAGCAATCGACGCCTTGGGTCAGATTGCCGCCAAAGGCACTGTGTCGATGGAAGAACTGCGGCAGCAGTTGGGTGACGCGCTACCCGGCGCACTGTCCATCGCTGCCAACGGCTTGGGGGTTACCGAACAGCAACTCATCAAGCTGGTGGAGTCGGGCAACCTCGCGGCGCGTGACTTCATACCGGGTTTCACCAACGGGCTCAAGACCGTCAGCGGTGAGGTTGACACGTTCCAATCGAACCTGAACGACCTCAAAAACCTGTTCACGCAGTTCTTGCAGTCGATTGGCGACGCGGGTGTGTGGGACGTTCTCAAAGGGGCGCTCAAGGGCGTTACGGTTCTCATTGGGCCGTTCGTGATCGGCCTGAACACCATTCTCGAAAGTTTGGGCGCGACGGTCAAGATGGTCGCAGCCTTCACCGGCACATTGGCTGGCGGCGGTGGGCTGATGGACGCACTCAGGGCTGCGAACGCTGAGTTCGACGCATCGGTTGCTCGTCAGGTGAAGTTGATCGACACCTACAAGCGCGTGGCGTTTGGTGCAGATGAAGTCAAGAGCGCCGTCGAAAAGCAAACCGCTGAGATCGTCAAGCTGGGCGTGAAGTACAGCGAACTCGAAGCCTCTGCCGGTGCCAACGTCGAGCTTGCCAAAGCCCAAGGCGAAACGCAGACCGAGCTTGCCGGTATCACCAAGCAGGTGGCAGACGCCTTTGGCAACGAGCAGGAACGCTTGGACGCGGCCACCGCAGCGGCCAACGCCAACCTTGATGCCAAGCAGCGCGTCGCAGCGGCTGAAGCCGTTGAGTTGCAGACCATGCGCGACAAGCTGGCGCAGATGTTGTTGCTGTTCGAGCAAGAGCGTTTGGCAAACGAGCAGAGCAACCTGACGGTTGAGCAGCAGGCCAAGATCGCAGAGGGGCGGCGCAAGCAGATTGACGACCTCGTGGCAGAGATCGCGCTCAAGGATCAGCAAGTCGCCAAGACCAACGCCCAGGTACTCGCCGCCGACGCTGCGGCCCGTGCTGCCAGCTTGGAGGCGCAGGCCAACAAGGACAATGCAGCCCGCGTCGCTGAACTGAACATCGAATACCAGAACGCGCAGAAAAACCTTGAAGGCTTGTTGCTGTTGAAGCGCAGCGGCAATGCCACTGACGCAGAGATCGTCGCTGCCACCAACGCGGTCAAAGACGCACAGACCTTGCTCAACGACGCCTTGCGCGACGCTGCCAACCTGCGCGTGCGCAACGCTGAAGCCTCCCGGCTTGAGACTGACGTAAAGACCGGCGCAGTGCGCGTAGCCATTGCCGAGCAGCAGGCCATTCTTGAGATTGCCCGCGCCAAGGGTGACGAGTACGCGGTCAAGCAGGCCACCTCTGAGATCACGAAGCTGGAAATCGAGCTTGCCAAGCTCAACGCCCAAGCCAAGCGTGCAGAGGCCGACGCTGCGCTCGCCCTTGCTGAAGCCACTCGCGCCGACCTGATCGCAAAGAACGAATGGACTGCTGCGGCTGAAGCGTCATACCGCGCATCGCTTGCCAAGGTCGAGGTGTTGCGCCAAGAGGCTCAAATCTCTGAGATCACCGCGCAAAAGATGGTCGAGTTGGAGCGCATCACCCGTCTGTCCGGTGACAGTGCAACAAGTGCAACGGGCAAGTTTGATCGCATGTCGAACAGCTTGGATGGCGTAGCGGGTAGTGCAGCGACTGCCGCCCGTAACATACGTGAGTTGACCGCCGCAGAGCAGCAGCGTGCAGCTATGGACACCCAGCAAGAGGCTCTGCGCCGTGCGCCAAGTGGTGCCACAACCGGCTCGATGGATCAAGTACCGACCTTCGGCACAACCGCAGAGCTTGATGCTTGGTGGGAGCAGCAGCAAGTCGCTCGCCGTCAGAACTTGGGCACCGTGGGCAGCGCATCCTCGAAGGCTTGGACTGACGCGATATGGGGCTGGGCCGAGGCTGAGTACAAGGCGCAGCGCCAGTCGCTTGAAAGCAAACCGACCGCGGCAGCGACGCAGACCCAACAGCAATCCCAGTCACGGACAATCAACATCAACTTGGGTGGCACCACAACCCGCGTGAACGTGGCATCTGACGCTGACGCGACCGCTCTTCAGAACCTGTTGCAACAACTCGCCAACTCGAAGGCACGAACATGAGCATCACCCTGACCGTATCTGCAACGACCGTCACGTTGCACCCTGACCTCTACTGGGCCGACGAGAACAACTGGCACCCGGTAGAGCAGCGCAAAGAGTACAGCGTCACCGGGGCGCTGATCGTTCAGGCAGCAGCGCGACAAGCTGGTAGGCCGATCACCTTGCAGCCGATTGATGAGTCAAGCGCCTGGATGACGCTTGCGACCGTTGTGCAGTTGCGAAATTGGGCCGCAGTTGCTGGGCAAATCATGCAGCTTACACTCCGGGGGGTCACCCGCAACGTGATGTTCAGGCATGAGGACACTGCGCTTGAGGCTACTCCGGTTGTCCACTTCAACACGGTTGACAACGCCGACCTGTACCAAGTGACCATTCGACTCATGGAAGTGTGATATGCCGATTCAATCAGGTGACGTAAAACTGCTGAAGTCTGCTGTGATGGCAGACGTTCCCGAGGGTGGCGGTGCCCCAACCGGCAACGTGATTGTCGATGGTGTTTCCAACTCGATCTTCCCTGACATTTCTGAATTTGACCGCGCTGGTGGCGCTGTGCATGTGCGCAAGGTTTTCGCATCGGTGCAAACCCCCACCGTGGACACGTTCATGGGCTCCAACGCAATTTTGTCGGCCCCCACCCAGGACGATGGCGTGAGCATGTCGTTGTTCAACGCTTCCTCGTTTTTTGAGGAACGCTCTGCCTTTCTGACACGGTTGAACACTGCCGCTGCTGCTTACCCAAGGGCCACCCGGCAACTAGCGGCACAGGCCGCGTTAGGCGCTACCACGGTGATTTTGGATGCGGTGGACAGCCCGTTGGCCCCGATTGTGGGGGGTGGGTCGGGTGGGACCAGCAGTTACACGTACTCTACCTGGGCTCCGGTGCTCATAGAAGAAAGCACTAATTTTTCGGCGTTCAGTTTTGCGGTGGCCTACAACGGCACGGATCAACAGGTCATCACGCTACCTGATTTCAGTGCTGTCCCAAACTTTAACGCCTTCTCAACACCGGTGGTGGATGTGTACTATGGTGCCGCGACCGGGTGGGATGCCACTGCCGCCCACTACTCACAAACCTTCAACAGCACCACCCGTGAAATCACACTCACGTTCAACGTGGCGTTCAATGATGGCAAGACCCCAGAGCCGGGTAGTTATATCAATGTGCGCTATGGAATCTCCACCTACACTAATTCCGGCCCTGTGGAAATGCGAACGTCGATGACAAAGATCATTGACGACGCTGCGAACAAACGCATAGAGGTGCAGGGGAGATTGGGAGACTACTATACCGGCCCATTGTTCTCTGGGGCGGTGGCGCTTGGGAGCACGACCTTCGTGGCCGACCAGGGCGTGACAGGTTCCGTTCAGGCCGGTGGTTTGTTCATAATGCAGAGCGCCACGGGCTTTGTGGATTACACGTACACCACTTACCGCACTGCTACGGTCACAACCGTCTACGACTCCGTCCCCGGCTCCATCACCGGCGTGGACTTGAGCAGCGCCCCCGCCAAACCGGTGGTGTTCCGGGCCAATGAATATGTGGTGTTGAGTCACAAGGGTTCGATCAACGCCACGGTGTCCAACGCCCAAGTGATCGACTGTGCTCGCGTGCGTTTGAGTCGGGTGCGGGTTATTGGGGCTGATGGGGTGGTGATAAACACCGGATACACCACCGACTTGGAGGCTGGCACTGTCACATTCACCAGCGTGACCGGCTATAGCCAGCCTGTGACGGTGGAGCACTACATCGAGGATATGGCGCTGATTTCGGGGGTGAACGCAACCACCAAAACACTCACACTGGCCCGTGCTTTGTCGCACACCTATCCGGTGGGCAGCCAGGTCTGTGGGGCCGTGGTGTTCGGCAACCTGTTCGCCCGGGTGTCGGCCTTGTTCGACCTGTCCACATGGGATGGCACAACTTGGAGCGATGCCACTGGCTCGCCAGCTGCGGCCACCTTCAATGATGCGGGCTACCCCGTCGCCGTCACCAACGCGGGCGCGATCAGTGAAAGGTGGATCGCCCACTTCACCAACACTACCACCTTCAACATCTACGGCGAAACCGCGGGCTTCATTGCCGTTGGTAGTACGGGAGCCGCTTGCACCCCTATCAACCCCATTACCGGTGAACCTTATTTCACGATCCCTGCCGAGGGCTGGGGTTCGGGCTGGAGCACTGGCAACGCACTGCGCTTCAACACCGTGGGGTCGATTTCACCCATGTGGTTGGTGCGTACTGTGCAGCCCAGCACACCCGAGGTCGAGAACGACAGCTTCACCCTTTTGATTCGCGGCGACGTGGACACGCAGTAACGGAGATTTTTAGATGCCCTACCCAACCGACGTTAAGATTTTCTGGTGCGACCCTGGTATGACCAGTATTGGCCCTTTTGTTGGTGGCACGACAGGGCGTGGGTCAATGACCGCCGTTCTTGACGCTTGTCTTGTGAACGGCTACGGCCTGAAAACCGCCGATAGTGTGGTGGTTTCAGGAGGCATTGCAACTGTAAACATTTCAACCGGCCACGAATACGGCAAGTGGCAAGTGGTGCTGGTCGCAGGGGCCACGCCGTCGGGATTGAACGGTGAAAAACGGGTTCTGAGCGTCACAGCAAACACCTTAACCTTTGACGCAACGGGCATCGCAGACGGCACCGCAACGGGCACGATCACCACAAAGATCGCCCCGCTTGGATGGCTAAAACCCTTTAGCGGCACCAACAAAGCGGTTTACAAAATCGACACCGTGAAGTACCCCGAGGCGTCGAACACACACCTACGGGTTGACGATAGCGCGTACACATACGTCGCCGGTTTTACGCTGTACGAAAGCATGACCGGCGTGGATACCGGGACAGACCGCGTGCCTACGGTCGGGCAGTCCAGCTTTGGGTATTCAATGCTGCGCAGCAGCAGCGCGTCCGCCCTTTCAACGTATTGGGTACTTATAGGCGACGGGCGGTGCTTTTACTTAATGACGCATTGGAGCCAACCCACAACAACCGGAATCCCGGAGTACGGGGCGAATGTCAACTTCTTTGGGGAGGCTATTAGCCCAGACGCCGCCGATCCTTACAATTTTTTTATTCAAGCAAACTATTCATCGGACAGCAGCCCGAATATGTTCGGCACCGATTCAGCGCTATATCACGGATCGCCGGGCCAATTCCGCAGGGTTCGCGCTGCCAATCGCATAACGAAGTCGGTCGGGGTGACGACGCGCGTGGCAATCTGCACCAGCGCCAACAGCGGCCTTGACAGCACATCCTCATTCCCGTTCCCGAACATTTCAGGGGGGGGTATCCAGCTAACCCAGTCGCATCTAACTGAATCACAGGATCAGAGCTATGTGGGGAAACTCCCCGGCGCGTACTTCGTAAACAACCGCGTCGGCAACAAAATGCACGCATCACGGCTGGAGCGAATTTACGACTCCAATTCCTCGTCGTTCCCCAACCGAGTGATCGCGTACCTACTGACGGCATACAGTACGTCGACCCCAGGCGTGACGGCCTTCGACATTATTGGCCCTTGGAGGTGATGCCGTGAGCGTACCGATTAGCAAGACGGCATTGCTGTTGCACTTGGACAGTAACTTTGCAGATTCCAGCGAGTCGCCCAAGACTGTCACGGCCTATGGCAACGCGCAGATCGGCACGACTGACCCAAAGCTGGGTGGGGGGTCGCTTGTGCTTGACGGAGTTAGCAGTTACGTTGACATATTGGCGCACAGTGACCTACGCATTGGAACACGAAAATTTACCGTTGAATTTTTCATTAAGACTACTCAGGACGTCACCGGTTATTTGTCGGCACCCAGGATATTTTGCGACAAAGAAAGTACTAACATAAGTGGTGAGTTCAAACTGTGGCTGGTTACTTCAGTATCGTATGGGTTAGTTGTGAACGGTATTGCTCTTGCACTAGACAGTGGGGCAGGGTACACAGTTAGTACCACGACGGCTGTGAATGATGGAATTTGGCACCATATTGCGTTTTGTCGATCTGATTCTATTTTTTACGTATTCGTTGATGGGGTATTGCAATCCACAGCGCAGCCTGCGAACATAGATTATTTCCGAGGGGGACTTTACGGCTACAGGCTTGGTGCCCGGTCTGACCTAAATTCCATGACGTTTGTTAATGCTCAGATTGATGAGTTCTGCATGACCGTAGGTGCGTGTAAATACACCGAAACCTTCACCCCACCCACCGCACCGCTGACCGCTGAAACCTACTACGCCGAAGCGACCCTGAACATTACTGCGCAGAACGTCGGGGCAATGGGTGCGATTGGCGTGCCGCCTGTTGATCTGTCCAACGTGGAACACATCGACACAGGCGGCATTGGCGTGTTGGAACTGGGTTTCCCTGCCAGTGAGTCCGCGAAGCTGTACGACAAAATTGCCAGAACAGCCGACGCCACACCCGAGCCGTTCTTTGACCAGATCGGCTACGGCACGATCATAGGCACGATCAAGGAAAAGTCGACCCCGACCAACATTCCGCGAAAGTGCCGCGTGTACCTTTACCGGCACCCGGACAACCGGCTGGTTCGTTCCGTGTGGAGTGACGACGATGGCAATTACGAGTTTCGCGGCGTCAACCCGACCCACAAATACATGGTGCTGGCGACCGATCCGCAGGGCTTATACCGCGCAGTGGTGGCCGACAATTTGACCCCCGACGCGATACCACAACCGGCATGATTACCGAAACCACCCCAAGCCGCGAAGCCGCCCTAACCGGGCGACTGGCGTTCCTGAACACCGGCACAGGAACCGCCGAGGTGCGAATCTACGGCGGCACGCGACCCACCTTGGCGTCTGACCCGCCGACCAGCGCCATGATCGTGGCGATTCCGTTGGAGAATCCAGCGGGCACCGTTGCGTCGGGCGCGTTGACCCTGTTGCCCGCCGAGCCTGGGATGATTACGACCAGCGGGGTCGCAACGTGGGCGCGTGTGGTGAACCGCGACGCGGCGACCGCGTTCGATATGGCCGCTGGCGCAGAGGGTAGCGGGGCAGAGTGCGAACTGTCCGACACGACCCTTTGGGCGGGCGGTTCTGTGGCGATCACTTCGGCAGTGCTGGGGTGAACGATGGCAACGATCAGCGGCATCGTTTATAACGAAACTGGAGCACCCGCCAACGGACGGGTGGTCAGAGCATACCGGCGCGACACAGGTGCGCTTTTGGGTCAATCGCTCACCGGTTCGTCGTCGGTTGTGACCTCTCGCTATTGGAGGATAGAGGTCGTGTCGAACAACGGGTCGGGTTACATGGGCATAGGTGAGCTGTATTTAACAGCGCAAGGCGTAGACTTGGATACAAGCGGCAAAACATACAGCCAAAGTGCATTTACATTGGGACTAGGCGCCAGCTTCATGTTTAACGGTTCGTTGTCGAGTTGGGACAACAGCTGGTTAACCTCAAGCGCGCAGCTGCCCGCATGGGGGCAGATAGACATGGGCTCGACCGTTTCGGTCGATTCGATTGGCATTGCTTTGGGCGCAGGACAAGGTGCTTCAGAGGCACCACAAGCGTTTTCAATCCAATATAGTGCCGACGGATCGGCGTGGTCAACGGCCCTAAGTGTGACAGGTCAAACCGGGTGGTCGGTAGGTGCTGCGGGGCGAAGAAACTACTCACTTTCACAGAGCCTTGCCGACGGGGCGTACTCGCTGACCGTCGAATATTCAGGGGAGTGCAATGTTGTTTGCTTGGACGATGCCACCGGCACTGTCTACAACGACCTGATTCTCAGAACGACGCCGGTATGACCGATTTCAGCTTTGTCGGCAAAACCGCGTACACAGCACCATCGGGGGCGTCCGCAAACTTTTCGTTTGCACCGCCCGCTAGTGAAAGCGCCGTCGATCTGCTTTTTGAATCGACGCCGCTTGCGACCGGCGATCTGGTCTTTGGCGACGTTGGTTTCGTCGCGCCTGACCGAACCGGAACCATCGACGGGGCGTTCCCCCCGCTGACAGCTTCGATTCAGGTTGTACCGATTGTTGAGGCGACGATCGCAGGGACGTTCGCGCCGTTGACCTGTACGACTTCGGCTTCGTACAGCAGCAACACCGACCGCCCCATTTGGTCAGAAGTCACCTCCGAGTACGTGGCGGCAACACCCCTCGCCGTCGCAACCCGGTTCGCACATCAAGAATGCAGCAACGCACCAGCGGGCTGGACTACCTTCTGGCAAGAAACCCTGCGGGTGCTGACGCCCATCGAGCACGTGCTACCTGGTGATTTGGTTCGCCAGCGCGCAAGCGCAACCGCAGCCCATGAAAACGCCATGAGCCGGGTGTTGCCGCTGCTGACGCTGCACCAGCAAGCCGCCCGGGCGGGTACCAGCACGGCGGCACCTTCACAAAACGCAACGCATTGCCCCGCGTCAGTTGCAGCCCTACATGCCGAAACCACGCATCTGCACGCCCTACGAACTGCCAGCTGGCAGGAGGCCCAGCGGTGGCGCTTGCACCGTGGTGGTTCAGCACGTGACGGCGTAGACATAGTCGCCCTCACGTGGCACCCATACCAAGAAGGCGTGCCGCCCCCGCCTGGCATCTATGTGGCCCCCACGCCCCCCGGCCCGCCCATCGGCTGCTACACGCCAAGCCCGAATCTGCTGTTCTCGTGGCCCGCTGGTTACGGCAAGCACTTCATTTTTGTCTGCGGAGACTATGAGCCGCCACCCGAGGGCGAGGTGGTCGTCCCTGTCCGAAAGGTCTATTTCATGGCAAACAACCTTGCCCTTTACCGAGTCTCTGACAACGCTTTGGTGCCTGCACTGAGCGTGTCGTTGTCGCTCGATGTGGATTCATGGTCGTGGGGCTTCAGCGCCCAGCTGCCCGGTGCAGCGCAGAGCCTTGTTGAGCCTGTCAGCGACCCGGTTGAGTTGCGCGTATCGCTCAACGGCACGGACTTCAGGGTGATCGCTGAATCGGTGACCCGTGAGCGCGTTTTCGGGCAAACGACTATCCGTGTATCGGGCCGAGGTCGAAACGCTGCCTTGGACGCGCCCTACGCGGCGCAGCAGGTGTTCAGCGGCTACGGCGCTCTGACAGCCAATCAGTTGATGGAGCAGGTGTTGACGCTGAACGGCATACCGCTGGGCTGGGGCATCACGTTTGAGTTGGACGATTGGAACGTGCCAGCGGGGGTGTTCAACCATCAGGGCACCTACATCACGGCGCTCAAAGCGATTGCCGAAGCTGCGGGTGGCTACCTGCTGCCCCATGCGAGCAATCAGAGCTTCACGGTCAAGCACCTGTACCCGACACTGCCTTGGGATTGGGGCACCGTGACGCCGAACTACACGCTACCGGCTGACGTGGTGACCCGCGAATCGCTGGAATGGGTCGAGAAGCCTTCATACAACCGCGTCTATGTGTCGGGTCAAGATCAAGGTCGTTTGGGCCGTGTGACCCGATCTGGCACGGCTGGCGACGTGTTGGCACCGATGGTGGTAGATCAACTCATCACATCCGTGGTCGCGTCGCGGCAACGCGGCGAAGCGATACTCGCTGACACCGGCAAACAGATCAAGGTCGGGCTGCGCTTGCCCGTGCTGACCGAAACCGGTGTGATCCGGCCCGGACACTTCGTACGGTACGTGGACGGCGGCACAACCCGAACAGGCTTGGTGCGTGGCGTCAGCGTGGACTCAGACGGAGTAGAGGCTTGGCAGCGTTTGGAGGTTGAAACTCATGGCTAACTTGTTCCGACAATTCCTCGACCTGATACCCGACCCGGCGCTTCAGGTGGGCACCGTCACGGCGATCAGCAACGAGCTTGCAACCGTCGAGCTACCGGGTGGTGGGCTCATCAAGGCTCGCGGCAACACCACGGTAGGGCAGGCAGTGTTCGTGCGCAACGGGGTGATCGAAGGGGACGCCCCTGATCTGCCAGTTGACCTGATTGAGATTTGACCGCCCGAGCTTCGGTTATGTCGCCGCCGATGGGGTCGTTCGCAGCCCCAGTGTCGATGGACTGAAGTTTC
>JACCDQ010681419.1_pt1 | contig 10294 bp, 5 predicted proteins | sample 7446031 | NCBI WGS metagenome assembly JACCDQ01 (sample SAMN15323442, study PRJNA562643) | freshwater metagenome | isolation source: river surface water | place: USA:Blue River Watershed | collected 2017-08-17
CCCCGTCCCTCTCGAAGGAAACCATCGTCGCCATCCTCAACGCGGTCGAAGAGCGCGCCCGCGAGGCCGCCGCCAAGGCCGGCCCGAAGAAAGGCACGAAGACCCCGCTCAAGCCCTTCCCTTTCGGGGAGAAGAAATAGTCCGAAGAGGACTGAGTTGAGGGCAGCGTTGAGGACTGAATAGAGGCCTGAATTGAAGTCACAGCCAAGGGAGTTTGGCTAGGGCAGCACGCGGTGCCGCCCCCACCTCAAGGCATGCACTCCCCCGATACTCGATACTCTCAGCATGTCGCCATCCATCCAGTCCTCAACGCAGTCCTCGATTCAGACCTCCATTCAGTCCTCTACTCTAATAACAACTTTCCCCTCCTCCAGGTGTTTCACAAGGAATCACCCCTCCCCCTGTCCCGCCCATAACCATGAAAAAACTCTTCCCTCTCCTCCTCGCCGCCGCCGTCGGTTCCGCCGCGACTTATTTCGTCATGGATGCCCAACAGTCCGCAGCGGTCGTCCAAGCTCCGTCCGAAAAGGCCGCCGAGCCTAAGTTCGCCGCGAAGGGCGCTCCGAGCGCCGAAGCTCCGGCCGGCGAGGCGCCGCGCAAGCAAGGCGCCCCGAAGTTCGGCGGCAAGACGGGCGGCTTCCTGCCCGAAGAGATCGAAGGCGTCACGCCTGAGCAGCTCAACAAATGCCGCATGGCCATGTTCAAGTCCTTCCAAGACGAAGGCGTCAAAGCCGCGCGCGAGAAACTCAACGAACTCCGCAAGGAAGCCGAATATGCTTCCGACGACGAGAAGAAGAACCTCCGGCCGCAGTTCGAAGAAGCCGCGCTGGACATCCGCAAGGCCACGAAGGAAGCCATCCTCGCCGCCGACGCGGACCTGACCGGCGACGTCGTCGACAAGGTGCTCGACGCGGTCGAAGAACGGATGAAGCAACGCGGCGGCCAGGGCTTCCAGAAGGGGAAGAAGTGACGCTTCCCCGAGAAGATGGCTGAGTCGATGACGGATGGCTGCATCGAGGACTGAATCGAAAAAGCACCGACTTAGATTCAGTCCGACCCAAGATTACTGACGCTTCCAATTCAATTGGCGGGTGGCGGCCCCGGGCGTCAGGCGGGAGGTATCCTGACCTGCGTCCGCTGCCAGCGATGCAGTCATCTGTCATCGACTCGGTCATCCGTCATCGATCCAGCCATCGATCCTCACTTCACCCTCTCAAATACCGCCTTCATTTCCGCGTCGGTGAGCGGGCGGTCCCAGAGGAGGAAGCGGGCGATCTCGCCGTCGAAGGATTCCTTGCCGGGATGCTGGATCGCGTCGCGTTCCTGGCCGATCGCGAGCTTCGAGGCGTCGGCCTTGGGATTGACCGGGAAACGGGCGGTCGCGCAGGGCTTGAGATCGTTGACGAAGAATTCGAGCGTGGCTTCCGTCCGGCCGACATTCAAGTCGTCGGCCAGGGAATCCCGCTGCGGCTGTCCGGCGCCCATGCGACCAGCGAGGAAATGGAAGCGGCCTTCCTCGAGCTTCGGGCCGACCAGCTTGGGGTTATTGACGTCGAATCGGCCGAAGGTGATGCCGTTGCGCGCGCCCCACCAGACGGTGTTATCGTCGTCGAGGCAGCCCCAGAGTCCTTCGTATTTCTGACCGTTGCGCAGGTTGCCGAAGAACGAATTCACGTCCTTGAGGCCGACGCGCTGCGGGTAGACCTTGATCACCGCGACCCACGTGCAACCGGAACCCCGGATGAGTCCGTCGAACGCCGACTCATCATGACAGACGAGTTCCTGCTGACGGAAGGAGAGCGACGCCCTCTCGCCGGAGACCACCGTCGGCAGGCCCGAGGTCGGTTCCGCCCTGCCCTTCGGCTGACCGACGAACAACGCCGTGGTCGCCGCACCACCGACCTGATTGGTCCAGGCGGTCACGCGACCCTGCGCGTCGAGCGTCACGCCCTTAGCGGCATCGAGATCGACCAGCAGACCAGACGAAGGAATGTCGGCGGCCAGGCAGACGGAGGCGCAGAGCGTAGCAATCAGACGGAGGATCATGGGGAGCGGGGGTAGTATTGAGGACGGAGTTGAGGGATGAATCGAGGATGCAATAGTCCGCATAGAGGGCTAGAGCCAGGGCTGGGGCTAGGGCCAGACAAGTTGACCAGCTGATCAGTTGGCTGGTTGGCCAGGGAGGGACGGCTCTCCGAGCCGTCCGCATTCGGCGGGTTCGGAGAACCCGCCCTACCCGAGGCATCGTCAGGTTCGGGACTCAGGCCCTGAATCTGGACCTATTTTCCGATTCATGATTACTAGCCCAGGCCCTGGCCCTGACCCTAGCCCTCCTGCAGCCCTCTTTCTGTCTGGAACTCCTTCACCCCCCTGCCATCTAATAAGCCCATGTCCCCTCGCGTCCTCCCCCTCCTTGGACTGTCCCTGCTGGCCGCCCTGACCGGTCGCGCTCAGTCCGCCGATACCGTCTTCGTCGAAGCCGAATCCCTGGCCTCCCAGGGAGGCTGGAAGCTCGACACTTCCTTCACGAACATCGTCGGATCGCCCTACCTTCTGGCCCACGGCCTTGGTAAGCCCGTCGCCGACGCGACCGGCACGGTCCGCATCCCCGCCGCGGGAGAATACCGCGTCTGGGTCCGCACCAAGGATTGGGTCGCGCACTGGAACGCCCCCGGCACCCCGGGTCGCTTCCAGCTGATCGTCAACGGCCAGCCTGTCGCCGCCGAGTTCGGCACCAAGGGCGCCGAGTGGCATTGGCAGGAAGGCGGCAAGGTCACGCTGCCCGCCGGCGACGTGAAGATCGCCCTGCATGACCTGACTGGTTTCGCCGGCCGCGCCGACGCCATCCTCTTCAGCAAGGACGCCTCCTTCACTCCGCCCGAAGGCGATGCGCTCGTCGCCGCCCGCTCGAAATGGAACAGCCCCAAGGGCGCCGAGGACCAGGGCGAGTTCGACCTCGTCGTCGTCGGCGGCGGCTACGGCGGCCTCGGCGCCTCCCTCTCCGCTTCCCGCCAGTCCCTCAAGGTCGCCTTCATCCAGGATCGCTTCGTCCTCGGCGGCAACGGCAGTTCCGAGATCGGCGTCTGGGCCATGGGCGGCACCACCCGCGGCAAATACCCGCACCTCGGCGAGATGATCGAGGAGATCGGCGACCGCTCGCCCGACAGCCCGGGCCGAGTCGACAGCTTCGGCGACGAGCTCAAGGAACAGGTCGTCCGCAAGGAGAAGAACATCAGCCTCTTCCTCGGACACTTCGCCACCGGAGTCGTCATGGACGGCAACCGCATCGCCGCCGTGAAGGCCATCGACGTGAAGACCGGCCGCGAGAAGGTCTTCCGCGCCAAGTTCGTGGCCGACACCACCGGCCACGGCTGGGTGGGCGCCTACGCCGGCGCGACCTTCCGCACCGAGCCCAACAAGCGCATGGGCATGTCGAACATGTGGTTCTACCAGGACGAGGAACAAGCGTCGACCTGGCCCGCGACCCCGTGGGCGCTGCCGCTCGAGATGGGCGACTTCCCGCTCCTCCAGAAGTCGAAGTCCAAGATCGACGACAAGCCCTTCATGAAGGCCGAGTGGTTCTGGGAATCCGGCTTCGACAAGGATCCGATCAAGGACCTCGAATACATCCGCGACTGGAATTTCCGCGCGATGTACGGCGCCTTCTCCGCCCTCAAGAACGGCCCGCAGAAGGACAAATACGCCAAGTCGGAGCTCAAGTGGGCCTCGCACGTCGGCGGCCCGCGCGAGTCGCGCCTCTTCGACGGCGACATCATCCTGAACAAGCAGGACATCGTCGAACGCAAGGAATTCGACGACGGCTGCGTGCCCACGACCTGGGACATCGACCTCCACTACGCCAAGGAACAGTATGCCAAGAAGTTCCCGGACAATCCGTTCATCTCCCGCGCGGCCTTCGGCTACGTCGACGCCAGCGGCAAGCACATCGCCGCGGTCGACCGTCGCAACGGCTACCCCCTGCCCTACCGCCTCTTCTACTCGAAGAACATCAGCAACCTGTTCTTCGCCGGCCGCCACATCTCCGTCACGCACGAGGCCCTCGGCACCGTGCGCGTGATGCGTACCATCGGCATGATGGGCGAAGTCGTCGGCAAGGCCGCCTACCTCGCCGTCCGCGAGAACACCGACCCGCGCGGCGTCTACCAGAAGCACCTGCCCGACCTGATCAAGCTCATGGAACAGCCCGGCCGCATGCGTCGCGCCGACCTCCGCTCCGATCTCTTCCTCGACGCCTCGATCGCCGACTTCAAGCAGCTGCCCGTGGGCCGCATGAACCTCGACCTCCAGAAGGGCGCGCCCAGCAAGCTCAGCCCGGACGATCTCCAGGAACTCGCCAAGCTCGGCGGCATCGTCGTCGACGACGCCCAGGCCAAGTATGAAGGCAAGTGGACGCAAGGCCACGGTCTCCCTCACCTGGGCGCCGGCTACCACTACGGCGCGGGCAAAGGCAACCGCGCCACCTACACGTTCGAGGTCAAGGATGCCGGCAAGTATGAGCTCCGCGGCTACTGGGAAGGCCACGAGAACCGTTCGCCCAACGCCGTCCTGGTGATCAACCGCGCCGGCGAGAAGCCGGTGACGCTCCGCCTCAACCAGACGACCGGTTCGATCGAGAAGGCCGCCGTCCTCGGCAAGTTCACCTTCGCCGCCGGCACCCACACCCTCGTCCTGTCGTCCGACGGCGCCAAGGGCAACGTCCACGCCGACGCCTTCCAGCTCGTCCTCGCCGAGTAAGCGATGGTGTCGCCCCGCGTCAGCGCCTGGCTGGTCAGAAGCTGGCGTCTCGGGGCGCTCCTGCTGGCCGCCCTGCTGCTGCAGCGCACGACCCCGGTCACGGAGTCCGCGCTGACGCGGCTGGGCCTTGCCGACGCGAAGGCGTTCTTCCCGGAGGCGCGCCGCCTGAAGTCCGGCCCGAGCCAGACGCTGCTCGTCGAAGACCAGTTCGGCAACCGGCTGGGCCGGCTGCTCACCACCTCCCCCGACGCCGACGCGATCGTCGGTTACGCGGGGCCGAGCAACGTGCTCGTCGCGCTCGACCTCCGCGACCAGATCGTCGGCACGCGCATCCTCTCCAGCCAGGACACGCCGGAACACGTCGACCGGCTGCGTCGCTCGACGGCCTTCGATGATGCGTTCAAGTCCTGGCGACCGTCGGCCCAGCCCGCGCCCAAGCTCGACGGCTACGCGGGCTCGACGCTCACGGCCTACGCCATCGCGGAATCCATCCAGCGGCGGCTCTCGGGCAATTACGTCTCCCTCCGCTTCCCGCTGCCGCTCACGTTGAAGGAGGTCCAGTCGGCCGGTTTCCCCGACGCGACCGGCTTCGAACCCAACGTCCCGCGCCTCGGCTGGAACCTCGTGCGCGGCGCCAATCGCGCGCACCTCGGCTACGTGGTGCGCTCCTCCCCTTCGGCTGACGAGGTCCAAGGCTATGCCGGCCCGAGCGAGACGCTCATCGCCGTCGAACCCGACGCCCTCCGCCTCCGCAAGGTCGTGCTCCGCTCGACCTACGACACGTCCGATTACGTCAGCCGCATCCAGGACGAAGAGCCCGACCCGCAGGGCCGCACCTACCTCTCCAAGCTGACCCAATGGGATGTCCGCCAGTGGGCGGAATTCGACTTCCGCAAGGCCGAGCTCGACACGGTCGCCGGCGCGACCCTGACGAGCTACGCGATCGCCAAGGGATTGCAGACGCGCTTCGCCGACGATCGGCACGGAGGCAAGCGTGAGCGCGAGGCCGCCGCGCGGTTCTGGAAATCCGTCGCCCTCGGCTGTTTCATCATCGGCGCGTTGCTGCTGACGTTCACGTCGCTGCACGCCCGCCCGTGGATCCGCCGAGTCTGGCAGCTGCTCCTCGTCGGCGGCCTCGGCCTATGGCTGGGCCAGCTGCTCTCGCTCTCGGTCTTCGCCGGCTGGGCCCGCCACGGACTGCCCTGGGGCACCGCCCCCGCCCTGCTGGCCTTGGCCGCCGTGGCCCTGCTCATCCCTTGGGCCGCCCGCCGTCAGACCTATTGCCACCAGGTCTGCCCCCACGGGGCCGCCCAGGAACTCCTAGGAGGCTTCAGGCGCCTCCATGTGGCCGTCCCCGCCCGATGGCATGGCTGGCTGGTTAAACTGCCCTCCTTGGCCCTCGCCGGGGCTTTTCTGGCCGCCCTGGCCTGGCCTCGCTGGTCCCTAGGCGAGGCCGAGCCCTTCGATGCCTGGGTCCTCGGCACCGCCGTGGCCATACCGCTAGGCCTGGCCGTCGCCGGCCTGCTGGCCTCGATGTTCGTCCCGCAGGCCTACTGCAAATACGGCTGCCCGACCGGCGCCCTCCTGAAGTTCGTGCGCACGAGCAGCGCCGACGAGCGCTGGGCCCGACGCGATACGCTCGCCGCCCTGGTGCTCGCCCTCGGCGCGGCGATCGCGTTCTTCCCGGGGGGCGACGCCGTCGCGGCCGACCCGTCCGAGGCCGCCGCCCGTCGTCCCGTCACCGAACTCCATGGCGCGGCCTTCGGCACGACCTGGAGCATCAAGGTGCGCGGCGATCAGGTCGACGCCGAGCTGCTCAAGCGCGAGCTCGAGGCGGAGATGAACCGCGTGGAGTTCTCGCTCTCGCACTGGCGCGCTTCATCGGCGACCTCCGACTTCAACCAGCTCGAATCCACGCAGCCGTTCGGCATCACGCCGGAACTCGCCGAGCTCACCGAACTGGGGCTCGGCCTCAGCCGCGCCACCGACGGCGGCTTCGACCTCACCGTCGCTCCGCTGACCTCGCTCTGGGGTTACGGGCCCGACGGCCAGCGTCCGACCCCCGCGCCGGAGCAGGTCCGCGAAGCCCTCGCGCTGGTCGGCTGGAAGAAGCTCACGCTGGACAAGCCCAACCTCACGCTCGCGAAGAGCCACGAGAAGCTGAGCCTCGACCTCGGCTCGCTGCTGCAGGGCTACGCCGCGGACCGCGCCGCGCAGATCCTGCGACGCGAAGGCCTGGAGGAATTCCTGGTCGAAGTCGGCGGCGAGGTGCTCGCGGCCGGCACCTGGCGCGTCGGCCTCGAAGACCCCTTCCAGCCGCGGATGACGATGGAGACCGTCGTGCTGACCGACCGCGCGCTCAGCGTCTCCGGTCTTTACCGGGCCCGCAAGGCGGCCGCCGGCAAGCCCGTCTCGCACATCCTCTCACCCAAGATCGGCGAGCCCGTCGTGCCCACGCTCGAACTCGCCGCGGTCTTCCACCCTTCCTGCGCGCAGGCCGACGGCTGGTCGACCGCGCTCATGGCCGTCGGCTTCGAACAGGCCAAGCTCATCGCCGATCGCGAGAATCTCGACGTCATCCTCGTCACCCCGGACAAGCAGGTGTGGCGACGGGGAACGGCGAAGTAGAATCAGGGCCAGGGCTAGGGCTGGGGCCAGCGAGGAGGCTTGGTTGATCAGGTAGTGTTGATCCGTTGAACCGTTGGCCGGTTGGCCAGAGCGGCTACCAAGGGAGGTGTTTGCGGTAAGCGATTGGCGGTTGGAATGAATGGGCGCGGAGCGACGGCCATCAGGGCATCGGCCCTCTGTCATCGATTCAGCCATCTGTCATCAATCCTACCCCCACCCCTCTTTACTTGATCGATTTCACAAACGTCAGCTGCGGGGCGTGCTTGCTGGTGTTCCAGCCGCCGGGTTCGGCGGTGTAGTGGGCGGCGACCAAGACGTCGCCGACGATGCGGAACACATAGCACTCGCAAGGGTAACGCGGACCGGGGAAAGGCTTGCCATCCTTGGCGTCAGGTTTGAAAGCGCCGGCGGAGAAGCAATCGAAACGCGGACCCTGGCCGCCCCAATCCGCGTAATCCTTGTCCTCGGGGAACCTGAGCCGGGTGATGTCGTGCGTGTGTCCGTGCAGGAGCGCGATGATGTTATGCGCCTTGATGGCTTCGTAGAAGGCCTTGCGCTTCGGCTGGTCCCACCAGGTGCTACGGGCGCTGAAGTCGAGGTGCTGGACGATGACCACCGGCTCGGTCCGGCCGATCCTGGCCAGCTGCGCCTTGAGGTAGGTCAGGGCGGCTTCCGGATTCCACATCGAGCTCTCCTTCGCGCCTTCCTTGGCGCCGTCGCCGCCGTAGAGGTTCACGTTGATGAAGTGGACGCCCTGCCAGTTCCAGGAAGTATGCAGGCCGTCTTCCGAAGCGGTGACCAGGCCGGCGGCGGCCATCTCACGGTTACGCTGGCGCAGGCCTTGGCGGACCGGACCGGCGTTGCCGCCGTCATGATTACCGGCGAGCGCGAAGGTCGGATACTTGGCCGGGGTCGTGCCCTTCCAGGGGAAGAGACGATCGAAGTCAGCCCACTGGGCGGCGTTGCCGACCTCCGTGAGGTCGCCCGCGACCAGCATGCCGAGCGGACGAGGCACCGGCCCCTTGCCCTTCATGGCCTCGGCCACCGGCCCTTCCTGCCACGCCGTGCCGGGGACCTTGGCGAGGACCTCCAACGTCTTGGCGACATGGGCGTTGAACTCATCGGAGCCGAACGGCGGCGTCGTCTTGCGGTAGTTCATCCCCACGTGCGTGTCGGACACGAGGTAGAACGTCACGTCGCGCGCCGGTTCGGCCGCGGACAAGGAGCCGACGGCCAGCAACAGGGCCGTCGTGAGGGTCAGGATGCGTCGGATCATGGAAAGTTCAGGCTTGGCGGAGGACGGGCGCGCCGTCCTCGACGACGAACGTCGCCCGGGTCAGCAGCGGCGCCCCGGGCTTGGTGACATACGCGACGGCGCGGTAATCCGTGCGCCAAGCCTTGGGCGTGACCTCGCAGACGAGGTAGCCGCGTTCGGTGCTGTGGAACTTGACGAAAGGGTTCTCGCGGTAGGTGTCCGCCAGCGTCTTGGGCGCGAGCGCGCCGTCGCCGCCCGAGGTGATCGAGGTGCCCACGAATTCCGTGCCGACGGAGCCCTGCTCCGGACGCTCGAAGTCCAGGACGAGCTCGTTCGCCCAGTTGGCGTGGATGTCGCCCGTCAGCACCACGGGATTACGGACCTGCGCGTCCCGGAAATACCGCAGGAGGTTACGCCGCTCGAACTCGTAGCCCGGCCACTGGTCCATCTGGAACGCCTCCTCAGGGCCGGCCTTGCGGTCCACGTGGCCGACCATGACCTGCTGGGCCAGGACGTTCCAGCGCGACGGCGAGCCCTGCAGGCCGCGGAAAAGCCATTCCCGCTGGGCCTTGCCGAGCATCGTCCCGGCCGGATCCATCTGCACCGGGTCGTTGGGATGATGACCGTCTCCCATGGGCTGGTCGGTGCGATACTGGCGGGTGTCGAGGACGAAGAAATCGGCGAGCCGGCCGAAAGGGACGCGACGGTAGAGCAGCATGTCCGGACCCTTCGGCAGCGCGGCGCGGCGCAAGGGCATGTGCTCGTAATAGGCCTGATAGGCGGCCGCGCGGCGGCGCAGGAAGGACTCGCGGTCGACGCCCTTCTCCTCCGAGACGTCGCCGGCGCAGTTGTTGTCGAATTCGTGGTCGTCCCAGGTGAGGATCCACGGCGCGAGCGCATGCATCCTGGCCAGCGCGGGATCGCCGCGGTACTGGGCGTAGCGGACGCGGTAATCGCCGAGCGACATGATCTCGTCGCCGAGGTGCTTGCGGACCTTCTTGTCCTGCCCCTTGTATTCGTAGATGTAGTCGCCGAGGAAGACCACGGCGTCGAGGTCCTCCTTGGCCATGTGGTCGTAGGCGGTGAACAGGCCCTGCTCGAAATGCTGGCACGAGGCCACGGCGAAGCGGAGCTTCGCGGCGTCGGCCTCGCGGCGCGGGAACGTCCGGGAACGTCCGACCGGGCTGACCTCGCCGCCCGCCATGAAACGATACCAATACCAGCGATCGGTCGCGAGCCCTTCGACTTCGACGTGGACCGAGTGACCCCACTCCGGCGTGGCGACATGGACGCCCTGGCGGACGACCTTGGCGAACTTCTCGTCTTCGGCCACCTGCCAGGTGACTTCGACGGGCGCGGCGGCCATCCCGCCGTCGGGCTGCAGCGGCTTGGGCGCGAGTCGCGTCCAGATCACGAAACCATCGGGCGCGGGGTCGCCCGACGCGACGCCGAGCGTGAAAGGATACGCGTCGAGCTTGGCGCCCAGGAACGGACGACCGAAGGAGCGCTGCGTCGAAAGGGCCGCCAACGAAAGCCAGGCCGCGCCGCTGGCCACGAAGGACCGCCGGTCGAAACGGGCTGCCCCGGGGATGGGGTGCAGGGGCGGGGTCATGGGAAAAACCTTACCCGGGGCCAGAAACGGGGAAAGATTAAAGG
>JACCDQ010599264.1_pt1 | contig 10293 bp, 6 predicted proteins | sample 7446031 | NCBI WGS metagenome assembly JACCDQ01 (sample SAMN15323442, study PRJNA562643) | freshwater metagenome | isolation source: river surface water | place: USA:Blue River Watershed | collected 2017-08-17
CAGTTGCTGTTGCGCATGCCGTGGGCGGCGATGCGGCCGCGCAGCGCGTCCCAGTCCAGCGACGTCGAGCGGTCGACATCGACATAGCCGCCGCGGGCCTCGGCCAGCAGGTCCAGCGAGTCGAGCGGCAGGATGCCGCGGTCCCACAGCGAGCCCTTGTAGGACGAATAGCGGCCGCGCTCCTCAGCCAGCTCGGTCGAGGCCCAGTACGCGTGGTAGCAGACGGCCTCCATCGAGCGGTCGGCGAACTCCACCGCGGCCTGCGAGGCGTACGGCGTGCGCAGCGCATACAGCGCGTCCTGGAAGCCCATGATGCCCAGACCCACCGGGCGGTGACGCAGGTTGGAGTCGCGCGCCTTCTTGACCGCGTAGTAGTTGATGTCGATGACGTTGTCGAGCATGCGCATCGCGGTGCGCACCGTCTTCTTCAGCTTGGCCTGGTCGATGGCACCGTCCTTCAGGTGCTGCGACAGGTTCACGGAACCGAGGTTGCAGACGGCGATCTCGCTGTCGTTGGTGTTCAGCGTGATCTCGGTGCACAGGTTGGAGGAGTGCACCACGCCCACGTGCTGCTGCGGGCTGCGCACGTTGCAGGCGTCCTTGAACGTGATCCAGGGATGGCCCGTCTCGAACAGCATCGACAGCATCTTGCGCCACAGATCCTTGGCCTGCATGCGCTTGAACAGCTTGATCTCGCCGGCGTCTGCCTTGCGCTCGTACTCGACGTAGGCCTTCTCGAAGGCAGCGCCGAACAGATCGTGCAGGTCCGGGCAGGTGCTGGGGCTGAACAGCGTCCAGTCACCGCCTTCGATGACGCGCTTCATGAACAGGTCGGGAATCCAGTTCGCCGTGTTCATGTCGTGCGTACGGCGGCGGTCGTCACCGGTGTTCTTGCGCAGGTCCAGGAACTCTTCGATGTCCAGGTGCCAGGTTTCCAGATAGGCGCAGACGGCGCCCTTGCGCTTGCCGCCCTGGTTCACGGCCACCGCCGTGTCGTTGACGACCTTGAGGAACGGCACGACGCCTTGCGACTTGCCGTTGGTGCCCTTGATGTGGCTGCCGAGCGCGCGCACCGGCGTCCAGTCGTTGCCCAGGCCGCCCGCGAACTTGGACAGCAGTGCGTTTTCCTTCAACGCTTCGTAGATGCCGTCCAGGTCGTCGCTGACCGTGGTCAGGTAGCAGCTGGACAGCTGCGAGCGGCGCGTGCCGCTGTTGAACAGCGTCGGCGTGGAGCTCATGAAGTCGAAGCTCGACAGCACTTCGTAGAACTCGATGGCGCGGGCTTCGCGGTCGATCTCGTTCAGCGCCAGGCCCATGGCCACGCGCATGAAGAAGGCCTGCGGCATCTCGATGCGCTCGTCGGCGATGTGCAGGAAGTAGCGGTCGTACAGCGTCTGCAGACCCAGGTAGTCGAACTGCAGGTCGCGATCAGCCTTCAGCGCGGCGCCCAGCCTGGCCAGGTCGTACTGGCCCAGCTTCTCGTCGAGCAGCTCGGCGGCAATGCCCGTGCGGATGTAGCCGGGGAAGTACTCGGCGTAGCGCGTCTGCATCTCGGCCTGCGTCACCTCGACACCGAGGATCTCGCGGCGGATGGTGTGCAGCAGCAGGCGCGCGGTGGCGCGGCTGTAGCCCGGGTCCTTCTCGATCAGCGTGCGCGCGGCCAGGATGGCGGCCTTGTAGACCTCGTCGATCGCGACGCCGTCGTACAGGTTGCGCTGCGTCTCGGCCAGCACGGGCTCGGGCCGCACGTCGGCGCCGAGGTTCTCGCAGGCCGACGCGATCAGCGACTTCAGCTGGCCCAGGTCCAGCGGGCGGCGCTCGCCGCGGTCCACGACCATCAGCGCCGGCTCGGCCGCACGGGCTGCCTCGCCATGCGCGGCACGCTCCTGCGCGCGGCGCTCGCGATACAGCACGTAGGCACGCGCCACCTCGTGATTGCTGCTGCGCATCAGACCGAGCTCGACCTGATCCTGCACGTCCTCGATGTGGAAGGTGCCACCGCTCGGGCGCGAACGCAGCAGCGCGCGCACGACGTTCTGCGTCAGTTGCTCCACGGTCTCGCGCACGCTCGCCGAAGCCGCACCGCTGGTGCCATGCACGGCCAGGAATGCTTTCATCAGCGCGACGGCAATCTTGCTGGGCTCGAACGACACCACCGCGCCGTTGCGGCGAATGATCTGGTAGGCCTGGTAAGACGACGGCATCGTGCCGGCGGTAGCGGTAGCGTCGGATCCAAACGCGTCCGGGGACACCGGGGAGAGCGAGGCTTCGGGGGCCTGACCCGTGGCGGCTTCATGCTGCATGAGGGGATCCTTTATCGAGAAATGACGGGCAAATGCGCGGCGGCAACCCACAAGAGGGTTGGCGCATCGGGGTGAGCTGGGTTGGAGGGAGTTCGTCCCCGCCGGACCATCACCTGGCCGGCATTCCGGCTGGTCCCTCGGCCGCATGGCCGCGGTGGCCTTGCCACTGCGCACTGCGATTCCGAGGAGATGGTCATGGGGTCGACTGGGTCAGCAGGATATCACGAAGGACACTATATCTGTGGGCCCACCACCCCTCAAGCACTACCGCTAGTGTCATCACACCGCCTATGGATTGCCGCAAAAACGAGCAGCCACCGCGCACGGCACGATCGCATCGGGGTTCGCCATCGCAACCCCGCATGCATGCTGGCCTGGCGGGCCGAAACGCTCGCCAGGCCGCATCGATGCTGGGTTCTCGGCCTGCGGCCGCCGGCGGATTTTCGGATCGGCCAGGATTCAAGCCGTACAAATCCCGAGGCCGATGTCGTCAGCTGTCGCCCGCCGAAATACCCAGTCGCGCCATGCGATAGCGGATCTGGCGCAGCGACAGGCCCAGGCTGGCCGCAGCCGCCGTGCGATTGAAGCGGTGCTGCTCCAGCGCGCGCAGCAGGATGGCCCGCTCCACGTCGTCGAGGTACACCGCCAAGTCGCTTGGCAATTGCTCCGGCAGCAACAGGCCATCGGCGGGCGCCTCGGCCACCAGCGACGTGGCCAGCGCCCCGAACTGCGACTCGCTTTGCCCGTCGTCCAGCACCGCCTCGGGCAGACCGAGGTCATCGGGCCCGATCCACTCGCCGCCTGCCAACGCCAGCGCCCGGTGCAGCAGGTTCTCCAGCTCACGCACATTGCCCGGGAAGGCGTAGCGCGACAGCGTCTGCAGCGCGCTGGCCGTCAGCCGCGGCGTCGGCGACACGCCGGCGTCCTGCGCGATGCGCGCGAGCACACGTTCGCTGATCAGGCCCAGGTCCTCCAGCCGCTCACGCAGCGGCGGCACGCGGATCTGGATGACGTTCAGCCGGTAGAACAAGTCCTGCCGGAAGCGGCCGCCGGCCACCTCGGCCGCAAGATCCTTGTGCGTCGCACTGAGGATGCGCACATTGATCGGCGTCTCGGCCGTGGCCCCCACCGGGCGCACCGATCGTTCCTGGATGACCCGCAGCAGCTTGCTCTGCATGGCCAGCGGCAGGTCGCCGATCTCGTCGAGGAACAGCGTGCCGCCATCGGACGCCTGGAAGAAGCCCTCGCGGTCCTCGTTCGCGCCGGTGAACGCGCCCTTGCGATAGCCGAAGAACTCGGCCTCCAGCAGGTTCTCCGGAATGGCGCCGCAGTTCACCGCGACGAAGCGCTGCGCCGCGCGCGCGCCATGGTCGTGGATGGCGCGCGCCACCAGCTCCTTGCCGGTGCCGGACTCGCCGTGCACCAGCACCGGCGCCATGCTGCGCGCGACCTTGTCGATCAGCGAGCGCACCGCGTGAATGGCGGGCGAGCGCCCCACCAGCCGCTGCGAGGTGGACGGCGCCACCGCCGCGTCGCCACCCGCCGCGGCGGCGCCGGCCCCCTTGGCCGCAGGCTCGCGCCCCAGCGCCGAGCCGACCACCAGGCGGAACTGGCGCAGATCAACGGGCTTGGTCAGGTAATCAAAGGCGCCGGCCTTCAGCGCCTCGACGGCGTTCTCCGCCGAACCGAACGCCGTGATGACGATGGCCTTCTCGGGCCGCGCGGCCTGCTCCAGCCAGCGCAGCACCGCCAGGCCCGAGCCGTCCGGCAGCTTCATGTCGGTGATGACGGCGCTGTACTGGCGCTCGCCCAATTGCTGCAAGGCCTCGGCCACGGAGCCGGCACTGTCGATCTCGTAGCCTTCGCGCAGCAAGGTCAGCTCGTACAGCGTGCGCAGATCCGGCTCGTCGTCGATGACCAGCAGTCGTGCGGGAGAGGCAGTCGTCATGAAAGGCTCGGTAGAGCGGCGCCGGGCATGCGCAGGCGCACGCTGAATTCATTGGCTGTGCCGTCGGCGGCGCGGCGGTAGTCGATGCGTCCGCCGTGACGCTCGCACAGCTCACGGCAAATATAGAGGCCCAGGCCGGAGCCGCGGCTGCGCGTCGAGAAGAAGGGCTCGAACAGATGGCGCTCGACATCCGGCGGCACCGGAGCGCCGGCGCTGCGAACCACCAGCACGAGCACATCACCGTCGCGCGCCAGCCGCACGCGCACGGCACCGACGCCGGCGTCGGCATGGCGCAGCGCGTTGTCCAGCAGGTTGACCAGCACGCGGCGCAGATGTTCGGCATCGAACAGGCCCGGCATGCCCGGCATGTCGATCTGCAGCTGAAAGCGGCTCCTGGGGCCGGGCTGCAAGCCGTTGACGCCGGCCCAGTCCACACAGGCCTCGTGCACCAGCTCGCTGACATCCAAAACCTGCGTGTCGGGCTGCACGCCGGGCGCCACCTCGGTCACGTCGTCCACCAGCCGCTTGAGCCGCTGAACGTTGGACGCAACCATGCGGGTCAGCGGCTCGGCGCGCATGCCGGCCACGTCCTCGGCGATCAGCGCGTTGGCCTGCGCGATGGCCGCCAGCGGATTGCGAATCTCGTGCGCAATGCCCGCCGACACACGCCCCATCGCCGCGAGCTTTTCCTGCCGCGTCCGCGCGAGCAGATCGCGGTTGTCCTCCAGGAAGATCACGCACAGCTCCTCGCTACCGCCCCGCTGCCGCGTGAAGCGAAGCCGCAGCCTCAGGCTGCGCGACGCGCCGCCATCCATCGGCAGCGAGACATCCATTTCGGTGCGGTTGCCCAGGATGTAGGCCTCCTCCAGCGCCTGCACCAACGGCAGCCAGTCGCTGCGCTCGCGCAGTTGCCAGCTCAGCTCGCCGTCGGCGGCCGCCAGCAGCACCCGAGCTGCCGGGTTTATCGCGCGCACGCGGCCACGCCGGTCCACCACGATCACCCCCTCCTGCATCTCGTCGATGACCAGGCGGCTCAGCAGCTCCTGCTGGCGCGCCAGCGCCATGCTGCCGCGTGCGGCCTTTTCCTCGCGGGCCAGGCGCGCACTGAGCTCACCGGCCAGCAGGCTCACGGCAAACAGCCCGCCGCCCACGAGACCGGCCTGCGTCGTCTTCAGGCCCACATCCACCCCCAGCAGCAGCGACCAGGCGGCCGCAGCCAGCAAGCCCAGCGTCGCGATGGCGGCGGTCGCCAGCGCCAGACGGCGCGGGCACAGCACGGCCGCCATCAGCACCGGCAGCACGAAGAGCGCCCCGTAGTTGACGCCACTCGGGTCCTGCGCGTGCAGCACGCCGAACAACACCAGATCGACCCCGATGGCCAGCCACCAGTGCACGCTGCTGATGCGGGCCAGGCTGCGCGCCGAAGCACCACGCGTGAGCTGCGGCACCAGCCACAGCGCGACCGCCATGGCCGCGTAGGCCATGCTCAACAGCAGCGTGGAACTCGCCGGCGGCGCAGACAGCAGCGTCGCCACGAACTGCGCCCCCAGCAACGCCAGCCCCAGGGCCGCACGCGCGGCGAGGAACGCACGGTAAAGGCGCTCGAACGCCGCGCTGCCCGCATCGGCGGGCTCTGGCGGCGGCGCCTCGATGAACCAATGGCCGCGGATGGACACCCCCTCCAGGCCCGGCGGCAGCGTGGACTCCATCCTCACCACCGCGCCTCCCCGGCGGCCGACCGCACGCCCCACACGACGAGACTCAAGCCTGCCCCTGCCGCGCCTCGAAACGCTTTCGATGCTCGGCGCCGCAGAACGCGCCGCCCTTTCCCGGCAGCGCCTCGTCGGCAGGCAGATGCATGCCGCACTCGGCGCAGCTCACCATGGTCTTGGGCGCGGCAGGGGGCTGCGGCCGCGCCCCCTGCTCGGGCTCGTCGCGCCGGCCACGCCGGGCGCCCATCATGAAAAACACGAACGCCAGCAGGGCCAGCAGCAACAGGTACTTCATGCCGGGCCTCCACCGCGCTGCAACACCACTTCCAACACAAAACGCGAACCCGCATACGACAGCAGCAGCAAGGCCGCGCCGGCATACAACCAGCGCGTCGCCCGCCGGCCACGCCAGCCATAGACGCGCCGCCCCACCAGCAAGCCCGTCAGCACCAGCCAGCCCAGCACGGCCAGCAGGTTCTTGTGATCCCAATGCCACTGCGGCGTGAACCACCAGCCCAGCGCGATCGCCAGCGACAGCACACTGACGCCGGCCGCGACGAACTGGAAGGTCAGCCGCTCGAGCTGCAGCAGCGGCATGCCGCCCGCCCCCGCCTGCCTGTGGCGCAAGCGCGCTTCCGCACGGTTGGTCAGCGCGGCATGCAGCACAGCCACGCCGAACAGGCCGTAGGACGCCAGCCCCAGCACCCAGTGCAGCGGCGCCCACGGCGACGCCGCCGTCGGCCGACTCTCACCCGGGAAACACCAGGCCAGCATCACCGCCACCGCCGCCAGCCACGCCAGTACACGGCGCACGCTGTGCAGCGGCAGAAAGCGGCTCTCGACGAGATAGACCGTCAACACCAGCCAGATGGTCATCGACAGCGCCGGCGCGAACCCGAAGCGGGCGCCGGGTGTCGCCAGGCCGAAACCGCTGATATCTATATAGAGGGCGATGAACTGGGCCGTCCAGGCCAGTGCCATGGGCGGCACCGAGCGCAGCGGCGGGCGCAAGGCGGCGTCTGCCGACTGGCCGTCAGCGGCGCGAGCGCGCAGCAGGCCAACCCAGACATAACCCAGCAATGCCAGGCCACTGGCCACGGCCAGCGCAAGGCCCGGCCCGATGGCAGGAGCCGCAGCGACGTTCCCCAGGGGAGCGGGCGATAAACTCATGGACGCAGTGTACTTTTGGCCCGCCGCCACTTCGGCGGTCGCACCTTTCCATCCATGGCATCCAACCTCACCGACCGCCTGAGTCGCCTCGTCAAGACGATGCGCGGCCAGGCCCGCATCACCGAAAGCAACGTCCAGGACATGCTGCGCGAGGTGCGCATGGCGCTGCTCGAGGCCGACGTGGCCCTGCCGGTGGTGCGCGACTTCATCGCCCGCGTGAAGGAGACGGCGCTGGGCCAGGAGGTGGTCGGCTCGCTGAACCCGGGCCAGGTGCTGGTCTCGGTCGTCCACAAGGAACTCGCCGCGACGATGGGCGAAGGCGTGGCCGACATCAACCTCGCCGCCCAGCCTCCGGCCGTCATCCTGATGGCGGGCCTGCAGGGCGCCGGCAAGACGACGACGACGGCCAAGCTCACCAAGCACCTGATCGACAAGCGCAAGAAGAAGGTGCTGACGGTCTCGGCCGACGTGTACCGCCCGGCCGCCATCGAGCAGCTCAAGACGGTCACGAAGCAGGCCGGCGGCGAATGGTTCCCGTCCGAACCCAACCAGAAGCCGCGCGACATCGCGCTGGCCGCCATCGACTACGCACGCAAGCACTACTTCGACGTGCTGCTGGTCGACACCGCCGGCCGCCTGGCCATCGACGAAGCCCTGATGGCCGAGATCAAGGAGCTGCACGCGACGCTGAACCCGGTGGAGACACTGTTCGTCGTCGACGCGATGCAGGGCCAGGACGCGATCAACACCGCCAAGGCGTTCAAGGAAGCGCTGCCACTGACCGGTGTCATCCTGACCAAGCTGGACGGCGACTCGCGCGGCGGCGCGGCGCTGTCGGTGCGCCAGATCACCGGCGCGCCCATCAAGTTCGCCGGCGTGTCCGAGAAGATCGACGGCCTGGAGGTGTTCGACGCCGAGCGCCACGCCGGCCGTGTGCTGGGCATGGGCGACATCGTGGCCCTCGTGGAGCAGGTCACGCAGAGCGTGGACCTCGCCGACGCGCAGGCCTTCGCGCAGAAGCTCAAGGACGGCAGCGGCTTCGACCTGAACGACTTCCTGCAGCAGATCGCGCAGATGAAGAAGATGGGCGGCCTGGGCGGCCTGATGGACAAGTTGCCGCAGAACATGATGGGCAACAAGCAGCCCGGTCAGGCGGACATGGACCGCGCCGAGCGCGACATGAAGCGCATGGAAGGCATCCTGCGCGCCATGACGGCCAAGGAGCGTGCCCAGCCCGCGCTGCTGATGGACGGCAAGAGCAAGGCCAGCCGCAAGAAGCGCATCGCGCAAGGGGCCGGCGTGCAGATCCAGGAGGTCAACCGGTTGCTGAACCAGTTCGACCAGATGCAGCAGATGATGAAGAAGATGAAGGGCGGCGGCCTCATGAAGATGATGAAGCGCCTGGGCGGCATGAAGGGCCTCATGTAACTGCCACGTGTCACGGCGGGCCGCCGCCACACATGTGCACACATTTGACCCCACGGTTGAAGGAGGTGCCGGTGTCGGCAACGGGCTCGCCGGCCGTTAGTGTCGCCCGCTATGTCGAATCTTCACCTTCCCAGCGCGTTGAGCGCCTGGCTGAACCGCCTGACCAGGCAGACACCACCGCCGTCCGTCGAGCCCGTCGACACGGTGATGCAGTGGCCGCCCGAAGCCGCGCGGGTGCTGGTCAGCGCCGAGCGGCATGCGCACAGGAGCATCGCCCAGGCGCTGGCGCTGCAACACCCCAAGGGTTTCCTGCTCGCCCATGTGCCGCTCTTCAAGCTGGTGCGCGTTCCCGGGCAGCACTCCTACCGCGAATGGCTGGGCCGCGCGGGCATGCTGACGGTGGACTTCCTGCTGTGCGACGAGCACGGCTACGGCCGCGCCGCCGTTCTCCTGCCCTTGGGTGACGACCAGCCTCGCCACATCCGCAAGCGTGACCGCCTCATGCGTGTGCTCGCGGCCACCGAACTGGCCGTGACCGAGTGGGACCGCGATTGCGCGCAGTTGACGCCCGAACAGCTGGGCGCCCACCTGATGCCCGCCGTCGAGAACGCCCATGGCAACCACCCTGCAGCCGCGACTGCGGCAACGCCAGGTGGGCGACGCGCCGAGGCGATCGGCCATCGCCCCTGACTTCACGCGCGCCCGCAGGCGCGACGAACGTTACTCGAGCAGCGCGCGCGCGAATTCGCGGGCGCTGAACGTCTCCAGGTCTTCCAGCTTCTCGCCGACGCCGACGAAATAGACCGGCACGGGGCGTTCCCGCGCGATGGCCGCCAGCACGCCGCCCTTGGCGGTGCCGTCCAGCTTGGTGACGATGAGGCCGGTCAGACCCAGTGCCTCGTCGAAGGCCTTGACCTGGTTCAGCGCGTTCTGGCCGGTGTTGCCGTCCACGACCAGCAGCACCTCGTGCGGCGCATCGGCCTGCGCCTTGCCGATGACGCGCTTGATCTTCTTGAGCTCCTCCATGAGGTGCAGCTGCGTTGGCAGGCGGCCTGCGGTGTCGGCGATGACGACGTCCGCCTTGCGCGCGCGGCCGGCGTTCACCGCATCGAACGACACCGCCGCCGGGTCGCCGCCCTCCTGGCTGATGATGTCGACCTGGGCGCGGTCGGCCCAGACGCCCAGTTGCTCGCGCGCCGCCGCGCGGAAGGTGTCGGCCGCCGCCAGCAGCACGCGTTGGTCGGCCTCGGCCAGGTGGCGCGTCAGCTTGCCGATGCTGGTGGTCTTGCCGGCACCGTTGACGCCGACGACCATCATGACCGTGGGCGAAAAGCGCCCCACCTCCAGGCCCTTCTCCAGCGGCGCCAACAACTGCGCCAGCGCGTCCACCAGCAGTGCGCGCACGGCCTGCGGGTCGGTGGCCCGCGCCTCCTTGACGCGACGCTTCAGGTCATCGAGCAGGAACTGCGTGGCCTTCACGCCGGTGTCGGCCAGCAGCAAGGCCTCTTCGAGCTCCTCGTAGAGCTGATCATCGATCTTGGTGCCGCTGAAGACGCCGGCGATGCTGCCGCCCGTCTTGCGCAGACCGGCCCGCAGTCGCTCCATCCAGCTCTGGCGCGGCGGCGCGGGCGCCACCTCGGGCGCGGCCACCGGTGCGGGCGTGGCAACCACCGGCGCGGCCGCGACTGGCGAGACCGGCGCGGCTGCAGGCGGCACGACAGGTGGCGCGACC
>JACCDQ011548142.1_pt1 | contig 10292 bp, 9 predicted proteins | sample 7446031 | NCBI WGS metagenome assembly JACCDQ01 (sample SAMN15323442, study PRJNA562643) | freshwater metagenome | isolation source: river surface water | place: USA:Blue River Watershed | collected 2017-08-17
GATCAGGATGCCCTGATTGATTACCTACAACACACGTCTGCGGAAATTAACGGACTGGACTCTCGAAAACGTCCTATCATCATAAGCAGTTTCTTTACCGGTCAAATGAGCCCACAACGCTACGCTGTCCTTACACATCAGATTCATGACCGATCAGGTATTAATCTATGGATTCAGGATGGCGCTGGTGTCGGTAACCTTACCACTGCAGAACGATCTCTATATTTGACCACACTGACGCAATGCAACACGAATCAATCGCCCAAAGTTCAGGGGGTCATTTATGAACTATTCAAACAGGTTAAATCCAAAAATCACACCTTTGTAGCAAAACCGCTCGACACTGCAGCCCAAACAAAAACGCTACGCGTGAGGGCACCCTGCAGGCTAGACACCAGTTATTTTGGATTAAATTATTTATCGCCCCTATTTAATGTGACAACAACTAATAAGCCATAAACTGTGTGCATCATGTAAGATGAATTTATGAATCTATTTCAGATGCGTCACTCAAAACTACTCGTGATCTTACTGGTGCTAGTAGTTGGTGCGTCTTTGACCGTATCAGCGGTTTATAACGAACATGATCGTGTTAGAGATGAAGCGGTTCAACGTTTTGTAACCATTGCTAATCAAACCAGCATCAAAATTGACGAACGATTAGCCGCACGCACCCTCAACCTCAAAGCAGCTAAAGCCCTATTTGCCGCATCGAGTGGCGTTACGCGTGACGAATGGCGAACTTTTGTATCGCACCTGGAAGCCGATGGCGCCCTCAAGGGTGTTCAAGGCATGGGTTATGCGAAATACATCCAACCCACCGACCTTAAAAAAGAAATCCGCACTGTAAGAGCAGAGGGATTTCCGGACTTTACAGTGCGCCCAGAAGGCGAGCGCAGCGTATACAGCGCCATTATTTACCTGGAACCTTTTGATGCTCGAAACCAACGGGCTTTTGGCTACGACATGTACTCGGAGCCCGTACGTCATGAAGCGATGCAACGTGCCCTCGAGACTGGCGAACCAGCGCTCTCAGGAAAAGTACAGCTCGTGCAGGAAAACGGGAAAGATGTACAGCCCGGAGTACTGATTTACGTACCTATATATAAGAATGGTGCGCCAACAAATACCGTCCAAGAAAGAGAAGATGCCTTTATAGGTTGGGCATACAGTCCATTTCGCATGAATAATATGATGGCAGGTATTCTCACTCAAGAAAACGATACCGGAACATTAACCAAGCCCTACACGGCGGATAAGCGACTGGATTTACAGATTTATACAGGCAACAGCATTAATAACGACAATCTGCTTTTTGACAATCTGCCGGACCAGCCGATTGATCCAGAAAGCCCCTTTACTTATCGACAGCAGTTAAAGATGTATGGGCAAGCGTGGTTGCTGGTCTATTCCAGCCCGGCAATGGCCAGTGAGGTTAATTACTCATCTGTCACCTTGGTTGGCATCATAGGAGCGCTTGCCACACTACTCACGCTGGCTCTCCTAAATTATCTCTACGAACGAATCAAAGATTTAAGAGAAACGCAAAGGCTCATGCGTGCATTGCAGGAAAGTGAAGCTGAAGTGAGGCAGCTTGCATTTAACGACCCACTCACAGGGCTAGCGAACCGCCGACTCTTGGAGGATCGCATTAATCAAGTGGTGCTGCATTGTCAGCGCAACCAGAGATTTGCCGGACTGATTCTCTTTGACCTAGATAAGTTTAAACCACTGAACGACACCTATGGCCATGCCGCTGGAGATACGGTACTCGTTGAGGTTGCCAAGCGTGTTACCCGATTGGTCAGGGCAACAGATACCGTTTCGCGCATTGGTGGTGATGAATTCGCGGTCTTGCTAGATGATCTGGGCAACGACCAAGATCATGCAATAGTAATCGCCAGACGTATCGCAGATGCCATCTGTACAGCACTGGCAGAAAATTACGACATCCATGATCAATCCGGAGCTACCGTCGCCAACGGATACAAATGTTCTGCCAGTTTAGGTGTTGCTGTGTTTAAAGATCAGCCAAGCATGGAGGAAGCACAACACGTCGCTGATGCTGCCCTCTACCTGGCAAAATCGAATGGCGGCGGCTGCGTAAGATAAAAAGCTCGAGGATAACCGCTGAGAATCCGATTTCTCGAGAAATATTCTATAGGTATTCGTCTTCGCTCAGGTATCGATTAGCGATCGCGCGGACATCTACCCCGGCCTTCAAGCGTGCTGCAAGCAAATACATGCCAGCTAACTTGCGATGTAAAAACAGTGCATCAACGGGCGGACTGTGCCAGTAATTTCGATCAAGTGCCAGTGTCATGCCTACATCATGCATTCGTTTAGGCAAATTGGACCCAGCAAAGTCATATGCGCCCTGATGGCAGAGTGGCTCACATGCCATTTCGAACAAATCCATAACGGCATCAATTTGTTGCGGACTCATTTCAGCGCCAAAGTAACCAATGTCGGTTGCCGCTTCGCGCATTTTAATTTGATCTTTATCCAAACCCGCCCGCATGAGTTTACGATACCCTTCAACCATGCTGTCTGGCATCGCTCTTGTGGCACCGAAATCGAGCAAGACAATTTTCTGTTCGTCATGATTGAAACGATAATTGGCAAAATTGGGATCAGACTGAATAACCTGAAAGTCAAACAGTTCCTTTAAAGCCAGTTCGAATAGTTTTGCAGCGACCCTATCCCGTAATTGCTGGGGTGCCAAAGCCAACGATTCGATCGGCACACCTTCGACCCATGTCATCGCTAGCACCTTGCTATTGGTCAATTCGGCGTGTGGTACGGGTAGTATGAAATCAGATTGATTTCCTAGAATGTCTGAATACCGAGTCAGCCAATTCTGTTCGCTTTGATAATCCGCTTCCGCGTGAAGCTGCATTTTGGCCTCAGCGATGAGGCTATCTATTTCAATGGAGGACGGAAGCAAACCAGAGATTCGCAATAGCGTAACGACATTGTCTACATCGCTATCAATGCTCTCTCTGACACCGGGATACTGCACCTTGATGGCTAGATCAATCCCTTCACGCGTCCTTGCCCGATGTACCTGGCCAATTGAGGCGGCAGCCGCAGGCGTAAACGTGAATCGTTCAAACTTGTCACTCCAGTTGTTTCCCCAGGCCTTGTCGAGGACTGTGACTAGTTGGCTCATGGGCATTGCATTTGCATCACTGCGAAGACGAGCCATCATTTCTGAGAGCGCCGGCGGAATAAGATCACCCGCATCCATCGACATCAGCTGACCAACTTTCATGGCAGCGCCACGCAGCCTTGCCAGTTCTTTGGTGATGCGCTCTGCATTAGACGGCGTCAGCAGAATGCCGGACATCGTTGGCATCTGACCCTTGGCTAAGTGTCTCACGCCCTCAGCGAGCATACCGCCAGCCACACCGGTGGCCATGAGCCCCAGCCTAGACAATCGACCCCAGCGCCCCGAAGGTACGGCTATGCCATCCATATCGTGTTTCTACGAGATCGAGCCACCACTTTTGCCGCCAGTACAACTCCCCTCTTTGAACCAAAGATTTTCAGCCCGTTGCTGGTATTGCGCAAACTCATAGTCGGACTTGGCTCGTTTGTAGTCTTCTTCACTTAGGCCATGCCATCCCACACAAAAACCTGTTGGGCTTCGGCCGCATCCACATCTTTTCTGGTCATTCATTTTTGAACCTTTGTTGGCTAGAGAAGTTAGGAACGAAAATTTGCTCAGCGCTACATGAATACCCTAGTAGAATAGTAGGCATAAAACTCAATTTTGTCCATGACAATAAAACCCAGGTCGAAGACATGAAAATTTTGATTATCGGTGCCGGTATCGCAGGTTTGTCTTGTGCTACTTCCCTGCAGGCAGCCGGTCATGAAGTGGTTATATTTGATAAAAGTCGGGGTCCTGCAGGCCGAATGAGCACTCGGCGCAATAACGACATTCAGTGGGATCACGGTGCTCAATATTTTACAGCGCGTGATCCGCGTTTCAGAGCTGAGGTTCTTGGCTGGACAGAAACGGGTGCTGCGGCGCCGTGGATGGTTGACATCGCTGTTATTGGAGACGTTACGGCTCATACTCAAGAGGCTGGCCTTGTTCGGTATGTTGGCACGCCTTGCATGAACTCGCCGGCGAAATGCCTTTCGGAATCTTTAACGCTTAATCTACAACATACCGTTATGTCGGTTAGGAAGACTGACTCAGGGTGGTTGGCCACGACTGTTGAGCACGGTCAAATTGATACTTTATTTGACGCGGTTATCCTTGCCATTCCAGCGCCGCAGGCAACGCCCTTACTAGAGTTACTTGAACACCCATTTGCTGTACACACAACCGGCGTAGATATGGTGGGCTGTTGGACCTTGATGCTCAGTTACAAGGGGCGCCAAAATATAGGTTTTGACGCAGCATTTGTTAACCAAGGTCCGCTTCGCTGGGTGGCTAGAGACAGTAGTAAACCTGGACGCAAATCTGATCATGACACATGGGTTTTGCAAGCATCTGCCGGCTGGAGCGCGCAGTATTTAGAAGCAAATCCTACAGATGTTGTCCCTGCACTTCTGGCTGCTTTTAAGGCGTTAGGCGCATCAGATCCAGACGAATGCATCGCCCACCGCTGGCGCTACGCGGATACGCCAACCCCGCTCAATGATGGGTTTTTTTGGGATAACCAAGCCAAACTAGGCGTTTGTGGTGACTGGATTAACGGCGGAAAAGTGGAAGGTGCTTGGCTTAGCGGCCTATATTTAGCTGAAGCAATTTCACCTTAAGCATTTTTTAACCAGCGCGCCCGATACCTACCGTTGGGATCGTACATTTCCTGCTGTTTTAACACATTAAATGGTCGGCCACCTCTTGGATCCGTGCCTTTACCTGCTATGTAGAGCCAGTTTCCCTGATTGCTATAAACATCGTAATCAATGAGTTGAGATTCGAACCATGCAGCACCTGCTTGCCAATCACCATGCATGTCATAAACCCAGTAGCTTGCAACAATCTGGCGCATTCGGTTAGACAAAAATCCGGTCTCAGCTAATTCAGTCATACCTGCGTTCACGAATGGGCTTTTAGTTTGGCCCGTTCTCCACTGATCAAACTGAACTGAATCGAAGCTATTGGACTTTTTTTGCGTTAACCCATTACCGTGAAATAGCCTAGTGCCGTACTTGAATGCTAGGAACTCAAAATAATCACGCCACAACATCTCAAACCACAACCAGTATGTGCCTTCATTGGCACCGTACACTTCTTCGTAAGCATTGATTCTTTGGGCAATTGACCGCGCTGAGATGCATCCAGTGGCGAGCCATGGTGAGAACTTACTCGAAAAGTCCATACCTTCCAGCTGGTTACGCGTTTGCTTATAGGTATCGGGCAAACTGCGCTCAAAGTATTGGTCTACGTGCAGTTTGGCATATTGGCTCCCCCCTTTGAAAAATTGAGAGGCACGCAAAGACAAATCATTGATCGTGCATTTTTCTAAGGGAGGATTCGTTGGCAAGGGGGGTATCTTGCCGGGCATACGGCGGGGCGAAGCAAACCTTAACTTAGACGCTTCAATCTCTTTTCTGAAGTGGGTGAACACATCTGGCATTGCATCAAGAGCGAAAGGCAAACTACTCGGATCAAGCATGCTTGACTGCCAAAATTCATGTACAGAAATCCCTTCCTTTTTAATCTTAAGAATTTCTTCCTTTTCCTCTGGCGCCTCTATTTGCTGGCAATAAACCTCCAAATCCTTAAAAACCGCTGCGAATTTTGCAAACACGTTAGACGGCTCACCGTTGACAACTAATAGATCTGAACCCAACCGCTGAAGGTCGGTCTTCAAATCAAGCAAGGACTCGTTTTCAAATTTTTGACGGTGACTGGAAACCCGCTCAAAACCCCATTTTGTGGTTGCTTGATAACTTGCGGTTTTGATAGCGATAGGGAGCAAATGATCAGCGTCAGCGCATGCTTGCAAAAACGCCGGGTTGTCCTCGAGACGAAGATCATTTCTAAACCAATAAATGATTAATTTCATATCGCTTAAAGGCCTCGTTGTCAAAAAAGGGACTGTGACTGCTCATTCACCCCCTAGCGCGAAAGCAGCGCTCTTGGCGTAAGTTTGCTTGATGTGGTGTTGCCTGGCTATATTTTTGATATGGTTAGCGTCATAGTCATAGCCTTAAAACCTAAAAGCTCAAGGACATTGAGTAGGACACACCCTGATCTTTTTAACCCGATCAACACGTTTGAGTTTTAATCGATGAGTCAAGAAATCGCAAAAAAAGCGGCACCGTACATGATGGCGGCACACGAGAAAGCTTGGCTGCTTGTTCTCGAGCCTGAACGCTTTGACGAACAAGAAGTTAACGGGTTAGTCACTGCGCTATTCGACAATGCCATTAAATTTGCCATCACCATTGATGACAACCGTGTCAGTGCCGAATCTTCAAAAAATGCTGGCGAGGTAACTGCGTTAAGAACGCTGGTTGATTACGTCTATGAAGCGCAAAAACAAGGACAACATCAATCTTTAGACTGCTTCTTCAGGAAAATCGTGCCCGCAGTGAAAGCCAACTCCCAATTTCAAAGTTCGATTGTGGCGCTGCTGGAGCACTTTTCGAAGATAGAGGTCGAAATTGAAAAACAAGAGCACACGAAAGATCTGGCTATTTTAAGAAGAATGCTAGGCGCAGCTTAGTCGACTTAAAGAACGCCATAAATGACAGAAGCCGCCTGATGGGCGGCTTCTGAATATATCGTGGTGCCCAGGAAGAGACTCGAACTCTTACACCTTGCGGCGCCAGAACCTAAATCTGGTGCGTCTACCAATTTCGCCACCTGGGCAGCAGCTTATTGCGGATGCGATTCTACCACCGAATGCCACAAATCGTTGCCCGTTATACTTAGGTCATGGCTGTAGATCATTACGAAAACTTCCCCGTAGCCTCTTTACTACTACCGAGGCACTTGCACGCGCCAGTTTCCGCGATCTACCGCTTTGCCCGGACCGCTGATGATATTGCTGATGAAGGCCATGCCAAGCCGGAAGAACGACTAGCTCAGTTGAATGAGTATGATGCCGCACTTACAGCTATTGCCGAGCAACGTTCAATACCGGCGCATCTAGCACCGATCTTTGCGCCATTGGCACGGGAACATCAGCGGATCGGCCTGCCTTTAGCACCCTGCCACGCCCTGCTGTCTGCCTTTATGCAGGACGTACACCAGACGCGCTATGCAACCTATGCAGAATTAACTGATTACTGTAGTCGCTCTGCCAACCCGGTTGGACAGCTGATGCTGTTTCTATTTGATGCGTTAACACCCGAAAACCTAGCCATGTCGGATTCGATCTGCACTGCCCTACAGCTTACGAACCACTGGCAAGATATCGCCATTGATGCCACCAAGGGCTCAGAAGGTCGCATATACCTGCCGCAAGATGAGCTGATGCTCTGGGACTATACCGATGCCGACATTCTTTCAGGCAATGCGGTATCCCGCGACCCTGTGCGCTGGGCAGAGTTTATGACCTTTCAGACACAGCGCGTAACTGCCCTATTCGATAACGGCCAGGCCTTGCCTGCCCGACTGGGCCGCATCTCCTGGCGGATCGGGCAGGAATTACGGCTTACCGTAGCCGGCGGACGGCGCATTCTGCAAAAAATAGATGCCGTTGCCGGCGATGTCTACAGCCATCGGCCCAAACTGAACAGCTTAGATTGGTTAGGGCTTCTGATACGCAGATAGCCCGCTTGCTCTACAATCCTACCCGATGAACAACCACGAATACTGCCAGCAAAAGGTTGCCGAAAGCGGCACCTCGTTTTACTACGCCTTTCTGTTTCTGCCACCAGAAAAACGCCAGGCCATTCATGCGCTCTACGCTTTTTGCCGCGAAGTAGATGATGTGGTGGATGAGTGTGAAGACCCGGCCATTGCCGTGGCGAAACTCAGCTGGTGGCGGCAGGAAGTCGCCCTGCTTGAATCCGAGCCAGGTCAACCACAGCCCACGCATCCGGTGATGATTGCGCTAAAGGAAGTGCGCCAGCACTTTAATCTGCCCGTAGAGTACTTCAATGAGATTATTGATGGCATGGCGATGGATCTGGAATACAGCCGTTATCCGGATTTCAAATCGCTGTCACTCTACTGTTACCGCGTCGCCGGTGTTGTGGGTCTGCTTTCTGCCGAAATCTTCGGTTACACCGATCGCAAGACCTTGCGTTACGCCACCGAACTTGGAACAGCGCTTCAGCTCACTAATATTATTCGGGACGTGGGTGAAGATGCGCGACGTGGTCGTATCTATCTGCCGGTCGATGAACTACAGCAATTTAACGTGCCGGCCGCAGACATCATGAACGCGCGTGAAACACCTGAGTTTGTGGCCTTGATGCAATTCCAGGCCAATCGCGCGCAGTCGTATTACGATAAGGCGCTAGAAACCCTGCCTGTTGCCGATCGCTCGGCACAGCGCCCCGGGCTGATTATGGCAGCGGTGTATCGCACGCTGCTTGAAGAGATTACAAACGATGGGTTCAAGGTGCTGCAACAAAAAACTGCATTGCCCCCACTACGTAAACTCTGGATTGCCCTTAAAACCTGGTTCAAGTATTGATGGCTGCGCCGCCAATGGGGTCTGTGGCCATTGTTGGCGGTGGTTGGGCTGGCCTGGCCTGTGCCTTGAAGCTGGCACAAGCAGGCTATGCCCCTGTTGTTCTGGAATCAGCCCCTGAACCGGGTGGCCGCGCAAGGCGTGCACACGTAGAAGGCCACGATCGAGATAACGGCCAACATCTGATGTTGGGTGGCTGCCAATCGTTGAAGGCACTTTTTGAGGCGGTGGGTATTCAACTGCCTGCCGTGCCCTTCACATTTACTACTAGCACACGGCAGCTGAGCGTTCCCGCTCAAGCCGGTCGCCTCGGTTTGGCATTGGCTCTCTGCCGTGCCCGCGGATTTAGCTGGGCGGAGCGTTATCAACTCATTCGCGCCTTAACCCAACTGCAAGTTCGTCACTGGCACGTTGCTCAAACTCTCACCGTTGCCGATTGGCTACAAAAAACGAAACAACCAGCTAGTCTGATCAATGAATTCTGGACACCGCTGGCACTGGCCATTTTAAATACGCCCTTACACGAAGCGGCCATGTGGCGTTTAGTGCCGGTGTTGCGCGACACCCTCGGCCAGGGCGGCAGTGCCTTGTGTTTGCTACAACCTGCAAGCAACCTCAGTTCCAGTGTTGTTGATCCCATCGTCTCTGCCATTGAACAAGCCGGTGGCCGCATCCGCTGCGGTGTTCGCGTTAGCGGCGTTGAACAAACTGCATCGGGTTATCAGCTGCTGATACACAACGCATCGGCTGAAGTATTTGATCAGGTTGTATTGGCGTTACCGACCTGGGCGCTCAACCATCTGAGCTTGCCCCCGACTCTTAATGCCACGGCATGGGCGCAAGCTTTCGGTAGCCAGCCCATTGCAACGATCTATCTGGGATTTGAATCGAGCTTTCGCCTGCCCGCCCCTTTAATACAGCTTGCGGGTCCTACGCCAGAGGATGCACGCGTGTGGGCGATGGATCGCGCGCATTGTGGCGAACCGGGTGTGGTTGCCATCTCACTATCGGCCGATGGCCCCTGGCATGCACTCAGCGTTGACGCCCTCACCCAAGCTTGCCTCAGCGCTTTGCAGGAGGCGGTTAAGAACCTGCCCCCATGCCTCTGGCAAAAAGCCGTTACTGTGCAGCGCGCGACTTATGCGGCAACGCCCGCGGCTTTTATTGCCGAGGCTGATTTAACCCCCCTACCCGGTTTATATCTCGCGGGCGATTGGTCACACCCAGCGTACCCGGCCACGCTGGAAGCGGCGGTCAGTTCCGGTTTTGCCGCGGCGCAACGCCTCATGCAGGCAGAGACCTGATCAAGACCCCGGTTTTTCGTTAGAATCTAGGCATCATGACGATTTGGGCAATAGGCGACATCCAGGGTTGTTTCGACCCGCTGCAGAGATTACTGGACAAGTGCCGCTTTGATCCGGCACAGGATCAGCTGTGGATGGTGGGCGACCTAGTGAATCGTGGCCCTCACTCGCTGGAAACGTTGCGCTTCATGCGCAGCCTGGGTAAATCGGCCGTTACCGTTTTAGGCAACCATGATCTTTATCTGCTCATGGTGGCAGCGGACGCCGTGCCACGCCGCGGCAAAGACGATACGCTGGACCCTATTTTTGCGGCACCCGATGTGGCCGATCTACTTGATTGGCTCAAGGCACAACCACTAGCTCACGCCCAGAC
>JACCDQ012055838.1_pt1 | contig 10292 bp, 12 predicted proteins | sample 7446031 | NCBI WGS metagenome assembly JACCDQ01 (sample SAMN15323442, study PRJNA562643) | freshwater metagenome | isolation source: river surface water | place: USA:Blue River Watershed | collected 2017-08-17
CAGACACAGGAATCCTGTCATGACTCGTCCGTTCAAGGTTCTCGGCATCCAGCAAATCGCCATTGGCGGTCCGTCCAAGGAAAAACTGCGCACCCTCTGGGTGGAGAAATTCGGCCTCGAAATCACCAGCACCTTCGTCTCGGAACGCGAAAACGTCGACGAGGACATCTGCGCCATGGGCAGCGGCCCGTTCAAGGTCGAGGTCGATCTGATGCAACCGCTCGACCCGGAGAAGAAGCCGGCGGTCCACGCGACCCCGCTCAACCATGTCGGCCTGTGGATCGACGACCTGCCGAAGGCCGTCGAATGGCTGTCAGCCAATGGCGTGCGTTTCGCCCCGGGCGGCATCCGCAAGGGCGCAGCCGGGTTCGACATCACCTTCCTGCATCCGAAAGGCAACGAAGAATTCCCGATCGGTGGCGAAGGCGTCCTGATCGAATTGGTTCAAGCACCACCCGAAGTCGTCTCCGCCTTCGCCAAGCTGGCCGCTCAATAAGGAAAAGGATGATGGCAGACATTCCCGAGAAGGATCTCGAAGGAACCCGCGCTGCCCTCGCCCCGACACTGGAGGCCACCGCAGCGATCCTGCCCTGGGTGGCCAAGCCCCAGCCAGTCCGCTTCCCCCCGGAATTGAACAAGCGCTGGGAAGCCGCCTGGAAGGAATTGGCTGATTGCTGGCACCAGCGGCAAACCGGCGGACAGGATCCTGTCCGTGCCGCCATCTTCGCCGTGTTGTCGATTGCCATCGAAGCCAATGATGTCGACTGCCTGGGATTGGCAGAAGCACTGGCCAGCACCGCCGACCGTTTCGATGCCGACGGCGGCCTCTCGCCACGGGTGATCGCCGCCCTGACCGCGACCATCGAGACCCTGCAGGAACCGGGCGGTCTCGAACACGTGAATTTTGTGACGCGCGCCCAGCATTTCAGCCAGCGCATTCATCAATCGCTCGCGCCCAGTCGCAAGCCCGGCGAACGCTCGGATGTACTCGACGCCCTGTTCGTCGAAGACACTCAGGAACGACTGGAACGCATGTACGAATCGCTGATCGTGCTACCGATCGACGTTTACGCCTTGCAAATCGACTGCCAGGAATTGATCCAGCAGGCTGAGCAGATCGAGATGTGGGGGATTTATCACCTGGCGCGCCAACTGGAGAGCTTCGTTGTTCAGCTCAGCGATGCCAGTGAGGCAACGCAAGACGCCGTGCGCAGCGAGATCGAGAAAAACCTCGACACACTGGCCACGGCCCTGGCGGTGATCAACGGCTGATTGCGTCGATCCCGCCAGGTTGGCCAACACGCGTTAGCGCAGGTGATTCAGGGCTTCGATCCGGACTTCAAGCGGCGGATGGCTGGAAAACAGCGCCATCCAGCTTGAACCGCCAGCGATACCTGAAGCCGCCATGTTCTGCGGCAACGGTTCGGTATGCAGATTGGCCAGCCGGCCAAGTGCCCGCTGCATCGGCACCGGCGAACCCATCAATTGCGCCGCACCAGCATCGGCCCGGAACTCGCGCTGCCGCGAGAACCAGGCAACGATCACACTGGCCAGAATGCCGAAGACGATTTCGCAGATCATGCTGGTCACCATGTAGGCGATCCCCGGCCCGGACGACTCCTCGTCGTTGCGCCGCAGGAAGCTGTCGACCACGTAACCGACAATGCGCGAAATGAAGATCACGAAGGTGTTGACCACCCCCTGGATGAGGGTCAGCGTCACCATGTCGCCATTGGCGATGTGTGCCACTTCATGCGCCAGGACCGCCTCAGCCTCCTCGCGGGGCATGCTCTGGAGCAATCCCGTCGATACGGCCACCAGCGAGCTGTTCTTGCTCGCCCCGGTCGCAAAGGCATTCGGCTCACCCTCGTAGATCGCCACTTCCGGCATCGGCAGGTTGGCGCGCTGGGCCAAACGAGCCACGGTATCGACCAGCCAGACCTCGGTCGAGGAACTTGGCGACTGAATCACCTGGGCACCGGTACTCCATTTCGCCATGGTCTTCGACATCAGCAGCGAAATGAAGGAACCGCCGAAGCCCATCAGGGCGGCGAACATCAGCAGGGCACCGAGGTTCAGACCATTCGCCGTCAGGTAGCGATTAACCCCGAGCAGGCTGGCCACAACACTGAGCACCAGCACCACCGCGAGGTTGGTCACCAAAAATAAAACAATGCGTTTCATGTGAAATCCTCCTTGGAGAAACGTGCCCGGCCAATATAAGGGCTTGCCTTGCCACGAAAAACCGTATCAAATTTGAAAAACACTTCGATTTTTCAGAAAATGGCTCAACTCAACTACAAACACTTGCACTACTTCTGGGTCGTCGCCCAGGAAGGCAGCATGACGCGCGCCGCCGAGCGGCTGAATGTTGCCATACAGACGATCAGCGGCCAATTGTCGTTACTCGAACGCCACCTCGGCAAGGCCCTGTTTGCCGCGCAAGGCAGGGGCCTGACGCTGACTGAAGCCGGCCGGGTGGCGCTGGGCTACGCCGACCAGATCTTCCAGCTGGGGGACGCCCTGGTCGAGGCCGTCGAGCTCAGCGGCCAGGAAACCACCCTGCGCCTGCGCGCCGGCATCACCGACGGCATCCCCAAACTGCTCGCCCACCAGCTCCTGACCTCGGCCACGGCCATTCCCGGCGATGTCCGCCTGGTCTGCGACGAGGGGGAATTCGAAGACCTGCTGGCGGATCTGGCCTTGCATCGCCTCGACGTCGTTCTGACTGATCGCCCCGCACCGTTCGGCGGCAACCTGAAAGTCTTCAGCCATCCGATCGGCAATTTCGCCACCGGCATTTTTGGCTGCACCGAGATGGTCGACCGCTACAAGCCGGGCTTTCCCCAATCCATGAACGGCGCCCCTCTCCTGCTACCCACACGCCACCACACGTTGCGCGCCCGCATCGACCATTGGCTCGAAGAGCGCAACATCAAACCCAGGGTCGTCGGCGAATTCGAGGACAGCGCCCTGCTCAACACCTTCGGCCGAGCCGGCAAGGGACTTTTCCCCGCACCGGTTGCCCTGGCCGAACCGATCGCTGCCCAGCTGAACGCCCAACTGCTGGGACCCCTCGATCAGGTCAGCGAGCAAATTTTTGCCCTGTCCAGCGAACGCAAGATCCGCCACCCCGCCGTCGAAGCCCTCCACGCCAGTGCGTCGCAAGCCGACGAAAGCACAGGGGTATAATCGGCGCCCCCGCAGAATTGACCAGAATAATCATGAAATTGTTGTCCCGTATCGCCCTCATTGCCGCCGCCCTCCTCTCGCTTCAGCACGCCAGCGCGCAGCAGGCGCCCGGCGCACCGACACTGGAAGCCCGCTCGGGGCTGCTGCTCGAAATGGGTTCCGGCCAGGTGTTGACCACAGAGAAGCCCGACGAACGCCTCGAGCCCGCCTCGCTGACCAAGTTGATGACGGCCTACCTGACCTTTTCGGCACTGAAACAGAAGACGCTCGCGCTGCAGCAGCCTGTCCCGGTTTCGGAAAAAGCCTGGCGTACCAGCGGTTCCAAGATGTTCATCCGTGTCGACACGCAAGTACCGGTCGATGACCTGATCAAGGGCATGATCGTCCAGTCGGGCAATGACGCCTGCGTCGCGCTGGCCGAAGCGATTGCCGGCAGCGAGGAAAACTTCGCCCAGATGATGAACCGCGAGGCACAGCGTCTCGGCATGAAGCAGACCAGCTTCCGCAATTCGACGGGTTTGCCCGATCCGAACCATTTCACCACGGCACGCGACCTGTCGATTCTCGCCAGCTCGCTGATTCGCGACTTCCCCGAGGAATACAAGCGCTATTACTCGATGAAGGAGTTCCGCTACAACAACATCACCCAGCCGAACCGTAACCGCCTGCTCTTCATCGATCCGACGGTCGACGGCGTGAAAACCGGCCATACCGATGCAGCCGGCTACTGCCTGATTTCCTCGGCATTGCGCGACAATCGCCGCCTGCTCTCCGTCGTTCTCGGCACCAGGAACGACGCAACCCGCGCCAGCGAGTCGCAGAAGCTGCTCAACTGGGGCTTCATTGCCTACGACGCGGTTGCCATTCAGAAGAAAGATCAGCCGGTGGCCAACCTGCGCGCCTGGAAAGGCGCCCAGGCCCAGGTCAAGGTTGGTTTCATCGACGACCTGATGGTGGCGGTTCCCAAGGGCTACGCCGAGAAGGTGAAATCGGAATTCATCGCCGAGCCACGCCTGATCGCCCCGATCGAACTCGGCCAGAAGGTCGGCACCATGAAGGTCACGGTCGACGGCAACCCATATAACGAATATCCGGTTGTCGCCCTTGAAAAAATCGAACTTGGCGGCATCTTCACGCGCATCATCGACACCATCCGCCTCTGGTTTGCCTGACCCACTGACATCATGACGCCCTACGTTGCCAATCCGGTTTATCTCAATGGCGAGTTCCTGCCGCTCGACGCGGCGCGGGTCTCGCCACTCGATCGCGGTTTCGTCTATGGCGACGGTGTCTATGAAGTCATCCCGGTGTACTCGCGCAAGGCCTTTCGGATCGACGAGCACCTCAATCGCCTGCAGCATACGCTCGACGGCATCCAGCTCGCCAACCCGCTGGCGGTCGACGCCTGGAAGACGGTCGTTTTACAGCTGATCGCGGCCGCCCCCTGGGAAGACCAGTCGATCTACCTGCAGGTGACGCGCGGCGCCGACAACAAGCGCGACCACGCCTTTCCGCCGGCCAGCGTCCCGCCGACCACCTTCGCCTTTGCATCGCCATTGGTGACACCCTCGGCGGAACTCCGCGCCACCGGCGTCAGTGCGATCAGCGTCCCGGACCAGCGCTGGATGCATTGCGACCTCAAGGTCATCTCGCTGCTCCCCAACGTCCTCGCCCGCCAGGCAGCGGTCGCCCAGGGCTGTGCCGAAGCGATCCTGATTCGCGACGGCTGGATGAAGGAAGGCGCGGCCTCGAATATCTTCATCGTCAAGCATGGCGTGCTGCTCGCGCCGCCCAAGACGCAGTTCATGCTGCCCGGGATTACTTACGACGTCATCCTCGAACTGGCCAAAGCCCACGGTCAACGGCTGGAAGTGCGTGAAATTGCCGAAGCGGAACTTCGCAGCGCCGATGAGGTCTGGATGACCTCCTCGACCAAGGAAATCCTCGCCATCACGACCCTCGACGGAGCCCCCGTCGGCGATGGCAAACCCGGACCACTCGGCCAGCGCATGTGGCAGTGGTATCAGGACTTCAAGAACACGATCATGCGCCAAGGCTGAAGAAATGGCTTCCTACAAGGACACCCTGCTCGAATTCCCCTGCGACTTTCCCCTGAAGATCATGGGCAAGGCGCACGACGAACTCGCCCAGGCCGTCCTGACCATCGTCACCCGGCACGCCCCGGAATTCGACGGCGCCACCATGGAAATGCGCGCCAGTTCCGGCGGCAACTACATCAGCCTGACCTGTACCGTCGTTGCCACGTCGAAACCGCAGCTTGATGCGCTGTACATGGAACTGACCAGCCATCCGCTGGTCAAGGTCGTCCTCTAAACATCCCGGATCGCGCGTGAACGTCCTCGTCAAACGCCTTGGCCGCGTCGACTACGAACCGACCTGGCGGGCCATGCTCGACTTCACGACCTCGCGCAACGCCGACACGCCGGACGAAATCTGGGTGGTCGAACACGCGCCGGTCTACACGCTCGGCCAGGCCGGCAAGCCGGAACACATCCTCAAGGATGTCGGCATTCCGGTGGTCAAGATCGACCGCGGCGGCCAGGTCACCTACCACGGCCCCGGCCAGGTGGTGATCTACCTGCTGCTCGACCTGCATCGCCTGAAAATCAAGGTACGCGAACTGGTCACCGCCATCGAACAGGCCGTGATCGATTTTCTTGCAGCCCACGGCGTCACCGCCGAACGCCGGGAGGGCGCCCCCGGCGTTTATGTCGGCGATGCCAAAATTGCCGCGCTGGGCCTGAAGATCAAGAATGGCTGCAGTTATCACGGCCTGTCGCTCAACGTCGACATGGACCTGTCGCCCTTCCTGGCGATCAATCCCTGCGGTTACGCCGGTCTGCAAGTGATCCAGACGCGTGACCTCAATCTCCCGCTCACCGCTCACGAGGCGGGCGAGCAACTCTCTCAACATTTGCTACAGCAACTGGACCGACAACATGGCTGAAACCAAGCAAAAGGGCGTCAAACAAAAAGGCGAGCTGAAAACCGCACGCATTCCGATCAAGATCGTCCCGGTCGACACCCCGCTCAAGAAACCCGACTGGATCCGCGTCAAGGCCGGCAACAGCGCCGGCCGCTTCGGCGAGATCAAGTCGATGCTGCGCGAACGCAAGCTGCACACCGTCTGCGAGGAAGCGACCTGCCCGAACATCGGCGAATGCTTCGGCCGCGGCACCGCGACCTTCATGATCCTCGGCGACATCTGCACCCGGCGCTGCCCGTTCTGCGACGTCGGCCACGGCCAGCCGCTACCGCCCAACCCGGACGAACCGCGCGAACTGGCCGAATCGGTCGCCGCGCTGAAGCTGCGTTATGTGGTCATCACCAGCGTCGACCGCGACGACCTGCGCGACGGCGGCGCCCAGCACTTCGTCGACGTCATCCGCCATGTTCGCGAACTGTCGCCAAGCACCACCATCGAAACCCTGGTGCCGGATTTCCGCGGCCGCATGGACGTCGCCCTCGACGTCCTCGGCCAGGCGCTGCCCGACGTGCTGAACCACAATATGGAAACGGTGCCGCGTCTTTACAAGCAGGCCCGCCCCGGTGCCGACTACACGCATTCGCTCGAATTCCTCAAGCAGTTCAAGGCCCGCTACCCGCAGGTCAACACCAAGTCCGGCCTGATGGTCGGCCTTGGCGAGGAAGACGACGAGATCCTTGACGTCATGCGCGACCTGCGCGCCCACGATGTCGACATGCTGACCATCGGCCAGTATCTGGCGCCGTCCGGCCATCACCTGCCGGTCAGCCGCTACGTGCATCCCGACATCTTCAAGATGTACGAAACGGAGGCCAACCAGATGGGATTCTCCGGTGCTGCCTGCGCGCCGATGGTGCGTTCCAGCTACTGGGCCGACCAGCAGGCGCACGCCGCCGGGGTTTGATCAGTCGGGCAGCAGACGGGCCATCATCTCGGTGATGCGCCCGAAATCGAGCGGCTTGGTGAGAAAACCATCCATGCCGCTTTCGATACACTCTTCTTCGCTACTCTGATCGCCTGCGGTCAACGCCAGCACGGGCAGATGAACGCCACCGCCCTGCGCAGTTTCCCACTGCCGCAACTGCCGCGTGGCACCACAACCATCCAGCACCGGCATGTGGCAATCCATCAAAACCAGATCGAACTCGGCACCACGCGCTTTCAGTAGCGCAAGCGCCACCGCACCGTCTTCGGCGCACTCGACGGCATGCCCCTGACGAGTCAGCCAGATTTCCAGCACTCGGCGATTCACCAGGTTGTCGTCAACGATCAGGATTTTCCGTGCCATGGCCATTCAGATCATCCTGCCCGGATCAGGCCGAAGTGGATGGCCTGAACAACGGCCTGGCGCCGCGAACCGACATCGAACTTGCTGCGGATGTTGGCCATGTGAAAATTCACCGCCGACTCGGAAATACCGAGAATGCTGGAAATTTCCCAGGACGACTTACCCACCGCCGACCACTGGAGACATTCCAGCTCACGCGCGGTCAGCCGGAAGGGAACGTCGGCCGCCGCCGCATGCACCCGGTCACCGCCTTCCTGTTGCGCCTGCGCCAGCATGTTTTCTGCGGCGCCGAGCAAGGTCGCACTGTCGCTTTCCTTGCGCGGGATCACGGTCGCCACCCCGGCGCTGATCGTGAAGGCGCAAGGCACCGTACGACGCCCATCGTCACCCAAGGTTTCACTTTCCGTCAGATCGCCAATGGTCTGACGAATGCGCTCGGCGACACGGACCGCCCCCGTCATCGGTGTTTCCGGCATGACGATGCGGAATTTTCCATGGCCTTCACTGGCGATGAAATCGCTCATCCGGGACGCATTGCTCTGCAGTGCCATCACCAGATTCCGGGCGCACTGCTCGGCTGCCTCACGCCCGTATCGTTCGCTGAGTGCAACGTAATTGTCGATCCCGACAACCAGCACGCTGACCGACTGCCCGGAACGCGAACAACGCATGAACTCGCGGTTGAGCACCTTCATCCCCTCGCCGGCCGATGCCACCCCGGTCTGCGCATCGACGGCCGCGAGATCGGCGATGCCCGCCCGCACGGTCGGCGTGTTCGCCTGGGCCATCAGCGACTGCATATGAACAATGCGCTGCATGGCCAGCAATTTCGCCGCCAGCACGATGGCGTTCACCGGTTTGTGCAGATAGTCGTCACCACCGGCCTCGATTCCGGCGGCGATATCTTCCGGTTCGATATTGCCGGATAGAAAGACGATCGGCGTCCACGGCACGGGCAATGCCCGCAACCGCCGCGCAGCCTCCAAGCCGCCCATGACGGGCATCATGACATCAAGCAGCACCAGGTCAGGCTTGCAGACGGCGTAGGTTTCGAGGGCATCAAGGCCGTTGGACGCCAGAACGACGTCGTGGTCGAGCCGCTGGAGCAAGACTTCAAGTCGTGCCTGCTCCAGTTCGGAGTCTTCAACCACCAGTATTTTCATCACACTCCCGGACTCAGGACGTGAGGCAACCAACCGCCAGGGTTTCCCACCCCTGATCATTTTGAAAATCAGCGCCCCTTTACGCCTGAGCCGCTGATTTTCGTCAGGGAGAAAAACGCTTGCAACCTATCAGAAATGATAGGCAATCAACGTCATATGACAAGTTTCTGAATCAGGACTTCCGGTTACTGCCCGCGACCATCCTGAACTCGTACAGGCGACACTCGATCGACCCATTGAAAAGTGGCGTCTTGCGGCTCGGCTTGAGCCCGAGCAGTTTGGGCAGGCGCAGGTCACCGGTAAAGAAGAAGCAGTTCCAGCCCGCCCAATGCCGCTTCAGCGCCGAACCCAGCTGCGGATAGAACTCTGCCAGTTCGTCCTGTTCGCCAATCCGCTCGCCATAGGGGGGATTGGCCAGCAGGACGCCCGCTTCGAGCGGCGCTTCAATTTCCAGCAGGTCGGCGCGGTCGACCGCGACCAGGCTGCCAAACCCGGCCGCTTGCAGGTTGCGACGCGTCGCCCGCACGGCCTGCTCGTCGATATCGTAACCACGGATATCCAGATGCGCCGGTGTTTTCACCCGCGCCTCGGCAGCCTGCCGAATCTCGGCCCAGGCGAGCGCCTGGAAATGCTTCAGGCGTTCAAAGGCAAACGTCCGGTCGAGGCCCGGCGCACGGTCCGTCGCAATCTGCAACGCTTCAAGCAGGAAGGTGCCGCTGCCGCACATCGGATCGATCAGCGGCTGCTCGGGCTGCCAACCCGACAATTTGAGAATCCCCGCCGCCAGGTTTTCCTTGAGCGGCGCCTCGACGCTGGCCCGGCGGAAACCACGCTGCCACAGGGGTTGACCGGAGGTATCGAGGTACAGCGTGCACTCGTTTTCAGTCAGGAAGACATGGATGCTGACATCCGGATTGCGCGTATCGATGCTCGGGCGCTCGCCCAGATCGTCGCGAAAACGGTCGCAGACTGCATCCTTGACGCGTAGCGTGACGAACTCGAGCGACTTGAGTGGACACTTGATCGCTGTCGTCGACACCTTGAGGGTGCGCGTCACGGCAAAATGGTTGGGCCAGAGCTGGCGCACCGCCAGGCGGTAGATGTCTTCTTCCTTCAGGTACGGTCCCTTGACGATGTGCCAGAGGATGCGCGTCGCAATCCGCGATTCGAGGTTGGCGCGATAACAGACGCCCCAGTCGCCGGCAAAACGCACGCCGCCAGCGATAACCTCGACGTCCTCGGCGCCGACACTGCGCAGTTCATCGTCCAGCAAGTTTTCCAGGCCGCGTGGGCAAGTCGCAAAGTAGGTATTCATGGCTTATCTCAGATAGGTTTCAGAACGACGAGGAAAACAACAGCGAACAGCACCAGCACCGGCAACTCGTTATAAACGCGATACCAGACATGCGAACGCTGGTTGGCGCCCACCCGGAAACCGGCCAGCACCCGACCACAATGCCAGTGATACACCACCAGCCCGGCGACCAGCGTCGTCTTGGCATGCAGCCAGCCGCCCGTGAAGCCATAGCCGAGCCAGAGCCACACCCCGAGGACCACGGCCAGCACGCCGAGCGGGGTCATGAAGCGGAACAGCTTGCCTGCCATCAGAAGCAAGCGCTCACGTTCGGCAACACTGTCGGCC
>JACCDQ011103565.1_pt1 | contig 10289 bp, 9 predicted proteins | sample 7446031 | NCBI WGS metagenome assembly JACCDQ01 (sample SAMN15323442, study PRJNA562643) | freshwater metagenome | isolation source: river surface water | place: USA:Blue River Watershed | collected 2017-08-17
CGCGCAGGATGAAACGCTCGGTGCCCAGTTCGGCCAGGGCGATCTGGCGCCGCTGCACCAGTGGATGCGACTCGGGGGCGATCACCACCAGCGGGTTGGGCAGGAAGTCGTGGCGTTCGAGCTCCATGTGCTGCGGCGGCATCGACATGATGTAGAGGTCGTCCCGGTTGTCGCACAGCCGGGCCACCACGCCGTCGCGGTTGAGCACCTCGAGCGCGACGTCGACATCCGGATGGCTGCTGCAGAAGCTGCCGAGCAGGCGCGGAACGAAGTACTTGGCGGTGCTGACTACCGCCAGCCGGACCCGCCCGCGCGCAAGCCCCTTCATCGCGTCGATGCGCTGGCCGAAGGCCGCCCATTCGTCGACCATGGCGCGCGCGGTCTCGGCCAGCGCTTCGCCGGCGGAGGTCAGATAGAGCTTCTTGCCGATTTGCTCGTACAGTGGCAGTCCGACCGCCTCGGACAGCTCGCGTAGCTGGATCGACACCGTCGGCTGGGTCACATGGCAGGCCCGCGCCGCAGCGGTGATGCTGCCGTGCTCGGCCAGCGCCAGGAACAGGCGCAGCTGGCGAAAGGTTGCATGCATAGAAAAAACTCTATTCATTTTATAAAAATAAAAGATTTTTACTAATTGATTCTAGTCACTACCATCGCACCGTTTCCAATCATGACGCTGCGACATGCAAAACCTCCTCGATCCGGCCATCCTGTTCTTTGTCTTTGGCGTGCTGGCTGGGCTGCTCAAGTCCAACCTCGAAATCCCGCCCGCGATCTCTCGCTTCCTGTCGCTTTATCTGCTGATGGCGCTCGGGCTCAAGGGCGGCTTTGCGCTGGCCAAGTCGGGCCTGAACGCCGAGGTCGCGACCACCCTGGGCTGCGCGGTCGCGCTGGCCGTGCTCGTGCCGCTGTTGGGCTACCAGATCATGCGCCGCTTCCTGAGCGGCTATGACGCGGCGGCGATCGCGGCCACCTATGGCTCGGTCAGCGCGGTGACCTTCATCACCACGCTGCAATACCTCGAGAGCCGTGGTCTGCCCTATGGTGGCCACATGGCGGCGGCGATGGCGCTGATGGAGTCGCCCGCCATCATCCTGGCTGTGCTGTTCGCCAACCGGTTGCGCCAGCGCACCGCTGCGACCCAGACCAGCGTGGTGCATGCCGGTGCCGGCGTACTGGCGCTGGGCGGTGCACCAGCGCTGGAGCCAAGGCCTGATTCAGTGTCCCTGAGCAAGCTGCTGCACGAGGCCTTCACCGACGGGGCCCAGCTGCTGCTGCTGGGCGCGATGCTGGTCGGCGTGCTGACCGGTGCCCAGGGCGAGACCATGATGGCGCCGTTCTCGGTCGACCTGTTCAAGGGCATGCTGGCCTTCTTCCTGCGCGACATGGGACTGACGGCGGCACGCCAGCTGGTGCAGATCGGCCGGCCCTCGCCCTTCCTGCTGGTCTATGCCGTGCTGGGGCCGCTGCTCCATGCCAGTCTGGCGCTCGGTTTGGCGCTGGCCCTTGGCATCGAGCCCGGCAACGGCGCCTTGTTGATGGTGCTGGCCGCCAGTGCCTCCTACATTGCGGTGCCGGCGGTGTTGCGCTATGCGATTCCCGAAGCCCGGCCCGCCTTCTACATCGGGCTGTCGCTCGGCGTCACCTTCCCGTTCAACCTGCTGGTCGGCATTCCTCTCTATGTGGCTGTGGCCTGGAGACTGCTGGCCTGAGTCTGCGCCTTGCGGCTCGCAGGTGGCCGCCAGATTGCGGGACTATGCAAGGAGCGTGAATCTCATCCATTTCATGTCGAGGATGAAAATCCGGGGGCTCCAGCAATGGAGTGACTGAAGGTGAGCCTCAGGTCTTGGCGGCCTCGCCATGTAGCCATGACAGGAAGGCCTCAACCGAGGGGCGCTTGGCATGTCGTGCCGGGTAGACGGCGAAATGCGCTTTGACTGGAATCGACATGTCGAACCCGAACACGGGCAGCAGCAATCCTTTTTCCAGTTGTTGACTGGCCAAGGTGGCACTTTCCAGCGCCACGCCCAACCCTTGCGTGGCGGCATCGATCGACATCTGCGCTCGATCAAACCTGACCGCGAATCGATCGGGTGCCCGAAGATTGGTCATGGCATTGAACCAGTCGGACCATTGGATCATGCTGACATTGCTCTGTATCAGAGGAACGTCGACCAACTGCATCGGCCGGCGCAGGCGATGCTCCCGGATGAAGGTGGGACTGGCCAGGGGAACCATTCGCTCTTCAAACAGTGGCTCGACGATCAAGTCTGGCCATTGCGGCGCCCCATACCGGATATCGATGTCTGCCTGTCCCAGCGCGAAATCGCTGGGGGTATGGGCGGCTGACAAATTGAGCGTGATGTCTGGGTAGGCCTGGGCAAATGTGCGTAAACGGGGCATCAGCCACAGGCTGGCGATGCTGGGGGCCGAGTGAACATACAGGCTGTTGCTCACTCCATGCCGCAGGTCATCGGTCGCGGAGCTGATGGTGTTGAGCGCGCCACCCAAGCGGGTGAGGTATTGCTCGCCCGCAGTGCTCAGGCGCACGCCGTGGGCGCTGCGCTCGAACAGTCGCACGCCCAGTTGGACCTCAAGGCGTGCCACCTGGTGGCTGATTGCCGAGGCCGTGAGGTTCAGTTCAGCCGCTGCATGAGCAAAGCTGCGTCGCCTGGCTACTGCTTCGAACGCGAGTAAGTTGGCTATCGGCGGGATGTAAGCCATAGGGTTGACCCTATCTTTAAATGACAAAACGTCATCTTAGCCTGAGAAAGTATCGCTTGTTGGAATCTAAGGCCTGCCGGATGATCCGTTTCACGTCACTGGAGTCGGGCATCGATGCCTTTTCCCATGCAGCCCAAGCGCCGCTGGTTTCAAGACTCCGGTATCCATCATTCAGACAAGGAGACGCTTTCAATGTTGCTCAAGGACAAGGTTGCCGTTATCACCGGTGGTGCCGGCCTCAACGGACTCGGTTTCGCGACCGCCAAGCTCATGGCCGCTCACGGCGCCCGCGTGGTCGTGCTGGATCTGGCGGCGGCACAGCCTCAGGCTGCCGCTGCACAGTTGGGGCCCCAGCACCTGGGTCTGGTCGCCGATGTGACTGACAAGGCCTCCTGCGATGCCGCTGTCACGGCTGTCCTCGAGGCGTTTGGCCGCATCGACATCCTAGTCAACAACGCCGGCATCACCCAGCCAGTCAGCACGCTCCAGATCACGGGTGCCGATTACGACCGTATCCTGGATGTGAGTCTGCGTGGCACGCTGTACATGTCGCAAGCCGTGTTGCCATCCATGCAGGAACACCACAGCGGGTCGATCGTCTGCATTTCCTCGGTGTCGGCACAACGCGGCGGCGGAATTCTCGGCGGCCCGCATTATTCGGCCGCCAAGGCCGGGGTGCTGGGTTTGGCGCGTGCCATGGCACGCGAGTTCGGTCCGCAAGGCATCCGCATCAACTGCATTGCACCGGGTCTGATCGGCACCGACATCATCAAAGGCAAGCTCGATGAGCAGCGCAAGGCCGAGATCGCAGAAACCATTCCGCTGGCGCGCCTGGGGCGTGCGCAAGACATCGCGGGCGCTTGCGTGTTTCTCGGCAGCGACCTCTCCGCCTACTGCACCGGCATCACGCTCGACGTGAATGGCGGCATGCTGATTCACTGAAGTATTTCCAAAAAATCAACTGAAGGAGACAAAAATGAAACGCAAGACATTCACGACTCACTGGCTGGTAGTGGCAGCCCTGACAGCCGCCATGCCCTTGGCGGCCCAGGCCCAGTCGATGAAATTGACCCTAGGCCATGGTGCGGCCCCCGGCAATCCGCGCCATGAAGCCTCGGTCAAGTTCGCAGAAGTGGTGAAGACCAAGACCTATGGCCGTCTCGAAGTTCAGGTGGCACCTTCGGCGCAGTTGGGCGATGACTCGGCCATGATTACCGCCCTGCGCACCGGAGCACTGGACCTGTCGGCCAATTCCCAGGGCGCTATCTCGGCAACCGTTCCCGAGTACGCGGCCTACGGAATGCCCTTCATGTTTGCCAATGCTGCCCAAGCCTTCAAGCTGCTCGATGGTCCGCTGGGCCAGGAGCTGGCCGAGAAGACGGCAGCCAAGGGCATGGTGGTATTGGGCTACTGGGACAACGGCATCCGTCACATGACCAACAGCAAGCGCCCGATCAACAAGGTGGAGGACATGAAGGGTCTGAAGATGCGGACTCCGCCCGATGCCGTGCTGGTCGACATCATGCAAGCCTTGGGGGCGGATCCGCAGCAAATCAAATTCTCTGAGCTGTATGTTGCGTTGCAGCAAGGTGTGGTGGACGGGCAAGAAAACCCGCTGGTCAACATCCATGCCAGCAAGCTCTACGAGGTTCAGAAACACCTGGCCCTGACAAGTCACATGTTCCAGATGACGCCTTTCCTGATGAGCAAGCGCAGTTGGGAGCGTCTGTCGGAAGCCGATCGCAAAGCGGTCCAGGAAGCGGCGACTGAAGCGACGGCAATGCAGCGGCGCATGTCTCAGGAGGCCGATGACAAGCTGCTGGCCGATCTCAAGGGCAAGGGCGTTCAAATCACCACGGTTGACAAGAACGCCTTTGCCAAGGCCACGGAGAAAGTCGATGACAAGTGGCTGGCCACTCCGATGGGACCTTACTTGAAAAAGGTCATCGCAGCCACCCGTTGATCTTTTGCTCCTCTCTGCAATTAATTAGCCAGTGCAGATCTTCTGCACTTGAAGGAGTCTTGCTGTGAATAACTTAATCGATGGGCTCAATCGAGTCATCGGGCTTGCTTGTCGTTCTGTCCTGTACATGACATTGGCGGTTACCTTCATCATTCTCAGCGCCAACGTGGGTCTGCGCTATGTCATGGGGACCAGTATTTCTTGGGCCTCTGAGCTGCCTGAGCTGCTGTTTCCCTGGATCATCATGTCAGGTGTGATTCTGGCTGCGCAGCAGGGTTCGCACATTGCAGTCGTCATCCTGACACAAAAACTTGGTGCCGCACGCCGCTGGGTTCTCGCCGCCGGTTCGCTGATTGTCGCCAGTCTCTATCTGGGGCTGTGCTGGGCGGCATGGCCACTGATAGAAATCACCTCTGATGAGGTCACTCCGATCCTTAACGTCCCGGGTTCTGTCACCGTGGCCAGCTTGCTGATCAGCTTTGTGTTGCTGGCACTCATCACCTTGAGTCAGATTCCGTCCATCTTGCGCGGTGAGTTCGAGAAAACCTGTGAAGAAGAGACAGAGCATTTTGTAGGAGCCTCCTCATGACCGCACTCATCATTGCTCTGTTCATCGTTGCCGCGCTGGCGTCAATACCGATCGCCCATGCACTGGTGCTGTCTTCCGTGGGAGCCCTGCTGATGTTGGGGCGTATTCCCGTGGACCTAGCGGTTCAGCAGATGATCTCTCAGATGCAGAGTTTTCCGCTGATTGCCATTCCGTTTTTCATGCTGACCGGCGCGCTGATGGTCAGTGGTCGTCTGGGACAAAGCCTGGTCAACCTGCTGTCCATGATGATTGGTCGAATCCATGGCGGTCCAGCGCAGGTTGGCGTGCTCTCCTCCACCATCTTCGGGGGTGTCTCGGGTTCTGCCGTGGCTGATGCGTCGGCGATCGGATCGATGCTGATTCCTTGGCTCAAGAAGCTGGGATATCCCGCCCCCTTCGCTGCCGGAACCCTGGCTGCCGCAGCAACGATCGATATCCTGATTCCGCCTTCGATCCCGATGATCGTGTATGCATTGGTATCCGGTGCGTCTATCGGTGCGCTCTTCGTCGCTGGCATCCTGCCAGGCCTGTTGATGTGCGGCGGCTTCATGCTCGTTTGCTACATCCAGGGCCGTCGTCGTGGCTTCCCGCGTGACACCACGCCGTTCCAATGGGATGCCTTCCTCAAGCAACTGGTGCAAGCCGGCCCTGCGTTGGCCATGCCAGTGCTGATCATCGTCTTCCTGCGCTTCGGCATTGCCACCCCGACCGAAGTGAGCGTGATGTCGACGCTGTACGCCTTGGTGGTTTCGGGCCTGTTTTATCGCGATCTATCGATCCACAAGTTGAAGCATGCCGCGGTTGAAGCCGGCATCTCCACCGGCGTGGTGTTGCTGATCATCATGGCGTCCAGCATCGTGGGCTGGGTGGTGACTTACGAGCAATTGCCCGCCGCCTTCACCCGGTTCGCGACCGAAACACTTCAGTCGCCGTGGCTCATCATCCTGGCGATGAACTTGATCATGCTGGCTACTGGCATGTTCATTGACCTGCCCGCAGCGGTCCTGTTGCTGACCCCTATGTTCGTGCCGCTGGCGGCGGCAGTGGGCATGGATACCGTGCAACTCGGCATCATGATGATCGTCAACCTTTCGATTGGCCTCTATCACCCACCGATCGGAACGACCCTTTTCATCACCAGCTCAATTGCCAAGGTGCGGATCGGGGATGTCGTTATCGAGCTGATTCCATTCTATGTCGTCGCCATCGGATTGCTGCTGGGCTTTGCCTATCTGCCCTGGCTCACGCTCCATTAACTTCTGTGAGAATCTTCATGACCAAGCTACAAAATTTGCATCAATGCGCCTACCGCATCCGCCGCTTCGCGCTTCGCATGGGCGAGGTACAGGGTCAGGGCTATGTCGGTCAGGCCCTGGGCTGGGCCGATGTGCTGGCCGTGGCCTATGGCCATGCCTTGAACTTCAAGCCACATGATCCTGATTGGGAGGGCCGCGACCGTTTCCTGCTGTCCCATGGCCACTATGCAATCGCTTTTTATGCCGCTCTGATTGAAGCCGGAATCATCCCTGAGGCAGAACTGGAGACCTACGGCAGCGATGACAGCCGCCTGCCGATGTCTGGCATGGCCAGCTACACCCCTGGCATGGAAATGTCAGGCGGTTCCCTGGGGCAGGGCCTGCCGATCGGAGTCGGCATGGCACTGGGTCTGAAGCAGAAGCAGAACCCTGCGTTTGTCTACAACTCGATGTCGGATGGCGAGCTCGACGAAGGCTCCACCTGGGAGGCGGCCATGTCTGCTGCCCACCATCAACTGTCGAACCTGATTTGCCTGGTGGACATCAACAATCAGCAGGCCGACGGTCCGTCCAGCAAGGTGATGGGCTTTGAACCGCTGGCAGACAAATGGGCGGCGTTCGGCTGGCATGTGCAGCGCGTCGATGGCAACGACTTGCCTGCGGTCCTGCGGGCGTTCGACATCGCGCGTGGCTGGCAAGAGCCCAAGCCGCGCGTGATCTTGTTTGACACCTTGATGGGCAAGGGCGTGCCTTTCCTGGAAAGCCGAGAAAAGAACCATTTCATCCGGGTCGATCCCCCGGAGTGGAAACAAGCGATCGATCTGCTCGATGCGTCCCAAGCTTGAAGAGGTGAATCATGAATGCTGTGACTGAGAAAAAACCCCGTCTGACCACGTCGGCCATGATTGCCTCGATTGCTTCGGAAGGGCAACGTGTCAAGGCGGCGCCCTTTGGCAAGGCCCTGGTCGAGCTGGCCGCCAACCGCCCCGAAATCGTGGGCATGACCGCCGATCTGGCGAAATACACCGACCTGCATCTCTTCGCCCAGGCTTACCCGGAACGGTTCTACCAAATGGGCATGGCCGAGCAGCTGCTGATGGGCGCAGCCGGCGGCATGGCCAAGGAGGGTCTGATTCCCTTTGCCACCACCTACGCCGTGTTCGGTACCCGTCGTGCCTACGACTTCATCCATCAGGTCATCGCCGAAGAGAACCTGAACGTCAAGATCTGCTGCGCCTTGCCCGGCTTGACCACCGGCTACGGCCCCAGTCACCAAGCGACCGAGGACCTGGCCATGATGCGTGGCATTCCGGGCCTGACGATCATCGATCCCTGTGATGCGCTCGACACCGAACAAGCGGTACCGCAAATCGCCGCCCACCAGGGGCCGGTCTACATGCGCCTGCTCCGTGGCAGCGTTCCCCTGGTCCTGGACGAATACGACTACAAGTTCGAGCTCGGCAAGGCCAAGATGCTGCGCGAGGGCAATGATGTGCTGATGATTTCCAGCGGCATCATGACCATGCGTGCGCTGGAGCTGGCCAAGTTGCTGCAACAGGACAACATCAGTGTGGCCGTGCTGCATTGCCCCACGATCAAGCCGTTGGACGAGCAGGCGATTGTCGCCGCCGTGCGCTACAAGCACCGTTTGTTGGTGGTGGCAGAAAACCACTCCGTGATTGGCGGCCTGGGTGAGTCCGTCGCCTCGACGCTGTTGCGCCACAAGGTGCAGCCGGCCGGTTTCCAGATGGCCGGTCTGCCGGACGAGTTCCTGGATGCGGGAGCGCTGCCGACCCTGCACGATCGTTATGGCATCAGCCGCGATGTGCTGGCCGTGCGCATCAAGGGTTGGTTGCGCTGAGGGCCAGCATTGAGGCGATGAAGATGGAACTGGCGGGCTGAGCGGCATTCAACGGCAGTTTCTGCCGGCATGGTTTGCCTCGCCGCGGCTTTCTGCTACGCTAAAAACTCGCCCGGTTTTCGCCGGCCGAGGAGAAAGACCCGCCTATGTTCAAGATTCCGCATATCGCCCCCGACCGCCTGCCTGGCGTGCTGCGCCTGATGCCCAAGGCCGAGCTGCATGTCCACATCGAGGGCACGCTCGAGCCCGAGCTGATCTTCAAGCTGGCCGAGCGCAACCAGGTCAAGCTGCCCTTTGCCAGCGTCGAGGCGCTGCGCGCGGCCTATGATTTCCAGGATCTGCAGAGCTTCCTCGACCTCTATTACGCCGGCGCCAGCGTGCTGCTGCACGAACAGGATTTCTTCGACATGGCCTGGGCCTATCTCGAGAAAGCCGCGGCCGACAATGTGGTGCATGCCGAGATCTTCTTCGACCCGCAGACGCACACCGCGCGTGGCGTCCCGATGGAAACTGTCGTCAAGGGCCTGCACCATGCCTGCCAGCGCGCGCACCAGGAGTTCGGCCTCAGCGCCAAGCTGATCCTGTGCTTCCTGCGCCACCTGAGCGAGGAAGATGCCTTCGCGACGCTGGAGGCGGCGCTGCCGTTTCGTCACTACTTCATCGGCGTCGGGCTCGATTCGAGCGAGCTCGGCCATCCGCCGGCCAAGTTCGAGCGTGTCTTCGCGAAATGCCGCGAGCTCGGGCTGCATGTGGTCGCGCATGCGGGCGAGGAGGGCCCGCCCGAGTACATCCGCCAGGCGCTCGACCTGCTGCAGGCCGAGCGCATCGACCATGGCGTGCAGGCGGTGCAAGACCCGGCGCTCATGCAGCGGCTGGCCGATCAGCGCGTGCCGCTGACGGTCTGCCCGCTTTCCAACGTCAAGCTGTGCGTGTTCCCGACGCTGGCCCAGCACAACCTGAAAAGCCTGCTCGATGCCGGCCTGTGCGTGACGGTCAACTCGGACGATCCGGCCTATTTCGGCGGCTATGTCAACGACAACTATGTCGAGCTGTTCGCGGCGCTGGCGCTCGAACCCCGCCATGCCTACCAGCTCGCCTTCAACAGCTTCGAGGCCAGCTTTGCCGATCCCGCGACCAAGAAATCCTGGGAGCATGGGCTCAAGGCCTTCTTCGAGGGCCTGCGCGAGCAGGACTGAGCCGCTTCGAGGCCGGCGATACAATGACCGGCTCTGCCGGCCAGGCCGGCCTTTTCCCGCAATCCCTGGAGCTGTCCCCCATGAATCTGTCCCTGTTCAAGACCTCCTTGCTGGCCGTGGCGGCCACCCTGACCTGCTCGGCCCAGGCTGCCGAGCTCAAGATCGGCGTCGCCGAGGCCCTGTCGGGTGGCGCGGCGCAATATGGCGCGGCGATCCGCAACGGCTTCCAGCTGGCGGCCGAGCAGATCAACGCGGCGGGCGGCATCAACGGCGACAAGATCCAGCTCGTGATCGAGGACGAGCAGGGCAAGAAGGAAGAGGCGATCAACGTCTTCAAGAAGCTGCTGTTCCAGGACAAGGTGCTGATGGTCTTCGGCCCGACGCTGTCGAACTCGGCCCAGGCCGCCGATCCGATCGCCCAGGCCTCCAAGACCGTGGTGTTCGGCACCTCGAACACCGCCGACGGCATCACCTCGATCGGCGACTATGTGTTCCGCAACTCGGTGACCGAGGCCGATGTGCTGCCCGAGACGCTCAAGATGGCGATCAGGAAGGGCAACATCAAGAAGGTCGCCGTGCTCTACGGCAACGACGATGTCTTCACCAAGAGCGGCTACGACAACTTCAAGAAGGCGCTGGCCGACCTGAACCTGTCGGTCACGACCACCGAGACCTTCGCCAAGGGCGACGTCGATTTCAAGGC
>JACCDQ011813945.1_pt1 | contig 10289 bp, 10 predicted proteins | sample 7446031 | NCBI WGS metagenome assembly JACCDQ01 (sample SAMN15323442, study PRJNA562643) | freshwater metagenome | isolation source: river surface water | place: USA:Blue River Watershed | collected 2017-08-17
ACGCCACCGCTCAGGGAGGGGGCGAAGATCCCAGACCAGGCCCAAGGTCGCCATGAGCCTCAAGACGTAATAGGTCGGATCCAGCTCCCACCAGAAGAATCCCTGGCGGACACTGCCGGGGTAATGGTGATGATTGTTGTGCCAGCCTTCACCCAGCGTGATCAGCGCCAAGAGGGGATTGTTCCGGCTATCGTCGCGAGTGGCATAGCGGCGAGATCCCCAGACGTGGGCGAGAGAGTTCACCGTAAAGGTGGCGTGGTAAAGGATGACCGTTGAGAGAAAAAACCCCCAACTCAGGAATTGGGCACCGTTGGTTTGCCACTCGGGTGCGACCCATTGCAAGGCTTCGCCCAATCCGTAAATGGCCACGCCAAAAAGGGCGGGGACCAGGGTGTCGTAGCGATCGAGAAAGACCAATTCGGGAAATCTTATCCAATCACGTATCAGATGCTTTCGTGTCGTGAAGTTTTGCCTGCAGAGAAACCACACCATATGGCTCCAGAGAAAACCCCTTTGGACCGGCGAATGCGTATCGTCAGGCGCATCGGCATGTGCGTGGTGGTGACGATGGTGTGCCGCCCACCAGATGGGGCTGCGCTGGATTGAACTGGCGCCGATGAGAGCAAACAAAAACTGAATGCCGCGAGATGTCTTGAAGGCACGGTGGGAGAAGTAGCGATGATAAAACGCGGTGATCGCAAACATCCGGATCAGGTAAAGCGCCATGGCCAGAATGACAGCAGCCCAGCTGAATCCGAAGAAAAAGATGCCAAGACAACCGAGGTGCATCAGGACAAAGGGCAGTGTTCTCAACCAGTCGATGTGGTCAGCATCGGTGGGTGAGGTTTCGATGCCGTTCTCGTTATCAAACCAGGAGACGATCGAGGCCCAGGATCCTCGTTGTTTAGCCATCGGCAGGTGCTCTGATTCACTCATGGTGCGCCCCAACGTTGTGGCACGCGCTCAATCTTTGTCGCATCGTAACCTTCATCGATACAACGCTTGATCAGCATCTGCAGCTTGTCTTCCGAAAGCTGCGGTTTGCGGGCCATGATCCAGACATAATCACGGGCTTCACGACCAATGATGGTTTCCCCGTAGTCTTCACTCAGATAGACAATTCGGTAATCCGACTTGATGGGCCAGAAGAACTGCATGTCCCAAATGGCATTCGATTGGGTGTCTTTTACAAAACCTGTGGGTTCATGGCGTTTTTCTGGGCCTTCAAAACCGCCTTCGCGGAATGTGAACGTCGTGGCAATGCTGCCATCAGGGTTGAGAAGGTAGCTCTCAATCGCATTGTGTGCACCCTTCTCGACGAAAGTCGGGATATTGGCTATGACATACCACGGGCCCATAAACCGTGAAAGATCGACCTTAGGTACGGTATGGATGGGAGGCCTTTGGCTGCCGCAAGCCCCAAGGAAGCCCGCAATGAGGACCCATGCGGCAAATTTTGTAGCCCTGGATTGATGCGTCATGACTTTTTATCCAGTCGATACCGAAGTTTTCCGCCGGATTCCACTTGAGAATCCAGCCCGATCCACTGACCGGCAGCGTCATACCAAAGATCGATTTCAAACTTGGGGGCAGACAGGTGGTAGTGATCAGCCAGTTGGTCTTTTTCGGCGACTTGAATGCTGTCCTTGCCCAGATGTCGGATCGTGACCGGGACCCACTCGCCCGTTTGCGGGTTCAAAAGCTTCGATTGGCGAAGTATTTCGGGATTCCAGTAGGCGAAGGTCATGATGCAGGCGGGGAGGGCCTGACTTTTTCCCGCAACGAAGATCGTAAAGTCATTGGCCTGCCTTTCCCCCCGGACTTCTTGGGGCGTGCCGTTATCGTCGGTCGTGGCATGAATTTGTTCCAGACAATTGCTTTTCCAGCGTTCCTCCGAGCGGTGGCTGTAACGATAGACGGGAATCGCCAAAATTCGAACGTCAAAATGCGCTTCGCTGAGCAGTTGGAGCGAGTCTTGGTGGGTCTGGGTGCTAAAGCGATGTTCGCCGACCGGCTGATCATCAAGGTAGACCTTGAACGGCCACGATCCATCGGAGAGTGCATGGCTTGAATACACGAGGCCTAAAAGGGCGAGTGATCGACGAAGCAGGGGCGTCATGGACCCTCCTTGGGTGGTTTTGGCCAGAATGCCGAGGTGGTTTCGATGTAGCGCCGGTAGGCGGGACCTCTTTTCATTAGATCCGCCTCTAAAAGAGGGATCCCTGACACTTTCATCAAGAGAAAAGTCATGAAGAGGGGTGAAAGGATCAACCAGGGCGAGCCACCTGCGGATAAGGTGATCAGGATAAAGCCCCACCATAGCAGGGCCTCGCCGAAGTAATTCGGATGGCGGGAGTATCGCCAGAGGCCTTGATTCATGACGCTGCCTTTGGGCCGATCCAAGGCTTTGAACCGGGCCATTTGGGCATCGGCAATGGACTCCATCAAAAGGCCGAAGAGAAAAAGGGCTGCGCCAAGGCCATCATAAAGACCCAAGGGCGCGTCGGATTTGAGGGCGGGCAAGAGCGGCAAGGCGACGAGCCAGGCCAAAATGACCTGAAGATAAAAGACGTAAAAGAGGCTTTTGATTTCGTAAAAGGGCTGATTGCGCCGCCGAATTTCCTGATATCGGCGATCTTCGGGTTTGCCCCAGTTGCGCACCGTAAGGTAAATCGAGAGCCGCAGGCCCCATGTCACGACCAGGGTCGAGACCAGAAGCAGTCGCGGCGTAACGTCAGGATGAGGACCCATCCAGAAAAAAAGTGCGGTGACGAAGAAAAGGCTCCAGAAACTGTCGATGATTCCCACGTTCTTTCGGATACTGCTCAGGATCCAAACCGCTGTCGCCAGAAGCGCCATGGGAATCAGGGCAGCAGCTGCCAGTGGCCATTCAATTGACACGACCCACCTCCGCATCGATGAAGGGCGAATTCAGGCTAAAGTAGCGCGCCAAAAAGGAAAGGAGGGGCATCATCACCGCCCATCCAAGGCTGATGACGGAATAGCCAAAGAGCGGATTCGGCACACTCAATGCGCCCAGGGCTGCGCCGCCATACCAAGCCAAAGGGCCTCCGGCTGCGCCAAAAAGCATCGCCCAGCCCAGGTGGCTTTTGAACCAGCCGAGGCAGCCATTCAACGTCGCGCCAAAGGCAGTCCATAGGATCAGGATCCAGACCGGGACGATCGTGATCGCGGAAGTCCCTTCATAAACCACCCATTGCTGCTGGACGAGAAGCAGTTCCCACAAGCCGCCGACAAGCAGTGTGGTGAAGACGGTTTTGTATTCCGCCAGGAGGTGGTGACATTTTTTGAAGTGAAGGACGATCATCAGAAACCCGATGAAAGCACCCAGGTCGGTTTTGTCATGCGCAGTCCCCAACACCGTGGCCAGCCAGGTCAGCTGATAGCGAAACAAATTAGGCAGTATGGAGGTGTGGTGATTCATGGCGTTTGGGACGAATTTGATTGACTGAATCGATAATGCCCGATCGGCCAGACCTTGCCCTGATCGTAACCAAAAAGCTCAGAGCAGGCCATGAAGAAGATCCGCCAGCGATGCCACCAAAGTTGGGTCTGCTTGGCTCCGTAGGTGGATGCAAGAATAGCCATCACACGGTCCCGATTCTGGTCCATGTTGGCGAGCCACGCATCAGACGTTTTTCGATAGTGTTCGCCACTGATCGTCCATTGCGCCTCCAGCCGAAGATCTGTTGCGACCCGGGGAGCCAGATCCAGAGAGGGCATCATCCCCCCTGAGAAAAAGTATTCGCTCATCCAGTCGTTTGCGTCCTTGACTTCAAAAAGGTAGGGCGCCTTGGCATGGGTGAAGACATGCATGAAGAACTGCCCCTCGGGTTTCAACCAGCCAGCAATCCGGGTCATGAGTGCTTGCCAGTTGCGCATATGTTCGAACATTTCAACGGAGACGACCCGATCGAAATGCTTCTCGGTCGAGAAGTCATTCATGTCGCAGGTCACGATCTCAATATTCTTAAGTCCCTCGGCATGCGCGCGCGCCATGATCGATTCACGCTGGCTATTGGAATTTGAAACGCCAAGAATGGTGCTGTTGGGGTAATGTCGCGCCATCCATAGAGAGAGAGACCCCCAACCACAGCCGAGTTCCAGGACGGTCTGCCCATCCCTGAGGTCGGCATGTTCGGCCGTGAGGGCCAGACTCAGTTCTTCGGCTTCATCCAGGCTCTGGGTCTCAGGCTTCCAAAGACAGCAGCTGTATTTGCGTTGCCTGCCCAGAACAAGCTCGAAAAACTCCGCGGGTAACTCGTAGTGCTGTTCGTTCGCTTTCTCCGTAAGAACTGCCACTTCACTTCGGTTCATCTGAGTAATGAAGTCCAGAGTGTATGGTTCCAACGGGGCTCCATTAAGGGGTGGCAAAGATGCATTTCGCTCACCAACAAGTCGTCTGATCCCCCAGCGCACCAGAAATTCAGGGATCCAGCCATTTTCTGCAAGTCGAATTGACAGCGGTGCATTCATGATGTGCTTTTACTCCCTCAGAGTGAGGACTGATGGTTAATGAGTAGGCTTGGATTTGAGGTGGCCAAAGAATAAATCAGGACAAGCCAGCGTTTAAAGGTGCCTACGGAAGAATTATGGACCCAATACAGGACTAGAGACTCTGAATGACAGCCAGAAAAAGTAAATGCCTCCAATCAGGATGGGAATGGACAGTATGTCAATCAACCGTTGCATCGATTTTTGTGAAAGAGACATTGCGCGACGGACAAATAGGATTGCCAAGAAAAGCGGCAGAATGACGATTTGGTGGCCTAATTCAACGCCCAATGTGAAGCCTAGAAGGGAAGTGACAAATTCGCTTCTCGGAAGTCCTTCCATGATTTCTAGAAGCCCACCAGAAAATCCAAGTCCATGGAAAAGACCAAAAAACAATGCTGTGGCCACTCTGATTTGGTTTTTCTGCGCCTGGCCATAGACATTCAAAACGGCAGCCACAATGATGCTCAGAGCAATCATGGGTTCGACAACTAGTGGAGAAAGTCGGAAGAAATCCAAGATTGAAAGTGTGAGAGTCAAGCTATGCGAAACCGTAAACGCGGTAATGACTTTAAACAGCGCAATAAAGCGAAAGCTGCCGAGCACTAATGCCCCAGCGAAAAGCAAGTGATCAGTTCCCTCGAGGATATGGTCTATCCCAAAACGAACGTAATCGGTGAAAAGGTGATTGGATTGATCCAGAGCCGCCTGAATCGGGATCTTTACGCTGTTTTTTGAAGTTAAGAGAGAAGAAGTCCCTTCATTCATTTCTTGAGATGCAGAAACGTCAACTTGATAGGAGGCCTCCCATGGGTTGCCTGGTGCATAGTCGATTTCATTGAGAATGTCTTGCCTGAGGACAATGTGGTTTCCTCCAGGGGGACGTGAAAAAGTAAAGTCATAGTCAATATGTTCAACCCCGGATCGTTGCCATTCCTCCAATCGCCCCATCAGGGTAGTTTGATCTTGTTCAACAAAAAGGTGCTTTTGGATGTAATGTCCATGTTGCGTGATGGCCTCTTCCAATGTGGTGCCTGCGTCAAACTTGAAATGATTCGCGACAAACAGTTGCTCGACATTGGCATGCATCCGTATTTTGAGTGACTCTTTTTGAATGGTTACGATCAATCTTCCTTGAGCTATCGGATGCGCAGATGCGTCAAAACTGCACAGAGGAAATAAGAGGACTATAAATCGGAGCAAACGCATTATCGATGAGCGTGAAAGGCCATAAAGTACGGGCTAATGGATTCTGCCCTCCTTAGAAGGTTCTGCCCCTCTTGAAAGTTGCCAGAAAGGCTGTAAATCATCCCGGCGTGATAAAGCACATGGGGGTCCTGAAGCCCAGTTGAAAGCGCTTTCCCTATGGTGCTTTTGGCCATCTCCGTCTGGCCTTTTTTGAAAAGAGCCCACGCAAGTGTATCGTTGGCGTATGCTCCCTGACGCAGCAGGAGGTCCATTTTCGCGAATTGGTGCGCAAGTTGGGCATCTGGAAGAGAATCTGCGTAAAAGCCTGAAAGATGATGAAGAAAGTGGTCGTTTCCGGCTGCAATTGAATTTTCGTAGAGCCTTTTGGCCTCCTGAAAAAAAGGGGCTGCCGATTTCACATCGCCCCTAAAGACATAGATATCACCCATGGTTTGATAGAGTTCCGGCCTTTCCGGTGCCAGCTTGATGGCTGCCGTAAGGTTGGTCAGTGCCAAGTCCCATTGAGCCTCGGCGGCTTGGACCTCTGCCAAGTGCTCCAGAGCAGCCCATTGGTTGCCATAAGCCAGAGCCTCTTCAAACGCGGTACGAGCCACTTTAAGTCGGCCATATCGGAAACAAATTTCGCCGTATCGGATTAACAGATTCTGATCCTTTTTGGCCGCTTCAGACAATCGCTCAATAGCCTTTTCGTATTGACCTTTCAGCTCTGCAAGTCGTGACTCTCGCGCCCAAAGGGGGACGCCTTGAACCCCTTGCGCTTTGATTTTTTTCAGGGTTTCAGCCGCCTTGTCCAGTTGGCCAAGCTCTATCAGCGCATCAAATGTCAGTTCGAGGGCAGGAGGGGATTTGGGCGATATGGCGAGGACATCTGAGGCACTTTCCAAGGCCTCCCTAAAGTGATGGAGTTGAAGGTTAGCCTGACCCAGGGCCAGAAAGCCGGGAATTCGATCTTTACCGAATGCCAATTGAATCGAAGATTCTGCCCTTGTCTTTGCTTTCGTAATTAAAGCCAAATCGCCTGAACTTGAGGATTTCTTGAGATAAGCCGTCGACAGGTGCGCATGGGCTAAAAAGTCATCGGGATCTTCACTGAGTCGCTGTTCCAAAAAGCGAATTGACGAATCGTGAATGGATTCTTCGGCGGCCGTGGGGGCAGGGTACGCCCACACGGCACAAAAAAGGAGCGTCAGGATGAGATTTTCCAAATACATCTCATCTGAGTGTTTCTGGGTTTACAACTGACCCTAAGGGATTTTAGTTCTGAGTCTGATCATCCACTTCGGGGTCTCTGGGCTGATGCGGTTCACCAAAGAATGGGAATTGGTTTAGAAAGGCAACTTCGTTTGCGTTGACGCTATCGCCCGTAGGCTGACCGTTTGCAACCTGAGTCAAAATGACGTCGATGACATCGTCAATCGGACGTCGCCCATTGGGAAAACCTGCCTCAGCGTTCGTCCCTCCTTGCAGGCCTACATTTTTAATGCCGGTATCCAGTCTGAGGTAATCTCCGCGCTTAACGGCAAGCTGAGCTAGATTTTCGATATGGGCAGAATCAGTGCCGAGCTTTCTCAAACTCTCGATGATCTTGACTCCAAATCTGAGCCGTGCATCTTCCTCTTCGGTGGCGCGGTTATAAGTATCTTTAAGACTAAAGCCAACCAGAACGGTATTGATGGCTGGAACGGCCATACGATCGATTGGTACCCATGGTCCGCTAGTTTTAGGATCTCTTTTTTCGGAGAGTCTGGTGATGGATTTACGGTAAGTTCTTGAACTAACACCAATCTGGCTGCCAGCGCTTCCGGTTAGAAGCGCATTCGGAATGCTGAGGGCAATCATCTGAATGTTGTAGCCAGCGAAGGTGTTTCTTCCCCGATTCAGGTGCTGCGGGTTAGGGGTCCCGGAGAGGACGGAGGCCTGAAAACGATTAAATCCGGGTATATCAAAGAAAAATGGATCGTCGCGAAGACCCGCAAAGAAAGTGACCCCAGAAGCAGGGTCCGTGGTGAGGGTCGGGCTAGGGGCCTTCGACTGCGTCGAGGAGCCTGGGGTGCTTTCTGCAAAGAAATGCACTTCATTCTTTTTTTTGCCGGAAATTACGATTTCCGCTGTTTGGGGTTGCCCCCTTCCTTTGGGATGCGAAAAAAAGATGTCGATGAATTTGTCGGTTTTTGCATCGCCCGTATTCTCGATCGAGAAGCTAAAGCGAACATCGGGATCGAATGCGGCCAAGTTCGAGTTTTCCCCGGGAACAATAAAGCCGTGCACATCAAACGCGAGAATTGTTTTTGTGGGGTCATTGGGGTCTAAAAACGCATAAAGATCTGCAATATCCGCACCCTGATCAGACTCGACGATGGGTGACTCTGCATGATCCGCACTCCATGAAGGCCCAATGCTTGTGGCCAGTATTAGGAGCAAACTCTTCGCCAGGAATTTTAGGGATTTATCCATGGAAGTCTCTTCGAATTAATAGTTAATCCCGCGAGCAAAGTCATCTTTTAGGATGGCGCGCAGGTCAAATCATTAGCGTCTTTGGTGCGTTCATGCAATCAAACTCACAAGGAGCACATGGTATCAATGACACCCGCTCAGGTCACCGAATTAATTCGCATAGACCAGAATCAGCAGGCTACTCCCCTGAATGAAGAATCAATCCCTCTCTTCGTGCTTGGCGGAAGCTCGCAAAGAAAATCCAAAGGCCAGAGACAATATAAAAAAGGTTGAGGGTCGCAGCGATCTCAAACTCTTGATAGGAGAGCTCTCCTGTATTCATCAGGGTTCGCATGGCTTCAAAAACATGGCTTGATGGGAGCAGCCAGGCGATTTCACGGGCGTATTCTGGAAGCACTGAAAGCGGATAATAAATCCCGCTCAAAGGCGCAAATGCAAAGATGACAGCCCAAGCGAGCCCCTCTGTCCCAAGGCCGAACCGGAGTACCATGGCGACGATCATTAAACCGATAGACCACCCCATGATTAGCAGATTCGTAAATAAGGCAACAAGGGGAAGTCCGAGTTTAAATATAGAGAAATGGTAAAGAATGAGGGCAAGAAGGCTAGCAATTCCGACACCAAAAAGGGTTCGCAAGAGACTGACGGTCAGAAGCGAGATTGCAAACTCATAGGGTCGAAGGGGACTGACAAACAGGTTGGCAAGATTTCTGGAATACAATTCCTCAAAGAAAACAAGAGACACGCCCAATTGGGCACGATAAAGAATATCCCACAAAAGAGCGGCAGAAATTAGGACCCCTGCCGCCACAAACTGTCCGCTCATTTGTTCTTGAAGGTAACGGTTCATTAGCCCCCACAAAATCATTTGAATCGTAGGCCAGTAGGCCAGTTCAAGTAGTCTCGGCCATGACGCCAGCATGAGATAACCATAGCGCGTGACCATGGCGAAGATTCTTCGAAGAGAAGCGCGAAGCCCCGATTGGCGCATACGCATCAGCCCCCCCTCGCAATATCGATGAAGACTTCCTCAAGGTTATTGCGTCCGTATTTCTCGATCAGCATTTCAGGTGTGCCCTCATCCACGAGTTTTCCATTTCGCATCATCAAGACCCGATGACAGAGTTTCTCGACTTCCGGCATGTTGTGGGAGGACATGAAGATCGTGGCGTTCTTTTGTCGTTGATAGTCGAGCAGTGTCTCCCGCATTCGATCGGCCGTATCCGGATCCAGTGCGGCAGTCGGTTCATCCATCAGTAAAAGCTCAGGTTGATTGATCAGGGCCTTGGCAAGCGATACTCGAGTCTTTTGCCCGGCGGAAAGGGAACCAAAACGACGATTGAGCAAGGGGCCCAGTTCAAAGAGACGAGAGATGTCCTCAAGGCGATCAGCGGGATGGACAACGCCGTAGAGTCTGGCATAAACCTTTAGGTTTTGAATCACCGTCAAGCGCTGAGGGATATCGACGTACGGTGAAGTGAAATTCATTCGGTGCAATACCTGATATCGATTGCGAACCATATCGGTCCCGAGCACCTCTATCCTGCCAGAGGTCGGTAAAAGGATTCCGAGCAGCATCGAAATCGTGGTCGTTTTTCCTGCGCCGTTTCCACCGAGAAGCGCGACGATTTCCCCTTGGTCAACATGAAAGCTGACGTTATCTACCGCCCTGACGGAATCGAAAGCCTTGATCAGAGATTGAGCCTTGATGACCGGCATCAGAGGTACCTTAAAAGCGGATGCGCACGACCTTGCTTGAGCTTGGCATAGCCTTGGCACAGGGGGTACAGGACCATGATGACCAGACCCGTGACCATGTAGACCCCAGACAGTGGAAGGCCATGATATGCCGGGGGTTTGAGGTGATCCGCGTTGATTGGCCAGTTAAACTGCCAAATCGCCGTTCCATAAAGTCCAAGATCCCAAAGTACGGCAAGCCCATGAATCAAGGGGAGATGGGTCAGGTAGAAGATCAAAGGCACTTCACCAAATGTGGCAAGAATCGGTTGCCGTTTGGGAAGCCCGCGCTCCAGGAGGGCCAACAGAATCAGACCCGGGCCCAGGGTCATTAAAAGATAATGAAGGGATGGGGGATATTTGGTGCAGTCCAG
>JACCDQ010850751.1_pt1 | contig 10287 bp, 7 predicted proteins | sample 7446031 | NCBI WGS metagenome assembly JACCDQ01 (sample SAMN15323442, study PRJNA562643) | freshwater metagenome | isolation source: river surface water | place: USA:Blue River Watershed | collected 2017-08-17
CGCCCTGGGCGATCCAGCGGCGGAGGATCTCGACCTGCGCGGGGGTGATCTGCTTGTGCGACTCGGGCGGAGGCATGACCTCTTCCGGGTCCTTGCTGAGGATGCGCCTGATGAGCTCGCTCGCCTCGGGGTCGCCGGGCTTCACGGCCTGGACGCCGTCATTGACCGCGTAAGCGCCTTCGGCGGTGTCGAGGCGTAGGTCGGCCTTGCGCTTCTTGGCGTCGAAGCCGTGGCAGGCGAAACAGTTGTCGGAAAGGATGGGGCGGATATCCCGGTTGAAATCCAGTTTCGCGTCGGCGGCCGCGAGGCCGGTGGCGACGAGCAGGAGGCTGAGGGAGGCGGAACGCATGGTCTACTTGGCAAGGGCGGTTTCGGCGGCGAGGAGGGCTTCGGCGTAACGTCGGCCGATCTCAAGGGTGCCGACGGCGGTGAAGTGCGTATGGGAAGGCGGCAAGGTCTCCGCGCCGGCGGTGTCGACGTAGCGGGCGCGGGGCAGGGTGGCGGCGACTTCCTTCTGGGCTTCGACGACCTTCGGCATGAAGGCGTTCTTGCCGTTGCCGAAACGCGTGTTGACGCCGAGGAGCAAGATCAGGTCCGGCGCGCCGAGGTCGGCGCGGAGGCTCTGCAACATCTTCGTAAGGTTGGCCGCGTAGACGGACGAGTCCTTGGCGTTGGCGTCGCTCTCGCCCTGCACCCAGACGAACGCGCGCGGACGGAGGATGAGGTCTTTCGACTTCGCGGCGGCGAGGGCGGCTTTGGCTTCGTCGATCATCGCGCGGTAGCACGCGTCGGCCTTGCCGGGAAGTCCGACATTCCAATCGCCGGCGACGGATGTTCCGCTGAAGGCCGTCTTGATGACCGCGACGGGACGGCTCTCCTTCGTGGTGAGCGTGCGGATCATGCCGATCTCAGGTCCGAAGCCGCCCTTGGTCTTCAGGTTGAAGTTGCCGTATTGGCGCGCGACCTTCTTGCCGTCGATGGCCGGCATCGCCGGCGTGCGCGGCTGGAACTGCAGGGTCGTCCATTGGCGGGCGCTCGTGCCGTCGAACTCGTCGGGAGGCGGGTCGCCGACGCGCCACCAGAACATCGTGTCGGCGTCCCTCGGGTCGGCCGGGAGCTCTTCCGCATAGGCGTCGAAGCCGACCGCGTTGGACTGCCCGGCGACCAGAATGAGGTCACGGGTCTCGGCGGGGGAGAGGCACGGCAGGAGCAGGGCCAGGCCTAGGGTAAGGCGGCGGAGCATGGGGTACCTCATCCGTAAGCCTGCGGGCTCCGGAGTTCCACCTTTTCCCTGCGTCCGGGCGCTTATTTACAATCGTTTAGCAGGAAGGTCACCAGCTCCGGGCAGGCGAAGAAGGAGGGGCCGACCTTGTGGCCTTCGCAGGGGATTATTGGCCCCGTTAGTCCTTACTGCGGTCGTTTCAGGGGGATATGTACGTTGAATGAGGGACGATGATCTTTGCGATAGCCGTCGGTAGCTCCAAAGAGTGCGATAGCCTCGCCTTGTGCATCGAAGAGCAGGGCGGGGCGCTCGAGCTGGCTGTAGCTTTCCGTGCCATCTGCCCATCGGAACTTCGCCCCAAGAACTTTAGGCCTTTTTGAAGAAGTCCAATTCAAGCCGTCTTCGGATTCGAACAGGGCTATGCCGCCCTTGCTGCCGGTGAATAGGCCGATGACATCACGTGCGATGGCATAGTAGCGATTTCCTTCGGCAGGACTGAACCAGATGAAGGGATCTTCAGCCAGCATCCAGTGATCTTGGTCGGCGGCCGATTCAGCTTCGAATATTTTCCCGGCTTTTTTCACATAAGGCCCCAGCGGGTTCGCCGCTACCGCGACTCCGTAACGAACGTTCCCTCCCATGGGTTTTCCTTTGATGGCTTGAACTGCCTTGTAGATGACGACGACACCGCCGTCAGGGCGGACGGCCGCGGCGGGATTGGTCACGCAGAGCGAATCAAATGCAGACGGGTCATTGCTCGCGTCGATGATGGGTCTGTCGAAGCGTTTCCATGGTCCGGCTGGTGAGTCTGACACTGCTATGCCGATTCGCTGCTGATTACGATGCAGCGGGTAGCTTTTTCCGTCGCCATGATTGCCGATATAAATCATGTAGTACTTGCCGTCAGGATGACGAAAGAGGCTGGGTTGCTGCGTGACGTCGCCATCCCAGAATTTCTCACCGGTAGCTGGGTCGATGCCTCTGCGAGGCAGGGCGACGTTGACGAATTTATAAGGACCTAGCGGCTGGTCGGCCACGGCATAGGCGATCTCTGAGCCGAGTGCCCAGCCAGGATGGAAGCCGCCTTTAAGCGGCCAACGAGCATAAAGGAGATGGTATTTTCCGTCATTTCCGCGAATGGGTGCGCCGCACCAGACATGCCAGTCAGGCTCTGAAAAACGCGCGCTCATCGGAGCGGGTTGAATGCGGGCGCCGAGGTCAAGCGGGGTCGTTTGCCCTACGAGTTTATCCGCCCACGTGACCATGAAGAACGTTAAGAGAAGGAGTCGTTTCATGACGGTGTTGGGTTTTGTGATTTAAGGCTATTTGCAGTCGTCGACCAGGAAGGTCACCAGCTCCGGGCAGGCGAAGAAGGAGGGGCCGACCTTGTGGCCTTCGCCGGGGACGATCTTGACCGTGAACTTGCCGCCGAGGGCCTCGTAGCGGGCCTTGAGGAGGAGGGTGTTGTCCTGGTGCGGGACGACGACGTCGTTGTCGCCATGGACGGCGAACATCGGGACTTTGGCGGCGGCGAGGCCGGCGAGGTTGTCGGGCGGATTGAACTCCTTGAGCCGGGCGGTGAGCTCGGCCTCGGTCAGGCCGAAGTCGGCGAGGGTCTGGGCCTTGGAGTTCTTGAGCGGCCAGCTGGCGAGGTTGCAGACGGGGTAGATGCCGATCCACGCCTTCACCTTGTCGGGATTACGGAACGCCCAGGTGAGCGTCATCATGCCGCCGCGGCTCTGGCCGAGGAGGATGGGCTTGGGCGAGTAGCCACGCTTGACCATCTCGTCGTAGAACTTCGTGAACTGCGCCGCGCTCTTCGGGGCGCCGCGGACTTCGCCGAGGTCGTAGCCCGCGATGGCGATGCCGGCCTGCTGGCAGGCGTCGGCGTAGAGCTTGTGCTGGACGATGGAGACGCCGCCCTTGAGCGCCGGCGCATACCAGAGCCAGGGCTTGCCCTCGGCAGGCTTGGACGCCGGATGGATCACGGCCTTATGCCCGTCGACCTCGAAGGTCTCGGCCGCGAAGAGCGAACCAGTGAGCAGGAGGGCGAGGGCGGTGATGATGGTTCTCATGAAGGTCTCGGAAGAGATGGTTCGCGCGGGTCAGACCGACCCGTGTACGCGTCTTGCGCGTTCAGCGCGAACGGAAGACTTCACTGGTCAGGCACTCCACGATGAGGCCGCGCAGGCCGAGGCCTTGCTGCTTCACTTTGTCGTAGATGCGGTCGATCGCGAACTCGTCGGCCGGCTCCATCAGGCGTCCGGTGCCGTAGGCGAGGAACTGGCGGATGAGATGACGGGTGAACTGTTCGTTGCGCTTGTCGTGCAGGATGTCGCGGAAGCCGGCGAAATCCTGATAGGTCTCGCCCGAGGCGAACTCACCGGTGGTGTCGATCTTCGGCGCCGGTCCTTTCTTCGGCTTGGCGTAGGTGGTGCGCGTCCGGCCGATCGGGTCGAAGGCCTCCAGGCTGAAGCCGTAGGGGTCGATCTTACGATGGCACTCCGCGCAGGCGCGGTCGGTGCTGTGCTTGGCGAGACGCTGCCGGATGGTGGTGGTGCCGCTGACGTCGGGTTCGATCGCGGGCACGACGTCGGGGGGAGGCGGCGGCTTCACGCCGAGGATGTTCTCGCTGATCCAAGCCCCTCGGGTGACGGGGGAGGTCTCGACGCCATTGGCGCTGACCGTCAGCACGGCCGCCATGCCCAGCAGGCCGCCGCGGTGCTTGTTGCCTTCGACGCTGACCTTGCGGAAGCCGTCGGCGAGGCGGAGCGTCGTCTGCTCGGGCAGGCCGTACAGCTTGGCCAGCTTCTTGTCGACGAAGGTATGGTCCGCCTGGAGGAACTGGTTCACGGGCCGGTCCTCCTTGAGCATCTCGTGGAAGAACAGGCGCGTCTCGGTCTTCATGGACGTCGGCAGGTCCTCGGCGTAGTAGGCGCGGTTCGTCTCGCGGGGCGGCGGCATGCCGCCGAGTTCGCGCAGGTTCAGCCAGCTGTCCAGGAAGCCGTTGATGAAGCCGTCGACGCGTGCGTCGGCGAGCATGCGGTCGATCTGCTTCTTGAGCTCCGCGTCGCTGGTCAGCTTGCCCGCGGCCGCCGAGGCGGACAGGGCTTCATCGGGCGGCGTCGCCCAGAGGGCGTAGGACAGTCGGGTGGCGAGGTCGTGGGGCTGGAGACGGCGGTCGCCTTCCGCGGTGACCTCGCTCAGGTAAAGGAACGACGGTGAGCAGAGGATCAGCTTCACCGTGTCGAGCGCCGCCTGCCGCGGGGTGGCTTTCTCGGCCAGGCGCTTCTCGTGCATCTTGCGGATCGTCGCGCGGTCGGCGTCCTGCAGCGGGCGACGGTAGGCCTTGGCCGCGAACGTGAAGAGCTGGTCGAGCGCGCGGTCCGCCTGGAAGCCGTCCTTGCCGAACACCGCGACTTCCTCGGCTCCGCCCATCGGCTCCGCCACCGGGCCTTGGACGACGATCTCGCTGATGCGGATATGCGGGAGCTTGCCCTCGCGAAGGATATGCGAACGGCCGACGCCCGAGGAGCCGACCGGCGTCGAGAACTCCTTCTCGTAGCGCTTGTTGATCGTGATCACCGAGGCGCGCGACTCGTAAGGTCCGTTCGGGAAGATGAAGCGCGGGGTCTGGCCGGCCTCGAGCCAGACGCGGAATTTCAGGCGGGTGGGGGTGTTGTCCGGCACCACGCTGCTGGCGAGCAGCGGCTCGATGGCCTGCGGGTAATGGATGTGTCCCTTGGTGACGTCCCCGGGCACCACGCCGAGGATGAAGGGCTCCGACAGGTCGATGCCGAAGATGGCGGGATCGTAGTGGGTGTCGCGGTGCATCGCCGCCGCTTCGACCTCGATGTCGTAGAGGCCGGAGACCGGTACGCCCTGCTTGAAGTCTTCGATGTGTCCGTAGCCGCCCTGGCGGGTGTCGGTGTTGGGCTGCTCGTAGAGGTTGAGGTAGCGGAAGTTGAAGGCGGCCTTATGCGAACCCGACAGCTCTTCGTATTGCAGGAAGTTCTTGTTGAAGCGCCAGGTCTTCGGTGCCGTGGCGGGCTTGCCGAGGCGGGCCTCGACGAGGCGGTTGGCCGAGAGGAAATACTGGTCGACCAGGAAGCCGGAGGTCACGAGCGACTGGCCGATCGTGTCCAGGTGCTGGGCGGTCTTCTCCTTGGGGAAGTCCGCGGTGAGCCCGAGCGTGTCGACGCGTCGTCCGAACAAGGTCTCCAGCGTGTTCTCATATTCACGGTTGGAGAGGCGGCGCAGGACGGTCCGCGAACCCGTGCTCTGCAGCGAAGCCTGGGCCGCGGCGGTGCCTTCGCGGAGGGCGCGGATCGCCGCGAGGCGTTCCTCGTCGCTGGGCTGGTCCGCCTTCTTCGGCGGCATCTCGCGCAGGGTGAGCTGGTCGATGATGTCGCGGGCCTCGATGACCTGAGGCAGGGTCTTCAGCGGTAGCTTGAACTGATGGAAAGAACGGTCGCCCTTATGGACGTCGGCGTCGTGGCATTCGAGGCAGTAACGGTTCAGGAACTGCTCGACCGACTTGGCGGGAGCATCGGCGGCTTGGCTCGCTCCGGCCGCGAAGAGGGCGGACAAGGCCAGCGCCCAGCGGAGCGGCGCCGCAGCTCGGGATTCCGTAAACAGGCTCACGACGTCGGACGGTGACGGAAGGATCAGGAGAAGCGTCCCGTGCTGCTGCCGAAGGCTTCCGTCTCGACGCCCATCTTCTGGGCGATGTCGACGTAGAGGTTGCAGAGGGGGACCTTGTGCTTCACCTCGCGCGAGACTTCGCGGAAGGCGCCATGCTTGTAGCCGCCGCCCGCGAGGAAGATGGGCAGGTCGGTGTTGCGGTGCGAGTTGGCGTCGCCCATGCCGCTGCCGAACAGGACGGTCGTCGAATCGAGCAGGGTGCCGTCGCCGTCCTTGATCTGCGCGAGGCGGCCGACGAACTTGGCGTATTGCGCGATCTGGTAGCGCTCGAGGGAGATGAGGTGGGCGATCGACTCGGGGTCGTTGCCGTGGTGGGAGAGTCCGTGGTAGTCCTTCTTGATGCCGAGGTGCTGGGGCAGGAAGTCGCCGCCGACTTCGAGCGTCGCGATGCGGGTGCTGTCGGTCTGGAGGGCGAGCGCGATCAGCTCATACATCAGCGGCAGGTCGTCGACCGCGTTGCGGTTGGCCGGCTTGCCGAAGGGCGCGGCCGGCTTGGGCAGGTGCGTCCAGCGCTGGCGTAGTTCGAGGCGCTTCTCGACGTCGCGCACCGAGGTGAAGTATTCGTCGAGCTTCGCCTTGTCCTCCTGGTTCACCTGTCCGGAGAGGCGCTTCGCCTCCTCGCGCACGGAGTCGAGGATGGAAGCCTGCACGCGGTTCTCCTGGTCGCGGCGGGTGCGGCGTTCGGCGGAGTCGCTGGCGAAGAGCTTGTCGAAGAGTTCGGCCGGATTGGTGACCGGGGGCACGCGGACGCCCGACTTGGTCCAGGCGATCTGACAGCCGCCGTGGATGCCGCCTTCGGAGCCGACGGTGAGGGAAGGGAAGCGGGTCTGGTGGCCGATCTCCTCGGCGAGGAACTGGTCGAGCGAGACGTTGCCGTCCGGTCGGTTCTGCGCCTCGGAGTTAAGCACGCCGGAGAGGAACGAGTGCACCGCGAAGTGGCCGCCTTTGACGCCGTGGTCGAGGCCGCGGAAGACCGTCATGTGCTCGCGCTGCTCCCAGAGCGGCTCGAGCAGGGTGGTCTTCTCGTAGTCCTTGCCGGTGGTGGTCGGGAAGAGCTTCTTGGTCTGGTAGCCGAGCAGGTTGCCGATCGCCACGAAGCGGCGGGCGCCGATGCCGGCACCCTTGGAGAGCTGGACGGTCGGGTTGCCGCTGAGGGCCTTCGCGCTGAGGGAGCAGAGACCAGGGAGGGCTAGGGTGGCTCCCAGGGAGCGGAGGATGAAGCGTCGACGATGCATGTCAGAAAAGGGCTAGGCCGGGGGTGTCCCCATCTTGCGTCAGCCGGACTTGCCGGTGCGAGTCTTTCCTTGGCCTGCGGCGGGTGTTTTCAGGGGGTGGGGCATGGGGCCGCTTAAGTCTGACCCTTTGCCCGGCTCCATGTTCCCGGGTATGGCACGTCTGGCCAGCCCAAGGCCTACTTGAACTCGATCTTGGTCTTTGGAAGCAGGGACTGGATCTTGGCCTGTTGGTCCGGCGTAAAGGGGGCTTTGGCGGGCCCGAGGCGCATCGTCTTCAGGTAGGCGAACGCTTTCAGGGCGGGGACGCGTTCGTCCGGCAGGGGCATCTTGCCGATTTCCAGATGGGTGAGTTGCGTGAGTCCTGCGAGGGTCTGCAGGTCGGCGTCGGTGAGGGCTTGGGCGTTGGTCAGCGTCAGGCGGCGTAGCGTGCCTATGTCCTTGATGAGCGGGAAGCAGGCGCCCGAGTCAAAGCCCTCGCCGAGCTGGAGGTATTCGAGGGGGAGTTGGGCGATGTGTCGGAGGGATTGGGGCGTCGCCTTGGACGTGCCGAGCTCGAGGCCCTTGAGCTGGGTGAGTTTCGCGAGGTGCGGCGCGCCGGCATCGGTGAACTTCGCATGGGCGAGGCTGAGGCTTTCGAGGTTAGGCAGGTGGTCGCAAAGCTGGCGGAGACCCTCGTCGTCGATGGAACTGCCACGATGGCTGACGCGGGTGAGCTTCGTGAAGCCATCGAACCGCGCATAGGCCTTGCCGGTCATCTGAGTGCCCACGAAGGAAAATGATTCGAGCTTCGTCAGGCCGGCGAGCTGTGCCATGCCGGCATCGGTCAGCTTGCCGTTGTTGGTGAAGCGGAGCACTCGGAGGTTGGTCAGCCTGGATAGCGGCTGCATCCACTCGTCGTTGAACTTCGTCGAGATGATGTTCAGCGATTCTAGCGTGGCAAGGTGGCCGACATGTTCGAAGAAAGCGGCGTCATAAGGGTCATCCTTGCGATGGTCGTGCGGTCCGGCGCCGGGGACGCTCAGGTCGATGAGTCGCACGCCCTGGCCGTCCGTGGTCATCTCCACCTTGCCTTTCGCTCCGGTCACGATGCGGGTGACGGCTTCGACGTGGGGGTCGAGCGCGTAAGCTGAAGCGGCAAGGAATAAGGAGATCGCTAGGGTCGGGAGGGTTCGGAAGTTCATGGTTCTCAATTCATTGTTCTTGGTCGAAGGGGTTCTTGGTGCCTGGTTGTTGGCCAAGGGTTCATCTGCGCTAAACAAGGTACGATGAACCAAGAACCACGAACATTTAGCCCCTAGTATTTCGGCAAGGTCGCCGGACTCGGGAAGCGTTCCTCCAGATTGCCGGAGTTGCCATCGACATACTCTTCACGGGGCAGGTGTACGTCGGGCCAGCTGGCGGGGCGCAGTCTAACGATGCGCGTCGGACGGAGGCCTTCGGTGACCAGGTCGGTTTCGAAGCGGACTTGGATGCCGCTGCTGCCGGTCGGGGCTTCCCCGGGAATCCTGCTTACTTCGACGATGGGTCCGCGGACCGCCATCTGGGAAGGGCCGGCCGATCCTGCTTCGGTGTGCTTCAAGGTGTTCTCGGCTCCGTTCACGAAGACCTGACCGCCTTTGCGGAAGTCATCATAGAGCGACGGATCTTTGCCGCCGAACAAAGTCACGGTCACCGTGGCGCGGCCGAACTTGCCGTATTCCACCGCATCCACCCAGCCGGGGAGCCATCGGCTGCGCATGAATACCCGATGCCCTTCGGACTGCCTCTGGCCGGCGCGCCGCATCGAGGCGTCATCCAGCCAGATGTCGGTGATGTGCATGCGGAAGAAAATACCGTCCGGGCAAGGTTTCCAGCCTAGTCCGAGCTGGACTTCTTGTCCGTTGAGGAGCTTCTTGCCGCTCGCGTTCCAGGCGCCTTCGGCGATGAGATCGGCGATGTTCAGCTGCTGCTGTCCCCGCCAGATCCTGATGGCATGGTCGACGGTCAGCTTCTGCTCGGATCCCTCTGGACCGAGGCTGGCGACGACCAGCCCGAGGTTCGCCTGCATTTCGATCTCCTTCAGTTTCCAGCAAAGCCCTCTGCGCTGGCAGTAGCTCGGCTCATCTTCCAACAGCAGGACGTGGTTCTCCGCCGGGAAAACGCCCACCCCGCGGCGATGGTTCGCGTCCCGGTCCTTGTTGTCCACCGGCAGCACCGGTACGGATGATAGCTTCGGGTCCGGAGGCAGGAAGGCGGTGACATGCAGCATCGTGCCGAGAGGGAGGTCCCGGAGGTCAGCAGGCGCACCCTGGTAGAACACCATCCCATAAGGCAGCATCACGAACGGGTTCGGCTCGGTGCTGCGGAAGATGCCCGGTCCTTTCACCCGCAGGGTTCCTCGCCGGGTGGCATGATCCACGAAGGCAAGTTCGCCCATGTAGGTGTGGGCTTTTTCGATCGGCGGAAACTTGCCCGGCTCAGGGCGGAAGATCCCGGCGGCTTGTCCTTGGTTCTTCGTTCCGGGTGCTTCGTTGGCGGCAAACGCGCAGACAACCAGCCAGCAATAACCAAGAACCAAGAACGAGGAGCGCTGCGCCATGAACTCGGTTACTAGTACTTCGGGAAGATGGCCGGGGTGGGGAAGCGATCTTCGACCCTGAACTCGCCATCACCGAGATACTCTTCGCGAGGCAGGTCGACGGCCGGCCAGATCGCCGCGCGGATGCGCACGACCTTGCCGGGGCGGATGCCTTCGATGATCAGGTCGGTCTCCATGGTGACCTGGATGCCGCTGCTGCCCATGGGCGGTTCGCCCGGGAGCTTGCTCACGTCGGCGATGGGGCCCTTGGAGGCCATGTGCGCCGGACCGTAGTGGCCGCCGGCGTGCTTCAACGTGTTCTCTGCGGCGTTGATCAGGGCCTGGCCGCCCTTCTGGAAGTCGGCGTAGAGCCCGGGGTCCATCCCGCCGAAGACCGTGACGGTGACGTTGGCGCGGCCGAACTTACCATACTCGACCTTTTCGACATGGGCAGGCATCCAGCGGCTGCGGATGAAGGCCTTATGCGTCTCGCTCTGATTCTGGGCGGCTCGCCGTAGCGACTCGTCGTCGAGCCAGATGTCCGAGATGTGCAGGCGGAGGAAGATGCC
>JACCDQ011683085.1_pt1 | contig 10287 bp, 9 predicted proteins | sample 7446031 | NCBI WGS metagenome assembly JACCDQ01 (sample SAMN15323442, study PRJNA562643) | freshwater metagenome | isolation source: river surface water | place: USA:Blue River Watershed | collected 2017-08-17
ACATATTATTTAGCAAAAATACTTGCGCGTCGATTTCCTGCGAAGACACAAGCAGTAATGGAGATCGCGACCAAATGCGCAAATATTCGAATTATGGCAGGACATCATTATCCGAGTGATCGTGACTTTGGGTGGTGGGTCGTAGACCGGTATTTGACTGATGACTAATTGGGATGCTATGCTATGCTATGCAATGCTACTATTTTCGCGTAGTAGGTCGTCGTTTAACAAGATCGGTCATCATTTTCTCATAGTTCACATTCTGTTTCTCAATATCACTATAACCCGCCCGCTGAATTACACAAATAGGCGTGATAAGATACCATCGGTTTATTTTCTGAAGATGTTTCCAGTACATATCGCAAGCGAATTCTGGCTTATTTAATGGATTAGCTTCAAGTCCGGAAAGACCCTCTTCGAAATTCCGAATCAACGTGTCATAATATCGGCTACATACGAGGTAACAACCGGTAGTTTGACAATTCGCAACACGAAAACAATCAGGACCCTCTATTTTGAATGGCGGAAAATTATTCCCGGAGAATAAAGCAACATCCCATTCGTCGCGAAACCGTGATAGAAATGAATTTACCTGATGAACCAAAATTTCCGGATGAATGATATATGCGTCATCTTCAAAGATGAGAACATGATCCCATCCGTTATTTTTCGCGATACGAAGACATTCTAGATGACTTTTTGAGCAGCCGATTGCTCCATGCTCATGTCTTATTGCGGAAAATCGAGAGACTGGATAACACGCAAAATCGCCCGGATATCTCGTATGAAGCTCTTCGATTTGGTTTTCAAATAACATGCGGCGATCAACACGTGAATCCAAATTTATGTAGATCGCATTTTTAATATCGGAAAAACGCCGGAGCATAATGGAATGGAATTGAATAATTGTATTATAATGTTTTTATTTATACTTATTTTTTTGTTACTTACCATAAAAAATAAATAACTTAAAATGTGCGAATTATCATATAATAATACGATGATAACAATCACCATAATGGGTGGGTTGGGTAATCAACTCTTCCAAATATTTACAACTATCGCAACCGCACTTCGCAATAAAGATACATTTTTTTTTATGAATTACGAGATGTTACCGGGGAATCCTGGACATCCAAGATATACACACTGGAGTACACTATTTCAAGGTATTCGTAAATATCTTACACCCAGTAACAACGTAACAGACAAAATGTTTAAGTCGTTGATTCGATGGGACGAAATCGGGTTTCAATATACACCGGTTCCAACAGAAACAACCAAATATACGAAACCCCTTCGTCTTCATGGATATTTTCAAAGTGAAAAATATTTCGTAGATAAATACTCGGAAATATGCGCGATGTTACATCTTTCACAGCAACAATCACGGATAAAACAACTTTACGGGAATGAATCGTGGAGCAACGATTACATGGGGACATCGCAAAAGTCGCGGATATTGGTAAGTATTCACTTTCGTATTGGAGACTCAGTGTTGAATTTACATATTCATCCGGTTATGTCTGTAGAGTATTATTATCGGGCCATGTCTCATATTATATCAACGACGACGACGACATCGACGACACCGCGTTATTCATTCCTCGTTTTCTATGAACCATGCGATAAAGAAATCGTACTGAAAAACGTCGCGGCGTTAAAGCATCGCTTCGCTACCGATCCAGATAGTCCTGCTCACGGACGCGATATCGAGTTTCATTTTGCCCGTGATACAATCGCGGATTGGCAGCAGCTTTTACTCATGAGTGTTTGCGACCATAACATTATCGCGAATAGTACGTTCAGTTGGTGGGGTGCGTATTTCAACGCGAACCCCGGGAAGGTCATTTGCTATCCGAGTATTTGGTTCGGGCCAGCTGTGGCTCATGATACGCGGGATTTGTGTCCGGAGTCGTCGTCGTGGGTGAAGATTGATGCGACTGTGATGACGGAGATGTAAATTTTATGGAACAATATAGTATATATTAAATATAGTATATATTATACATTATACATTACATTGACGGTGGTATACTATGACAACTCGACAATATAATGAAGTTCTCTCGAACGAAAGTATTGAATGGTTCATTACACGTCCGGAAGTTGCTGCCGCAAAAGCGCGCATTTTAGAAAAGTCGGTAACTACTAATTATATCTATGGAGGAGTATCTGAATATTTCACAGTTCCGTTGACATCGACGATTCGTTCAGAATTGTTTGAAAAGATGGGTCTTCAGTTAACGCATGCGTCTTCATTACCGATGCGGTGGATAATAGGAGATACGCCGGCGCATCATGATAGCGGAATTGCCGATTTTACACATACACATTTAGTTTATTTGACGAATAGTAAGGGTAGTCTCGTAATAGATGGGATATCGTATCCGATTCATAGAGGCTATGGTTATGTTTTTCCGGAAATGGTTACCCATGAAACGGTTGGAACATACGATACTGGAACCACAAACGCCGAACCGCGTCTGTTACTAGGCCCGATGAGCGAGATTGGCTTTGCTGTGGGTGCTCCAGGACTGTATTATGACGGTGGAAATACTATATATGTCCGCCAAACCGCAGTAGGGCAAGTTCTCGAATTTAGTAACGACCAGACCTCGTGGAGTGAGATATATTGGCCATCTTATATACAAAATACGAACACATCGTTAGGTGTATTAACCGTTGAATTTATTACAGATATAACAATAGACACAACAGTAGGTGGAAATAATGGGTACTTTATGGTGAATTCGGAAAATATTCAAGTCGGTTCTCGCGTATTGAAACCGGATGGAACGCGACCTGTGATTACGATTAACGACATAACGAATTATGCCGGGCTTATACGAAATGGAACAGGCAATGGCGGCGGGACAAATGGATACAATAATATCTACATCATGAATTTGGAAATCCGTGCGATGGGAAGTGCACATCTCGTGAATGGCGGTGGGTGGTTCGGTCAGGGACATTTCGGGAATAACACAACCGCGTCCAGTAATATCTTTATCAACTGTCATTCAAATGGGCCGATCAGTAACAACAGTGGCGGTATCGCGGGCCATTATTGCGGGCCAGTAAAATGTGTAGGATGCTCTTCATCCGGCGCAATCGACCAACACGCCGGCGGTATCATCGGAAGTCATTCTCCAGCGTCGGCTGGCGCACTTCGATGTGAATCATGTTGGACAACCGGCGCAATCGGGCATTTTGCTGGCGGTATAACTGGCGAGTCTAGTGTAACCGCTGTAATTATAAATTGTTACTCCACCGGCGCAATCACCGAGAACGCAGGGGGGATATCCGGACATCTAACCGGAGGAAATGGCGGGGGCGCCTATACCGTGAGTGATTGTTATAGCACAGGTACGATTAGCGACCTGGCGGGTGGAATCATCGGAAGCGATTCTGGCACAGTCACTGTCACCAACTGCTATTCTCTCGGTAATATTATGGCAACTGGTGGCGGTATTATCGGTAGAGTCCCCGGTTCGAATTCCACAAACAAAAGTATTACAAACTGTTATACGACAGGGACAACCGCCAACGCACATAGTTATATCGTTTCGAATTATACAAACGTAAATACCAATCTCACGGTTCATACTGGGACGATCACTCTCGCGAATAATTATGCCGAAGCGGCGAACGCTAGTTCAGGGTGGAGTAATACCCGCGCGAATACAGTACTTACAGGCGTGCCTTCCTCATCGGCCGCACCTGTCGGCGCGAAATGGGTCTATGCCGGCATCAACACACCGTATGAGCTTTATAATATGGGTTATACACCATATACACGGACGGTTGTCACCGGAAATCCGACATCCCCTGCTATCTTGCGTTCATTCGCGACATCAACTTCTGCGGGAAATTTGACAGCACCGGCGTTGATAAGCGGTCGTTCGTATTCGATATTACAAATCGCAGGTGGCGGCGGTGGCGGCGACGGTGGCGGTACGATAACGGTGAATTCCACAACTGGTGCGGTCGGTACGACCCGAGAGACTGCTGTTGGAACATATACGATAACACTTCGCAATAACGGGAGTTATCATATTACGGTATATGAATTGACGGTGACAGATGCGGTCGCACAGCCATATAATCCGTGCTGTTTGTTTAGTCTATTCACCAATAACGCACAGGTGTTTTACAAATCACATAGTCTCGCGAGTGGCGGAATAGGGTCGGTGCGGAATCATAGAGTCAAGTCAAGGCGGACGTAAGTTTGACATAGACCGGCTTCACTTCGTTACACGCTTAAGGCGTCGGTATAAACACCCAATCAAATTCCAGACATATCTGTTTCCATATCTGGTCTTGTTCAATCCGCTTCTCTCGGTCTTTCAACATCGGAAAGAACGGCAGGAACTCGGTTCGCCCAAGCAGTTCGCATAACTTATACACCGTATAATAATAATTCAGGAAATTCACTCGGTCATCAGGGCAAAACTTCGCATAAGGACCCTGTATTTCCATGAAGAGATTACACAACCGCTCTTCCAGGTCGGGCGTCATCACCGGTGGTTTAATCCCCAGCTTATCTTTAATAAATGGAATGTGTTCATAGTATTTATTAAATCCGAGTTTCTTCATGATTTCTTTCGCTTTCTTATCGGTAAACTGAGAGATTTCAATCCGTTCCTTCTTGATTTGCTGCTTTATACTTTCGAGTACATGGTCAGGTATAGATGTCGTCTCTTTCGCCTGGAACTGAGCAAGGATCTCGCGGAAATGGTTGATGCGTTTATATGCGTAAAAACAGGCTTCTTTAGGAGGTTCTTTGTAGGATGGTTTCTCATTATCAATAAGAAAAACGACTTGTTTAGAACATTTATTACATACCATAATACCTTCACTTTCGATCGGAATCATTTCGCCTTGGCGGCAGAATTGACATATATCTGTCGAGTAGACATATTTAGAAACATCCATGTAATTTTTGTCGATACTTGTCAGATATTTTTCAACATTATTGTGCTGATTTTTGAATAATTCTTCTGTTTTCTTCGCTTCTGGAAGATTGAAGAACGCATTTAGAGATTTTGTTTTCATAGAACCACCATTTGTTATTGTCTTCTTTGTCTCAAAATACTCAAAAATATACTCGCTATTATGAAGATAATAGTTCTTATAATCTTGGTGATGTTTTTTAATTGTGGCGGTTATTTCTTTAATTCGGTCGCGAATTTCAAGACACTCTTCAAGAGGTGATTTATATTTAGAAGTTTCATCGCCGTTGCCGTTGCCGTTGCCGTATCCATCGCAATTTGAGCTGGTACTATTGTCAGTCTCTTCGTTATGAGATTCTTTGTGTACATTCTTAAGAACATTCAAACGTTGTTTTAGGGTACTTCTTTCATTCTCAAGATTCGGAATAATTGTATCTTGAATATATTGAAACTCGGTTTGTAGTTCTTTGTGCTTACTATCAAGCGTTATGATACTCCGCTCATCAAGAATAATCTTTTTAGGCGGTTTATACTTAAATAATGACATAGTCGCTTTACTAACCTCCCGCCGTATATAGAAAGTTTAGCAATTTTTATTTAATTTGTATTTGTGCGGAATAATATGTTATATTCCGCGATTTTTTTTCTTTTTCAATAGTATAACAAGCAATTTATAATGGGTGGAGGACTTATGCAACTTGTCGCCTATGGCGCCCAAGACGTTTACCTTACTGGTAACCCCCAGATCACTTTCTGGAAGGTCAGCTACAAGCGTCACACTAACTTCGCCATGGAGTCTATCGAGCAGACTTTCAACGGCCAGGCCGACTTCGGTCGTCGTGTGACCTGCACCATCTCTCGTAATGGTGATTTGGCTTACCGCACTTACCTTCAGGTCACTCTCCCTGAGATCAGTCAGTCCCTGAAGAACACTTCTGGCAGCGCCGGCGTTTATGCCCGTTGGCTCGATTTCCCCGGTGAGCAGCTCATCTCTCAGGTTGAGGTTGAGATCGGTGGCCAGCGCATCGACCGCCAGTACGGTGACTGGATGCACATCTGGAACCAGCTTACCATGTCCACCGAGCAGCAGCGCGGCTACTTCAAGATGATCGGCAACACCACCCAGTTGACCTTCATCACCGACCCCTCCTTCAACGACATCGACGGTCCTTGCGACGCCAACGCTCCTCGCCAGGTTTGCGCTCCCCGTAACGCCCTTCCTGAGACCACCCTTTACGTCCCCCTTCAGTTCTGGTTCTGCCGCAACCCCGGTCTGGCCCTTCCCCTCATCGCTCTTCAGTACCACGAGGTCAAGATCAACCTTGATATCCGCCCCATCGAGGAGTGCTTGTGGGCTATGTCCAGCTTGAACAACACCGCTGGCGCCGCCGTCAAGGTCACTTCCGCCTACAACCAGTCCCTCGTCGCCGCTTCCCTCTACGTCGACTACGTCTTCCTCGACACCGATGAGCGCAGACGTATGGCCCAGAACCCCCACGAGTACCTCATCGAGCAGCTCCAGTTCACCGGTGATGAGTCCGTCGGTTCCTCCTCCAACAAGATCAAGCTCAACTTTAACCACCCCGTTAAGGAGCTTATCTGGGTTGTCCAGCCCGACAAGAACGTCGACTACTGCTCTTCCCTCGAGTCTGGCTCCGTTCTTAACCGCCTCCTCGGTGCTCAGCCCTTCAACTACACCGACGCTGTCGACGCCCTCCCCAACGCCATCATGGCTTTCGGCTCCCACGACTCCGTCGCCAGCACCACCGGCTCTTACATCAGCGCTTCTGGCCTCTTCGCCGACGCTGGTGCCCCCGACCTCGCGACTGCCCCCGGCACTTCTTGGTGGCACGGAGCTGACCCGGCTCTTCAGTACAACCTTCCCAACTTCGGTGCTGCTTCTGCTGCTTCTGGTGTCTCTGATGCCGGCACTTTTGTCCTCACCGAGACTTCTCTCGACATGCACTGCTGGGGTGAGAACCCAGTTGTCACTGCCAAGCTCCAGCTTAACGGCCAGGATCGCTTCTCTGAGCGCGAGGGTACCTACTTCGACCTCGTTCAGCCTTGGCAGCACCACACTCGCGCCCCCGACACCGGAATCAACCTGTATTCCTTCGCTCTGAGGCCCGAGGAGCACCAGCCTTCCGGCTCGTGCAACTTCTCTCGTATTGATAACGCTACCCTTCAGCTTGTTCTTTCCAACGCCACCGTTGAGGGAACTAACACTGCCAAGGTTCGCGTGTATGCCGTGAATTACAACGTTCTTCGTGTGATGTCCGGTATGGGAGGCCTTAACTATATAGTTACAGTAATATGGATGTTATTACTAGTTGCTATTACCCAGGGCCGAAAAGCAGCATGCCGTAGCCAATTGAGCTCTAGCTACGGGAAACCATTTGCGTCCTCAGTATCATCTTTATTGATGATATAACCAGACCAGCTGCTAGTGATTCTGACGACGATAAGTCAGAGTTGCGACACCTCTTCTATTGTTCGGGAACTTCCTTAGAGCCTTCTATCTACCAAACTTTTTTCCGAAAGGAATAAGCGGCCAAGAGTAATGAACTTGGGTATGGTAATAATGATAAGGATTGGAAAATCACGCAGGGGATCGACCTAAAGACGCTATGCTAGTCTATGGTCGACCATCAGAGACTCAACGGGGGTGGGTTTTCAGAGAAGGTTTAAGCAACCGGAGAAAATCTAAGATATAGTCCAGCCTGTAGGGAAACTTATGGGATAATCTGAGCTTATAGCAATTAGTACCGCTATATAGTTACAATTCTATTTATGTTTATCGCGAGATAAATATAAAAAATTAGACATTTCATATTACTTTCACACTATAGTCATTGACATTCAGTCACAATCATAAAACAACTCCACAATTTCAACCGTCTTCTCCGTCGCATTTTCTGGGTTCGTCCAGTATTCCACTTGTTCGCGCAACATCTCCAAGCGCAACTCCCATTCTTTCTCCTTTGATTTCTTCACTACACAAATACCTTTCCCATTCACACCCCAGCACGAAGTAACGCTCTCACCGTCTTCGTCTGTATACTCGTCGGGGTTAAATCGAATGAATATTACAGGCCGATGGTTTAGATCTTGTGACAATTCCATTATTCGTTTATGTTCGCAAGAGCAGTCATAGTTGGTATGTTGGTTTTCATCCACTTCCACAATAATGATTTGGTATCCCAAGTCAAGAATCATGTCAGGTCTGCGACGCGAGCATCCATCCGTTACTGTTTTATCCGAAACCCAACTGAAATCCGGGAAATGTGATGAGATGTATTCAACCACACATCGTTCTTTGGTTTTGTAGTTATGAGAGACCGGTTTGTCAGGAAACATGTGTATGAAACAATGAACACAGTAACCATCGTATTTATCGACAAAAGCATATGTATTACACCATTCATTCCGGCAGGTTTTATTTTTGATATCTTTCATATTGGGGAGTTTATGGCTATAACAATACAAAGCAGTTTTTTCATTCGCATAATTATAATTTGGGATTATATTACATCCTTCGTGTATGCATCTTTTACTTTTGATGTTTATCATACCATCTTGTTTATGAATACCACATAAAATTGGTTTCTTTTCAGATTTATAATTATACGTTGGTCGTATCCTACAATCTGGGTAACTACATAATTTATTTTTTATATCAGACATTCCTTGAAGTTTATGCTTTCTACAATACAAACCCTTTTTTTCTCCGTGATAATTGCAACAAGCAATTGTCTTGCATCCATCATGAATACATTTTCGATTTTTTACATCAATCATATTTTCAAGGCGATGAGAAGAACAATATAACGCATTTGTCATTCCTTCATAGTTATATGTAGGTCTTATCTTACACCCAGAATAAATACACTGTTTATCCTTGACGTTAACCATGGTGTCCTCTTTATGAAGGTTGCAGAATAAAAGCTTAATTTCTCCTTCATAATTATAGATTGGATATTTCGGACACCTCACCCCATCCTCATCAACAAAAGCACACTTCGACATATTTTTACCCTACTTATAAATTCACCCCACCTAATTTAATTTCAATTTTACCCCAATCAAAAAATTGAAATTGTTTATTCCATTTCACCCTAATCCATACACAGCTACACTTCGTTCGGCTTCACTTCGTTACGCCATGCTCCAATTCCAATCACAACACGACTATATCACCCAAAAATACGGCTCCACCGACTCCGTCGCTGCTCCCGACTCCGACTCCGTCTCCGTGACCTTCAAACCCGGCCACATGAAATCTCTCGGACGCAACGCCAATCAAATGAAAAATCCGCTCTGGGAAATTACAAATCCACAAACAGGCGAAATCACGACGATCATCATGTACTGCGAACCAAACGAATACTGTGAATTATGCCCCACGAGCTACCAAAAAATACTGGAATACGAAGCAACCCACAACAAAGGCGAGAAGCTCACGTGGTATAAAACCACGAACGGATATATTTACTGTCACAATAATGTCTTCATCCATCAAGTCATTATGGACACGTGGGGAAATGGAAAAGGCACGAGCATCGTGAGCGTCGACCACATCGACCGTAATTCCATGAACAATCGATACGACAATTTACGCATCGCCACGATGAAAGAACAACAAAAGAACAGCAAAGGAACTGCCGATGACGGAACCAAACGCAATAGAAAACATAGTGCTCGCACACTTCCAGAAGGAATCACCCAAGATATGATGAAGAAGTATGTCGTGTATTACTTCGAATACTTGGATAAAGAACACACACGATCGAGAGAATTCTTCAAGGTTGAAAAACATCCCAAACTTGAAAAAACATGGATGACGAGCAAATCCGAAAAAGTATCGCTGTTACAAAAATTGGAAGCCGCCAATAAGGTCGTCAGCGATTTGGAAAAGGGCATCTTCCCCGAAGATACTGCGCCAGCGGCGGTTCTGCCTAAATATATCTCGCTTGTCGTGATGCGCGAGAAACCGCACTTGGTATATGAGCGAAGACGTGATGGTGGTCGGGAAGTAATGCGGATGGTATTGCCTGAAAATTATGTATTAGACCACGAAATCACGAAGATGAAAGAGAAAGTAGAAGCAAAATACGGTGCGGGGGCGATGGATTGATGTGGATTGAAACAATTAAAGCGACCGAAATGCGTTGTCGCACATTCATTCAATAAAACTATTTTTTACTCATATATAATAAAAAATGAAAGTCGTGTTTATTGTTATCACTTTTATTACATTCATTATATTTTTTATGGAAGCGCTTATCCATTTCAATATCGGAAAGAATGGCGAGCATAAACAACACGAATATAT
>JACCDQ010514091.1_pt1 | contig 10286 bp, 9 predicted proteins | sample 7446031 | NCBI WGS metagenome assembly JACCDQ01 (sample SAMN15323442, study PRJNA562643) | freshwater metagenome | isolation source: river surface water | place: USA:Blue River Watershed | collected 2017-08-17
ATGAAAATTGTGAGAGTTGGTTTAGAGATAAATTATTTAATGACCCAGAGGTGAATGAAAAATACAAAGATTTAAATAATGTCAATATTGTTGAATATCGACAAGAAGAAATTTTTAATGAAAATCAGTATGTGATAGGTTACAAAAAAGTTCCTATATATGAATATGTGTATTTAGGAACAATTAAAATTGGTGGTGTTAAAAAACACGGTTGGATAAAGTATGGTGGTTATACAGAGAAGAAACCATATATTGTTTATACATTGAATCCTCAACCTCCAAGACCAGATGTAGATTATTCTAGTAATTATTTTTAATAATAAATTATCTGATTTAGGAGGGTGTTATTGAAAGTGATTTTCTATCAATATAACTTTATTAATGTTAAATGATTAAGGTTTTGGTTTTATAGCCTGAATGTCGGGACTACTATTGTTTAATGAAATTTCTTCGAAGCCAAAATCAGTTTTTTGCTGTGGTGTCCAATTTAAGTATTGAAGAAACTCTAAAGTATCTTTTTCTGTACGAATCCTATTTGCTTGTTGCCTTTTATATTCATCATCAAGATTTAAAAATTTAATATTTAATGAATCATTTTCTTCATTTAATTTATGAATTTTTGCTGAAGATTTTTTGTTGGATTCTCCATTATCAATATCAATAAGCATTTTTAATTTATTCTCGTTTGCGTAAATTTTTTCCTGATATTTATTACATTTCTTTTGATGGTCATCATCTTCAAAAAATGTTTGATTAGAGTTAAACATATCTCTTACATAATAAGACCACTTCTGGCTTTTATGTTGTTCATTCATTTTCTCAGCAATCTTTGATTTAATTAGTAAAAATTCAAGTTCATCTTCTGTGATTGCATGCTGCCCTAAGAAACATGTGGTTTTTGATTTGCCATAACAATTATAAATATACAAACTATCAGCCCTTGGAATGCCACTATTCCATAAAATTTTGTCTTGTTTAGCTGATTTTGTTTCGATTGGCAATCCTATGCCGTTGAATACTACAAGCAAATCTGGCCATTTTTGTGAACCATTAGGCTTATCTACAATCATTAAATCTAATTGTCTGCCATTATCTTTAATGGTTGGCAAACGCGTGAAGTCAAATTTGTTACTAAGTGTTTCTTTGTAGTGGTCCCTAAAAATTGAATCTTTTTCTTTTGAACACCATTGTTCTGTTGATATAAATCTAGCTCCATCTAAATGATATTTAAATTTATCTCTAACGGTTTCATCAAAGTTGTCACCCTTTGATGATGCTCCAACTTTCATGATATCTTTTAGGCACTCAACCAAAGCATCATTTAATGCTTGTGTAGTTGTAATTTGTTTTTTTCCTGCCATATGCTTGCTATCCTTTATACGTATTGAAATTATACCATAAAAAGTGTTTATAGGTAAACCCCCAAAATAACTAAGGTTTTTTAGCACTATTAAAGAGGTGAATAGGTGAAAACCAGTTTGTTTATAAAAAAACAGAGGTTTATCCGAATGTTGCTAAAAATTCTTGGACAACATCAGCTTTGCCAAATCCTGGGATGCCAATATTTTTTCTTGATAATTTAACAAAATCTAATTGTTTCAATTTTTTAAGAGTATCTTTGTTTTTTGCTTTAAAGAAAATCCACTGTTGTTTCATATCGCATTCATCTTTTGACATTGCTTTAAATGTATAATCAAGATATCCTTGCCTGGGAACAGCAAAATCCCAATCATAGTCAAAGAATTTCTTTGCTTCTTCTGTTCTGTTATATTGATACATTTCAAAGTCTGGATGTGTGGTGGCAGGTTTTACGGAAATTCTCAAATCATCAAATTTTGTTGAAAAACCATCTAACACCCAAACTTGGAAGCAACATCTTACTTTATAATCTTTACCCATAAACTCAAAAGCATTTTCCTGTAAATCCATATCAAAAATTAATCTAGCATTTTTATTTATCTTTGATTGAACAGACCACTTTCTAAACTGTAGTGGAACTATAAAGCCTACAATGTTTGAGTAACCTAATGATTTATTTACAAAATCAATAGCCAGTTTTGACTTTTTCCCAAAAGGTGGGTTGCCTATGAATACAATTTGCTTTGATAGTTGATTCTGGTCTAAAAATTTTAGTAGGTCATCATTAAGAAAGTCGTTTTGTTCAATTGGGTGATTGCTTTCCTTTGTTGGGGCAATATCAAACCCCAATTTGCTTTCTTTTATGGGATTTAAAAACACTCCTGAACCTGCTGATGGTTCAATAAATAACAAATCCTTGTTTTTTTTGCCAGCCAATTTCAAAATTTCTTTGAATGCCAAATAGCACTCATTGGCAACTGTCTGTTTTGTGTAATATTTATCTAGTTTTTCATTTGCCTTTGAAAATGCTAGTTTTTCATCTTTTGAAATGGTTTTGTTGTTTTTTGCTAAAGCATCGTGTTCAACAAAGCTATTGAAATAATTATATTGTTCATGAAATGATAGTGTTTTGACTGTTTCTAAGTTCAAATTTGATTCATTTATGTCTCCTTTGTTTAACCCCATCACAATCTCCTTGATTATTCTTATTTATTGTGTTCTATATTTGTTATTTTATAAATAATATTAAATTAAAGTATAAATAAAAAATGCAATAAAAAGAAAGATATTTGTTTATTATATTTCAAACAAGTAAATAAATCAATCTTTTTTATGTTGTTTTCATTAAATAAAGATATGAAATCGATTTTGTTGGTTAATTTAAAAATAAAAGAAACAATCCATTTTGGAAGTTCTTAAAAAATACAGAAGAGATGCTAAATTTTTAATACTTAGGTATTTACAATTTTAAAATCTGTGCTAATATATATTTATAAAGTATGTTCGTCATTTAATGTTTCAACTTGCAACGAACTAAAATAAATGCTAAAGCGGGTTTTGTCATTTTTAGGTTGCCAAAATCCAAAGTTGTAAAAATTTGGAGGCTATATGAGCAAAGAAAATATTACTAAAAATGATTTCAATAATACATATCTCAAATCATTCATTAAAGAAATAATAGAAAAGAATCCTTCTAAGATTTTATCTTACGAAGATGGTGTTTATTTGCTAAATAAATACATAAAGCAAGCTGGTTTATTAGATACATCTACCACTAAACGAGGATTTATGGGAATGTGGGGTTGGTATCTAAAAAATAAAAAAGAGTTTGATACAGAATTAAAAGACAGTGGAATCATTGTTTTAGATAAAGTAATACAACCATTACACGATTACAGATTAACAAAGAAAGGTTTCAAAAGATTGAGAGAGTTGGAGTCTTTAATAAGATAACAGTTCTCTAAATATTCGTCATTTAACCCAAGGCAACTTGCAGCGAATTAAAATAAGTGCTAAAGCGTCAAGCTGAAATAGGTTGCTGCCATTTTTATAGGAGAATTTATTATGGCAGAAATTATGAAAACTAGAAGAGAATATATCTCTGAAAACTTTTTCCCAAAAAACATTGGAGATCCTGATGTGGCAAAAGCATTTACTGACAATCGTATTAAAGATATTGACGTATTTCAGAAGTTTTTAGCGGATGAAATGTGTGTGGTTCAGCCTCAAGAAGAATTAATTACAAAAGAAAAAATGATATTCCAAAAATTCTTATACGATAAGTTTTATAAAGTTCATGGTCAAAAATTGTCTGCTTATGGAGAAACATATTTTTCGCCAGAAGTTCCTTACTTTGATAGCGCATTATTTGGTGCTCCTTATTTTATACCAATTGAGTTATTTGGGGAAAATTTAGATATTCATCCTAAAGAAATTATTAGAGATGAAGGTAGGCATACTGGAGTTAAAAAATTTGCTGGCACCTACCCTTTGTTTTTTGGTTCCCTTTTTGACTATTTTATTTGTTTATTAAATACAGATGAAAAAATGTTTGAAGAGTTTATAGCGCTTTTAGATGGTTTTAAATCTCGTTGTTTTGTAGTTATACGTGCTTATTTCTTTCAAAAGAAATTGGCAAGGCAATTTAAGAAAGAATTAGATGAGCATAAAGTTAATTCAAAGGTAATTAAAATTTAAATCCCAATCAAAAACACTTTTCCTCCTTTTTTAGTGTTTTTAAGCCCCTTCATAGGGGCTTTTTTTATTAACGGTAGCTAATCTTTTGGTGGTAAGAGTAAATTTTTTCTGTAATATCTTTTAGCTGGTTTCGCCAAAGATCTTCAAAATCATTTTTAAATTCTTCGTCTAATTTGTTTATATAATAATTTAGTTTATCAATGTTATTAAGTGATTCATTTTTATTTTTACCTATTTTTTTTATTAAGCGATCAGTAAAGCTTTGAGAATAATGTTGGATTGTCTTAATTTCGCTATGCTTTTCTTTTTCTTTTTCTTTTTCTTCTTTTAGATATCCAACATATAGTTTGTATAAAAAATGATTTTTTTCAATAAAACCTATGATTTCTTTGTATTCTAAAACTTTCTCATTTATATATCTAAATTTCCCTAAAAGAAAATCTTTATCAGTAGTAAAAGAGAACCCTAGGTGTTCATTTAAGTATGTTTTAATTGTATTTAATAGGCTGTCGTTTATTTTATCGACTATAGTGTTAAATTTGTTTAAGTTTATTAATATGATTTTTTCTATATTAAGTATTTTTTCATTCATAACAAAAAATTTTTCTATCTTTGTTTCCAACTTTATTTTTTCTTCTTCTTCAAGAGTTTTGTGTTCAAAATTAATATAGTTTTTAGATTGATCTAATGATTCATTTGAATAGCAATTGTCATAGTAGTCTATAAAATCAATTATTGTAGCTGTAAACTGATCTATTATTGGATCAATTAATTGTATTGATTGACTTAAATGAAAGTTTTTAATTTGTTGTTTTCTATGAAACCAAAAAATGGCTGTACCGGCAGAAAGTGAAAACATAACAGATAAGGGTGTAAACAAATCTATTTGTAGAGAAATGCCAAATTGTGTAAAATAATCTATAATGTCTTTTAAAATATTTTCCATTAATTAATCCTTAATAGGCTTTTAATTTTATCTATTGGATTACTTTTATAAAAGTTTGATTGCTCTTTAATATTTGATAAAAAACAATATAATCTGTGATAGTTATCTTTTGTGTTACCACTGCCATAAGATAAATCCAAAGCATTATTTCCATTTTTATTTTTAATTTTCCAATTTATTTTTAGGTTTTCTATAAGAAATATTGATATTAGTTCTGATAAGTATTTATATTGATGGTGTTCATTATTTATTATAGAAAGATGTAATGCTGTATTGCCATTGTTGTCAATTGCATTTACATTTATTTTTTCTTTTAAAAGATGTAAAGAAATCAATTGAATATATGTTAGTTCATCTTTACTTTTAATTTCTTTTTCACAAAGTAGCATTAAAATATTCTTACCATCATTGTTTTTTTCATGTATAATAGAGGGGTTATCTCTTATTATTTTCAATATAACATCTTTAATATTATGTTTAATTTCTTTTTCACAAAGTAGCATTAAAATATTCTTACCATCATTGTTTTTTTCATGTATAATAGAGGGGTTATCTCTTATTGTTTCAAATAAATCATCCATATCATGATTTATTTCGCAAAGACGTATTAAGCGGTCAATAGTTGAAATATCTTTATTGTTGCCATAAAAATACCCCAAATCAACTTCATCAAGGTAAATATCTGCTGCATCGCAGCTTTGATTTATAAAGGACATTATTTTATTATCATTGATATAATCAGTTGAAGCTCCAATATTTAGTAAGTATCTTACCTTTGAATGATCTCCATTTTTAATGGCGATAAGTAAGGCAGTTTCTCCTTGTGTATTAGTTTCCTCCAAATTAATATATTTTTTATATTTTGAATACATACATACAGCGCCTGTTAACATAAAAGCTGTATTCCCTAAATTGTCTTTATCATTTATTAGTTTAATGGCAATATTGTCGTTACCCCCTTCTATATACCAAAGCCAAAGTTCAGTATCTTCTTTTTGATTTATTTGTTTTAAAGGAACAATGTATTCAATGCTGTTGTTGTCTGCTTGTAGAATAGTTCGTGAGAAAAATTCTAATATAATTTCCATCCAACCCTCGTCATTACATAACATTAAAATATTTTTTCCATCATTATTTTTATGAAAAATATTAATATTATTTTGCAATAGAAATTCAAAAATTTCAGCAAATCTGTGCCAATTTTGATGTTTTCCAATATTTTGAATAAGTAAATGTAATAGTGTGTCACCATTTTCATTTACTGTGTTTATATCAATCCCTTTTTCTATATATTCCTTTATTTTTAAAATTTCTCCTAAAGAAATAAAAGAAAATAGTGCTTTTGTTTTGTATTTATTAAATAATTCTAGGTTGGTTTTGTTGATATGTAATAGAAAAGTTTCATTTTTACTGTTTTTTTCATCTAATATATTTGTGTTTTTTGCTAATAAATCTTCAAATTTGTTTTCTAAAATAAAAGTCAATATTTTGTTACTTGAATTTTTTGAGGAAATTAATAAAAAATTGCTATTTTCTTGATCTTTTATATACAAAAGATTGTTTGTTATGGTTTGCTCATTTACTAAAAAATATTTAAATACTTCTACCCAATCTTTTTTTATGACTTCAAATAAAAAATTAATTTCAGAAGATTTATGTAAATCAATATGTTCTCCATAGGATAGTATTTTTATTATTATTTTTTGTGCCAATTCTTCCCATAGGATAGTATTTTGTATAAAGTATAATAAAAAATTTTCTTTATTATTATATACAGAATAATAATTTTTATTTAATAGCAAACCTAATTTACCATAGTTATTTATGTTTTCTTTTAATAATAAATTAAAACCAACTTTACTATTGCTAAAGTCTTCTTCGTTACAAAAAATTAATAATAATTCAAAAAGCTTATTTTCATATATTTCGTTTTTAGAATAGTAACTTAACGATAAGGGTATATCACTAAAAATGCTTCTTATTCTTTTTTCTAATAAGATATATTTTTGTTGTAAATAAAGTTCTTCAAGTTCTTTAAATAATTGTTCTGAAATCATATTTTATTTATTAAGGAAATGAAAAAATATTGTCAACAGCCAATTTGACAAAGAAATAAATGATTTTAAAGTGATTAAAATATTAAAGGGGAAATATGTGGAAAAATTTATAGTGGAACTATTTAAAATAAAAGATGACGCAGAATTTAGGAATAAAATCAGAGAAGAGGAGGATGAAGATTATAGTAATCCGTTATTATATTTTATAGAAAATTATGAGTTTCTAAGAGAAAAATATAACTTTAATTATGAAAATTTTTTAAGGTTATTAAAAAATTCCAATTTATCTTGTTGTATTGATGAAAGAGGTAATGATATATTAAGTTGGTTGTGGTTTAGTAAATTTAAAATTAAAAAAGAAGAGTTTCAATATATATTAGAAAGATGTCGTTCGGGTTATAACGAAGATTACATGTATACTTTAGAATTTATTGTAATGATAATGAATTTCAATAAAATTAAAATAAGTGAAGATTTAATTTGGAAAGTGATTAGAGAAACAGATTTTTCTGGAGAACTTGGGGGTCCTATATATAATCTTTTAGATTTGAGTTACACTATCCCTACCAAAAATCATAAAAATAATTATTTTACAGATGAGCAGTGGATGTATATGTTTAGTAAAATTGAAAAGGAAAATTCAGTTGAATTAAGCGAACGTGCTATCCACGAGATAATTGAGTCTGATAATTGTAGTTTAAAAGAAGAAACAATATCATGTTTAATAAGTAAATTAGATGAGTCTTTATTTAATGATGAAAAGATAAAATATTTCTTATGGCATTTTTTAACCACTAAAAATTTTGATTCAAGAAAAAATAATCTAATAAAAATTCTAAATAAAATAGATAAAAAAGTATTGTCTACTAATTTCCTTCAGCTAATGAGGAAATGGGGACATGATGACAGCGATTTTTGGGGTACCACAGACGAAAAAAAATTAATAGCTATATTAGAAAATATTGATGTAAATATAGTTTTGGATGATGGTAAAACAATTTTAGATTACTGTTTTATTGATTGCTTTGGAGTTGATGAGATGTTCTCGTCAAAATTAGTTCGTTCTTATCTCATAAAAAATGTTGATGAAGTTCATTTTAAAACAATAAAAAAAGTCAACAAAAACACACACAAGTTCGATTTTTATAGAAATTTAAATGCTCATATAGTTGGACAAGATGCTAATTTTTTGGTTACTTATCTATATACAGACTATGCTACAGAAGATCTTGAATGTAAATTAGTTACAAAAAAAGATTTTCTAACTATACTTAAGAAAACAGATTTAAATAAAGTGATAGTTTTTAATAAGTCTATATTTCATATATTGTTTGCCGGGGCCCATAAGTTTTTAGATAAAAAGTGTTGTGATTATTTAATTGAAAATACAGATATTTTTAATAGTGGAACTCAGGATAAAGAGGAAAACTTATTGTTAAGTATGATTACTGCTCAAAGATTGGAAGATTTAGAATTAAAGGGGGGATATTGGGATAAGATAATAATGAGAAGTAATTTATGTTATGGTGGTAGTTTGTTGGCTGAAGCATTATTAAAAGCATATAAAGATAAGGTGATACCAGTTACAAAAAATACACCTAAAATTATTAAAAAAGCAGAAAAAGTTCTTGCTGATTTTAAAACAACAAAAATTTATCTTTATCAATAATTGTTTTGACATTTTCATTTCAAAAATTAAACTAAAAATAAAAGGACATTATATGGAAGAAAAACAAAATCGCAATAAAGTTTATACCCATCCCTATCTAGGAATGAATATCACAAAAGGGAACATAGCTTATTTTGACGAACTAGAGAAAAAAGCTGAAAAGAAATACAGAGAAGAAGCAAGAAAAGAAAAAATAAAATTTTGGTTGAAAGCTATTCTTTATATAGGAACAATTGGTAATCTTTGGTTTTGGGCATGGCTTTGGCATATTTTTCATTAAAAATATTTCTAAATCAATGTAGTAGTCAAAAGTTTTTAAAAGCAGTCTTTTAAAAATGTAATCTATAAATAAAAGATTTTTACCTTATCATTAATTGACTTCCAAGTGTTTTATTTTTCACATATGTTGACGGTTCTTATATTCTTGTCGTATATCATCTGATTTGGTAATAGGTTAAGAGCTTAAATCTTTTTAGGTTATAGTGGTTCTATCAATTATAACCAACCAATGAAAAAGAACCTGAGTTAACCAAAAAATTGGTGTCTTGGCCTTATTATGTAACCTAGTGGCTTACTTTTTGGGTAATTTTAATACTTCAATACACGAAGTTAAAATTGATTTTTTCAAATATATGAATATCCTAATATCTATCTTATCGTTGTTTTTAGTCCATATTTTTGCTATTCTAATTAATAATATTTTTAATTTTATGAATCAAAATTATAGCTACACAACAAATAAAATTTTTGGAGTAAAAATAAAAAATCCCGCAATAGAATTCTTGCCAGATAAAAAAATAGAGCAAGAAAAAAAAGAAATAAATATTTTAAGTTCTAAGTTTCATGTAAACTTTTATAAAATAATAAAAGTTTATTGGGCAAAGAAATCTAATTATTTTATAAATGTATTTATTCCAAAAGGTTTAGATGAATACATAGTAAATGCTTACGAAATAAATGAAGACCAAGGCGAATTAGATTTTACACAGTCAAAAAAATTAGAGTATTTGTTTTTCAAGTTTAATTTTTATTTAGAAGATATATTTGAGGAATCAGGATTTCATGAATGCTTATTTGTGTATGCTATTATAGATCAAGGAGGAAATACATATATCTCAAAAGAAGCTTGTGAATACTATCAAAAATGTTTAGATTATGAAAAAGATATAAAAATAATAAGCATAAAAAATAAAAAATTAAAAATTAAATCTAATCTTAAAGATTCAATTTCTTGTTTGTTGGGAAAAGAGCATTTAGTTGTATGAAGAATTTAGTTAAAACATTTATTTTGACGATTGGAATTTTAATTTCAGGTGCTACTTCTGCTTATACACATTTAAGAGAATTACCTTCCGACTTTCATCTCGCCAAATGTATTAAAGATAAAGAGTTAAACGAATATGCCACATTAATTGTTGATGGAATAACAAGAATTTCTCCAAAATTACAAATAATAGGTTTTTCACATAATAATTATATAAAACTTGAGAAAGATGCTTTTCTCCCAATTGGTCCTGTTTTTGCCTATGTTTATATGTGTTCATACAAAAATAATCAA
>JACCDQ011132918.1_pt1 | contig 10286 bp, 7 predicted proteins | sample 7446031 | NCBI WGS metagenome assembly JACCDQ01 (sample SAMN15323442, study PRJNA562643) | freshwater metagenome | isolation source: river surface water | place: USA:Blue River Watershed | collected 2017-08-17
CAAAGCTATTATTCCAGTTCTTTTATATTTTTCCAATTGTCTAATTTCAAAAGTGGCTTCATATCCATTTTTTTTAGGCATTTGAATATCCATCAATATAATATCTAGTGGAATACTTTTAAAAATAGTTACTGCTTGTTTTCCATTACGAGCCTCATACAGCAACGCTTTTGGAAACATTTTTGATAAAATCTTTTTTACCAAAAGCAAATTAATTTCGTTATCTTCTGCTATTAAGATTTTAATATTTTCTACTTCCATTGAATCAACTTCTGTTATTCTTGATTTAGGAATGAAAGTGGGTTTTAGTTGTTCTTTTCTATTTATTGATGTTCTAAACTGAATTGAAAAATAAAATTCACTTCCTTTTCCAAATTCACTGTTCAAAAACAATTTACTTTGCATCAATCCTAACAATTGATTGGAAATAGATAGCCCTAAACCAGTTCCTCCAAATTTTCTTGTAGTACTTGATTCTTCTTGAACAAACGAATCAAATATCTTTTCTTTATTATGCTTTTTTATCCCTAAACCGGTGTCTTTTACAGAAAAATGTAAGGTGGAGAAATTACCACAGGTTTTTAACTCTGTGATTTCTAATTGAATCTTACCTTCATTGGTAAACTTTATTGCATTGCCTATTAAGTTTACCAAAATTTGCTTCAATCGAATAGAGTCTGAATAAATATATTGAGGAATATTATTCCCAATATTTAATATAAGTTCAATATTCTTTGTAGTGGCTTGATGCTTGAATAAATTAATTACTTGATAGGATAACTCATATAAATCGGTTTCTTCTACATTCAATTCTAAACGACCTTCTTCAATTTTTGAAAAATCAAGAATATCATTAATAATTTCCATTAACAAAATTGCCGATTGATTTACAATACCCATGTACTCGGCTTGGTCTTGGTCTAATTTTGTCTTTAATAATAAATCTGTAAAACCAATTATTCCATTTAAAGGAGTTCGAATTTCATGACTCATATTGGCCAAAAAACTAGATTTTGCTTTATTTGCAGCTTCTGCCTGTTCCTTTGCTTTGATTAAATCGGTTTCCATCTGATTTGCATCAGTAATATCTATAAAACTGATTACAATCTCTGATAATTCGCCATTATAATTTTTTAATGGAAACCCATTTACTAACAACAAACTAGAATCATTAGTTTTACTGCGGATTACTTTTGCTTTAAAATTTTTAAGTGGTTGACCTGTCTTTAAAATTACATTAACAGGATAATCCTCAACTGCTAATTGTAAATTATTTTCGTCAAAGAATAACCAATATGGATCTGAAGACAACATTGATTTCATCTCCTCAATAGTAACCCCTAAAAGTTCGGCTGCTTTTGGATTACTCATGATAATAGCGGTTTCTAAACTATGAATGACTACTCCTACATCAAGATTACGAAGTAACTCACGATGCCTATCTTCACTATCACGTAATGCCTGCTCGGCTATACTTAAATTGGTGATATCCACTACAGTTATATGACACGATTTCCCATCTAAGTTTAATACCCCTGTTAAATAAACATGGTATATTTGGTTTTCTACGGTAAGACTCAATTCACCACATTCTTTTATCTCTTTATTAAAAATTTTATCAAAAAAAAGATCAAATTCAATTTTGGTTTTTGCAGATACAAAAGTTCTAAATTTAACACCTATTAATTCTTCTTGTTTTATTGCCAATAACTTAGATCCATTACGATTTACTTCCAAGATAGAACCATCATTCGAAAGAGTAAAGTACCCTAATGGGGAAAAGTCATACAATTCAGCATACTTTTGAGTAGCTAACTCAGCCTCTTGGTTTGCTAACATTAGTAATTCGTTTTGTTTTTTAAGATAAACTTGATGCTCCTGTAATTGATGAACAAGATCGATTTTATTAGCATTTACACTATTTGAAGATAAAAATTTACTCAAATAGGATTCATTTTGAGACATTTCACTTTCTTTATTTTCCATAAATAAAATTGTTTTAGTTTTATAATTATTTGAAAATAAATATTCCAGAAAAGCAAGCATTATAACTTCTTTTTCAAATTAGTTTTATTCATAAATAAATGAAAAAGACAGTTATTGATTTATAAATGTAAGAATTATTTTGTAAAAAAATATAATTTAAACGTTTTTTTATTGTTGTTTTTCTTTTACAAACATAATCCCTCTATTTATTTTTTTAAACTCAAAAAATAAATTAAAGTACTATAAACCAATTATTTAAAAACAAAAGACAAATCTCTTTAAATTTTTTAACAAAAAAATAACACACATTTGTATATACAAATACAAAATATACTACATTTGTATCTACAAATTACATATATACAAATATGACAATTGAAGAAATATTAAAATCTACTGTACCCATGGATAATTCTAAAAAGATTATCATGAACATTATCTATACTCAAAATGTAATTACAGAAAATTTTAATGAAATATTGAAACCTTATGATATTTCATCAGAGCAATTCAATGTGCTGCGTATCTTGAGAGGACAGAAAGGCAATCCTGCTAATATGTGTGTTATTCAAGAGCGAATGTTAGCCAAAACAAGTAATACTACCCGATTAGTTGACAAATTATTGATTAAAGACTTTGTAACAAGAAAAGTTTGCCCCGAGAATAGAAGAAAAATTGAGGTGAAAATTACGCAAAAGGGACTCGATCTACTTCGTGAATTAGACCCTAAAGTAAAAGCACATGAGGATTCATTTTCAAATAATTTAAATGAAGATGAGAAAGCACAGTTAAATCAATTGTTAGAAAAATTTAGAAATCAATAAACAACAATAAATACTATGAGTACATTTTTAGAAAATCAAAATTGGAGATACGCAACAAAGAAATTCGATGCTTCAAAGAAAATTTCAACAGCTGATTTGAATACCTTAAAAGAAGCAATTCGATTAAGTGCCTCTTCTTATGGATTACAACCTTACAAAGTTTTCATTATTGAAAATCCTGAATTAAGAGCTAAATTAGTTGGGGCAGCTTACGGACAAACACAAGTAGCCGACGCTTCTCACCTATTGGTTTTTGCAAACGAATTGAATTTTGGAGCGGCTGGAATTGACCAATTGGCTAACAATATCTGCGCGACTAGAGGTCTTCCATTAGAAGCTATTCAAGGATATGTGGATTATATGAAAGGAAACATCACTGGATTGCCAGAAGAAACTAGAAACATTTGGACATCAAAACAAACTTATTTGGCTTTAGGTAATTTATTAAACGCCGCAGCCGAACTTAAAATTGATGTTACCCCGATGGAAGGTTTTGTTCCTGCCCAAGTAAATGAAATATTAGGATTGGACAAATTAGGCCTAAATGCTTCATTATTAGCTCCTATTGGTTACAGACATGCTGATGATGACACACAATATTACAAAAAAGTAAGAAAATCAAGCGACGAATTATTTATTACACTTTAATTATTATAAACAATCAAATTTAAAAACAAATGAAAAATTTAAAATCAATTGCATTAGCATTAGTTGTAGCTTTAGCTACAGTATCGGTATCAGCTCAAACAAAAAAAATTGACGCTGCAAAAAGTTCTATCAACTGGTTAGGTAAAAAGGTAACTGGACAACACAATGGAACTGTCAACTTTAAAGAAGGTGCTTTAGTTTTCAAAGGAAAAAAAGTAGTTGGAGGAAACTTTACAGTAGATATGAATTCATTAACTGCTACTGATTTACAAGGAGAATACCAAGGAAAATTAAATGGTCACTTAAAAGCAGATGACTTCTTTGGTACAGATAAATTCCCAACTGCAAAATTAGTTTTCAAAAAAATTGCTACAAAAGCTGCTAATGTATTTGCTGTAACTGCTGATTTAACGATCAAAGGTATTACTAAACCAGTAACTTTTGATTTAACTACTACAGCTAATTCAGCAACTGCTAAATTTAATGTTGATAGAACTAAATACGATATTAAATACGGTTCAGGAAGTTTCTTTAGCAATATCGGAGATAAAGCAATTAATGATGAATTTGAGTTAGATGTAACTTTGAAATTTTAATATTTCAAACTCATAATACAAAAAGCTCTAACCTTTGTTAGAGCTTTTTTTTGTTCAAAAGCAAAAATAGTTGAAAATAAAATTCCTAATTACCAATTCCTGCTTACCTTTGCAGCATTACTAAATTCATCATAATGAACTTACAAAATATCCCACAAATTAAACATACTGAAAGTGGTAACTTTTTTGTATTAGCTGGACCTTGTGCTATTGAAGGCGAAGAAATGGCTTTACGCATCGCTGAAAAATTAGTTGGAATCACAGACAAACTTGAAATCCCTTATGTATTCAAAGGCTCATTCAAAAAAGCCAATCGTTCACGAATTGACAGTTTCTCTGGAATTGGAGATGAAAAAGCATTACAAATTCTTCGTAAAGTATCTGAAACTTTTGGTATACCAACAGTAACAGATATCCATACTAATGAAGATGCCGATAGAGCAGCACAATATGTGGACGTATTGCAAATTCCTGCTTTTTTAGTTCGCCAAACTGATTTAGTTGTGGCTGCAGCCAACACAGGAAGAGCAGTAAACTTGAAAAAAGGACAATTCATGAGTCCAGAAAGTATGAAACATGCGGTTCAAAAAGTATTGGATTGCAACAATCAAAACGTAATGGTAACGGATAGAGGCACTATGTTTGGTTATCAAGACATGATTGTTGATTTTAGAGGAATCCCTACTATGCAACACTACGCTACCACAGTTCTTGACGTAACCCATTCATTACAACAACCTAACCAGACAGCAGGTGTAACGGGTGGAAGGCCTGATATGATTGAAACCATTGCTAAAGCCGGTATTGCAGTGGGAGTTGATGGAATTTTCATAGAAACCCATTTTGACCCAGCCAATGCTAAAAGTGACGGGGCCAATATGCTCCATTTAGATTATTTTGAAGCGCTAATGACTAAGTTAGTCGCTATTCGTAAAACAATTAACCAAATTTAATACACATTGAAAAAAATTGCCCTTATTTCTGCCCTTTTTAGCTGTTTTATTACCCAAATTTCACAAGCACAAGACAACATAATTCGAGATAAATACACCGCTCATAACAAGGGAAAATTCTTTTTTTCTTGGGGTGGAAATCGTGAAGTATATTCTAAGTCTGATGTTACTTTCAGCGGAAGCAACTACAATTTTACCATACAAAATATGGTAGCCCATGACAAACCTAAAGGCTGGCATATTGATTATATCAATCCTGGACGTATGACCATTCCTCAAACTAATTTGCGAATGGGATATTTCATTAATGATCATTACAGCGTTGCAATTGGTGTAGATCATATGAAATACGTTATGACTCAAAACCAGATAGCGAATGTAACAGGAACAATTGGAGCAGGACTTCCTTTTGGCGGGACCTATACTAACACTCCTACCGTTATGTCAGAAAGTTTTTTAATGTTTGAGCATACTGATGGATTGAATTATGTAAATACTGAATTTTCAAGACATGATGATATTTCTCAATGGTTTTCAATTTCTGATACCGATAAACTACAAATCAATCTAACAGAAGGAATCGGAGTGGGAATGTTATATCCTAGAACAAATACTACTTTACTTAGTAAACCAAGGTACGATGAATTTCATGTTGCTGGCTATGGTACATCAATCAAAGCTGGGTTGAACTTTACTTTTTTCAAACATTTTTATTTACAAACAGAGATTAAAGGGGGATATATAAACATGCCCGATATTCGAACTACCCAAAGTACCACTGATAGTGCTTCACAAGAATTTTTCTTTTTCCAAAAAATCATTGCTTTTGGTGGAATCTTCAAAATCTAATATAATTGATCCTACAAAAAAAAGGCTTCTTTCGAAGCCTTTTTTTATTTTATAATTCCGTTTTGATCTATCAAATACATCAGGGAAGCCATTGTTGCTGCCCCTAATTCTAATTCTCTTTTATTGATAGCATCAAATTTGTCATTCAAAGCGTGATGATAATCAAAATAGCGTTGTGAGTCGGGTTTTAATCCTGCTTTAACCATTTTAAATGAACTCAACGGACCAATATCTGCACCAGCATGTCCTTTCACAAAACTATGAATCAAATATGGCTCAAATACATTTTTCCAAGACAAAATTCGTTCAAAATTAGCATCGTCTGCTTCAATAGAAAAACCTCTTGGACTAAATCCCCCCGAATCACTCTCTAATGCAAAAATGTGATTCTCTTTATTGATTTGTGCCAATTCTTCGTATTTCTTACCTCCTCTACCTCCATTTTCTTCATTCATAAATAGGACTACACGAATGGTATTTTTAGGTTGATAACCTATCTGTTTAAAAATACGCAATACCTCCATACTTTGTACAACTCCTGCTCCATCATCATGAGACCCATCTGCCAAATCCCACGAATCTAAATGACCACCAACAACCATAATATTTTCGGGATGTTCGCTTCCTTTAATTTCTCCAACTACATTATACGAAAGCGCCTCCGGCATTTGTACACAAGATTGTTTAAAATAAAATTTCAAACTTGGATTTACTTTTAATTTTTGACTTAACAATTCAGCACCATTAGTACTAATTGCTGCTGTCGGAATATATTCGGCTGGAGGTAAATCGCCATAACTTTGCGCACCCGTATGTGGAAAATCATCCAATCGTAAATTCATGGAACGCACAATGGTTCCCACTGCTCCAAATTTAGCTGCTTCTTTAGCTCCAGCATAACGTTGATCCACACAACCTCCATAGGATTTAAAAGTTTCTATATTTACAGGATCCATAGGTCTATTGTAAAAAACAATTTTCCCTTTGATTTTGTCTCCTAGTATTTTTAAGTCTTCAATCCCTTGTACTTCAATTACTTCAGCGGTCAAGCCATTTTTGGGAGTAGCAATTGAACCTCCTAAAGCAGCAATTGGCACAGTGATTTTCGTTTTATTATCCAAAATATACGCGCTTTCCTTTTCGCCACGAACCCATTTTGGCACCATTACTTCTTGTAAGTACACTTTGTCTAATCCTAAAGTTTCTAATTGTACTTTGGTATATTGAACGGCTTTTTCAGCATTTTCTGAACCCGATAATCGAGCACCAATTTTATTTGATAAATGTTCTAACCAAGAATAACATTTCGCATTAGTTAATCCTGATTTATAAATATCTTTTAGCATTTGCTCGTCTTTAGATTGGGCGACCATTGCTATTCCGTTAAGGAAAACTAATCCTGCTACTATTGATTTTTTCATTTTGTTTTGGTTTATAGATTGGGCAATTTCGGAATTCTTTTTCAAATTAGGTCAACAAAAGGATATAAAAAAACCTGCAAATGAATCTTGCAGGTTTCTAATTTTAGTTTGTCGGCTCAAAACAAATAGCGGTTCCACCTCCTGGAGCCAAGTTCAATTTAATTTTCGAATTAGCAGTAACTTCAACAGTTCGGATGCGATAGGCTATCGGATTTTTTTTCCAATCGGCATCTTTAGCATCTTCATAAATAGTGGCTTTGTATTTTTTCCCTTTGGCCAAAAAGTCCAATTTAATTTCGGTTTGTCTTGCATTTTCATCGGTAATTGCTCCTAAAAACCACGATTGTTTTCCTTTTGCTTTTCTTGCAACTGTCAAATAATCTCCTGGTTCTGCCTCTAAATAAATACTTTCATCCCAATCTAATGCTACGTCTTTGATAAACTGAAAGGCATCCGGATACTTTTCGTAATTTTCTGGTAGGTCGGCTGCCATTTGAATTGGAGAATACATCGTGAGATAGAGTGCCAATTGCTTTGCCAAGGTAGTATGTACTTGCTCCTTTTTATTTTTGTCGTAATGACTCATTTTAATTTCAAAAATTCCTGGCGTATAGTCCATCGGACCTCCCAACTGACGCGTAAACGGTAAAATCGTTTCGTGCATTGGTGGATTACCCACACTCCAAGCGTTGAACTCTGTTCCTCTCGCGGCTTCGGCAGCCACATAATTAGGATACGTTCTTCCCAATCCTGTCGGGTGTGACGACTCGTGTGAATTTACCATCAATTTATAATCAGCAGCACGTTTGACTACATGCGCAAAATGATTTACCATCATTTGTCCATCATGCATTTCGCCACGTGGAATAATTTTACCCACATAGCCTGTCTTTACAGCAGGATAATTGTATTTCACCATATTTTCAAAGGCACGATCCAAGCGTCTTTCGTAATTAGACACCGAACCCGAAGTTTCATGATGCATAATCATTTTTACATTCTTTGCTTTGGCGTAAGCCGAAATCGCGGCAATATCAAAATCAGGATAAGGAGTAACAAAGTCAAATACTTCCTCTTTCCAATTGCCCGACCAGTCTTCCCAGCCTTCGTTCCAACCTTCCACTAAAACACCATCAAAACCGTGTTTAGCTGCAAAATCAATATAGCGTTTGGTATTTTCAGTAGTCGCTCCGTGACGCCCTGAGGATGCTAGTTTTGTCCCGAAATCAGTAGTGGCATTTTGCGAACCTGCATAATCCCAAGTCGAATTACCTACGTGCATTTCCCACCAAATTCCAACATATTTCATTGGTTTGATCCAAGAAGTATCGTCAATTTTTGAAGGTTCGTTCAAGTTCAAAATCATTTTAGAGCTGACAATATCACGTGCATCATCACTAATCATAATCGTTCTCCAAGGCGATACACAAGGCGTTTGCAAATAGGCTTTATCGCCAATGGCATTAGGAACTAATTCTGATTTTAATTTGTAATTGGTTACATCAGCTTTTAAATGCATCACAGGATAGTTGACCACTGCTGCTTCAAAAATATTCAAATACACTCCCGATGGCGATTTCATCATCAAAGGCGTTTGTACCGTATATTTCCCAGGAATGGATTTAACTCCAATTCCGTTATTCATATTGATTTTAGAATTGTCAATTTCAGAGAATTTGGTTTCGTTGTATTCGTATTCATTGCTATCAAAATCGCCTGGCAACCAAAATACCTTGTTGTTTTCGTTCAAGTTGAATTGCGTTTCCTCATCAGCAATAATAAAATAATTCAATTCTTTTTGCTTTGGGAAGTCATAGCGAAAAGCTACTCCCTCATCAAAAGCTCTGAATACTAAATTTACTTTTATATTCGTTCCTTTTTGAATTAACTCCACAACCAATTCGTTGTAATGATTTACTATCGAAGCTTGTTCTCCTAAAACGGGTTTCCACGATTCATTGAACGTATTGTTTTTTGAAGTTTGAATCTCAAAATCAGCATTCAATGCGGTTTTATCTTTTAATTTAATTCCTAAATTGCTCTTCATCACCACTGTTTTGGTTTTATAATTCACCTCATAAGTTGGCTGTCCAGCAGCAGTTAATGTAAAAGTTAACGCAATTTTACCTGATGGAGAACTCACTGTTTGCGCTTGTGTAAATCCAAAAGTAAACAAGGCAAAAAGAAAAAATAGTTGTTTCATTTTTATAGTTTTTTAAGACGACGAATATAGTTTTTATTATTGAATTTAGTTCAAGGAATCATAGACTTGATTCGCAATTTCAAGTTCTTCATTGGTAGGAATAACCAATATTTTAGTTTTGGCATTTACCAAATTAATTTCGCGAAGCTGCTTCGAACGGATTTCATTTTTTTCGGTATCCAATGCCAATCCGAAATAATCCATATCGGTACAAACTAATTGTCGAATCAACGACGAATTCTCTCCGATTCCTGCTGTAAAGACAATCGCATCCAATCCATTTAAAACGGCAGTATAAGAACCAATGTATTTTTTAATTCGGTAGGCATTCATTGCTAAAGCCAAACGACAATTTTCATCGCCTTTTTCAGCCTGTGCTTCAATATCTCTTAAATCGCTATAACCGGTCAAACCTAACATTCCGCTTTCTTTCTGCAAAAGCGTATTCACTTTGTCCAACGAAAATCCTAAAGTATTCACCAAATAAAAAATAACCGATTGATCAATATCACCGCTACGGGTTCCCATAACGAGTCCGTTCATTGGCCCAAAACCTAAAGTATGGTCGATACTCTTCCCGTCTTGAACTGCCGTCATGCTACATCCATTACCCAAATGAATGGTGATGATTTTTGAAGCTGCACAATTGTTTTCTTGCAGATAAGCAATTGCTTTTTCAGAAACGTATTTGTGACTGGTACCATGAAATCCATACACCCGAATTTTATTTTCGGTCAACAGTGCATTCGGAATGGCATATTTATGCGCCACCACAGGAATAGTTTGGTGAAACGCGGTGTCAAAAA
>JACCDQ011428037.1_pt1 | contig 10285 bp, 9 predicted proteins | sample 7446031 | NCBI WGS metagenome assembly JACCDQ01 (sample SAMN15323442, study PRJNA562643) | freshwater metagenome | isolation source: river surface water | place: USA:Blue River Watershed | collected 2017-08-17
AGGCCAACATGCCAGGTAGATGAGCGGCTCCACCGGCACCGGCGATAATCACCTTGATGCCGCGACCGGCAGCTTGCTTGCCCCACTCAATCATCTTTTCTGGGGTGCGGTGAGCCGAGAGAACCTCTACCTCGTAGTCGATACCAAAATCTTTAAGGGCCTGAGCCGCATCTGACATTACTGACCAGTCAGAGTCAGAGCCCATGACGACGCCAACGATTGGACTGCCGGTTGGATTTGTCATTGGGGGCTCCTTTTTTAGCTTTTTATAAGCTGCAACCCTCAAATTTTACCCAAGGGGTGCTTGTTATCCCCGTAGCAAAACGGCAGCCGCTCCCCTTGCCTCGGCCAATGCATGCTCTACTGAGTCGGCAACAACGGTAACGTGACCCATTTTTCGTCCTGCTCTAGGGCCTTTGCCATAAGTGTGAATCTTTGCCTCTGGGTGGGCAACAAGAGCTTTGGCATAGGCCTGCACAAAATCATTCTTATCGTCTACGCCGAGCAGATTAACCATCACCGAGTGGGCAGCCCTTGGGGCAGTTGAGCCCAGCGGCAGATCAAGAACTGCTCGCAGGTGCTGCTCAAACTGACTGGTTACTGAACCTTCGATGCTGAAGTGCCCTGAGTTGTGCGGGCGCATCGCCAATTCGTTAATCACGATTCTTCCGTCGCGCGCTTCAAACATTTCAACGGCCAGAACCCCGGTGACTCCTAGACCCTGGGCAACCTGTTCGGCGATGGCTTTGGTCTTAGCAAGAATTTCATCCGGTGCATTTGGTGCTGGGGCCAAAACCACAGAGCAGACTCCGTTTTCTTGGATTGTCTCCACCAGCGGCCAAGCCACAAATTCGCCGCTTGGTCTGCGCGCACTCAACTGAGCAAGCTCACGCACAAAGTCAACTTTTTCTTCGGCAAGTAGGCTGCCACCAAAATCGGCCAGGTTATCTAGCCAGTCACTCGCATCGGCGGCCGAGCGAACTACCCGAACACCCTTGCCGTCGTAGCCGCCAATTGGCGTTTTAAGAATTGCCACTCCACCATTTGCCGCAATGAAATCATCAAGCGATGAGGCATCTTTAATTTCAGCCCAGGCAGGCATAGGTAAACCAAGGGCACCAAGTTTTTGACGCATGTGCAACTTGTTTTGGGCAAAAGCCAGCGCTTTACTTGGCGGCTGCACATTTACGCCTTCGGCCTCTAAAGCCTCAAGAACCTTTAGCGGCACATGCTCGTGGTCAAAGGTGATCACGTCAACCGTGCTGGCAAATTCGCGAACCACTTCTAGCAGGTTGTAATCGCCAATCTGAGTTGTAGCCATTTTTGCTGAAGAATCTGCTACCTCGGCGAGCACCTTGATTTCTAGCCCCAGATTGATAGCTGGCGCAGTCATCATTCGCGCGAGCTGGCCGCCACCAATAACTCCGATGCGTGGAGGTTGCTTGGCCATGTGATCCCTAACTTTAGATAGTTCTATATTGCCGCAGCGAGGCGGTCTATTTCTAATGCCACCGTCTTGTGCTTTGGAATCCCACGAACTACGAGCGGATCTTGCCCCTCAACGATGATGCTGATGCTTCTACCTTTGGTAATCTGCACATCTTTAATTTGAGTGAGGCTTACCTCTCTGCGATTTTGACCCAGCAGCCCAGAGCGAAAAAACACGCGGGTGGTGGAAACCACTAAATAGGTGCTGAGATAACGTAGCAGTGGAATCAACCAAAGCAAAAAAGCAATCGCGCCACAGATTGACCAAAGCACCGTGTAATGCCACTGCTCTGTGAGTCGGCCAGAGAAAAAAGCTGCCAAAAAACAAGCGATGAACAAAAACAGGTTGGGAAAAAACAACCGCGTGCCTCTAAGGCGAATTTTTGCGATTCTTTGGTCTGCTAAAAAACTCATCGGTTTAATTGTGGCGCAGGTGAACAATATCTCCCGCAGCGACAGCCACTACTTCGGCGCCCGAATCAGGCTGCAAAATTAGGCGGCCGGTGTCATCTATGCCAACTGCCTTGCCGAGCAACTCTTGTTCGCCCGGCAAAAGTGCCTTTACTGATAACCCCAAAGTGGAGCAGCTTTCAATTACCTGATTTCTGAGACCTGATTGAACGGCGTCACCATTGGCAGACCCCCAACTTTGATAAAGCTCTTTGAGGTTGTGCAGATAACCGGCCAGAACTGCATCAATCGACGCATCGGAATTACCTTCGATGGCCAGCGAGGTAGCAGTCTCAATTGGCAACTCTGCCTTGGCTTGCAAAATATTCAACCCGGCCCCAACCACAACACCGCTTAGATCAGGCAGCAGTTCGCTGAGCACCCCAGAGACCTTGTTTGACTCAACCAACACATCGTTTGGCCATTTCAGTGACACCTTCTTATTAGGCAAAAATTGCGCCACGTTTTTGGCCATGGCTAAACCTGCCAAAAGCGGAATCCAAGAAAAGCTGTTTGCCGCTACCAAAGAAGGCTTTAGCAACACCGATACAAAAAGCGAACTGCCCGCCGGGGCAAGCCAATCGCGGCCGGAACGGCCACGGCCCGCGGTCTGAAAGCCGGCTACCAAAACACTGAAGTCCTGGGCATTGGCAAAATTGGCAACTAAATCGGCATTGGTAGAGCCCGTTTCAGCTACAAAGGTCAGATCTTGGGCAATTTGGCGACTTAGCTGGAAATCCATGCTCTAAGGCTAGTCTCTGTAGGTTTCTAACAGCAGAATTTGGGATTCGCAGTAGCAAACAGCCAAAGGAATGACCCATATCACTGGGTAAAGTGAAGTTCATGACCTTTGAGAACACTTTCACCCAGGCAATTCGCCTAAACCCTGACATTGCCACCACCAAGGGCAAGCTAGAGGATTTGCGCCAGCGATATCACGAGGCCGTGACCGCCGCCGGCGAAACCGCAATTGCCAAGCAACACGCCAAAGGAAAGAACACCGCGCGCGAACGCATCGAGATGTTGCTGGACCCGGGTTCGTTCGTAGAAATCGACGAGTACGTTCGTCACCGCTCAACCGCCTTCGGCATGGACAAGAATCGCCCATACGGAGACGCAGTGGTAACCGGTGTTGGAACCATTCACGGGCGACAGGTTGCGCTCTTCTCTCAGGACTTCACAATTTTTGGTGGCTCACTTGGCGAAGCTGCCGGAAACAAAATCATCAAAGTAATGGATCTTGCCATTGCAACCGGTGTGCCGATCATTGGAATTCTTGATTCCGGAGGCGCGCGTATTCAAGAGGGTGTAATTGCTCTTGGCAAGTACGGAGAAATTTTCAAGCGCAACACCATGGCCTCCGGTGTGATTCCGCAGATCTCGCTGATCATGGGTCCGGCAGCAGGTGGCGCGGTTTACTCACCTGCACTTACCGACTTTGTGATCATGGTTGATAAAACTTCAAACATGTTTGTGACCGGACCCGATGTAATCAAGACCGTAACCGGTGAAGACGTTGGCATGGAAGAGCTGGGTGGAGCTCGTGCTCACAACGAGCGTTCCGGTGTAGCCCACTATCTAGCCGATGACGAAGCCGACGCAATTGACTACGCACGTTCACTACTTAGCTACCTACCAGAAAATAATCTTTCTGAGACCGTGCAGTACGCGCCGGAGGGTGAACTTGAAATCACCGATGCCGACGTGAAGCTAAACACCATCATTCCGGATTCACCAAATCAGCCATACGACATGAAGACCGTAATTGAGGGAATTGTTGATGGTCACGAATTCCTAGAGGTTCAGCCGCTTTTTGCACCCAACATTCTGATTGGTTTTGCTCGCGTTGACGGCCGAAGCGTTGGTATTGTCGCCAACCAACCGCAGCAGATGGCTGGAACCCTAAACATCGAAGCCGGTGAAAAAGCCGCTCGCTTCGTGCGCTTCTGCGATGCGTTCTCTATTCCAATTCTTACCTTGGTTGATGTGCCAGGTTACCTTCCTGGCACAGATCAGGAATGGGCCGGCGTTATTCGCCGCGGCGCCAAGTTGCTTTACGCCTATGCCGAAGCAACTGTGCCGCTGGTTACCGTGATTACTCGTAAGGCCTACGGAGGCGCGTACATCGTGATGGGCTCAAAGCAACTTGGTGCAGACATAAACCTTGCCTGGCCAACCGCAGAGATTGCCGTGATGGGTGGCCAGGGAGCCGTGAACATTTTGTTCCGTGACCAAATTAAGAAAGCCGAAGAAGCGGGCATGGACGTTGCCGCTGTTCGTGCAAAACTTGCAGCCGAATACACCTATAACGTGGCCTCACCTTTCTTGGCTGCCGAACGAGGCGAGCTAGACGGAATCATTGAGCCGAGTGCAACTCGTATTTCTGTGATTAAAGCGTTGCGTGCACTTCGCACCAAGCGCTCAAACTTGCCACCGAAAAAGCACGGAAACATTCCTCTGTAAAGAGAAGAACAGCCCATGAAAGATATTCAAGAATCTCTGCAGGTTGTAGCCGGATCGCCAACCCCAGAAGAACTGGCCACTGTGATTGCCGTGCTTGAAGCGGCTCACGCCGAAGAAGAGGCCACCGCACCAGGTTATGAGAGACGGCTTAAGTCCTCTTGGTCTCGAAACGTAGCTCAGTTGCGACACCCAATCGTTCCAGGTGCTGGCCAGTGGCGCGGTGCTTACCGCTCAGGTCTTAACTAGTCACCCAAACCGTTATCAAATGTCCCCCCAAGAGGGGACTTAGTTTTTGACCCGCCGCAATCCCCTTGCGCCCATACTGGAGAAGAAGATTTGGTTTTAGCAGGGGAAACGAACCAAGTTTGGGGTCAGATTAATTTCTGATGGGGACGAAAAGGCGGTTCGCAAGAACCGCTCTTTTCTTTTAACTGGCCTCTAAAACTTCAGCCAGATATCGGGTTTGGCAATTCCAGGCCTAGAAGCCACAAGCGTTGCGTGCCAAGTTTCACCTACCGGCGCCCTAAAAGTGATTCGTCCTTCGCTCACGCTGTTTATTGATTCCACTGCTCGCTCCAGCAAATCTGATTTCTCTTTTTCGTTGAGATTGGAAACTCCTCCCTCGTCGAGAACGATTACCTCTACCCCTCGAAGCCTGGCAGCCTTCACCGCTTGGCGAACAGATTCACTCATAAGGTCTCTGCCGCGAATTTCATCTCTAAGTTCCGCTTCTAAAAGCCTTGCTTGATTTTTTTGAGCATCATTCAATTTGCCCTGACTGTCCTTTATAAGATTCAGCATGGGCAGGGCACCATTTAGCGCCACCTCAAGTTTTGCTCTACGTACCTCACTGGCAACAGCGTTGGCGATCTTCTGCTTCTCTATTTCAAGAGTTTCATTATTGAAGAGCATGGTGTCTCTATAGGCTTTGGCTAAACCAACGGAAATTGAGTGCCCGGCAAAGACCAACATCAAAGCTCCCGGCAGGCCGGTTTGAATTCCAGCAATCACTCCCGCCCAAGAGCAAACCTGAATAACGAGCAAAATGGTTCCCGCCCAAGCGATGAATCTTTGTTGCCTTACCGCTGTCGCGGCCATAAGTGTGGCAACACCCATCACGTACCAGGTTGAATAGGCAGACATGCTTCCCGGGTCAAGGTAAGAGTTAACCAGTAACGGAATTATCGCGGCAGCAGCCAAGTTCATAAGCGCTTGGGCAGTTGGCAGATTTGGGCCACGAAACAAGATAATGGTTGGCAACACCGTTGCTAAGTAAATGGTGAGCGCCGCAACTGCAACAAATGGTTCGGTGGAATCAGGAATATTTGAAAAGCCCAAACCAGCGTGGAACAGAGCAAACAATGTGCCTAGCACGCCAACCAGCCAACGAGGAATGCGAATCATTTTGCACCCCATTCAATAACCACGTTTGTGCCGACACCTATTTTTGAATCAATAAATACTCGACCATCAACTGATTTCATGCGACCAATAATGGAAAGTTTTAGTCCAAGACGGTTCTTAGGGATTCTGCTTGGTCTAAAACCTTTGCCGTTATCTTTCACTACAATTTTGATGCCGCCTTTTGTGCCGCGAAGTAAGACTTGACGCTTAGCAGCCCTACCCGCGTGGTGCAGTGAGTTAGCCAGCGCCTGCAAAGTTGACTCGGTAACTGCAGCGGCGACCTCACCCGGTATCTCAAAATCGCTTGAGTTTTCGACATCAACTGAGACCTCGGCAGACTGCCTGTGCACTGCAAACTCAAGGGCGGTAAATAGGCTGCTGATAGAAATAGTTTCGTCTGAGGCTACAGCAGTGTTGGCGCCTTGTAATTTGGCAATTGCTACTTTGGCAAGCAGCTCTGCTTCTTTTTCTTCATCTGTCGATGAGGCATTTGCCGCAAGTAGCAGAGTGGTCAGCACAGAATCGTGCACCAAAGCATCTACTCGATCGCGCTCTCGAACAATTGCGTCAGCCTTTGCTAGCTCTATCGCCGCCAAACCTGCGGCGTGATTTGCGGTATCAACCTTGGCCGCCTCGTATTTCATCACCGCGACAAAGGCAACAAGCACTGAAGAAAACAAAAAGGTGAAGGTTGCATCTTGAAACGCCAACCACGGGTCCACCGGAGCGCCGACATCGGACACTTGAATTGCAAACCAAATTGCCGGAAGCAACAACAAAATCACACCGGTTACCGGCGCCGAGAAACCGCCAATTGCCGCAACCCCGGCAATACCTACACCCCACCAAATCCAAGGTTGTTCACCTGGGCGCAGAATTTCATCTTCTAGCTGCAGCGCCCAAGTGGACAGGCTAAATATTGAAACCACCACAATTGCTCGGTATGCGATTACGGCATCACCAATGATCCAAATAGATGCGGCCATCCAGATATATGTTGCTGCCAAAGAAACCCAGTTGAGCCAAAACCAAAATTGATTCAGATCGTGATTTGAATTTTGCGCTATGCCATTGCTGAGCATCTGAAAAGCGATGATTGGTGCGGCAACAGAAAATACGCGACCAAGCAACAGGTTTACGAGCGCTAGAGCCAGTGTGCGGTTTGCATCAACTCTGGTGACGCCCATGATTACAAAGAGCTCTCTTCGAGAATTCCGTCTTCGATGGCGCGAACCAGAAGGTCTGTCTTGGTGGATGCAGGTCGGCCGATGTTGGAGTACTTAACTCGCACGCGATCAATGTGCTCTTTTGCGGTGGAGACTTTTATGTTCAACTCATTGGCCACTTGCTTCAGGGCAAAACCGGAGGCATAGAGGCTGAGCACTTCACGCTCACGTGGCGAAAGTGCGGCAGTCTTGAAATCAGCATCGCCGTCGATTGCGGCCGTGGTCTGCAGATTGTTCACATAAACACCCTCGGTAACCAAACGAATTGCGGCACCAAGTTCTTGCATTGATTGAGACTTTGTAACCAGAGTTGCCGCACCGGCCTTAAGGGCTGCGCGAACCAGGTTCTGCTTGTCTGCGATGCTAAAGACCACAACCTGCGCGCCGGTCTTTAGCAGTGCGGTCACATTTTCGGCCACGATTGAACCGTCGGCCAAAGACAAGTCCATCACGATCACATCGCATTTTAGGTTTGGGTTTTCTTCAAGTAAGGCAGTTACCGAACCAGCCGAGGCGCAAAATTCAAATCCAAAATCTGCACAGGCGGCCTTAAAAGCAAACCTGATTGCATCGTGGTCATCAACGATGGCAACACAGATGGGTTTATCTTTTGGCAGCAGCTCCACTAGTTAGCCCTTTCTAACCAAACTTGCAACAGCTTCAACGTGGTGAGTGTGCGGAAATAAATCAAAGGCGCGAAGCTTCTTTAGTTCGTAGCCACCAGCAAGTAGGGGCTTTAGATCGCGGGCAAGCGCGATTGGGTCACAGGCCACATAAACAATATGTGCAGGGTTTATGGCAAGCAACTGCTCAACCACCTTGGCTCCGGCGCCGGCACGCGGTGGGTCAAGAATAATTGTTGAATTCTTAGGGCTTACCGCCTTGCCGCCTTTGTCCAAATTGCCCACTCGCTCATTTAAGAAGCGTTCGGTAGCAGAACAAACCGCTTTGACCTTTGGAAGGTCTGCAAGGTTTAGGGTTGCATCATCTGTTGCCACTCTGAATGACTCAACAGATGTCATGCGCAGCTCCTTGCCAAACTTTGCGGCAATCGCTCCGGTGAATAGGCCAACTCCGCCGTAGAGGTCTAGGTTGTCAGCCTCTAGATCAATGCCGGCAGCCGCAATCATTTCGTTGACAGCACCGGTCAACACATCTGCTGCCTTTTTGTGAACCTGCCAAAAACCGCCACCGCTAATGCGGAATGTTCTGCCGGCCGCACGTTCAATCAAACGCTCGTCACCTTTTAGTTTTTTATCAATCTTCCACTGCACCTGACCGGTGCTAGAAACTGCAACCTCAATCTTGCGCACATCCTGAAAATTCTTATTTTGAAATTCAAGTTCGCGAATTTCATCAACCGCCAGCGGAAGATCGCGCACCTTAATTACTTCGTGACTGCGTTCCCGGTAAGGGCCAACGGTGCCGGCCTCATCTACGTGCAGTTGCACTCGGGTTCGGTAGCCAAGACCGTTTGCCTCGTCATCACCAGGTGCAGCTTCAACGACGGGGCGAAGTTCAATTTGGGCCATGCGCTGCAGGGCTTCTTCAAGAACATCTGCTTTTAGCTCGCGCTGACGAGCAAGGGCAATGTGACCAAACTCGGCACCACCGGCGCCACCGGGGCCGGCCTGCTTCCAGAAGTGCTTCACACGATCCGGTGATGCTTCAAGAATTTGAGTTGGCTCGGCTCGGCAGAATGAACCACCGCGATCCTCATAAACCAAGGCCTGAACTTTTTCGCCGGGCAATACGTGTGACACAAAAACCACTCGTCCGTCGTGGCGGGCAACGAAAACGCCGCCGTGGGCTACCTTCTCGATTTCGAGGGTTAGATTCTGGCCGACCCAGTTTGTAGTTTTGTTCACCTGACAAGTGTGCCAGAGTATCGGTGTGACTCGTTTAGTACTTGCATCCACCTCACCCGCCCGCCTGGCCCTGCTTCGTGCCGGCGGCATTGAACCAACCACTATTTCCCCAGGCGTTGATGAAGATGCCGTTGCCGAGCGCGCCAGCCAGATGGGGCTGATCAACTCCACCGCCGACATGGTGCACATTTTGGCCAAGGCCAAGGCCGAGGCAGTTCTAGATCACCCCGATGCAGCCGGCGCCATCATTGTGGGTTGCGATTCATCTTTGGGCTTTGACGGCAAATCTCTGGGCAAGCCCCACGACCCCGAGGTAGCTCGCGCCCGCTGGCAGGCTATGCGTGGCCGCGCCGGTACCTTGTTTTCCGGCCACTGGGTGATTGATAACCGCAATCCGGTGGCGGGCCAGCTGTGCCCTGCCAATGGCCGGGTTTCAAGCTCTATCGTGCATTTTGCCGACATCACCGATACCGAGATCGACGCCTACGTGGCTACCGGGGAACCGCTAAAGGTGGCCGGGGCCTTCACCATTGATGGCCTGGGCGGAGCGTTCTTGCGCTCAATCGAGGGTGATGCTCATACGGTTATTGGCTTGAGCCTGCCAACCCTTCGCGATTTAGTGAACGGTTTGGGCGTGGAATACGTTTCACTCTGGAATAAATAGCTCGCGTCACTGGACCTTTTCACAACAGATTCGAAATTTTTTTGTGATTTTGGGCCAATAAATGGCCCTTTTTAGCCAATAGGCTTGTGAATTATGACTTCAAGCCCAAAAAAAATCACCAAGGTCCTGATTGCTAACCGCGGCGAAATTGCCGTGCGCATCGCAAGAGCCGCAAAGGATGCAGGTATTCAGTCGGTTGCGATTTACGCAGACCAAGACCGCGATGCCATGCACGTGAAGCTAGCCGACGAGGCTTATGCCCTGCACGGAACCACTGGGCCAGAAACCTATCTGGTGATTGAAAAGATCATGGGCATCGCCAAGAAGTCTGGCGCCGACGCGGTTCACCCGGGGTACGGTTTCCTTGCTGAGAACGCAAGTTTTGCTCAGGCGGTTATTGATGCTGGTCTAATTTGGATTGGACCATCACCTAAGGCAATCGAACAACTTGGCGACAAGGTTTCAGCTCGTCACGTTGCCGAGAAAGCTGGCGCACCACTGGCCCCAGGAACCCTTGACCCGGTATCGGGTGCCGAAGAAGTTTTGGATTTTGTAAAGCAATACGGTTTGCCGGTTGCAATCAAGGCGGCTTTTGGTGGCGGTGGGCGAGGCATCAAGGTTGCCTATAAAGAAGAAGAGGTTGCCGAACTATTTGAATCGGCAACACGTGAGGCGATTGCCGCTTTTGGTCGCGGTGAATGTTTCGTTGAAAAGTATTTGGA
>JACCDQ011496885.1_pt1 | contig 10285 bp, 14 predicted proteins | sample 7446031 | NCBI WGS metagenome assembly JACCDQ01 (sample SAMN15323442, study PRJNA562643) | freshwater metagenome | isolation source: river surface water | place: USA:Blue River Watershed | collected 2017-08-17
AGTCTTGATACTACAATGCTAATAACTGAAATTGGCATTAGGCTAAATGCTTATGCCCAGTTAGGCATGGTGCAAGAACGTACTACTCATGAGATAGAAAAACTTAAAACGGCCGAGAAAGCCATTAAGCTACAAAGAAAGGATGCAAAGAAAAACATTGATGCATTGCTGCCGCAATTGCGTAAAGCTAAGGTAGTCATAGGGTCACTTAAAACATGCCCTAATGCTAAGGCTATACACGATGCATTACCAATCGAGTTAGCAGCGAAAACCAAGGCTAATTATCTTAACGCCTTACGGGATTGTCTTAAAAACGGTGGAGCGTTCTCAACTAACCCCAGCAGGGATAAAGCGGCTGCTACTGTTAAGGATAGCAAAGACGAAAGCAAGGGCATATTAGAAAGCCATACTCGCGCCAGCAAGTTAACCCCAGCTGGCAAGTTAAAACTAGTAATGCCCGAGTTAATCAAATTAGCCACCGAGCTAAACAATGCGGCACTCTTAGAGTGTTTCGAAGATGCAAGCGAGATAATCGCTAAACTGAAATAACCAACCAAGCCCCCCGAAAGGGGGGCATCTTATAACTTCCTACGTAGGAAGATTTGGAGAAAACACAATGAATGTATTTAAGTTTGCGGTGGAATTCATTTCCATTGTTTGGATTGCTGTAGTCTTTGTAACTGCCATAGCAGGCTGGCTATGCGGATATTAATAGACGTTGTTTTGCTGGTGGCGCTAATCACCAGCGGCTGCATGGTATCCCATGATATTGGGTACCGATACCACGAAACCCACCAAGCCCCGTAAGGGGCTTTTTTATGCCCAGCGTTCTGTGATTTATTACGGAACGGGTATCACCTCACAGCACAGCACAGCATAGCGCGTCCTACGTAGGAAGTGCAGTTTAATCCCACAGCATGAATTGCATCCATTAAATATCTGAAAGGTGGAACGGGTTTCACCTCACAGCATAGCGCGTCCTACGTAGGACGTTACACAATAGGCTACTATAGACCCCCAACAGACCCCCTATAGGCTACTTTATACATGGTGTTATAGAAACTCTGTGTACTTCTACAATAGACTACTATAGACCCCCAACAGACCCCCTATAGGCTACTTTAGGCTATCAAGGTTTAAGCGTACAACAATTCAGCTGTTTTGCAACTTCCTACGTAGGAAGTTAGGCCAATTGTCATTAGACTACTATAGACCCCCAACAGACCCCCTATAGGCTACTTTAGGCCACCGAGTTTTAAGCGTACCCCACTAGGGTGTAGTGATGGCATAGAGCTATCCAACCTAAAGCATTGATATATAAGCAATTTGTACTCTATCTATCTATCTATATATATATATTTATTTAAAGGTAGAGATATATATATATACCCCCCCCGGAAAATTCTTCTATTTTTATCTTAATCTAATCCTCATATATAGTGAATGAATATATGTATATATAAATTCATTTTTTCGCAAGTCTACCTTTAAACAGACCCCACCCAATAAAACTCAATTTCACCTCTTTTCACCAAGCATTTCATATGCTTACGTGGGATACCTCCATGCAAATCTCTACACCCTAGTGGGGTACATCTAAACCCCAGTCTTTTAAAATAGCATATAGGGGGTCTGTTTACTTGACTTGTCGTCTATTTTGAGTACACTATATACCCCATGCAGTCAGCTAAACCCCAAGGCCAAGACCCACAATCTGCCTATAATAGTTTAAAAGCGTGGACTGCTACCTATTCACGTCTATGTACTTCCTACGTAGGACGTTGTTACCCACAATCGTATATTCACATAAACCAAGGATAAATCATGCCATACCTACGCAAAAACATCCCGACCAGAGATATGGTCATTTCAACCTACCGTTACATCGAATCAGGCAAGCATGAAGGCCGACTCATAAAAATAGATACCCCAGAAGAAATCATAGACTTCATAGAAATAGGCAAATTGCGTGTGACCCGAGGCAAAACCTACAGAGTGCTATCCTTAAAAGGTGTCTATTATCCAGAGGCAAAGCTCGTCTATTTAATGGCAAAGGGCTACTACCCAGACAATGCGTTAATCCATTTGGATGGTGACTTGCTTAATACCCGAATAGAAAACCTCAAAATATCCTCTCATAGAGCGCAGCCCCACATAGACAGTGAGTCGGGTATCGTAGGTATAACCCGTATAAAGTCAGGCCAACATATTAACCGCTGGAGGGTTACTAAATCGGAATATACCTATATAGAGAAGCCGAAGGCAGGGAAGAAAACCAGAGGGTGGCGTAACAGAGACATAGACGTGTTTACGAAAACCAAGCAGGTGCATATCGGGTACACAGACACACTAGAGCAAGCCAAGCAGATGCTCAAGGACTATAACAATAATCACATGCCACACCTGATAAATAAAACGGACGCTGTGATGCAGGAGAGGCTGGACGCTATCAAGGCCAGAGGAGTGCGGTGGTATATAGGCCAGCTATGGGACAACAAGAAGATAAGCATACGCACAATAGACGAGCTTGAGGCATTCTTCGGGGTGGAGGCTGTCTTGACCCGACCTGCGACTGCTGAGGAGTGGGAAGACTACGGGCTTGAGGCATTCTTCGGGGTGGAGGCTATCTTAGATTAAAGACAGAACGGGTATCATCCTACGTAGGACGTTGCAGAGCTGGGGATTCCCTAGGGAATCCCTATAAATCCCCACGAATCCCTAGTGGAAATAAAACTTGACATGAGTAGTCTATTGTGGTATAATATAGTCTGATGTCGGGTATTATAGACATCGAGAACATGATAACCAACTTCCTACGTAGGACAATGACATGAACATATTTATGCTAGACGATGATCCGATAAAAGCAGCCAAGTATCACTGCGATAAACACGTAGTGAAGATGATATTAGAGTCCGCCCAGCTGCTCTCAACGGCAATCAATTTGCATCATGGCAAACAAGTCATGACCTATAAATCCACTCACATAAACCACCCATGCAATATATGGGTGCGAGAGTCGCGTGACAACGCGCTTTGGCTGGTCGAGATGACTTATGCCCTCAATGCAGAGTATAGGTATAGATACGGCAGGAACGTGAACCATAAGAGTCACGATATGCTGGTCGCCTCAAGAATCAAGCAGCGTATTAAAGTCTTGCCTGATGTAGGACTAACCCCACCAGCGTTGGCTATGCCTGATAAGTATTGGGTGCTTGACCCATTCGATGCGGTATCATCATATCGACAATATTACAAGGGAGCCAAATCAGCATTTATGTCCTACACTAAGCGAGAGCTACCCGAGTGGCTTTTGGGGACAGAAAATAAAGCTTGACATGAGTAGCCTGTTGTGGTATAATATAGCCTGATGTCGGGTAATACTGACATCAAGATTCACCAGCTTAACTGGTTGACTATAACTTCCTACGTAGGATAAATAAAAATTAAATTGGAGTATATTTATGCGTAACATCTTCCCACTGCAATTAAACACACCCTATAAAACACGTGACGGTCGCCACGTTATTCTGACCAATCGAGACCATTATGAATGGTACATGGGTAGTAATGGCTACCTATATCATGAGCATGATGGCCGCCTATTCGAGGGTCGCACCCATGACTTTGACATCGTAGACTACTTCATAGAGGACGGGCTGTGGAAGCTCAGCGATGGCCGTGAGGTTACGCTAGAGAAAAACAGAGATGTACCTCACGTTACTTACCCTTGGGAAATGTACAGGGACGGCACTTATATAGGCACATTGTGTGCTAAAGGCTGCTTCCTAGCTGGATGGTTTGAAGGAGTACACATAGCTTCCTACGTAGGAAGTACAGAAGAAAAGGTAGGGCTTGCTGGGTACTGGTTGCGAAGAGACGGTGTAGGGGTACGTATCATGCGTAGGGGTGGGGAATACACCTGTGGTGGTTACAGGTACGAATCTGCACTGGGTGGCAGACTCAGGGATGATTTTATAACTATCTATGATCTGGTCAAGCAGATCTCAATTGATGAGCACGAGGTCTTAAAAGATGCAAGACCTAAAAAGTTCAATGACTACCTTAACGGGGGATTCTTCCTAAGGGACAATGGTGTCACCTTAGTGCCAATGTCGACAGACTGGCATTGCTTTATGCTTGACTGGGTGGCGTTCGTCAACGAAAACTCACTATCCTACAGGCATGTCCACTCGGATGCTGTGATCCGCGCGATCACACGCCAAACATCAGAGGTGCCGTTCTCTATACAGCAGCTATGGCTACTCGACAGGTACCGTGTGCAGCAGCACGACATAAGCATTGACAAGTACAACCTAGATGGCTACGAGTCAGTAGCTGTACTACGCGAGGATGATGTGGGTAAGGTGTATGTTATCCAAGTACCACGGGCATTTATTCATGGTGGTCACTACGGTGCAGACGTACGTCCTGTATACCACAACACACGGAGAATATTCAATCATTACAACATGCCATTCACTACGGGTATTGGCCGGACGTTTAATGACAGCACCAATTGGCACCATGGCATCGAGGACTACGTAGCCTTCAAAGCGGAGACTCGCGAGTATAAACTTGTACCTGCTGATTTCCCAGCTAAGTTTGGCACAGGTGTGCATATCAGTACACAAGACCCCAACTTACTCGCATACTTTCCGACTCAACGTCATGCTGAGCGTAGAGTACCGCAGCAGATTAAACCGGGTCGGTATATCAGACAGTATTTCCCACATTACACAGACGATCAGGTGCGTAGGTATTCTGCCTTGATTGGTACAGGCAAGCTCAAGTTTTATTCTACCTGGCAGAACATGCTCAAGATATATACCCAGCTTGATAATGACGGGGTTGTGTCTAGCTGTATGTCTAAAGATCGCTGGGGTATTATGCACCCGCTCATGGTCTACGATAACAGTGACGTTGAGCTGGCTGTGCTGTACATGGGTGATAAGCCTGTGGCACGTGCGCTGTACAACAAGCACAATAAGCACTACCCAATGGTGTATGGCCAGTGGGAGAAAATGTCCGTGGCTTTAGATGAGGCTGGGTTCATACATGACTCACTGTGTGGTGCGAAGATCCGCAGGCTACCCAGATACTTGGACTACAACTCAGGTATAGATCGGGATACATTAGACCTTGATAATGTCTGGGATCATGCGATAGACAAGGACTATCTGCTCATGCCTTACATAGACCACAAGCGTGACCTTGACCGCTCGCATAACTGTAGCACCGAGGTTTCAGTACATGCTGAATACTGTGAGATCGACTATCGTGGGGGTATTGAGGCTAACAACCACGAAGAGGGATACATTAACAGATTTGGTGACAATAGAGCTGAGTGTGAGAACTGTAACGACAGGGTACATGAGGATGACCTGAGCTACGTAGAGTATGACGAGATGAACGTGTGCAGTTATTGCCTAGAGAATCATACGGTGCCCGTTCGCAGTGGTAGACGTAGTTCATTTACCGCAATGGCGGCTACTGCTGAGCATCGGTTCGTTTATGTATCTAATGCTGAGGAATGGTTCGAGGATAATAGCGTAGCTCATGAGTTTGGTTGGTGTTACTCAGAAGATAGCGGTGATTACCTGCATGAAGATGATTGTGTATGGGTATCTGAGCTGGATGATTATATTGCCTCGGACGAGATAGGTAGAACTATTCAATACGATGACGTTGAGAGTGAGTATGTACCGATTGAAACATACGAAGCCCGCATGAATGAACGTGAACAAGACTTAGCAGCATAACTTCCTACGTAGGAGTATAGACATGAATACATTATTAAAAGAAATATTAAGAACTCGCAGACCAACCAACAACCCAGCGTATTGCTTGGCGTTTACTACAGACTTACTTGATGCCTGCAACATCAGCTACATCGTTGATCCGTTTATGAATGTGATCGTTGATCGTGGTGGGTCTACATGCTACACATCCCATCAGGATACAGTAGACAACAAGCTAGGCACTAATGTGCTGAGTGTAACAGGTGACATCGTTACTGTTATGGGTGGTGGCATCTTAGGTGCTGACTGTGGCTCAGGTATGTACATCATGGTACGTATGCTGTTATCTGACAAGCCCGGCCTGTATATATTCTTCTCGACTGAGGAGCAAGGTCGCATAGGTAGTAGCCAGTACGCTATGCCATCGACTATCACTAAGTGTGTGTCGTTTGATCGTAAGGGTACTGATAACTTTATTACTCACCAGATGGGTGAGCGTGGGTGTAGTGAGGCTTTCGCTGATGCCTTCATAGCAGCCTTCGATTTACCGTACAAGAAAGACCCGACAGGTTCATTCACAGATAGCTATTCGTTCTTCAATGTAGTGCCTGAGTGTATCAATATGTCAGTGGGTTACTACAACCAGCATACCAAGCAGGAGTCACAGGACTTAGCATTTCTTGAGAAGCTAGTCGATGCGTGTGTAGCCTTAGACTGGGAGTCGTTACCTGTTGAGCGTGACCCTACTGTTAGTGAGTGGGAAGACGAGGACTGGGACTGGTACAAGGGTGGTAAGCCATACGGCAAGAAAACCAGCCATCAATTTTATAGCAGCTACACTCCGCATATCACCAGTATAGATGACTTCGTGTATGAGCATCCTTGGGTAGTAGCTGACTTGCTTGAGTCGTATGGCGTTACACTAGGCGACTTGATAGCACATAAGGCTATGATAGAAAGCACTGACACAGACACAGAGGAGTTAGCAGCATGAGTACACAGAAACATTCACAGCAGATAGTTCGGGAGCTTGCCGAAACATTAGAGCAAAGCAAAGCTATTAATAGACTACTGAAAGATATTGAGGACTTGAAGTCTGAGGTGTGGGTACTTAGGACTACACTGTTTATCTCAGTGATAGGTTTAGTTATGATGACAATTACACGTGCCTTTGGGGGTTAATATGACAACAACTACAGAAGTAATATTAGACGGTATCTCATTCGATTGTGGCTGGTACGTAGACGAGGATGCTTACGGTGATTCATACGTTGTGCTTGAGTCTGTCAGTGTCAACGGTGCTGACTTAACAGGTATTATCAGTGTAGATTGGTGGGGTGTTATTGAGCGCCAATTGGTCAAGGACTTGGATGATGCCAATGAAGCAGCCAAGCTGGATGCTGAGCTAGATAGGTTAGAAGCATGGGGAGTGTAGTCAAGCTCACGCGCTTTAGAAAGATACATATACCGCACACCAGCACACGTGTTGAATTACTAGAAGGGGGTAGTATGAAAGTAACATTCATAGGTATAAGCAGACCTGATATTATATGCGAAAGGTCAGACCTACCTAGCTGGCTGCTGGAGATAATAGATTATATGCAGGAACGGGTATCGCCTTATGCGTCCTGCGAGTTTGGCTCACGGTTTGGCGACAATGTTTTTTACGTGCCGTGAGTAATGTTATGGCGCATTGTATGGTATACCATACGTGCGCTCGTTAGAACACTTCCATGTGTATACTCCACTCAAGGGGGATTCGTCCCCCTCTTTTTGAGTGTTATAATTTCCGCATAATAATGCGTGACTGGATACGTCCTACGTAGGACAAAGGATTTATATGAGTGACCAATTAGAACAAGCTGAAGCTGATGAAGTATGGCTGCATAACAAAGCAGGTAAGTTAATGCGCAAGGTACAGGGTGATGAAGTAGACGCTTTTTGTGATCGCGTATGGGAGCTAATATCCCTACATAACATGAGTACAACTAAAGCTAGAAGCCTAGCACTAGGCGAAATATTAGGGGGTAGATAATGAACAGCTATGAACTTAGAGAAGGCGAAAGCTGGAACGATTCCAATATGCCTGAAGAAGACAGGATGATTGTTGTCACAATCAATGCAATTAATAAAGGCCACAAAGTCGTATACAACAGCACACAGGTAAGCAAAAATACATGGAGATATATTATCGCATGGGAGTATGACGAGACACCAAAGAAAACAGAAAGTACCCCATTACAAACCCAAGAAGGTGGTAACCATTACAAAGACTTAGCGATTCAGCCAGTGGAGTACATATTCCACAACAAGCTAGAGTATTTAGAAGGTAATGTAGTGAAGTACGTGACACGACACAGAAGCAAGAACGGTGCAGAGGATATACGCAAAGCTATACACTACTGCCAATTGATTTTAGAGCTACAGTATGACCAAAAAACCTCATCTTAAAGCGAAGATACTTAAGGGGCAGGTGGTTTGGGTACTGCCTAACACGATGTACATCAGGTTTAAGCGCTCTGCTAAGCAGAGTAAACACATAATAATTGACGATACCTTACTCTTATGACACATAAACAATTAGTAACGCTAATAAACTACCGACTGCGAGGCGCAGCAACACAGGTAACCATCGATCGAGTGCTTGCTGAATTAGCTGATGTTCTCGCTGAAGAATTAGCGCAAGGTGAGATCGTTACAATCAGGGGTATAGGCACGTTGACTACCTTGGCAGCACCTGAACGTATGGGTACTAATCCTAAAACAGGCGAAAAAATATTGATCCCTGCAACAAAAAGAATAAAATTAAAAACGTGTGCTGCATTAAAAAGTAAAGTACAATAAAAACCAGCACCTAGGCAGGCCAGCCGATAAGTCCCTTCAGTAAGGATTGGTGCAATACTTTTCACTGATAACTTACTGGAGTTTATCTATGGCGAAGCCTTACCCTACACAAGCGCGACTTAAAGAACTATTTGACTATAATCCTGATACTGGAGAATTTACTAGGTTAATTACCATAGGTAATAATGGTAAAGCTAAAGCAGGAATGGTTATTAAAGGGAACAAAGATACACACGGACATCTTCAAATAAGTGTGGATAACGTTAGTTATAGGGCACATCGTTTAGCATGGGTATGGATGCACGGTGTAATTGAACTTGATATGCAGATAGATCATATCAATAGAATTAAAGGCGATAATAGAGCATGCAATTTACGTTTAGTTACTGCATCTGAAAATAAACAAAACACTAAACGTCAAATCAACAATACTTCGGGATGCAGTGGAGTGAGCAAACAGCACAATAAATGGAACGCTTCTATAAAAATACAAGGGAAACGAATTCATTTGGGCAGCTTTATAAATAAAGAAGACGCTATAAAGGTGAGAATAATGGCAGTGCAACAGTATTACACCCATGCTCCTGTAACTCCGGAGCTTATCGAATGAGTACGGTAATGTGCTTAGCTTTAATAATTTTTCATGAAGCTAGAGGGGAACCAATCACTACACAACAATATGTTGCAAGTGTTGCAATACAAAGAGCCACACAAGAAAAAGTTCCCCTCTGCAATAGTATGAACAAACCAAGAGCTTACGCATTCATAAGGGACAAAAAGAATACCAAGATAGACCAAAAGCAAATGGATGTTTTAAAGGTGCTGGCAAGTAGAGAGATCGAAAGTCCAACACTTAAAGGTCGTTTGTTTTTTAACGAGAGAAAGCTAGGCAAGCTATGGCACACACCATATAAGCCTATAGTGTCAGGTAATCTGATATTTTATTGAGTCGCTACGCATAAGTAGCTGGAGAATGTATGGCAGATAAAGTACCAAATCCGGGGTCGGATGAGGCTATCAATCAGGGTTGTATATGTCCTGTTTTAGATAACCATTACGGCGCAGGTGCAAGGGGGGCATATGGGGATATGTTCTGGGTCAACGGTGACTGTCCGCTACATGGCGTAGCTGTACAAGAACACAAACTATACAGCAAGGATGATAGCGATGAGCATAAAGCGTAAGCAAATGACAATTCGAGCTATTCCTATATATCGTCTCAGTCTGTGTACCTATAGAGCCCGAGGTGTACCCACACAAGTAGTGCATATGCCTAATGGGGATATTGACGAAACTAGAGTTGTTCTGGGTATGGTTGAATGGCTTAAACAAAACAACGCAACATCAGACATTTATTATTTAGGTTATCCAACTCAAGACAGCGGGTATAAATGGAAAGAAATCAGGATAAGACCTAGAGGAGACCAAGATGAATAAGAAAATAGCGATGTTAAAACACACGCCGGGGCCTTGGATTAGCACTGATCTAACTGCGCTGGGGGAGTGAGATGAACCCAAAGAACCTATGCCCTAAATGCAAAGTCGGGATGGGGTTGTTCTACTCACTGCGTATGAAGTGGTGCATCGAGTGCGGTGCAAAGTATCAGTGGGAGTTGGACAAAGACCAACAGCCCTTAATTAAACATCAGAGGTGAGTGAGATGAATGAAATATACAAAAGAGAATCGCGCGACGAGTTGA
>JACCDQ010854241.1_pt1 | contig 10282 bp, 7 predicted proteins | sample 7446031 | NCBI WGS metagenome assembly JACCDQ01 (sample SAMN15323442, study PRJNA562643) | freshwater metagenome | isolation source: river surface water | place: USA:Blue River Watershed | collected 2017-08-17
CTTCGACGTAACGTATCCAAGTCATTGCGCTGAAGTGCATATTCTTCAACAGCGTCAAAAAATGGTATTGCATATAGCTGAAAAAATCTAATTTTAGTTGGGTTTACGGTCGCCAGCATGCTTATGGAATTGTCCAATTGTTAATTTCGTGTTTTCTTATTTTTAAGGGTTTAACGAAGCCTCGATTCATTTTCATTGTATTAGCTGAGAAGTTTTAATCATTTTCAGCGTTTAGAAAAATACAGGTAATGGAATGGTAATATTAAGGTAATAAACCGTGGTTTATTTTGAACCATGAATCGTTCAGTACAGTTTGTTGCATTGTTTGCACTGCTAAGTTTTAATTTTCAAAGTCTTTTTTCACAAACAAAACCTTCACTGATTATCGGTCGTGTAATGTCCGAATCAGGTAGCCCCGTGGTAGGAGCAAAGGTAAAAATTCAATTAGGAAGCGATTCAACAGAAACCGACATGGACGGAAAATTTACCTTGAATTCCGATGCTGGAATGAAAGTAATTTCTATCAATCACAAAGAGCATGACCCCTTGTTGGATTCTGTCTTGGTTGAGTCTGAAAAAGAAACCTATTACAATACTACTTTATATAAAACGGTTCAAATCGGTCGCGTTGATATTGTAAAACGTAAAAAAGCAAACGACAATTCAGTTGCCGGTGCCATTCAAACCAAACGATTATCGGTGGGAATGGTGGAAGCCATTAGTGCTGAAGATTTTTCAAAAACCACCATTCGTACCACATCGGATGCCATCAAACGTATCCCAGGTGCAACCATTTCAGAGGGTAAATTTGCAAATATTCGCGGAATGTTTGACCGTTATAATGCGGGTTATTTGAACGGTGCGCCATTGCCAAGCACAGAAAGCGATCGTAAAGCGTTTTCATTCGATGTAATTCCAGCGGCGTTGTTGGATAACATCGTTGTTGTAAAAAGTGCTACTCCAGATCTAATTGGCGATTTCGGAGGTGGAATTATTCAGATTAACACGAAAAACGTCCCCGAAAAATTCATTCAATCCGTTTCTTTAGGATTTCAATATAATAGCATAACTAGCTTCAAAGAAGTAAGTGCATTTCCCATGTCGAATTCTGAGTTTTTAGGCTTTCCATCAAGCAAAAGAGCTATTCCCGTTTTGGATCCTGAAATGAAATACGAACCCCATATTTCAGCAAGTAATCCAACCTTGAATGCGAACGAAACCAAAAAATTCAATAACGATTGGACCATCAAGCAAGTAAATCCTATGCCAGGACCTCGCTTTTCATATACTTTGGGTGTGCCATTTAAAATTGGAAAAAAAGAGTCGGGCTTGTTGTTGAGCTGGAATTATTCGCTCACTCCTCAGCGTCGCGATGGTTATGTGGCTTCAAGAGATTACAGTACTAATTATGTATATAAGGTGTTTAACGACGAAATTTTGAATAACAGCGTTCAAAATGGCGGAGTGTTGAATTTCAGTTTAAAGTTAAACAACCGTAATAGAATTGATTTCAGAAATTTATTCAGTTTGACGTACGACGCGGGTTCAATTGTGAGAAATGGAATGTTTGATGCAGATAACAATGTTTACGGACAAGGGTACGCAAATCAAGTGAGTTTCAATCGCCTATTCAGTAGCCAAGTAAATGGGTCACATAGTTTCGATAAAGGAAATAGTAAGGTGAATTGGTTGGTGAATTTTGGAAATACCTTTAGATCTGTTCCTGACTTTAGAATTGCAACCTATGCCATGCCGGATTCCACAAATCGTCAGTTGGTTTTGAATTCATTTTTCAATGCGGGAACTGGAAGATTCTTCAGTTTTATGAATGAATCAAACATTTCGGCAAGTGCAGATTATTCAAAAACCATTCAGATTCAAAAAGTGGTAAGTATATTCAAGGCAGGTGTGTTTATGCAAGCTCGAAATAGAGATTTCCAAAGTCGTCAGTTTGTTTACGCGCCAGTGGGTGGATTTAAACCATCTGATGCATTACCTGAACAGGATTTAGGTGCGGATGCGATTTCCACGAAATTATATTTGATCGAAAAAACATCCATCGATAAAGATGAGTACAAAGGAGAAAGTTCTCTATTGGCTGGATTTGCCATGTTGGAAAATCAAATCCCCTTGTTCAATACAGGTAAGAAAACCAATTTTCTAAAACTGATTTATGGATTAAGATTGGAACGCTTCACACAAAGTTTATCGAACGATTACTTCACAAAAATCAATAAACCCATGAGCGACTTGGGCGTGAATTACGATTGGTTGCCATCGTTAAATGTCATTCTTCCTATTGACGAAAATAGCAATGTTCGCGTGGCGTTCTACCGTACCGTGAATCGTCCTGAATTGCGTGAAATGGCGCCGTTTGCGTTCTATAATTTCAGCATCAATTCAGAAATGTTGGGAAATCCGAATTTGAAAAGAGCATTCATTAATAATGCTGATATACGTTGGGAGTTATATAGTAATAAGCAAGATATGGTCAGTGTGGGAGGGTTTTATAAGGAAATTATCAATCCGATTGAGTTGAATTTAGATGCTTCTCAAGCTCTAATTAGAACCTTTACCTATTCCAATGAAACCAAAGCTCAAAACATCGGTTTAGAAATTGAAGCCAGAAAAAATTTGGGTTCGCTGAATCCAGGAATAAAATGGTTGAAAGATTTAACTTTTTACGGAAACATCGCTTTAATTCAATCTTCAATTGTATTTGGAGATCAGTCAAACAGCGTGTCAAATCGTCCATTGCAGGGCCAAAGTCCTTATGTAATCAATGCTAGTTTATTTTATGAGCACAAAAGTTGGCAAATCAATACGAGCTTCAATAAAATTGGACAAAGAATTGCCTATATCGGTGTAGCTCAAACAGTTCAACCATTTGGAGCAGATATTTATGAATTTGGACGCAGTATTTGGGATGTACAAATCGGAAAAGCATTGGGTAAAAAAGGGAAATCTGGAACCATTAAATTGACTTTTGGTGATTTGTTGGCGCAGAAATCCGTGTTTTATCAGGACTTGAATAAAAACCGTCGCTACGATACGAAACAATGGACTGATGGCGATCACGATGGAGACAATACCTTGTTTAGCTTTACCAATGGCAGACAGGTTACCATGAGCTACACCTTGAATTTTTAAGGATTATTTGTTCTGGGGATGTTCTTTCTGGGGATGTTGGTTCTAAGATGTTTGTTCTGGGGATATTGGTTCTAAGATGTTTTTTCTGAGGATGTAAGGTCGTTTTTTAACCACAGTTGCGTTATCGGAACATTATCAATTTCCCTAACAGAATAATAAAGGCTTAATTTTCCAATAATAACCTAGTAAACTGCCAACATCAATTTTGTATCAAATAAAAGTACAAATGAAAAAACATCTATTTTTAACTATGGTTGCTTCATTCGCGGCAATGAGTCAAATGAAAGCCCAGTTTATTGAAGTTGTTCCTTACGCAGGTGCATTGAGTGGAGATGCAAGCGAAGATTGGACTAAAGGTTGGGTGAATTGGACTCCTCAAACTACCAATTATCCTGCAACAACAGATGCAACTACTTTAAATGATGCATCTGGTATTAAAAATATTACAGGAACGGTTACCTTGGATTCAACAAAGGTGTATTTGTTGAATAGTTTTTGCGTAGTTCGTTCTGGTGGAAAATTAATTATTCCTGCAGGTACAGTAATTCGCGCAATTGCAGATTTAACTGCAACTCCAAAATTGTATGCCGTTATTCAAGTAGAGCGCGGTGGTATGATTTATGTGAATGGTACTCCAACCAACCCAGTGGTAATGACATCCAACAAAGCTTCAGGATCGCGTGAACGCGGTGATTGGGGAGGATTGGTTCTTTGTGGTAAAGCTCCTAACAACCAGGGTTTGGATGTTCAATTAGAAGGGTTTAACAACGTATCAATCGATAATACTTTAGGTATTCACGGTGGTAACGTAGAAGATGATAATAGCGGTTCAGTGAAATACTTGAGAATCGAATATGCTGGTTTGGCTTTTGAACCAAATAAAGAGGTAAACTCGTTGACGTTGGGTTCAGTTGGAACAAAAACAGTAATTGAAGGTGTTCAAGCTTCTTTCGGTAATGACGATGCATTCGAATGGTTCGGTGGAGCAGTAAATTGCAAGCGATTGATCGCTTTCAAAACAACTGACGACGATTTTGATACGGACTTTGGATACCGTGGTGCAGTGCAGTTTGCTATTGCAGTTAAAGATACTAATTACTTTGATTTAAGTTGGAATGCTCCTTCAGGTGCTTCAACATCTGAAACGTTTGAAAGCGATAACGATGCTGCTGGATCAGGTAAATTACCTTTGACATCAGCTATTTTCTCAAACGTAACTTGCGTAGGTCCTGTTTCTTTGGATAAAACATATAACGATCTTTCAAGTACTCACAAAGGTGCGTTCAGAAGAGGTGCTCGTATCCGTAGAAATAGTCGTTTGAGTATTGTTAACTCTGTATTCATGGGTTACCGTAACTTCATTATGTTCGACGGAGATAGCGTTTTGAACGCGGCAGGTGTGAAGTCTAGCACCTTCAGTGAACAAAATAATATCATTCGCAACAACTTTATCGCTAATACAGCTGCTGCTGCTGCTCCAGGTGCAACAAACACCGGTTTGGCTGAAGTAGATAGCAAAAACACTCCAGCTGCTTTTGATACTTGGTTGCGCGACACTAAAAACGCTAACTTGATTGATGATGTAACTTATTCTGCTGGTAAAATCTTGGTTGATCCTAAGAGCGAATCAGCACCTGATTTCCGTCCTGTAACGGATTCAAAAATTAGCACATTGGCTCGATTTGATGCATCTGTTTTCTCTCGTTGGGGGACATACAACGCAGTAAGTTCAGTAGGAAACATTACCATGACCAATGCGTATCCTAATCCTGCTGCAGATCAAATAAACGTTGAATTGTACAATTTGACAGCTGCTTCAGTTGAGGTGAACATCATGAACGCTCAAGGTCAAATCGTTAAGTCTTTGGGTTCTCAAAATTTGGTTGCAGGTGGTAACATGATTTCAGCTTCAGTATCTGATTTGAACAACGGTTTGTACTTCATGACCATTACATCTAACAATGCAAAAGTAAGCTACCGCTTTGTGGTGAGTCACTAATTTCAAGAAAGTTTCATTCGGTAAATAAATTGTGTATAGTGTAAAGGGAGGCGTTGCCTCCCTTTTTTTTATTTTAAGGGATTGGGTTTTGGTTGGAAATACGAATTGATTTTCTTTGTAGTGAACACAAAGGACGCGTTTAAAATTTTCAAATCTGATAATGTTCTAAAATTAAATATAATCAAAAAATCAATCAATGAAAAAGTCCACATATTTAGTTTCAAAGATGGATTGTCCGTCTGAAGAACAAATCATTCGAATGAAATTAGACGGTTTAGATCAAATAGTTCATTTGGAATTCAATATCATAGAACGAAAACTCATAATCATACATAGTGGCGAGTTACAAGAGATTTCAAATCATTTAGACTCTTTAAATTTGGGTTCACGATTTCAGAATACGGAGCAGATAGAATGGGTGAATTCCGATGCATTATCTACCGAAAACAAAGAGAAGAAACTATTATGGCAAGTATTGGTAATTAATTTTAGTTTATTTTTGGTAGAAGTTACTTCAGGATTTATTTCGAAATCCATGGGACTATTTGCTGATAGCTTAGATATGTTGGCCGACAGCATGGTTTATGGACTCGCTCTTTTCGCAGTTGGTAGTAGCTTATTGTTCAAACGAAAAATTGCTCATTTTTCTGGAGTTCTACAACTGATTTTAGCACTTTTAGGTTTAATTGAAACGGGTAAGAAATATTTCGGATTGGAAGAAATTCCTGAGTTCAAAACGATGATAATTATTTCAACATTTGCACTAGTCGGAAACACGTTGTGTTTATATTTACTTCAAAAAAGTAAAAGTCAGGAAGTTCATATGAGGGCCTCTATAATATTTACTTCCAACGATATATTAATTAATGCTGGAGTAATTGTTGCAGGAGCTTTAACCAATATAATTCAATCCAATATTCCTGATTTAATTATTGGAACTATAGTTTTTCTACTAGTCTCTCGTGGGGCGGTAAATATATTAAAACTATGAATTTACGTTGTAAAAAGAATGTTCAGCGTTCTTTGTATATTTTATTGGAATGTTAAAACTTCGCAAATTGAATCAATACATCTCCGTAGATCATTTTTATGCCAATCTTGATATCATCAAAAATTTGGAACTGAAACTTGTTGCCATTGTCGTCAAGACAATAAATGATTTGATATTCTTTGCCATCTGATGTTGTATTCGTTTCTACTTTTTGGGAAATTCTTCGATAATTTACTTCCTCTCCGTTGGCTTTTATGTGTATGATGTCTTTATTGTCATTCGCATTGATTACAAATGTATTGTAACCTTTTTCCCATTCCGACCATTTCTCAGTTTTAGAATCGTATAAAGCCACATAATTCATATCCACCCGAAATTTCGATGAACCGGATGTTGGCTCGGTTTCATTCTTTTTTTTCTCCAATTCGCTGATTAAATCTAGGTCTTCTCGGCAATTGTGATACATGGTAATTTTATTGTATCGTCTTGTATCAGGATCCAAATCATGATAATACCATAACTCACTTTGTTCGTAATAAATTACAACTTTTTGACCGCGTTCGTCATAATAAATATCCATCGTCAAGTTCGGATCAGATCTATCCGTTTTCTCGAAAGTCCATTTATTGTACAACCAATCGGGATTTCCTCCTTTTTTGAAATAAATTCCCTCAGATGTAAAAAGAAATTGTGATTTCAATTCCACTTGTTCTACTTCAATATATTTATCCTTTGACCTACTCCAAACACTTTCCGAAAAATTCGAAGATTGGTACGCCGTTTTCTTAACTTGTGCATTTAGAGAAGCCGTTAAAATAGAAAAGGTAGTAATAAATAATAGTTTGAAATTCATAAGAAGCAAGTTTGTTGTTGATCTATTATTAATTTGACAACAAATAAAATAAAAAAAAGAATATGATACAGCGCTTTTTAGCGTAATATCCAATTTTAGTTATTCAGTATCAATAACAAAACCACCTTTCGCCACGAGTTCTTCGATGTCGTTGTAGCAGTATGCTTCAATAAAAATAAGGTGACTGTCGGTGTTTAAATAGTTGATCTCGATATTGAAACGATTGCGGTGCTTGGGCGTTTTACTCAATACCAAACAGTACTGTTGTTGAATCGAAAGTTCCTCTGAATTCGACAGCAGTCGAAAGTAGAGCATGAGCGAATGAATCGTGAGTCGTTCTAAATCGGGATTCGAATCCAGAAATGCATTGAATTTCACCGAAACCGTAAAGTTATCCAGGTCATAATTGATTTTACGCACTTCAAATCCATCACGAAGAAAATCATTGAATTCCAATCCGCTACGCACATCAAGTGATATTTTTTTTGGTTTCGATTTACGCTTTGTTAGCATTTTTTTCTTTTCGGGGGATGGGGATTCTGGTGATAATTCCATTCCGTTTTGCGCGTTTGTATTCACTGGAAATGTCAACATGGTTTAGTACGTTAGCGTTTTTTACACAACAAATATAATACGAAAACATTTAAAAAATAAAAATAATTAAACGATGTCGTATTATTTTTTTATTTTTGCGACGATAATATCGTCGTTTAAAGATTGAAATCCCTTTTGAAAATTTCGACAGAATTGCGTCGGCGGTTTTCAAATAGCATTAAAAGCAGTAGTACATCCCCCGAAAATGAAAAAAGAACTCATCATAGAACTCATTGAATTATTAGATCAATTTGATTCGGAATTCGAGGGAGGAAGCGATTACACCCTTCGCGATTTTGTGGGATATTTAAATGCGCAAGTGGGTTCTGAACAATTATCTATGCGCAAAATTGAGGGCGATAAGCAGCCGGATGTCCAATTAATGCGAATCGATAGCAATACGGATACCTCGATTTTAATAACGTTAATGTTCAGATATGCAAAAGGTTACGTAAAAAAGGCGCTGTTGAATAGTAGCATTCAAACGGCCGATGAATTTGCTTTTCTAATTACATTAATGACGCATGAAAGTCTGACAAAAACCGAATTAATCAACACGCAAGTGATGGAAAAAACCTCGGGAGTTGAGGTGATCAAACGACTGGTTTCGCAAGGCATGATCGAAGAATTTTCAGACGATCAGGATCGCCGCAGTGTACGTGTAAAGATTACTCTGCTGGGACGCACGGAAATCATCAAGGTATTGCCTGAAATGTCGAAAGTATCGCGCGTTGTGGTGGGTAATTTAACCCAACCAGAAATCAATACATTGACCTATTTGCTGAAAAAGTTGGATTTCTACCACAACGATATTTTCCTCAATAAGCGCAATTTAGGCCTTGACGAGTTGTTGGAGGGATAGGGGTAATAATACCTGCCGGGGAAGTTTAGAAAGATATTTCATTTATAAAGTATTTTGTGCTTTAGTCAAAAATACGATTGCAGTAATGTTGAGTTCGTGCATAATTGCACTATAAATTGACTTTCATGCAAACTTCACGAATACAGCGACTTAAATTCATTGCAGAACTTATTCAACAAGCATCTATACCATCCCCCGAAAATAAAAAAGGTAATAAACCAAAGGGGGCGAATGAATTAATAGGAATTACTTTAAAGGAAATCCAAGATTCTGTATCGAATCATTTTGAGGTGATAAATGATCGACAACTGAGAAAAGATATTGCAATTCTGAGAAATGAAGGATATGATGGCATTCCCTTGAATATAAAAATTAAAAAGAGTCGGTATTTTTTAAAGGAAAATTTGGGACTGAATCAAGTTCGTTTTACCGATGAAGAAAAAGCTACTATGCCGTTTGTAGTGGAACTATTGACCGCCTACAAGGATATTCCTGCGGTAAATCTAATTCTAAATACGTTGGTGAATCAAGAAATTGATTTTAAGTTCGATGAAAAAGTAGGTAAGGTAGTTGAATTTGGATCACCTACGGTGAATATGAAGTCTGATGTAGCGAAGAGAATTCAAAAATTTTTATTGGCCATTCAACAACAATATGCTGTGGTTTTTAACTACACCAACGTGCGTTCTGGAACGTCCAATGATCCCAGACGGAGAGAAGAGGAATCCAAGGAACAACAGATTTATCCCTTACAAATTCGTTCGCATTTGGGACGTTTCTATGTGGTCGGTGCATTGTTTAAGTTAAATCCTTCTCCAGCTGATATTCGAATTTTCGCCATTGATGCAATTGTTCGTGGTCCCGATAAACATGAAATTGATACTCCATTTGATGAAAATGAAAAATTAAAAGGCCAAGAAGTTCCTCACGTGGATTTTGAATGGAGATCGTTAGTATTAAAAACGGGCTTAAAAGATTATTATACCCATTCAATCGGTTTATATAGAAACTATTTGGAAAATGAAAAACCGATTGCCGTTCTTAGGTGGTTCACAGGCTGGGCCGCAAATTGGGTAAAGGAATTTCCAATACATGGTTCTCAACAGCAAACCAAAATTGATGAATATGGAAATATTCGGATCAAAATTGAAGTATATGATACACCCGATTTGAAGAATTTCTTTGCTCGATTCGGTGATAATTGTTTAACGGATGAGGAATATGCAGAGAAGTACCCATAAATTTCCAATCGCGTTCATTTTGTAAAAACATTTGATAATCAATAATATAAGTTTGTTTTTTACAGGTTGTTTTGATCTTGGTTTTTAACTTTAATTTGGAAAATCGGAAAAAAAATTATATATTTAATTTAATCACTTTTCCATTCCCTTATGACCAATCCACAAAAATCTTCCCATATCGGGGCCAATCAAACTATGCCATTAAATTCCGTAGGTACGTTTCAAGCGCTTGTGAAAAGTGCATATAGTGAGATTTCTGTGAGAGCAATTCCAGGGAGTTGTCTGGATGATTTTATTGCGCTAATAGAGTTGAAAGATCAGTTGAAATTGAAACTGATCCCAACTGCAATTGTAGTCGTTTTGAAAAATCGATACGATGAAAAATCCCACTATTCTTTTGATCAACTAGCCAGTTTGTTTAAACCCGTATTTCATGTCCTCCCCAACGACATAAAAAAAGAACTGCGTTTTTTAACGGGTCAAAAAATTGTTGATCGTTATTCCCGTGATGGAATTTCCTATTATCGCTTATCGGAGGACGCAAAAAATGCGTTGGAAGATGCTGATTTGGAATATTTTTGGGATTCCTTGC
>JACCDQ011138764.1_pt1 | contig 10282 bp, 14 predicted proteins | sample 7446031 | NCBI WGS metagenome assembly JACCDQ01 (sample SAMN15323442, study PRJNA562643) | freshwater metagenome | isolation source: river surface water | place: USA:Blue River Watershed | collected 2017-08-17
CCATGACTTGGGTTTTGGCAAGGTAGGGGCCGACCTCCGGGCGGCCCGACACGATGCGAACATGTTTCCGGCCCGCCCGGAGGTCGGGCCCTACCATGAGGCAGGTTAAAGGGGCCCGCATTTGCGGGCTTTCCAAAAAGCCGCGGACGCCTAGGTTCGCGGCATGAAACGCTTTGCCCCTTTGGTCGCCCTGGCGCTTTGTCTGACCCTGCTCAGCCTGCCTTTGTTCGCGCAGGGGACGGCGAAGGCCGAGACGAAGACGGGCAAGACGCCCGGCCTCGAGCTCGCCGCCATGGCCACGCAGGTCACGGGCATCGCCATCTCGCCGCTGCTCGGCGTGAGCGCGGTCGGCGCCTACCAGTATTTCAAGGCGGGGACGCCCGAGGAGAAGGCGGCGCTGCCGTGGTTTGCCAATCCCTCCTTCTGGGCGCTGGGCGTGTTGGTGGTCGCGGCGGTCGCCTTCAAGGACGCGGCGGGCGCCACGCTGCCGCCGGGTTGGAAGAAGCCGCTGGATATCGTCGAGACGATCGAGAACAAGGCCAGCGGGCTCGTGGCGGCCGGCGCGGTGATTCCGTCGCTGATCACGTTTGGGTCGAAGATGTTCATGGAGTCGGCCGGCATGGCCGGCACGGTGGAGCTGCATCACACGGGGCTCGCGATGCTGCCGGTCGCGGCGGTGGACACGGGCTGGCTGCTGAGCCTGCTGATGGTGCCGCTGTCGGTGGCGGTGTTCGTGGTCGTGTGGCTGACCTCGCACGCGATCAACGTGCTGATCCTGCTCAGCCCGTGGGGCGCGATCGACGCGGCGCTCAAGGGCGCGCGCACCGCGGCGCTCGGGCTTGTGACCGCCACGGCGTGGATCGACCCGGTGGTCGGCGCGACGCTGTCGGTGCTGATCATCATCATCGCCTATTTCACGGCCGGCTGGGCGTTCCGCCTGATGGTGTTCGGCTCGGTGTTCTGCTGGGATTTTTTCACGATGCGCCGCAAGCGCTTCAAGCTCTACGCCGACGGCAACAAGGTGTTCACCGGTTCCGAGTTCGAGGGCGTGCCGGCCCGCACCTACGGTCGGCTTAACCAGGCCGCCGACGGAGCGCTCACCCTCAAGTTTCGTCCGTGGCTCGTGCTGCCGCTCCGCGAAGTGCCGGTGCCGCGCGAGGGGTTGGTCGTCGGCAAGGGCGTTTTCTACTCCGAGGTGCTCGGGCATGATCCCAAGTCCGACAAGAACCGCACGCTATTGCTGCTGCCGCCGCGTTATCTGGGCCATGAGGAACTCTTTGCCCGCACCTACCACATCACGGGCACCTGCGAAGTCGGCCTGCGCCGGGCGTGGAGCTGGATCAAGGAGGCGATGGGATTCGGCGGGAAGGCGTCGGCGGCGCCGGTGACGTCCTGATTCGACCCCGTGCAGCCAGCTGCGAGAGAAGAGGAATTCATCGGCGCGCACGCAGGTCCTCACCCAGCCAGGGCTGCGATGCCCCGGCTCAAATTCTCAATCAGGTTTTCCGTCCGCGCAGCAGCGAGACGATAAACAGCACCAGGAAGATCAGGAAGCAGACCTTGGCGATGGTTGCGGCGGTGCCGGCGAGACCACCGAAACCGAGGGCGCCGGCCAGGATGGCCACGAGGAGAAAAATGACAGCGTAGCTTAGCATAAAGGGTGAGAAGCTCAGGCTTTGGTGCTGCGGAGCAGACCACCGGCACCGACGGCGGTGGCGATGATGCCGCCGAGTAGGAGCCAGACGGTTTCATCGGTCGGCTTGCCGGTGAAAAGACGGGAGAATTCCGAGCCGAGCGACTCCGAGGCGCTGACGCCGTAGATGAGGAGGATGATGCCGGCGATGAGGATGGCGAGCGAGAGGGTCTTGTTCATGGGATAGGGGAATGGTCGCCGGTTGGCACGAGGCGTGGCCGCCCGGGGGCGGCCAGCGGGTGCGACAAGGCAGCGGGAGGAGCTCAGCCCTTCACGACCATGTTGTTGGTGACGGGATTCACGCCGCGGACATCCCTGGCGAGCGGAATGGCCTGAGGGAATCAGGTATTCATGATGTTGCGGCCGGCGGGACGGTTCTTGATGAGACCCTTGCCCCCTTTGGATTTGGCGGCGCGATTCTTGGCGGCGATCATGCGACCGCCTCTGGATTTCTTGGGCGTGGGATGGTGGGTGGGGGTGGTTGGGCTCGCGAACAGGCGCAGCATGCCAGAACCGGACGGCAGACGCCATACGTTGTAACCCTACCGCATGGGCATCGGCTGCGGGCGTTGGCCGATACGGCGGAGGGTAGGGTTAGACCGCATGGACCGGGCGTCGAATGTCGGGCATACTCCGGCCTGACCACTCGCTCGTTGTTCCAACCCGAATCCCGCCGTCTCCCATCATGAAATCCGTCTCAATTCCCTCCGCAATGCCGTCATGGATCCGTTCCACGGCCCTGCTCCTCGCGGCAGCCATCGGGCTGCACGCTCTCGCCCCTTCCGCCCTGGCCGGTCAGATTTCCTCCGTGGAAATGCTCGCCGGATCCACCCGCGCGGCCGACCTGGTCACGATCCAGAAAGCGTTGGAACACAAGGTCGTCAACCAACGCATGACCGAACTCGGGTTCACCTCCACGGAGATCCAACTGCGGCTGGCCAATGCGAGCGATGCGGAGCTGCACCAGCTCGCGACTGAGTCGGAGAAACTGATGGCCGGCGGCGTCGCCGGGCTCCTGATTTCCCTGCTCGTCATCATCCTCCTGGTCTTTCTGATCATGCGGGTCAGCGAGCACCAAAGCCTGCCGGCCGCGAACGGTTCTGGGTCGGACCAGTTGGTGGCCTGAGCACCGGATGAGACCCGCTCCCCACATCTTCTTGGGGCTTTTCCTCGTCGGGGTGGGGCCCGCTGTCCGGGCCTCCCCGGATGACCACGCGAATTTTCTGCGGATCGCACCCCAATCAAGCGCGCTCTTCCAGTGCGGCCCGACCACCCTGGCGGCCGTGCTGGCGTTTCATGGGACTGCGATCCCGGAGAAAACCATCTCCGAGGCCATCTACAGCCCCACCGCCCGGGGCGTTCTGTTGACCGATCTGGCCTGGTATGCCCGAAGCCAAGGTTACCGGACCGAACTTCGCACGGGCACGCCCGAGGATCTGCAAAAGGCCGTCGCGGCCGGGCAGCCGCCCATCGTGCTGCTCGACTTGGGCGTCGCCTCGATCCGGCAGCCCCACTTTACCGCCGTGACCGAGTGGACCGGCGACAAGGTGCGATACCAGGGGCGGCAGCCCGTGGGTGTGCTCGTGGCAAAAAAGAAATTCATCCGACTATGGCAACGCGCGGGCAACCAATACCTCCTCGTCTCACCGGGCTCCTGATCCTGCTGTTGGCGGGATTTGCTCTGACCGGCTGCACCCTCTTGCCCGGCGGACGGCCTGCGCGCGACGCGCTGACCCCGGCGGAACATTTGCAGTTGGGCGTCAGTTACGAACAGGCCGGCAAACCGGATCTCGCCCTGCGGGAATACGGCCGGGCCGCCAGCAGCGTCGGTCCGGAGCGCAGCGTGGCCCTGACTTGCCAGGGCAACGTGCAGGCCGCGCAAAAGCGGACGTCCGAGGCGGAGGCGAGTTATCGCGCCGCGCTGGTGGCGAATCCGGACAATGCCATGGCGTTGAACAATCTGGCCTGGCTGCTGGCAGAGGAATCCCGGGAGCTGGAGGAAGCCGAGCGGTTGATCCGGCGGGCCATCGCGCTCGGGGCCGAGCCGCGCGCGACCTATGGGGACACGCTGGAGTTTGTCCTCAGCCGGCGCTGAGCGAGGGCGGGGAACGGAAACTGGGTTGCCCCCGGCCGACCGGTTTCGACCGGTCTGATCGCCCCGGTCATCAACAGATGAATCCGGCTTTGACTGAGAAGCGTAGTAGAATACGCCATGTTCTCCATGCTTGCCGACAACCTCCAAGACCGGGCCGTGCTTTACGTCTCCGGCGAAATGCCTGCGGCCGACCGCGAGGCCTTTGACGTGTTGTTGGAGTTTCATGAAGAGTTGCGGGCGCATATGGCGGGATTGCACGAGGCGGTGGCGGATACGCTGGCGGCACGCGCGATTTCGCGGGTCCAGCCGCCAACCGGGCTGAAAACGAGCATTCTCGACGCCCTGGGGCTTCCGCCATCGCGGCCCAAGCCCGAGGCGCTGGTGGTGACCAACGTGGCGGGCCTGCTGGAATGGGTTAATCCCGCCTTCACCGACATGTGCGGCTACACGCTCGACGAATTGCGCGGGCGAAAGCCCGGCCACCTCCTGCAGGGCCCCGACACGGACCCGGCGGCGGTGAACCGCATCCGCGAATCACTGCGCGCGCGTCGCCCCTGCCGCGAGCAGCTGGTCAATTACCACAAGGACGGCTCGGCCTACCGGGCCGACGTGCAAATCATGCCGGTGCTCGACGACGACGGTCAGCCGCTTTGGTTCGTGGCCAAGGAACGGTTGCTGGCCGGAGACCCGATTCCCGCGATCAGAAGGTGAGTTTCAGACCGGCGCGGGCGGTTGCAGCGCCTGGATCAACCGCTGGAGCGTCACGAAGGCGGCGCACAGCGCGAGGCAGAAGAGATTGTCGGCCCAAGACGGGGAAAAGAGCAGGATGAAGCCCTGATCCTTAATCAGGGCCGAATAACTGGACACGCAGAACGGCATGAGAAAAAGCCGGAAGCGCGTCCAGCCGTCCAGCGGAGTGCCGGTGGTGGCCGTGCTGAGAATCAGGGCCAGGCCGATGAGGCCGCTGATCCCGAGCGAAGTCAGCCACAGCCGGGGCGCCGGGTCGAAATGCCGGCTCACCATGCCCACATACCAACAGAGATAGCACCAGAGAATGACCTTCGGCCAACGCAGGAAGCCGAGATAGCGCAAAGGCAGAAACAGAGGGGAGGCGGAGGGCGGCACGGGACCTGCCCAGCAGGCCATGTGCCGCGCGGCCGCGTCAACGCCGGGAGCGGGGCGGAGAATCGATGGGGTCGGGGAACTCCACGCCCCAGAGGGCGGGCCTGTCCTGCGGCACGGGTTCCGCGTCGGGGGCGATGTGTTTAAAGACATCGCGGAACCGGATCGAGCATTGCAGCCGGCGCTGGCCGTCGGAACCAATCTTGGGGTTGAGCTGGATCACGGCCTGGTTGAAGGGCGGGGCGCTCTTCGCGCGGAGCGCGAGCCGGCGCAGCTCCTTGACGGGGAGCGGCGAGTCTTTGATGAGGCGATCGAGTTTGAGCAGGTCGTCGCGTGTCACCGGACCCCAGAGCCGGCGCCAGAGTTCGGGCGATACTTCGGGCGCGAGCAGGCTGACCACACGTTTTTGCCCGCCCTCCTGCTGCCAGAAACCAATGACGAGGATGAAGGGTTCGCTGATGTCGAACTGACGCAACGCGTCGCCGAGATCCACGGCGGTTCCGTGTTTGCAGAACTTCGGGTTCACCGGCACGCCGCCGTGGCGGGTGTTGGCCGAGGCCGGGATGTCCCAGCGCTGCGTGTAGTCTGCGGGACGGTAGCCCTCAAAGAAGGTGTCTCGCACCCATTGTTCGAAAACCAGGCCGTGCTGCTGGACCTCCTGCGCCGGGGCGAGCAGGAACAGGCCCGACAGCAACAGGAGCAGCCGCCTCACTTTTCGAGATAAGCGCCGAGTGCGTCGAGTTTCTCGGACCAGTAAGCTTTCATCTTCTCGGCGGCTTCAGGCGTGGGGAGCTTGCCGTGCTGCGGGACCACCTGGCACTTCAGCGGGCCCTTCGGCCAGAAATTCACGCTGAGCAGGGTCTCATCCGCCCAGAGGATGCGGATGGATTTGTGCGGCGTGGCCTTGCGGACGGTGAGCGGGGTGCGCGGCAGCCATTGCTCGCGCTGGGCGGCCTCGCGCCAGGCGGCAAAAGCGCGGTCCACGGGGGCGGCGATGGTGCGGGCCACGCTGATCTCGAAGCCGTCGGTTTTCTGGTGCTTGAGGCGCAGGCCGCGGGCCTGCTCGTAGCCGACGGTCACCATCTGGCCCCACCAGTCGGCCAGCCGGTGGGTGCGCTGCAGGCGGAGAGCGATCTCCTTGTGGGGCAGTTTGGCGGCGCCGGCTTTGTCCAGCACAGCAAACCATTCCGCCCAGGTCCGCCCGGTGGCCTTCTTGACGGCGGCGGAGCTGATGCCGCCGTATTGGTCCGCCGCGCGTTTCATGGGGGCAGGCTAGGCAGGCCCCCGCCGCGTCACAAGACAGATGACGGCACCGGCGAAATCTTTTTGTTTTCGACCTGCGGCTAAACTGCTAGGCGTTCTGGCCATGAGCGAAGAGAACACGCCCAAGCTCCGCCTGAAGCCCAAGCTGTCTGCCGATCCCGCGGCCGCTCAACCCGCTCCCGCCGCGCCCGCGCCGGAGCCGGTTCCCGCGGCACAACCTGCCGCCGAGGAGCCCAAGCTGGTGCGCCTGAAGCCCAAGCTTTCGCCGGCGCCCGAGACTGCCGCCACCCCGGCGGAGACCGTCCCTGCGCCCGCTGAACCGAGCCCCGCGGCGCCCGCCGAGTCCGTGCGCCTGAAGCCCCGTTTGTCCGCCGCGCCCATCGAGGCGGCGACTCCGGCACCCGCCGCCGAACCGGCACCCGCCGCGGAGCCGCCACCCGTGGTGGAACCTTCGCCCGAGGCGGAGTCGGCCGCGAAATCCCCGGTCAAATTTGGACTCAAACCCAAAGCGGCGGCGGCTCCGGCGCCTGCTCCCGCGGCCGATGCCCCCCCGCCTGCGGCTGATGCGCCGCCTCCGGTTCTCAGCGCGCCACCTCCGCCCAAACCGACGGAAGGAGCCGATCCGGCCAAAGCTGCGCCCGCACCATTTCCTCCCCCCACCAAGTTTCCGCCGCCGCCCGGACTGAAGAAAGCCGTGGCCGAAGCCAGTGTGCAGGCCGCCCGCGACCAAAGCGCCTCGTCCAAATCGGGTTCCAAGAAGAAGCTGACCACGCTGATCGGCGGACTGGCTGCCCTGGTGGTCGTCTTGCTGGTGATCGCAGGGGGCGGATATTTCGCTTACCTCAAGTTCACGGAAGAGCCGCCACCCCCGCCGCCCAAGCCAAAGCTGGCCGCCCAGCCGGTGACCCCGCAGGCTCAGGCCATCGCCGCTGCGCAGAAGGCCGTGGAGCAGGCCGAGGCCGCCACGGTTGAGCCGGTGAAGGAAATTGTGCAGCAAGCGCCGCCCCCGCCCGATCCGGTGACCAACCCGCCGGAAGAAGCCAAGCCGGCCGAGCCGCCTCCTCCGCCGCCGCCAAGCGTGGCCTTCCGCGGCTGGGTGCAGAATCTCAAGATCGCTGGCGTGCGGGGTGGGGCCAATCCGCGCATATTCGTGGGCGGCTCCTCCTACAAACCCGGCGACCTGGTGAACCCGCAACTGGGCATCAGCTTCGAGGGCTACGACGACGCCACCCGCCTGCTGACTTTCAAGGACAAGTCCGGCGCGACCGTCCAACACCGGCACTGAGCCGCCAAAGGGTTGCTCAGTCTGACAACACGCGGCGGATGCCCTGGAGCAACGCCGGATCGGTGGCGATGCCGAGCACACCGTTCACCACGAACTGCACGCCGATGCTCATGATGAGAAAACCCATGATCTTGGTCATGGCGTTGACGCCGACCGGGCCGATGAACTTCACGAGCCCGCCCGACATGCGCAGCACGGCGTAGGTCAGGAGCGCCACGGTGATGATGCCGGCGATGATCGCCGCGTAGTCGAGCCAGCCGGTGGCGAGCGAAGTGAAGCCGAGCGTCACGGCGATGGAGCCGGGGCCGCTGAGCATCGGCATGGCGAGCGGGGAAAAGGAAATGTCCACCTTGCGGCGCGCGGCCTCCTGATGCTCGGCCTCGGTGGCGGCGTCGGCCCGGGGGGCGCGCAGCATGTCCATGCCAATGCCCGTGACGAGGATGCCGCCCGCGATACGCAGGCCGGGGATCGAGATGCCGAAGAAATTCATGATGAACGTGCCGCCGACAAGGAAGCTCACGAGGATCGCCACCATGTAGAGACAACCCTTGAGCGCCTGCTCGCGGCGACGTTGGTCGCTGTCGCCCTCCGTGATGGCGAGAAAAGTCGGTCCGGCGGACAGCGGGTTGATGATCGGCAGCAAGCCGATCAGTGTGCCGAGGTAGATGCCCCAGAGGTGGAGGAGGTCCGACATGGCTTATGACACAGACGCAAATATCTGGTCAGGGCCACCCTTTTCCGGTCACCACGTGTCCACCGGGCCCTTGGGCACAGGGATGGCGTCGCGACGCAGCGCGGCGGGGTCGTCGTCGTCGCGCATGAACGAGGCGACCATCGGGTCGGGGCGGTATTGCGGCTTCAGTTCGCCGTGCTCATCGAGGAACTGGGTGCGCCATTGCTCGTAGTGCGCAAGCAGGGCCTCGAACTCGGCGCGGGAGCTGAACGACGTGACGCCTTTCTTGAACTCGCGCGCGGGCCCGAAGCGTTTCGCATACCACGACGCGGGCTTGCGGAAGAGCCGGCAGCCGTGGTCCTCGCCGAAGACCTCGATCATGAGCTCGAGATGCCGGCGCATCACCTGCGCGCGTTCAGGATAACCGGCCTCCGGGCGCAGTTCGCCGGTCGCGAGGTAATGGCGGGTGTCACGGAAGATCCACGGGTTGTAGAACGCGCCGCGGCCGATGCTCACGCCGGCGCAGCCGGTCTCGTCGAGCATCTTCTTCGCCGCTTCGGACGTGGTGACATCGCCGTTGCCGATCACGGGAATGGATTTCACGGCCTCGACGACGGAGCGGATGCCGGCGAGGTTCACCGTGCCACTGAAACCCTGCGCGCGCGTGCGACCGTGCACGAAGATGGCCGCGACGCCGACATCCTCCAGCACCTTGGCGAGATCGGGGGCGGTGAGGTTGTTCTCGTCCCACCCGAGCCGCATCTTGGCGGTGACAGGAATTTTCACCGCCTCGACCATGCCGCGGACGAGCGCGGCGGTCTTGTCCAGTTCGGTCATCATGGCGGAGCCACCGCCGACGCTGACGACCTTTTTCACGGGGCAGCCCATGTTGATGTCCACGGCGGCGATGCCGAGCGACTCGACCAGCAGGGCGGCATCGCGCATCTCCTCGGGCACGGCGCCGAAAAGCTGGACCGACAAAATCTTCTCGGCCGGGCAGGTCTGAATGAGCTGCAGGCCGCGCGGATTCTTCTCGAGGATCGAGCGGGCGTTGACGAGGTCGGTCGTCGTCCAGTCCAGGCCGCCGATCTCGCGCACAACGAGCCGGAAGGGCAGGTTGGTGTAACCCGCCAGCGGCGAGAGGAAGAGGTTGGACGGAAACTCGTATCGCCCGATGCGCATGAGTCGGCCGATCGGTCAGCGCGCGGCCACCGCGCGCTGGAGGCGGCGGAGCGCCTCGTTGAGCGTGGCGCGGGTGCAGCCGAAGTTGAGGCGCACGAATTTGCCGGCGGGCGCGCCGTATTGGGCGCCGTCGGCGAAGCCGAGGCCGTGCTGCTCGAAGAAATAGCCGGCGTCCTTCAGGTTCAGCGCCGACACGTCGAGCCAGGCGAGGTAGGTCGCCTCGCAGGGCGTCAGCTTGATCATCGGCAGGTGTTCCTGGAGGAAGCTGGCGATGAGGTCGCGGTTGCCGCGCAGGTAGGCGAGCAGGGCCTGGCGCCACGGTTCGCCCTCGCGGAAGGCGGCTTCGCAGGCGGCGTAGGAAAGCGGGTTCATCTCCGGCACGATGCCGGCGCCGGCGCGGACGAACTGCGTGCGAAGCTTCCCGTCTGGGATGACGGCGAACGAGCAGCCGAGGCCGGCGATGTTGTAGGTCTTGCTCGGGGCCATCAGGGTGATGGAGCGCGCGGCGATTTCCGGCGAGAGGGAGGCGGTCGGGATGTGGCGGAGGTCGTCGAGGATGAGGTCGCAGTGGATCTCGTCGGACACGAGCACGAGGTTGTGACGCGTGCAGAAGGCCGCGACCTGTTCGAGCTCCGCACGCGTGAACACGCGGCTCGCCGGGTTGTGCGGGCTGCACAGGAAGAGAAGTCGCGTGCGGGGCGTGACGGCACGCTCCATGGCCGGCCAGTCGAATTCATATTTCCCGTCGGCGCGCACCGCGAGCGGCACACCGACGGTTTCGCGCGCTTGGTTGGTGGGCGCGCTCATGAACGGCGGGTAGATGGGCGTGGCGGTGAGGATGTTATCGCCCGCCTCGCCCACGGCGCGGGCGGCGAGGTTGAGGCCGGTCACGAGGCCCGGAATCCACACGATCCAGTTGGGCTCGATCTTCCAGCCATAGTGACGGGCGAGATATTCGACCGTGGCTTC
>JACCDQ010891467.1_pt1 | contig 10279 bp, 7 predicted proteins | sample 7446031 | NCBI WGS metagenome assembly JACCDQ01 (sample SAMN15323442, study PRJNA562643) | freshwater metagenome | isolation source: river surface water | place: USA:Blue River Watershed | collected 2017-08-17
CACCATGCTCGACCTTTCCCGCATCCGCGCCATTACCCTTGATCTGGACGACACCTTGTGGCCCGTCTGGCCCACCATCCACCGCGCCGAACAGGTGCTGACCGACTGGCTGGCCCGGCACGCACCCGCCACGGCAGTGCTGTCCAACCAGCCCGATGTCAAAAAAGCGGTGCGTGCCGAGATCAATGCCCGCCATGCCGATCGGGCGCACGACTTGTCGTTCTTGCGGCTCGAAGCCATTCGCGCCTTGTTGCAGCAAGCCGGTGACCCGGGGCACCTGGCCGAGCCTGCCTTTGAAGTGTTTTTTGCCGAGCGCCAGCGGGTGGACTTGTTTGACGACGCCTTGCCCGCGCTGGCATTCTGGAGCCAGCGCTACCCGGTGGTGGCTCTGTCCAACGGCAACGCCGACGTGCACCGAGTGGGCATTGGCCAGCATTTTCATGCCAGCGTGAGCGCCAAATCGCTGGGCGTAGCCAAGCCCGATCTGCGTATTTTTTTGGCCGGTGCCGAGGCCGCAGGTGTGACCCCGCACGAGGTGCTGCATGTGGGCGACGACGCCCATGCCGACTGTGTGGGCGCTTTGGCCGCAGGCATGCAGGTCGCCTGGATCAACCGCGAGGGCCACGCCTGGAGCCATGGCGACACCCGCCCGCATCTGGAAGTGCGAGACTTGCACCAGCTGTGTGCCAGCTGGCCTGAATACCTGCGGTAGGTCGGCGGCTTTAGCCCCGACAGGAAATCTGTAACCATCGAATACGAGGAGACCGACATGACTTTGAAAATTTACGGCATTGGCCCATCCCGCGCTGTGCGCCCCATCTGGACAGCGCTGGAGCTGGGCGTGCCGTTTGAATTGATCTCCACGCCTTATGCCGGTGGTGCTACCCGCACGCCCGAGTTTCTGGCGATCAACCCCAATGGCCACATCCCCGCTTTGGTGGACGAGCGCCCGGAAGGTGCGGTCACCGTTTGGGAGAGCATGGCCTGCGCACTCTACATCGCCCGCGTGCACGGCCAGGCCGATGGCCAGTCCATCACGCCCGCCACGCCCCGCGAAGAAGCAGAAGCCCTGCGCTGGAGTTTTTGGACGGTGACCGAGCTGGAGGCCGACGCGCTCACCGTGCTGATGCACCGCATGGCCATGCCCGAAGACCAACGCAAGCCCGAGCTGGCCGACAAGGCCGAAAGCCGCCTGAAAGTGCCGCTGGCCGTGTTGGAGCAACACCTGCAAGCCCAACACGCCCAAGGCGAAGCCTACCTGGCCGCGAACCGCTTCACCGTGGCCGATGTGTGTGTGGCCAGCGTGGCCAGCTGGATTCGCCCAGCCGCAGCCTTGCTGGCGCAATACCCGGCGGTGGCCGCCTGGGTCAAAGCCTGTGTGGAACGGCCAGCGCAGACACAGGCGCGGGGGATGAAGTGATCCTATTCGAGAATTGAAAATCCGCGTGTCGATGGTTCGATTCCGTCCCAGGCCACCAGTTTTACACCGTCGTATTATTTTGTAGTGCGGCGGTTTTTCTTTTGCGTCAGCGTGTTTCGCACGTAAACGTCTACGCTGCTGTGACTTTGTCCTATGACGCACAGCACAGATACGGGGCAGTGACACGGGATACGAAACTTCGCGTGTCAGTCGCCAGCCTCGCCGCAGCACAACTATACAAACGGTCCGGAATTATGAATAAACGTCATTTTCTAATTAGCTCAATCGCCACATTGAGTACACCGTTGTGGGCACAGGACAAATGGGGTGAGTCAAAGGGTTTCCCCACAGGCTGGGGGCCTGCGGGTGAGCGTCAAAAGTGGGAGGGCTATACCGAATACCACGTTGGCAACTTCTCTGGCGGTATCGAGACGATGTTGGCATATCAAACGATTCGTGCCAGCTCTCAACCATACCTATTCAAAGAGGCCAAGCGCAAGGTCAAGGCCAACTTGTTGATGGATGCATCGGACTATGCAGCCAAATTTAATCGCCCCGGATTATTGATTGCTCGCCAGAATGAAATTTGGCACGAAGAGTACCGGTTCAAAAGAGCTGCAGAAATGCGATTTTTTGGATGGTCTATGACTAAAAGCATTTTGGGTATTCTGGCTGGGATTGCGTTTGACCAGAAAAAGCTAGCATCCCTTGATGACCGAATTGACAAGTACGTACCTCAATTACAAGGGCACGTTTTTGCTGACATTACGCTACGCAACTTGTTGAATATGACCAGCGGAATCAACATCTGCGAAGCATTTTGCAGTCCTGAGAATGGGTTTGAGCGATATGGATATTCGCAAATCGGATATTCGCCAAGGCGCGGACAAGACACCGATCAGATCAAAGGTGTTTTGAGCTTCAAGTGGGGCCGTAGCGAACCGCAGGGTGAGAAATTCAATTACACCGAAATCAATCCACTGCTTGTGGCTTGGGCATTGGAATCGACATACCAGATGCCGCTGCATTTGATCGCTCAAAACTATCTTTGGCATCCTATGGGGGCAGCGGTTGATGCTACTTGGCTGACTGATTCCAAAGGGTTCACGTTTAGTGGGGCAGGGGTGTCTGCAACGCTTCAGGATTGGGCTCGATTTGGGATGATGGTAGCCAATGAGGGCAACTTCAATGGCACACAAATAGTGTCTAAAAACTGGATTGAGGAAACCTCACGGCACGGGCCTCAGGATCAGGCAGCTAGATTTAATGCAGCACGCCCTGGGCGCGGGTATAGAAATTTCTTCTGGCACCACAGCGCGGATGGGCGAGTATTGCGAATGGCCGGAGCACAGTCACAGAATGTGCTTATAGACAAGCGGTCCAAGACTGTTTTAGTTCAAGCAGGCATAGGGCCAGAGAACGGTGCTGATGAATTAATGTCAGCGCTTTTTGCTTCGGCCTGTACAGTTTGATATTGAATCGCCCCGGGGCGATTCATTTCAATTCTCTATACAGAACCCCTGGCCGAAGCAGGTATAGAGCCCTCGGTGTGCAGCCGTGGCGACAGCTACGACAACGCCCGGGCCCTTGATCGGCAACCACGATGCCCATGCCAAAAGTTTCTCTCTGCTTTACGCAAGCCAAACGCCAGTCCTGGCACCGTTTTATGACTTGCGCACGACGTCGATTTATCCGACGTTGACGCCCAAGATGGCCATGACGATCGACTGCAAATACAAGTTCAGCGAAGTTCAGGCGAGGCATTGGGAGCAGTTTGGGCAAAGCGCAGGGCTGGGCAAGGCATCCGCCAGAAAGCGCATTTTGGAATTGGCCAAGGCACTGCCTCTTGCGGCCTGCTCACTTCAACAAGCCGGTGGCAGCCCTTATCAGGGGAATGCCGTGGTGGAGCGTATTGTGGTGTTGATCGAGCAGCGCTGCGATTTGACGGTTCAGCGGCTCAGTGCCTTAGCCGCTGACCAGGATGTCGCAACAGATTGATGCGATGGATGCACTGCGGCTCAAAACCGCCCCAGCGCCTGCATCTTCCAAGCCAGCCACAGCTTGCGCAGCGGCGTCAGCGCGATGCGCTGGTGCAGCACCTGAAAGCCTGAGGCTTCGATTTCGCGCAGCAGGGTGCGGTAGATGCTGGCCATCATGAGGCCGGGTTTTTGGGCGCGGCGGTCGGCGGCGGGCAGCAGGGCCAGGGCTTCGTCGTACAGGGCGTGGGCGCGTTCGGTCTGGAACTTCATCAGTGTCGTGAAGTTGTCCGAGTAGCTGCGCTGGAGCAGGTCTTGCGCCTTGACGCCAAAGCGTTGTTGTTCGTCCAGAGGCAGGTAGATGCGCCCGCGCAGGGCGTCTTCGCCCACGTCGCGGATGATGTTGGTCATCTGAAAGGCCAGGCCCAGCTTGTGCGCATAGGCGGTGGTGGCCTCGTCGGTCTGGCCAAAGATGCGGGCAGCGACTTCGCCCACCACACCGGCCACCAGGTGGCAATATTTCGTCAGCCCCGCAAAGTCCAGATAGCGGGTCTGGTTCAGGTCCATCTGGCAGCCTTCGATCACGGCCAGCAGATGGCGGCTCTCGATGCCAAAGGGCTGGGTGTGCGGCATCAGCGCATGCATGACCGGGTGCGTGGGCTGGCCTGCGTAGGATTGCAGCACTTCTTTTTGCCACCAGCCGAGCTTGGCAGCGGCCACGCTGGGGTCGCTGATTTCGTCGACCACATCGTCCACTTCACGGCAAAACGCATAAAACGCGGTGATGGCTGCGCGGCGTTCGGCTGGCAGGAAGAGGAAGGCGTAATAAAAGCTGCTGCCCGAGGCGGCGGCTTTTTGCTGGACGTAGTCTTGCGGGCTCATGGGGTGGGATTCTCGCATTGCTGCTCAGTGACGGGCTGTGGGCTTGGCGGTGCGGACAACCGTTCAAATTCGCGCTTCAGCGCTTTCTCGGACACCCCGCGCAGCAGCAGACGGCAAAGCAGGGCCTGCACTTCCCGGCGAGGCATCTTGATGCGCTGACACAGAGAGGACGGGCCGGCTTGCAGCAGCAGGGCCACGGTGCGTGCACCGATCAATGCGGGCAGCGCGCTGGCCAGTCGCAAGCGGCGGCTTTGCACGGCGCAGCTGTAACGCAAGCCTGCAGCCAGTTGCGTCTGGATCTGTTGCAGGTAGGCCTGATAAAGCGGCGTCAGTTGCGCCAGCGTGGTGCGGGCCTCGTGGACAGCCTGGGTCAGGCTCTCAGGAGTCAGGCCCAGAACGCTCAGACGCTCGGTCGGCCAGTAGCAGCGGCCCTGGGTCAGATCGGCTCCGGCATCGCGCACGATGTTCAGGCGCTGCAGGCCCATGCCGTAGGCGCGGCCCAGGGCGTGCATCTCATCGGTGTGCAGGTTGGCAAAGCTGGGCAGATGGCGTGCGCACAGCGCGGTCCAGAACTCGCCCACGCAGCCGGCCACGAGCCAGGTGTAGTCCTCCAGCTCGGCCTCGGTGGTCAAGGCTTGCGGGCCATCGCCAAAGCGGCTCACGTCCAGCGTCTGGCCCCGGGTGATGTGGCCCAGCACCCAGCGCACGCTGGCCTGGTCGTCGGCAGGCAGGGCTTGCAACAACTGCAAAGCATCGGGCCAAGCCCGCATCAGGGCGCGTTCGTGTGGATCGCTTTGCTGGTCTGCAAAGCAGGCGAGTGCGGTTTGCAGTTCTGGGGCTTCAGTGCGCGGTGTGTGGATGGCCGTCAGCAGCTGGGCCAGCAGGGCTTGCCGCTCAGCCTGGGGCAGGGCCGTGGTGTCGGCCACCGTGTCGGTGGCACGGGCTAGCAGGTAGCCGATGGCGATCGGGCCGCGCAGGGGGCCGGGCAAAAACCGGATCGAGAGGTAGAAAGAGCGCGAAACGCCCCGCAAAAGTCGCAGCAGTGCCGGCGTCATGACGGGCGTGGCGATTCGGGTCAAAAGGGCTTTGTCGGACATGGGTGATCGCTATTGTCGCTTGACAGATGTCACGCCTTTGTTTAGATTACTAACCGGTCAGTCATTAATTTCAGGGATCTTTTCCATGTTCCATTTCAGTTTGCCCACAGAGGCCGGACGCTGGGCGTTCCGCTTGAGCGCCGTTTCAGCCACTGCGGTCGTCCTTGTGTTGTCGGCTTGTTCGCGCCAGGAGGCCGTTCAGGAACCGGTGCGTGCGGTCAAGCTCTTGACCGTGGGCGCTTCGGGCCTGAACGTGCAGGGTGAATACGCGGCCGAAGTGCGTGCCCGTGTGGAGTCGCGCCTGGGATTTCGGGTGGGCGGCAAACTGGTGATGCGCCAGGCGGAAGTGGGGCAGCGTGTCAAGGCCGGTCAAGTCCTGGCGCAAATCGATGCGCAGGACTACCAGTTGGGCGCACAGGCGGCCATGGCGCAAGCCAGCGCCGCGCAGACCCAACGCGATCTGGCGTTGGCGGATTTCAAGCGCTATGAAGCACTCAGGGCGCAAAACTTCATCAGTGGCGCTGAGCTTGAGCGTCGCGAGGCGAGCTTGAAGGCCGCCGAAGCCGCGTTGACCCAGGCCAAGGCGCAAGCGCAAGCGCAGAGCAATCAAGCGGCGTATGCCCACCTGACCGCGACCGCCGCCGGTGTGGTGACGGCGGTGGAAGCCGAAATCGGCCAGGTGGTGTCGGCGGGCCAGCCGGTGCTGCGCCTGGCACACGATGGCCCGCGCGATGCGGTGTTTTCGGTGTCCGAGCAAGCGGTCCTGGTCCTCAAGTTGGGGCAAGAGATGCAGGCCCGGCTGGGCACGGGTGAGGTGTTCAAGGGGCGAGTCCGCGAAGTGGCGGCCAGCGCCGACCCGGTGACCCGCACTTATCAGGTCAAACTGGCGCTGGAAAAAGCCGAGCCATTGCCTTTGGGGGCCACGCTGAATGTGCTGGCGGCCCATTTGCCGGGCAGTCAAAGCGCTGCGATCAAGTTGCCTACCAGCGCTTTGCGCCAGGATGGCTCAGCCACTGCGGTGTGGGTGCTGGATGAACCCAGCATGACGGTGCGTTCGCAAGCCGTGCAGCTCGGGCCGATCGATGGCAACCAGGTGGTCATCGCCTCTGGGCTGAGTGCCGGTCAGAAGGTGGTCAGTGCCGGGGTCCATGTGCTCACTGCAGGCCAAAAGGTTTCTGAATACGGTGCTGTGGCCCAGCCTGCCGCATCCGGTGCATCGCAGCCAACACAGCGGTGATGCCCATGAGCGATACCGACAACACCCGTTTCAACCTCTCGCGCTGGGCGCTGGAGCACCCGGCCCTGACCCGTTACCTGATGGTGGCGCTGATGGTGCTGGGCATGGCCTCGTATTTTCAGTTGGGGCAGGACGAAGACCCGCCGTTCACGTTCAGGGCCATGGTGGTGCGCACCTATTGGCCCGGCGCCACGGCGCAGCAGGTGGCCGAGCAGGTGACCGACAAGCTCGAGCGCACGCTGCAGGAAGTGCCTTACGCCGACAAGATCCGCAGCTACTCCAAGCCCGGTGAATCGCAAATCATTTTGGAGCTGAAAGACTATTCCAAGCCCGGCGAGGTGCCACAAGTTTGGTACACCGTGCGCAAGAAGGTGGGCGACATCCGCGCGACTTTGCCGCAAGGGGTGCAGGGGCCGTTCTTCAACGATGATTTTGGCGATGTGTACGGGGTGATCTATGCCCTGAGCGGCGATGGCTACAGCCCCGCCGAGGTCAAGTTCCAGGCCGATCGCGTGCGCCAAACGCTGTTGCGTGTGCGCGATGTGGCCAAGGTCGAGTTGTTCGGTGTGCAAGACGAAAAAGTTTTCATCGACATTTCTCAGAAAAAGCTCGCTCAGATGAGTCTGGACATGGGCGCCGTGTTGGCACAGCTGGGCCAGCAAAACGCGGTGGAGTCGGCGGGCAGTTTGCAGTCACCCCAAGATGTGGTGCAGGTGCGTGTGGGCGGTCAGTTCCAGAATCTGGACGATCTGCGCGCCATGCCGATCCGAGGTGCTTCGGGTGCGCAGCTGCGCCTGTCGGACATTGCCCAGGTCAGCCGGGGGTATGTGGACCCGCCATCGGTCAAGGTCCGCCATGAGGGGCAAGAGGTCATCGGTTTGGGCATCAGCATGGCCAAGGGCGGCGACATCATCGCCTTGGGGCATGCCTTGCAAGCCAGCGTCAAAGAAATCGAGGCGGGCTTGCCCGCTGGTTTGACGCTGACTCAGATCCAGGACCAGCCCGCAGCGGTCTCGAAGTCCGTCAACGAGTTCATCAAGGTGCTGATCGAGGCCGTGGTGATCGTGCTGGCGGTGAGTTTTTTGTCGCTGGGTTTGCACAAGCGGCCCGGACACAACCCCCTATGGAAGCGCTGGACGCTGGACATCCGCCCCGGCTTGGTGGTGGGCATCACCATCCCGCTGGTGCTGGCGGTGACCTTTTTGGCCATGAGTTACTTTGGCATCGGCCTGCACAAGATTTCGTTGGGCTCGCTCATCATTGCCTTAGGGCTACTGGTGGACGATGCGATCATCGCGGTCGAGATGATGGTGCGCAAGATGGAAGAGGGCTACGACAAATTCCGCGCGGCCACCTTCGCCTACGAGCTCACAGCCATGCCCATGCTCACGGGCACGCTGATCACGGCGGCGGGCTTCTTGCCCATTGGCATTGCCAAGTCGGTCACGGGTGAATACACCTTCGCCATTTTTGCGGTGACGGTGATCGCCTTGATCGTCAGCTGGGTGGCCTCGGTTTACTTTGTGCCTTATCTGGGGGCCTGGTTGCTCAAGCCGCCAGCGCACGCGGTGGCAGGTGTTCACCACGATTCGGCCGAGATGTTCGACACGCCGTTTTACCGGCACTTTCGCCAATGGGTGACTTGGTGCGTCACCCACCGCTGGAAGACGATTGGCATCACCATCGCCTTGTTTGCCCTGGGCATTGTGGGTATGGGCAAGGTGCAGCAGCGGTTCTTCCCCGATTCGAGCCGTCCTGAAATCCTGGTGGACCTGTGGTTGCCAGAAGGCTCCCCCTTTGTGGCCAGCGAAGAAGTGGCCAAGCGGGTTGAAAAGCGCCTGGCGCAAGAAGAGGGCGTGAGCTCGGTGACCACCTGGGTGGGCTCGGGCGTGCCGCGTTTTTACCTGCCGCTCGATCAGGTCTTCCCACAGACCAATGTGTCTCAGCTGATCGTCTTGCCCAAGGATTTGAAGGTTCGTGAGAGCTTGCGCGTTAAGCTGCCGGCCTTGCTGGCGCAGGAGTTCCCCGAGGTGCGTGGCCGCGTCAAGTTGTTGCCCAATGGCCCGCCCGTGCCTTACCCGGTGCAGTTCCGCGTGGTGGGCACCGAGCCTGCAGCCTTGCGCCTGAAGGCCGAAGAGGTCAAGGCCGTCATGCGCCAGAACGCCAACACCCGGGGGGTGAATGACAACTGGAACGAGTCGGTCAAGTCGGTGCGCCTGGAGGTGGACCAAGCCAAGGCCCGTGCCTTGGGCGTGACCAGCCAGTCGATCGCGCAAGCGTCGCGCACCTTGTTGTCGGGCGCGCCGGTGGGGCAGTACCGCGATGGCGACAAATTGATCGACATCGTTTTGCGGCAACCGATGATGGAGCGTGACGCTTTGTCCGACCTGGGCTTGGCCTATGTGCCGACCGCCTCGGGCAAGTCCATTCCTTTGCTGCAAATTGCCAAGCCTGTGTTGGGTTGGGAGCCAGGCGTGATGTGGCGCGAAGGCCGCCAATACGCCATCACGGTGCAGTCGGACATCGCCGAAGGTGTCCAGGGGGCGACGGTCACGGCGCAATTGCAGCCCGAGCTCAAGCAACTGCAGGCCCAGTGGGCTGCCAAAGGCCAGACCGATTACCGCATTGAAGTGGCAGGGGCGGTGGAGCAAAGCTCCAAAGGCTCGGCCTCGATTGCTGCGGGCGTGCCGATCATGCTGTTCATCACCTTCACACTCTTGATGTTGCAACTGCAAAGTTTCAGCCGCTCGGTGCTGGTGTTTTTGACCGGGCCTTTGGGCATGGCCGGTGTGGCCGCAGCTTTGCTGGCGCTCAACCGCCCGTTTGGTTTTGTGGCCTTGCTGGGCGTGATTGCCCTCATGGGCATGATCCAGCGCAATTCGGTGATTCTGATCGACCAGATCGAGCAGGACCGTGCCGCCGGGGTAGAGCCCTGGCTGGCGGTGGTCGAGTCGGCTGTGCGCCGTTTGCGGCCCATTGTGCTCACAGCCGCTGCAGCGGTGCTGGCCATGATCCCGCTGTCGCGCAGCGTATTTTGGGGGCCGATGGCCGTCGCCATCATGGGAGGGCTGGTGGTGGCTACGGCCTTGACGCTGCTGGCGCTGCCGGCCATGTATGCCGCTTGGTTCAGGATTCCGAGGCCAAATGGTGTGCCGTCCTGAATTTCAGGGGTGGACGTGGCTAAAATAGAAGGTTGACCGATTTCAACGGGCGGTCAGGTGTGCCAGGCCGCTTTGGGGCGGCGCGGCGGGCCTGACGCCTTTTTTGTTTGGAACCGCGCGGGTGGCGAAATTGGTAGACGCACCAGGTTTAGGTCCTGACGGTGGCAACACTGTGCGGGTTCGAGTCCCGCCCCGCGCACCAACCGACTTTTGGCCAAAGGGGCAACCCGGCGGCATGAGAGCAATTCATTTAACCGAGAACGACGATGACAGTGACTGTTGAAACCCTTGAAAAGCTGGAACGCAAGATCACCCTGACTGTGCCTGTGACGGCCATTCAGTCCGAGGTCGATGCACGCCTGAAGAAAATGGCCCGCACGGTCAAGATGGACGGTTTCCGTCCTGGCAAAGTGCCCATGAACGTGGTCGCTCAGCGCTATGGCTACTCGGTCCAGTACGAAGTGCTGAACGACAAAGTGGGTGAAGCCTTCTCTGTGGCCGCCAAC
>JACCDQ011113569.1_pt1 | contig 10279 bp, 9 predicted proteins | sample 7446031 | NCBI WGS metagenome assembly JACCDQ01 (sample SAMN15323442, study PRJNA562643) | freshwater metagenome | isolation source: river surface water | place: USA:Blue River Watershed | collected 2017-08-17
CCCGGGCGACGGGTGCTCTGCCGACTCGGCAACGGCATGCATCATCCTGATGCCGGGCGACCAGGCGGAGGCGTACTCGCCCAGCGAAGCCGACAATATGTTCGGCACGCTGTCCGGAGAAAGGCAGAACGCCGACTTGGTTGACGGCTCCTGCCCGCTGACGTGCGAGTAGGTCACGGGATACCTCCACCGGCCCGGCTCGGGTAATAGTTGCCGTCGTCCAGCAGGAACTCGACGAAGTGCAAATCGTTCGCCATCTGGTATTTAGAGTAGCCGCCGATTAGCGCCGGGCCGCCGTGCAGCAGGATCGTTCCCGTTGCCGTCACGCGCAGAATGGCGCAGCGCTTGCCGAAGTTCTTTCGCTCCGGTGGCGGCATCTGGATGTTCAGCAGGTCGCCATCGATGAGGTTGGCGCGCGCGACCTGACCCAGCACGAGATTCGTCGGGTTGATCTGCGGGATGGCGATGTAGCGAGGAGCGAACAAGTCGGGGGCGCCGCGCGTGTACACGTCGAGCGCCTGCGCCATCCGCTCCAGCTCCGACTTGAGCTGCTTCGGATCGTCCGTTGAAAAGCGCCGCGGGATGTCGATTGTCGCCGGCATCAGACGCCCAGGGCCCTCCGTGACCACTCCTCGTAGGCCAAGTACTCGGCGACGCTGGCTGCGCGGTTCAGGACAACCACGTCAGCAATGATTCCGTCGAATGAATCGATTCCGGGGCCCGATCCAATCTTGAAGGTATCGCACGCGAGCGCGCCAACATCACAAGCCCCCGAGGCCTCAAGCAACCGGTTCTGGTAAATCTGCGCGCTCGTCCCGGAAAAGATTAGCCCAATGCGCCGCTTGACGAACCCCATGCCTAGAGTTCCGTCTACGTTCACCGATGTGGCGCCCGAGTCGCTTCGCTGGTAGCGCAGAAGGCCAGAGCCCGAGTTCAGCATCTGAAGCGACGAGAGCGACGAGCCACCGGACTGCCAGCAGACAATGGTTGTATTGTCGACGAGCGCAGTCTGTCGAATGCTAACGAAGAGGGAGAACGGCAGGTCGGTACCGTTGCCAGGGGCCACGAGGCCCACGGCCGCCCCAGACATAGCGCCGCCAGCCCCGGACCCGAAGTCGATGGCAGGCACGCCAGACCCCCACCCGTCCGACATCCATAGATTCGTCGCTACGCCACCGGTCAACACGGAGGCGTCGCTCGCGCGGCTGCGCCACTCGTCCACATCAGCCCCGGTGACCGCAACAAACGCGGGGTTGGCGTTGAACCACGCTAGCAGGCCCGGCAGGCGCAGTGGATTCCACAGTCCGCCACTGGCGAGCGTGGAGAGCACTAGACGCGCCTCCGGAAGTGGTCGCCGCAAGTGTTCGCCGGGCGCAGAATGTACCGGTCCGAATAGAGCGTGTAGATGTCGCGCTTTTCACCGGCCGTAAGCGCGTCGTGAATCGATACGGCCCAGTATCGCACGGCGCAAAAGCTCGCGTCCGTGTTGCGCGACAGACACGCGAGCGCGAACGTATCCATGGTCCCCATGTCGCCCACGTCCATCGCGCCCGAGAACGTCACAACGTCGTCGATCTCGATCGTGCAGGCGGTCCCGTCGTGAGTGCAGATCGCTACGTGCGGGTTGAAGTCGGCCACGCTGCCGATGCCGCCCGCGCCGGATCCTGCCCCGGTCGCCGCATCGCGCTTGCGGAACTCCCAGCGGAGACCGCCGGTCTGAATGCTAACGACGAACCGAAAGAACGGGTTGGCGCTCGCGTTGTCGCCACAGGACCATAGCGCATCGCCGGACGCGTTGCCGTGGAGCTGCTGGAATACCGTGACGACCGTGCATGGCGTGTCCGTTCCTCCGATCATCGCCTGGGCGAGGCCGGTGGTTTGCTTGAGCGTATCATCGACGCCGTCGAACGTTACCGCCGGGTAGCCGTTCCATGAGAACTCTTCCCACGTCGGGGCGCCCGCGTTCGCCAGGTTGTAGCCGTTGACGGATTGGTCCGCGACGGCCGTGACCGTGCTACCCGAAAGGGTGACGTTCGGGCGTTCGAAGGTGTAGAGGGCGCGCTGGGTCAAAGGTCAATGTCCAGCGGCGTTCGCCAGTTGTGCATGCGGTCGAGCCCGGCCGCCTCGAGAACAACCTCCGGCCCGGCCGCGATGCCCGTCGTGTTCAAGTGGTTGCCGTCCACGAGCATCAGGCCCGATTGCCCGTACCCATCTCCGCCGGCCACGAGCGGCCAATAGTCGAGGCACCGGGAGCCGTACGCCGATACCAGCGCGTCCCGGAAGTACTTCTGGCAGACAACGTAGTTGGAGTCGATCTGTGCCTGCGAAAGCACCGACTGGAGCAGCGGGTGCGGGCTCAGAACAAAGAACTCGACGCGCGCGGAGTCGCACGCGGTCTTGATGTTCGCGACGAGCCCCATCTGCTCCGTGTCGATGAAGTTTTTGAGCCCCGCCTCGGTCGTGAAGCTCCAGTTCGCGAGAGCTTCCGGCATCGACCCCGCCGGGTGGTGCAGGATGAGCACTTGCGGCATCGTGGCGAGCGCCGTCGTGATGTTCTGCGCGGTGTTGACGGGGGCCACGGCGACGCGATTGGCCGGCGTGGAGTAGCCGGTCACCTGCTGCTCGTAGAGGCCTATCCCGGCCAGGGCGGTCACCCCAACGGCGCAGTGGCTCGAGCGGTTCGCGCGTAGCCAAGTCTGAAACGTTGCGGCGTAGCGCTCGGTGGTCGGGTTCGATAGGTTCGTCCCGGCCGACGAGGAGGAGCCGAGCACCCGCACACGGAGCGAGGACACGGCTAGAAGCTCCCGAGCTTGTACCGGTTGCCATATTCCCAAGCTCCCGATGCGAAGCGAGCGGAAATGCCCATGCTCGGCGCTAGCGTCGCGATGAACCCGGACGAGACGCCCATGCCCGTTCCGGAGTTGTTGATCATGTGCGAGATCCCGGTTCGGTTCTCGAGGAGGATGGTGTCGCCATGAACGGCGAGCGTCGGGATGAGCGCGTAGATTTGCCCAGCCGTGACGGTCTCCGGGACGATGAACGCGGTACCGCTCGCCGAAACAATCTCCTGCGAACCGCTCGCCGCGCCACCACCAGACACGAAGCCATAGACCTTGATGCCGTCGAGCTGGTTGATCCGCCGCACGTTGGCGATGTCGCCGACGCGCATGTCGATGCCGGACGCGTGAAGGATCGACCCACCCGAGCCGACTCCGAGTTGGTAGCCCGAAGCGCCGATCGTGATGCCCGTGGCGACGTTGGCGAATCCGGACGCTGTCCAGCCGCCGAGCTTGTCGGTGGATGCGGAATGCGTGAGCTGTTGCAGCCCGAGGCGCATCCCGGCGCTAAGGCTCTGGTGGTTGGCGTCCGTCAGTTGCCGCAGAACGTTCCCCGCGCCGACGGTCGTCCGGTTCGCCTCCGTTCGGATCTCGTCGATGCGGTCCACCCCGCCCGGCGCCTGCCCGAACTGGAGCCTCCTGTAGGCCGCCGCGCCCCAGCCAATCAGGTTCGCGTCGTTCGAGTCGTCGTCGAGCCGCCCCGCTGCGAGGTTTTGCCCGTAGGGGATCCTGAGCAGAGCGGACTGGGCAACCCCGCTCGATCCAAACCGAACCACGCCCGTTGGCATGGTGAGGTCGTGCAGCAGGTTGATCCCGCTCGCGGAGATCGAGAACCCGCTGGCGCCACCGAAAACGCCGCTCCCTAGGTTGTACTGGAAAGACCCGGTCGGGCCGCCAGGATTGTTCGAGCCGCCGCCACCTCCGCCGGGTGGAACGGCCCACGTCTGGTCCGCCCGCAGGAACTTCGTGGCGTCGCCGGCAGACGCGGGCGGGACGAGGCCCTTGTCTACGTTGTTGAAGACCGGGAGCATCGTGCCGACGGCGCTACCGGAGAGGAACGTCGGAACGCCGGACGCCCCGAGCCTCCCGAGAATGGCCTCGGGCATCGGAAGCAGCTGCGTGAAGTCGATGCCGGTCGGCGTGAAGCTCGGGACGCCCTGGAACGTTCCGTCGTCACGCAGGAATCGATTCGCCACGCCGGCCGTGGGCGAATAGACCAGGCCACGCGTGGCGCCGGATGCCGTGCCAAACAGCGGCAGGAGCGACGCGACCTGACCACGGTTCAGGAACTCGGAAACGCCGGACGCCACGGCGGAATTGCCGAGCACGGACAACGGCGGGAAGAAGAACATCGCCGATGGCGAAGCGCCGGTACTGCCGCCGCCTCCCCCTGCCGGCGTCGCCCAGGTGGCATCGTCCTTGAGGAACAGGCCAGCGGCGCCGCCCGACGGGAAGGGGACGAGCCCATGCGCCGAACCGGTGAACACACCGATCATCGACGCGACCTGCTGGCCGGTGAGCTGCTGCGCCGCGCCAGTGCTCACCCCGAAGCGACCGAGCACGCGATTCGGGCTGAGGTCCTGGATCTGCGAAAGAGCGAGGCCAGAGACGGATCCGCCAACACTCGGAGCGGCCCATGTCCCGTCTTCGCGAAGGAAGAGCGTCGTCGAGTTGTTGCCAGTCGGGACCAGGCCGGCGGCGAAGCCCGAGTAGACCGACGTGATGGCGGCGACCTGCCCCGGAACGAGGTCCGTCGGAGACCCGGCGCCAGCGCCGCGAGCTCGGCCCTTGATAGTAGCTTCGGGCGCCGATGCGAGCATCGCGTTCGTGACCGAACCATCCGGGGGGAGACCAGACCCACCAGCAGCCACCGGCCCGCAGTACTCGCGGCGCCCGAATCGTGCCGCCCTCAGCGTGTCGCGCCCGACAATCGCCCCGCCCGCGCTCGTTACCTTCGTCGAGCTGCGGATGATGTCCTGCCAGATCTCGGTGCGCAGCTGGACGGCCTGATTGTAGGCGGCCTGGTACGTGTCGCGCGCGATGAGCTGACAGACAACGTCCCAAACGATCCACTGCTCCCACCCCGCAACGCCGTCGAACGTGTCGCCGTCCGCCGACATATCCGCGAGAAGCGGCAGGTACCAGACCGTATACGAATACGACTGGTTCGGCGCCGGCATGATGGCGACGCTCGTGGTCTGGTACATCGCCCAGGCCATCGGCTCGCCCGTCGCAGTCGGTGCCCCGTAGTCGTTGCGCTCCTGGAACGGCCGATGCGCGAGCGTCTTGACGACACCCGAGACGGTGAGGTCAACGCCGTAGACGCGCACGATGGCCGGCGACGCGCCGGACAGGTCGAGCGTCTTGAAGCTGTAGGGGCTGGTCGCGCCGCTGGTAATCGTCCCTGACGTTGAAGTCAGGTAGTGCGTCATCCCCTCGTTGCTGATCCGCTCGCGAAACCTCTGGACGGACTGATTGATGTACCGATTCAGAATCGTCGGCGTGTAGCGACCCGAGGCGCCGACGACGAAATCGCACTGGACGGAAACGTCCGTGCGTAGCTGGCTAAGCGAAACGGTACGGGCCATCTACGCGGCCCGTCCTACTTGCCCTTGGGCTTGCCCCCGAAGACGAGCGCGAGGGTATCCCCGCCCTTTTTCGGCGGCCCCTCTTCTTCGTACCCGCCGCCCATCGCCTTTTCGGCACAGAGGCGAACGAACGTCTTGAGCGCGTCGATGCGCACCGGGTCTCCCTCGAGCTCCGGGAATGCCTCGACGGCCGCTTGGGACTCCTCGTCCATCGGCTCCGCAGCAGTGGGCGAGGAGGCCTCTTCCGGCTCCTCGCCCGCGCCCATCATGCCCATGCCCATGTCGGCCATCAGTACTGCGTGAAGCCCTGGTCGTTGCGCGGGTTGACGAAAAAGAGCAGGTCGAGGCGCGTGCCGCTCGGCGGGTTGAACGGGTAACGCATCGCCCCGGACGGCGCGGCCATGCCGGTGTTGGAGTTCTGCGTGGTCACCTGGAGCCTGACGACGCCAGACGCGGAGTTGCCCGGCGACCACTGCGGCGCGACGTTGCCGAAGTGGCCGGACGGCCCAACGTACTGCGGGAACACACGCGCGATGTTCGCCGGGGGGTGCGTGATCTCGTAGAGCCCAGTGCCGACCAGCGTGGCGCCGAGCCCTTCGAAGCCGTACACCGTCCGGAGCCCGGTCGCGACGCCGGTGGCGAAGTTTCGCGTCGGAACGGGCAGGCCGCCCGTCCCGATGTGAACGCTCGCCGTCGAAAGGATGAGGTTTTGGCCGAGTGTCCCGCCACCGTTGGCGGGATACTGGCCGACTCGGCTACCAAAGTCAGATTGGGCCATGGGTCCTTAGCTCTGGAGGAGCACGCGACCGTGGTTCTTCGGGGCGTTGTTCGCGTAGAGCGGGTACGACACGAGCCGGAACTCGTAGTCGTTCGCCGTGGACGCGCGGAGCATCTGGAGCCCGTCGCCGTTGAGCGGGCTAAACACCTCGCCCATGCTCGAGATCCAGTGGTTCGCCATCCGGAACCCGAACGCCGTCCCGTAGGGGCAGTGCCGGTCCGAGTAGATCGGCACGCGACCGGAGCCGGTCAGCACGTCGATCTTCGTGTAGCCGAATTTGGTCGTCTCGTCCTCGAGGGGGCGGACGCCGCGGGCCGACATGAGCGTCTCCAGGATCTGGAAGTCCTCGGGGTTCATGAAGACGGCGGTCGGCGCCTTCGACTTGAAGCGCCCGGTCATCTGCGCGAACAGGATCTTGATGCGCTCCTCGTAGCTCTTGCCGTTGAGCAGCGTGGAGTCCACGCGGCACCCGGCGTAGCGCTGCGGGTCCGTGGCGCGCGTCGCAGCGGAGATACCCCAGAGCGCAGCGGGGGAGTCGCTCGGAGTGATGAACGCCTGCACGCCCTTGAGGATGGTCGTGCTACCGGAGCCGCCGAAGTCACCCGTGCGGAAGAAGTAGTCGCCGACCGCGAGCGAAGAGTACTGCGTGCGGTCCGTGAACGTGACCACGCCCGTTGCCCGGTTGACGCCCGAGACGGTCGTGGTTCCGGTCAACAGCGTGTGCGAGGAGTCGGAGCCGTCGTTTGCCGACTCGCGGCACGACATGCCGACCTCAAAGTTCTGCCCGTCGATCGAGTTGACCAGCGTGATGTCGTTCGCGCCGGGGCCGATCGATGCGACGCGACCAAGCGCGTTGCCGCCGTTCGACCAGAGGTAGACGGAGAGGTTCTCGCCGCCCTGCTCGTAGAGGCCATCGATCTCGAGAACCTTGTCCTCGAGGAACGCCCCCTGGTTCGTCCGGGACGCCTTCATCACCTTGTCGCCGATGCTGACGGAGCCGGAGTAGTCGCCCGCTTGGATCACGAACTTCGATGCGACGATGTTCGAGGCGCTCGTCTGCGCAGTGGCGATCGGTGCCGCCAAACCCTGCGGAAGCGCCGTGATGATCGGCACGGGCATCTGGTCGCCCACCATGCCGGTGTCGCCGCGCTTCTCCAGCATGCCGAAGAGGGGGTTTTCCGGGTAGGTGAGCTTCTCCACCACGTCGGGGAGGTAGCGTTCCTTCAGCAGCGCATCGAAAGTAGTGAGAGTAGACGCCATCGCGAGAAAAGTCCTTGGTTGCCACGCTCGATTGCGTGGGTCCGTTGCCTGACTTGTTCTCGGGATCGTCGGCTCCCGGCTGCGCGTCTCGCCGCAATGTTACTTGCCGCGGTGATTACAGGGTGAGCGACCGGCTGCTATTTTTCAACCGGAAACTTTGACACAGAGTGAGTCACTCCGGGTCAGGACCCGGCCCGCTCGCGACGGCGGTCTTCCTCGATCGCGGCAGTCAATCGGCGGCGCGCGTCGTCGCCGAATCCGCTCCCGAACTTCGGGCGCTCACGCGGAGCCGGTGCCGGCGGCGGGACTGGCGCCGTCTTGGGCTTCGGCTGAGCGGGCGTTCCAGCTGGGGGCGCCGCTGGCTTCGCGAAGATCGGCGACACCCTGTCGAAGAACGATTTGAGCTCGTCGTACAGACTGACCCCGCCCTCCGGTACGTACTTGAGCGCAGCCTCGGGCGTCGTAACGTCTCGGCCGCCGCTCTCCTGGTAGAGCTTTCGCTGAACGTTGAACACCGCGTTGACGAAGCTCGGAACGTCGTGCATCGCCTTGACGAGCGGGTCCTGAGACTGCCCCATCACCTTGACCAGGCCGCGCTTGTGGTTCGCCTGGGCGGCGAGTTCGGCCTGGGTCGCCTGTTGCCGCTCCTCGTCCTCCTTGGCCTTGGCGCGCTCCTCGTCGTCACGCTTGAGTCGCTCCTCTAGCTCACGGACGCGCTTGTAGTTCGGATCGGCGAGCCGTTGGATCACGTCGTCCTGGAGCTTGTTCCAGTCCTCGAATCCGGCGACCTTGGCCAGGGCATCGTAGTCGCCGGCCTTCAGCGCCGACTCGAGCGCTTCGACCTTGGCAATGCGCGGCTCCCATTCGCCACGCGCCTTCTTGACGTTCTCGAGCGCGTCCCTTTCGGCCTGGGCGATGGCCGCCAGGTTTGCGCGCCGCTCCTCGCGCAGCTTCACGCGCTCGGTCGTCGTGACTTTGCCGTCCTCGAGTGCCATGCCGAGCTTTTCGGCGAGCGCCTTGAGCTGGTCAACTTCACCCGTCGCTGGCACCGCCGGCTCATCCTTGGGCTTGGCACGCTTGGCCTTCTCGCTCTTTTCGGGCGTAGCCTCTGCCGCCGCGGGCGCTTCGGTGCTCGGCGGGTCGAATACTTCGGCTCCACCGATGCGCTTCATCGCGTCGGCAATCGATTCCTTGGGCGACGGTACGCCCTTGCTCTCGGCTGCGGCAGCGGGCGTCGTTTCGGTCGTGGTGGTCTCGTTTTCCATTGGTCTCCTACATCATCGGCGGCGGCGCCGCTCCGACTGGGTTGGCGGGCAGCATCTGCGGCGCCATCGGCGCACCCGGGCTCATCCCAGGCGGAGGCGGGGCGCCGGGCGGCATGCCGATCGGGGGAGCCGGAGCGATGCCCTTCGCGGCGTTTGCGTACTCCGGCGGGGGCTTGTTCATCAGCGCGTCGATGTCCTTGATGTACCGGACGAGGAGCTTGATACAGAACTCCGCCTTGCGAACTTCCTTCTTGTTCCGCAGCGACGCCTGGTCGATGCGCGCGCGGAAGTACGCGGACGCGAAGCGACGTAGCGCGCCGACCTTGTTCAGGATGAACCCCTCGGGCGCTTGGTAGTCGCCCATGCCCCACGACTTCTGATCGGCGTCGAGGTAACGCTCGATCAACATGTCGATGTATTCCGTCTCGGCGTTCTCGACCTCGAGCTCGGAGTCAAGATCGGGCCAGCCCATGAGCTGCTTCGCCGTCTCCTGACTGATGAGCCCGCCCGTGTAGAGGTCCTGGGTCATCTGCTGACGACCGGCCGGATCGTGCGGCAACGCGCTCGCGGGGGCGACGGTGATCGCAAACGACTCGTCCTCGATGTCGCAGTCGGACCAGTCGATCTGTCTGAGGATGGCCTTGCCCGGCCACGTCACGACGAACTTGGGATCCTCCTCAGCGAGCTCGCGCAAACGCCAAACGTATTGGTAGCCGAGGTCAACGAAGGACTGCTCGTAACGCTGCGCCTTCGGAAGCTGGCGCCCGGCCTTTGTGTCGTTGAGCGTGCGGATGGCGACGCCGCTCTGCACGCCCTGCTCGCGTCGCGCCGCCGCCGACACTTGCGACACGCCGATCGAGTCCCAGAAGTTGCTCGTCTTGAACTTGAGATAGTCGAGCTCCATCGGGCTGAACGGAGTCATGACGGCCTGTTGAGGAAACGCGCCGCCCGTGACGGGTACGCCGACGACCGCCTCATTGACCATCAGGTCATCCGGGTTGACGCTGCCCTCCTGAAAGTAAATCTTCGACCCGGACGCGATGACCTCGCGCGCGTAGAGGCGCATGTCCAGGTCGTCGATGTCCTCCGCCATCTCGCGCCCCTCGTCACCGAGGCCTGAGCCCCAGAAGCCGTCACGCCATGGCTCCCAGTGAAGGAACACGAACGGGAAGGCCGGCGCCGTCCAGTCTCCGCCATCAACCGTCACGCCGCCGCATGCAGCGACCCATGTGCCCGGAAGCTCCGGGCCGTTCGGTAGATGCCACGCGAGCTGAAGCTCCACGCACCTCGATGACTGCGCGCGCATCTCCTGGCTTGCTCCGTACCATTCGTACGTAGGCGCTGTGCGCACAGCCTCGGCTGCTTCGCCCTTCAGTCCGTAGCGCGCGATTGCCTCTTCCACACCGATCGGCCTGCGACAGAAAAGGTCTGTCGGGTTGCGGCCCTGCGCTGGGTCACAGAACAGATCCGGGAGCGGCACAAGCTCCTCGACAATCTTCATTCGCGCGCGGTCGGCCACGACCATCAGGCATGCGACGCCCTGGAGCGCAC
>JACCDQ011652170.1_pt1 | contig 10279 bp, 10 predicted proteins | sample 7446031 | NCBI WGS metagenome assembly JACCDQ01 (sample SAMN15323442, study PRJNA562643) | freshwater metagenome | isolation source: river surface water | place: USA:Blue River Watershed | collected 2017-08-17
CAACAATTTTTTGATTTTACTGCCAAATTATTCAATTGGAGAAAAGGAAAATCGGTAATTCACAACGGGAAAACCACCCATTATGTTCCTGAAAATAATGTCTATACTTATTTTAGATACAATGATGCTGAAAGCGTAATGGTAATCATCAACAATTCAGATGAAAAACAAGATGTGGCTGTTGCTCGTTTTAAAGAAAATACGCAACACTATTCAACAGGAAAAGACGTGATTTCGGGACAAAGTATCAATATTAAAAACAACATCACTATCGAGGCTAAATCAGCTTTGATATTGGAACTTAAATAATTATTATCATGAAAAAAAATGTTTTACTACTAGCCCTTTTGGCTGTTTTCATTTCATCAAATGAAACACAAGCTCAACATAAAAAAACAAACCAAACAGCTCCATTTGTTTGGGAAGGCGCCAATTTGTATTTCTTATTGACGGATCGATTTAATAACGGAGATCCCAATAATGACGTCAATTTTAATCGAAATAAAGAAACTGGAAAATTACGTGGTTTTATGGGAGGTGATATTAAAGGGATTACCCAAAAAATTGAAGAAGGGTATTTTGACCAATTAGGAATCAATGCTATTTGGATGACCCCTTTAGTAGAACAAATTCACGATGGAACGGATGAAGGAACCGGATATAGTTATGGATTTCATGGCTATTGGACTAAAGATTGGACTGCTTTAGACCCCAACTTTGGAACAGCCGAAGATTTAAAAACCATGGTTGAAAAAGCACACCAACATGGAATTCGTATTGTTTTTGACGGAGTTATCAATCATACGGGGCCCGTAACCCCTCAGGATGCGGTTTGGCCAGAAAGTTGGGTACGAACCAGTCCTGCTTGCGACTACAAAAACTACGCAAATACAACCGCTTGTACCTTGGTAGCCAATCTTCCTGACACACGTACTGAAAGCGAGCAAAATGTAGAACTACCAGCAGCTTTAGTAGAAAAATGGAAAAAAGAAGGACGTTACGAACAAGAAGTGAAAGAATTAGATGCTTTCTTTGCCCGAACAGGCTACCCAAGAGCACCTAAATATTACATCATCAAATGGTTAACCGATTATATTAGCGAATATGGAATAGACGGCTACCGTGCTGATACTGCCAAACATATTGAAGAAGGCGTTTGGGCTGAATTCAAAAAGCAATGCAACTATGCTTTTGCTACTTGGAAAAAGAACAATCCTAAAAAAGTGCTAGACAACAATGCTTTTTATACTACTGGAGAGGTTTCAGGGTATAACATCAGTGGAGGATTGTACTATGATTTTGGCGACAAAAAAGTAAATTATTTTGCCAATGGATTCAATAGTTTAATCAATTTTGAATTTAAAAATGAAGCCAAAAAAGATTATGAAAGTTTATTCTCTTACTACTCAAACACATTACAAAAAGAATTAAAAGGATTTGGTGTATTGAATTATGTTTCGTCTCACGACGACGCTACTCCTTTTGACGGAAAAAGAGAAAAAACCTTTGAAAGTGCTACAAAATTATTACTAACTCCAGGAACGGCTCAGGTATATTATGGAGATGAGTCAGGACGAAATTTAGTTATCGAGGGAACACAAGGCGATGCAACTTTGCGTTCATTCATGAATTGGGATGATATCAAAAACAACCCAACTACTAAAAAAACCTTGACACACTGGCAAAAATTAGGACAGTTTAGAAAAAATCACCCTGCAGTAGGAGCTGGTATTCACCTACAAATTTCGGCTACTCCTTATGTGTTCAGTCGTACTTTTACTCAAGGAAAATACACGGATCAAGTGGTCGTTGGATTGAATTTAGTGAAAGGCAAAAAAACAATCCCAACAGGAACTATTTTTAAAAATGGAGCCAAAGTAAAAGATGCGTATTCTGGAAAAGAAGCTGTTGTTGCTAATGGAAAAGTAACAATTGATTCGGAATTTGATTTGGCTCTTCTAGAATTGAAGAAATAGATTTTCAAAACCCTTCCAGCCTTTTGAAGGCTGGAAGGGTTACTAGGTAAGACGGTTTTAATTCTTAACTTTGTCATTCAAAAACAAAAAATGAATCAAGACTTTGACATTATAATTGTAGGTGGTGGAGCTGCTGGATTTTTCTCGGCTATCAACATTGTAGAGCGCAATCCAAAACTCAAAGTCGCGATTTTAGAACGGGGAAAAGAAGTGCTTTCCAAAGTTCGTATCTCAGGAGGAGGACGTTGCAACGTAACCCACGCTTGTTTTGAACCCAACGAATTGGTCAAATTCTATCCAAGGGGCGAGAAAGAATTGCGTGGTCCATTTCATCAATTTGGCGCAGGAGACACCATTGAATGGTTTGAAAAACACGGAGTCGAACTTAAAATTGAGGACGATGGCAGAATGTTTCCTGTTTCCAATTCTTCTCAAACCATCATCGATTGTTTTTTAAATGCTAGTCATCAATTAGGTATAACCATTGTAACGGGACAAAGTGTACAATCCATTTTTTATACCGAAGGCTCGACAGGAAATTATTGGAAAATCGATACGCAATCCGAAAGCTTCTTAGCCGAAAAACTCATCTTAGCTACAGGAAGCAATCCTAAAATTTGGGATTTATTACATACGTTTGGGCATGCCATTATTACACCTGTACCTTCCCTATTTACCTTTAATATCAAAGACACCCGAATTAAAGAATTACCTGGAATTGCGACTCAAGTAACCGTTAAAGTTAAGGATACCAAACTAGAATCGACAGGCCCTTTGTTGATTACCCATTGGGGAATGAGCGGCCCAGCTATATTAAAATTATCTGCTTGGGGAGCGCGTACCTTACACGATAAGAATTACCAATTTAAAATAGAAGTCAATTGGCTAAATGATATAGATACCGAAGATGCCGAAACCCTTTTGAAAGAACTCAAACAAGAACACGCTAAAAAAATAGTGGCCAAAAAATCGCCTTTAGAATTGCAAAATCGGTTATGGGAAAGTTTGGTTTTGGCGTCAGGAATTGGTACTGAAACCAAATGGGCGGATTTGTCCAAAATTCAATTACAAAACCTAGCAAATCAACTAACAAAAGGCATTTTTCAAGTTAATGGTAAAAGTACTTTTAAAGATGAATTTGTTACTGCGGGCGGAATTGATTTAAAAGAAATCAATTTCAAAACCATGGAAAGCAAATTACACCCTAACCTTTATTTTGCTGGCGAAATAGTCAATATTGATGCTATTACAGGTGGATTTAATTTCCAAAATGCGTGGACATCTGGGTTTATTGTTGCTTCAGCCATCAATAAATAATATTTTTTACTTATAATTTAAAATTATTGATTTTTAATTAAAAAAATTGTTTTAGTAGAAAAGGTTTGTAGTTTTGAAGAAAAATCCAAATGAAAAAACACTTTATATTAATAGCATTATTTTTTTCACTAATGACCTTAGGACAAAATGAAAAAATCAATCAACTCAATAAAAAAAACCAAAAAACAGGCGTTTGGAAATTAACAAGTAAAGATAAAAGTATTGAGATTACAACAGAGTTTGCAGATGGGATATATATATCTGACACTAAATACTACAAAAACAAAAAATTAGTCGCTTCATACAACAATAATTTGAATGAACTTTTGATAATAAACGACTCAACAACTACAAAAGCAAAATTTTTAATTAATGATGATGGAAATAGGTCATTAATTAATTTTGATAACTCCGAACTTGACGAAACTATTTCAAATTATTTTTATTCATTTTCAGAAATAGAGCCTTTATATGAAGGAGGGATAGAGAAATTTTATGTATTTGTGGCAAAAAATCTTTCTCTTGGAAATTTTCATGGAAAATTAAAAATCCAATTTAATGTTGACCCAAATGGATTCGTCAACAATATAGAGTTAATAGAAGGAAACGATGAGCAATTAAAAAACGAAGCTAAAAAAACTTTTAAAAAAATGCCTCGCTGGCTTCCTGGTCATAACAACGGAATATTTAAAGACACTATAGTAAATTTCCCGCTAACAATTGATTGAAATTGAATATTAACTTCCTTCACAAGGAGGCATAAAATTCAACCACCAAATACTAGCCGTTAATACCGAAGCAAAACTCACCCAAGCTAAATACGGCAATAGTAAATAGCCTGCCGTTTTACTGATTTTAGTAAATTGGGAATAGGTTTCAAAAATCATGAGCCAAAGTAAAACAACCTCAATGGTGGCTAATATCAGGTTATGCAATCCAAAGAACAAATACGACCAAAGTGCATTCAAAACCAATTGGATGGTAAAGAATTGTAAGGCTTTAGTAACCGCTTCTTTATGGGTTGTTATTTGATTCCAAACTAAGCCTGCAGCAATTCCCATCATAATATACAACGAAGTCCAAACAGGTGCGAAAATCCAATTAGGCGGATTAAAACTCGGCTTTATTAAAGTAGGATACCAAGTTGTTATTGAAGCACGCGTAACCATTCCAGAAACATATCCCACAACCAAACAAATAACGACAACAATTGCAATACGAGTAACTTTATTCATTTTACTTTTTTTATTTAGAATCAAATTTACTCAAAACTTTCAATTCTATAGCCAAAATAAACTCAAAACCAATTCAGCAAAAAAAGTATCTTTGCTAAAATTTTCATTCATGGTAACAGCAAACGATTTTATTCCAAGTCCCTATACAAATTCTATTGAAGAAGGTGTTTTTCAATGGAGTGCGCCAAGTAATATTGCATTGGTAAAATATTGGGGCAAAAAAGAAAATCAAATTCCCGCCAATCCTTCAGTGAGTTTTACCTTAAATAATTGCAAAACAATTACGCAATTGGCTTTCGCCAAAAAACAAAATACAGTCCAATCGAATTTTTCTTTTGATTTGCTTTTTGAAGGGAAACCAAAGGAAGATTTTAAACCAAAAATTCAGAGATTTTTGGAGCGAATTGAACCCTATTTACCTTTTTTAAAAGACTATCATTTTACGATTGACACTCGAAATACATTTCCGCACAGTTCTGGAATTGCTTCTTCTGCATCGGGCATGGCAGCTTTAGCGATGAACTTGATGAGTTTAGAAAAGGAATTGAATCCTGCAATGACTGAAGATTATTTTTACCAAAAAGCCTCTTTCTTGGCACGTTTAGGATCCGGTAGTGCTTGCCGAAGTGTACAAGGTCAAGTTGTCGTTTGGGGAAATCAAGCCAATATTCCTGGAAGTTCAGATTTATTTGGAGTCCAATTTCCACACACTATTCACAACAATTTCAAGAATTACCAAGACACCATTCTTTTAGTAGACAAAGGTGAAAAACAAGTTTCGAGTACTTTAGGGCACGATTTAATGCACAACCATCCTTTTGCCGAAAAACGATTTGCACAAGCGCATGAAAATTTAGACCATCTGATTTCAATTTTTGAATCAGGGAATTTAGAACAATTCATTGCTATTGTTGAGAGCGAAGCCTTGACACTACATGCCATGATGATGACTTCGATGCCGTATTTCATCTTAATGAAACCCAATACATTGGAAATTATCAATCGCATTTGGCAATTTAGAAATGAAACTAAAACACCCGTTTGCTTTACTCTAGATGCAGGCGCTAATGTTCATGTACTCTACCCAATCCAGGTAAAAGAAAAAGTCTTGCAATTTATTCAGGACGAATTAGTTGGCTATTGTCAAAATGGTCAGTATATTTGTGATGAAATTGGAATTGGTAGTCAATTAATTGTATAATAATGGATATTCAATTAGAAAAAATAGAATTGATGAAAAAGTTGTTAGAGACTAACGACGAATCGGTAATTGAATCAATAAAAAATATATTTTCGACTAGTAAAAAAGATTGGTGGGAAGAATTGACTGAAGAGCAAAAATTTGAAATTGAAGAAGGAGAAAAACAGATTGAGCGAGGGGAGTTTGTTCTTTATGAGGATATAATGAAAAAATACAGGTAATGAAAAGAGAGATTATCTTTTCGAAAAATGCTGAAAAATCATTACTTAGTTTATTAGAGTTTTTAGAATTAAAATGGTCTGTAAACGTTAGAAATCAATTTATTTCAAAACTTGATGAGTCAATTTACTTAATTAGAAAAGAACCTTCTCTATTTCCAAAATCACAATATAACAAAAATCAATATAAATGCGTGTTATCAAAACAAACCACGATTTATTATAAATACAACGCTAAAGCAGTTTGGATTTTGGCCTTATTTGATACAAGACAAAACCCAAAAAAAATCAAAACAATAAAGTAGTTAGCAAACAACATGAAAGGACCTTTATTTTACTCAAAAATATTACTCTTTGGTGAATATGGAATTATCCAAGACTCCAAAGGACTTTCTATCCCTTATAATTTTTATAACGGTGCCTTAAAAACGGATAACAATCCTTCCGAAGAAGCTATTTCTTCTAACGGGCATTTGAAACGTTTTGTAACTCATTTAAAAACATTAGCTGTTGAACAACCTAATCTGGTTCAGTGCGATTTAGCTACTTTAGAGAATGACGTGAACAATGGTATGTACTTTGACTCAAGCATCCCACAGGGTTATGGCGTGGGAAGTAGTGGTGCTTTAGTAGCTGCGATTTACGACAAATATGCCCAAAATAAAATCACCGTTTTAGAAAACTTGACGCGTGAGAAATTATTGGAACTGAAAACTATTTTCTCTCAAATGGAAAGTTTCTTTCACGGAAAAAGTTCGGGTTTAGATCCTCTAAACAGTTATTTAAGTATTCCTATTCTAATCAACTCAAAAGACAATATTGAAGCCACAGGGATTCCAACGCAAAGCTTTGATGGCAAAGGAGCCGTTTTCTTAATCGACTCTGGAATTGTCGGAGAAACAGCCCCAATGGTCAATATTTTCATGGAAAACCTGAAAGATCAAGGTTTCCGTAACATGCTGAAAACACAATTTGTAAAATACACCGATTCTTGTGTAGAAAATTTCTTAGGTGGCGATATGAAATCATTGTTTGCCAATACTAAAAAATTATCAAAAGTAGTTTTGAATCACTTCAAGCCTATGATTCCGGAACAATTCCACGGAATTTGGCAAAAAGGAATTGACACCAACGATTACTATTTGAAATTATGTGGCTCTGGTGGAGGCGGTTATATTTTAGGTTTCACCGAAGATTTAGAACGCGCCAAAGCCTCTTTGAAAGACTACAAATTAGAAGTGGTGTACCAATTCTAGTACAATACATTTAACGACAAAAACAATACAATGTTAAGCAGAGCGAACAAATTGGTGATTAAAAAAATTATCAGCTTGTTCTCTGTAGTGAGAGGATATAATATTCCCGTTATCATCTTGGCACAGTATCTATCAGCTATTTTCATATTGGCTCCCGAAAAAAGAGCCTTGAATGTATTGCTCGATTTTAATTTGTTTATTTTGGTTTTTGCTTCAGCATTGACCATTGCATCGGGTTACATCATTAATAATTTTTACGATAGCCAAAAAGATTTAATTAATCGTCCCAACAAATCGATGTTGGATCGATTTGTAAGTCAAAAGACAAAGTTAAGCGTCTATTTTTCACTCAATTTCATTGTAGCTTTAATGGCGTTATTTGTTTCTTGGCGCGCTTTTTTATTTTTCTCTGTTTATATTTTCCTAATTTGGTTCTATTCTCATAAAATCAAAAAACAACCGCTAATTGGTAATTTAATGTCGGCTTTTTTAGCGGTTTTGCCTTTTTTTGCGATCCTTTTGTATTATTATAACCAAATTCCATTTGAAGAAATTGAAAATTATAGTAGTCAATTGGCGGTCATTTTTGCACACGCCAGCTTTTTGTTTTTGTTATTGCTTATTCGAGAAATGATCAAAGATTTAGAAAACTTGAAAGGCGATTTGGCCAACAATTACAAAACCATTCCGATTGTTTACGGAGAAAATACGTCAAAAAAAATCATTACAGCTTTGGCCTTTTGCACTGTAATTCCAGTCTATGTCTTAATTGAAATTTATGATGTGGGGTATATGGATATTTACTTTTACAGTTGTCTAATTGTATTGATTTTCTTTTTATTATCCTTACAAAAAGCAAGCAGTAAAGAAGCATTTCTCCGATTGCACAACCTACTTAAATTTTTAATTGTAGCAGGCGTTTTCTGTATTTTCCTTATTAATCCTGTAGTGTTGTGGCACGGCAAACGACTACTACTCCCCTACCCCCGACAGCAGCGGCATCCTTTTCCTTTTTTCTTTAAAAGGAAAAGACAGAGCAAATAGCGGGAAATCGCTCCAAATAGACATTCTCAAGAATTTTAATACTATCTTTGCCAATTGAAGGACAAGGCTGTCCGAATGCAGCAATAAATTACAACTATTATGAGTACTACAAGAGGAGGCGGAAGAACCAATAATTCTAGACCTAATTCAAATAAGCCGACCCGAGCCAAAGGCGAACGGAGCGGAGCTAAACCTGCCATGCAAAAGCGTGCGCAAGGGCCTAAAAAGGCTAAAATCAATACCAAAGTAGCCGAAGTGGAAGCCAATAAAACGGCTAAGAAACCCAATCAAGCGCCAAAAAGAGCTAAAGCAGCAGACGAAATTCGTTTGAACAAATACATTGCTAACTCAGGAGTATGTTCGCGTCGTGATGCGGATATTTACATCCAATCAGGAAACGTAAAAGTGAATGGCGTTCCTGTGACAGAAATGGGATATTTAGTTAAGCTAAATGATGTAGTCAATTTTGATGGTGTCACATTGACTCCAGAGAAAAAAGAATACATCTTGTTAAACAAACCAAAAAATTTCACAACTGCCTTAGACGAAGGGCAAGAATTTCGTAATGTATTAGAGTTAGTTCGTGGAGCTACTACAGCAAAAATAAGCGCTGTAGGAAGAATGGACAAAAACACTACGGGATTATTATTGTTTACCAATGATACCGATATGATTAGAAAATTTACCTTACCTAATCAGAAATCATCAAAAATTTACCAAGTTTCGTTAGATAAAAACTTGAAATACGAAGATTTAGAAAAAATAAGCAAGGGTTTAGTATTAGACGGTCACCGCGTATTTGTTGAAGAGGTAAGTTATATCGAGAACGAACCAAAAAGCGAAATCGGGCTAAAATTACGTACTGCAAATGTAAAAGTAGTACGCTCTATTTTTGAACATTTTGAATATAATGTATTGCGAATAGACCGTGTCGCTTTTGCCGGTTTAACCAAAAAGAATTTACCTCGAGGCAATTGGCGTTATTTAACTGATCAAGAAATTATCAATTTGAAGAACATTTAAGTTGCTCCAATCAAATCATAAAAAAACCTGCAAATTACTTTGCAGGTTTTTGTTTTTTAGATACTATCAATAAACAGACTCTCAAATAGTACTTTTTGTCAGGGATTAAACTGCTGCTTTGAATTTGTGCTAATCTGTGAAATCTGTGTTTTAATTTGGCTATCCTTTTATCTTTTTAACCGGAGCTTCTTCTTTCTTGTCCAAGCCTCTTTTTCGCAACAAAGGTTCAATACTTGGCTCAGCCCCTCGGAAACGTTTATACAAAACCATTGGGTCTTCTGTTCCTCCTTTTTCCAATACATTTTTACGGAAAGACTTCGCTTTTTCTGGATTGAAAAGTGTAGTGATTTTAAACGCTTCAAAAGCATCGGTATCTATCACTCCTGACCAGATGTAGCTATAATATCCTGAAGAATACCCTCCTGAAAAAATATGACTGAAATACGTACTTCTATATCTTGGAATAATAGATTCAATCAAGCCAATTTTAGTCATGGCTTGTTTTTCAAAGGTGTTGGCGTCGATGGTGATGTCTTTAGTTTGTGAATGGTATGCCAAATCCAATAAGGAAGCTGCCAGATATTCGGTAGTACCAAAACCTTGGTCAAACGTGCCTGATTTTTTCAATTTAGCAATTAATGCATCTGGAATGACTGCGCCTGTTTGATAATGTTTAGCGAACATTTTAAGCACTTCAGGTTCTGCAGCCCAGTTTTCCATAATTTGCGAAGGCAGTTCCACAAAATCTCTTGGAACACTAGTTCCCGCCAAGCTCTTATAGGTCACATTTGAAAGTAACCCATGCAATGAATGTCCGAATTCATGAAATAATGTACTTACCTCATCAAAGGTCAATAAGGCTGGGGTTGTTTCAGTAGGTTTTGAAAAATTACACACGATAGAAACTACTGGTGCTTTTCGCTCTCCATTTTCCGTTTTTTGATTTCTATATGAAGTCATCCAAGCTCCACCTCTTTTAGATTCACGAGGATGAAAATCAGTGTAAAGC
>JACCDQ010053999.1_pt1 | contig 10278 bp, 6 predicted proteins | sample 7446031 | NCBI WGS metagenome assembly JACCDQ01 (sample SAMN15323442, study PRJNA562643) | freshwater metagenome | isolation source: river surface water | place: USA:Blue River Watershed | collected 2017-08-17
ATGCCTGGCTGAATCGCTGGCAAGGGGTGGCAGGCAGTTTCTACAGTCGCCAGTTCGCCGTGATGACGGTGATTGCCCTGTTGATTGGCCTGGGGCAGGTGATTCGCCATTGGGAAGTCTTTGTCGCCTCGCTGGTCGACACCTTCAATTGGGAAGGACTGGCCGCCTACGGCGTGTCGCTGGTGGCGGTGAAATTGCTGCATGAGCTGGGGCACGCCTTTACGGCCAAGCGCTTTGGCTGCCGAATACCGAGCATGGGCGTTGCCTTTCTCGTGCTGTGGCCGATGGCCTATACCGACACCAATGAAACCTGGCGCCTGACCAGTCGCTGGCAGCGGCTGAAGGTGGCCTCGGCAGGGATCGTCACCGAGTTGATCATCGCGGCCTGGGCAACGCTGGCCTGGGCCTTTTTGCCGGATGGCGCCTTGCGCTCGGCGGCGTTCGTGCTGGCGACGACGAGCTGGGTGGCGACACTGGCGATCAACGCCAGCCCCTTCATGCGTTTCGACGGCTATTTCATTTTGTCCGATGCGCTGGAAATGCCGAACCTGCACGAACGCAGCTTCGCACTGGCACGTTGGCGGATGCGTGAATTCCTGTTTGCGCTGGGTGACGAAAAGCCGGAATTCTTCTCCCCCCGCAAGGAAATCGGCCTGGTCCTGTTTGCCTGGGCGGTGTGGATTTACCGGCTGGTGGTGTTCCTCGGGATTGCGGTGCTGGTTTATCACTTCTTCATCAAGCTGGTCGGTATCTTCCTGTTCCTGGTGGAAATCGTCTGGTTTGTCGCCTTGCCGATCTGGCACGAGTTGAAGGTCTGGGCGGCACGCTGGCCCGAAATCCGGGAAAGCGGTCGGGCCCGGCGTAGCGGTGCGGTTTTTGCCCTCTTTCTGGCGTTGACCGTCATCCCCTGGCCGTCGCGTATTCAGGCGAGCGGCGTGTTTCATCCGGCGGAAACCTGGCCGATTTTCGCGCCATCCGGGGCCTTGGTCAGTCAGACGATGCTGGGAGAAGGGCTGAAAGTGGCCGCGGGTGCGCCGTTGGTCGAACTGGCAGCGCCGGAACTGCATTCGCGCATTCAGGCGACACAGGCACGGGTCGAGCGCTTGCGCTGGCAGGCGGCGACGGCGGGTTTCGACGCCGAATCGCGCGCCCGCCTGCAGAGCAGCCAGGAAGAACGCGAAACGGCCGAGGCCGAACTCGTCAGCCTGCAACAGGAAGCAGCGCGCTACGCGCCGCATGCACCCTTTGCCGGCATCATCCGCGACGTCGATCCGGATCTGGCGGCCGGCCAGTGGGTCGGCAAGAATGAAAAACTGGCCGTCCTCGTCGGTGAGGGCGGACAACTGGTCGAAACCTATCTCGACGAGGATGCGGTCAAACGGGTGCAGGTCGGGGATGGTGGCCTGTTCATCAGCGACAGCCGGGCGGGCAGGGCGCTCCACCTGACGGTGACGCGGGTCGATACCGATGCGACGCGGGTGCTGCCCAACCGCATGCTCGCTGCCCAGGCCGGTGGTCACATCCTGACGCGGGAGCGGCGTAATCAGGTAGTGCCGGAGCAGGCCGTGTATCGGGTGACGCTGGCGGTCAACGACGATCCGGGCTCCCTTTCCGGGCAGGCGTGGCGGGGCAGTGTCATCATCCGTGGCGCCTGGCAGGCGCCGGCCTGGCCGTATGTGCGGCATGGCATCGCGGTACTGCTGCGTGAAACCGGGTTTTAAGACGGGGCGATCGCGATGACCGGTGTTCACCCGGCAACCAGCTTGCTCCTGATCACGGCGTTGATTCTCTACTGGCTGTTGCCGCTGGTCGCCTGGTGGATGCTGCGTGGGCGTCGTGATGACAAGGCACGCCTGTGGTTTCTCGGTGCCGCCGCTTACTCGATGGCGACGACGGTGTTCGCGCTCGCCATCGGTCAGCGCTCACCCGTGGTTTGGGCTGTCACCTTCATGTTCGGTATCCTCAGCGCCTTGCTCATGATTGAGTCGTTGCGTAGAGAGTCGCAGGCAGATTCGAGATGGCGTGTGCCGTGGATGGTAACTCTCGGCATCGTGGGGCCGTTTCTGGGGATGGTCATCGCTGTTTTCCATGACGAATATCTGGGCCGCGCTTTTTTCCTGCTCTATCTCTCGGGACTGGAGTGCGTGCTGATTCGTCTGGCATGGCGCATCAAACGTCGGTTCGAGAGCCGGGCGATGGACATCCTCATACTGGTCTTTGCCCTGTTTCTGTTGGCCAATCTGGCCCGGGTCGGGGAGTGGCTCGTCACCGGGCGGATTCTGCCCCTGCTCAGCTTCACGCTGCTGACCAATGTGACGGTGGTACTCAACTTTCTCCACGCCGTGTTTTTCAGTTTCGGTTATTGGGGCTTCGCGCTGGAAAAGGCCCGGCGCGAGATCGAATCGGCGTCGCATCAGGCGATCGAGGCACAAGCCCGCGAGCAGGCTGCTCAGTATCAGACGTCGCTGGCGCAGGAACGCGAGCAACTGGTGTCGCGCATGGGCGAACTGGGCAAGCTTGCTCAGGCTGGCGCCTTGTCGGCCGCCATCGCGCACGAAATCAACCAGCCGTTGGCGAGCATCAGGCTAAACGTCGAATCGGTACTGGCCGCGATGGGCGACGACGAGGCCAATGCCGGAGTGAAAAAATTGCTCAGTCGTGCTGCCGAGGAAAACTTGCGCGCTGCCGAGATCATTCGCCGCATTCGCAAACTGTTTCAGACGCAGAGCGCGCAGCGCGAACTTCTGAATGTCGACACCATTGTTGACCGCAGTCTCAACCTGTTTCAGCAAAATGCCAGTACGCGTGATGTGACGATCCGGACTCGCCTGGCAGCGCCACAGCCGGTCTATTTGGCGGAGGGAGAGTTCGAACACGCCTTGATCAACTTGCTGAACAACGCACTCGATTCTGTCGGCACGCTGAATGTCGAAAAAATCATCGAGCTGACGAGTGAGCAAGTTGGGCAAAGCACGCGCATCTGGATTACCGACAACGGACAGGGCGTACCGCCGGCCTTGCGCGAAAGCCTGTTCGATCAGGCGATTTCGACAAAATCCGAAGGCATGGGGCTGGGTTTGTGGCTGGCCCGACACATTGTCGAGCGCCACGGAGGACGACTATTTCTGGCTGAGTCGCCCTTGCCCGGGGCCTGCTTCGTGATCGAGTTGCCGACGGGGTGACGGGCCGCTACTGCGTTACCGCCAGCTGACCAGCCCGTAGTTCTTCTTGCCCCGGCGCAGAATGGTGAAACGATCGTAAAGGCGCTCCTCGCCGGCGATCTGGTGATCCAGCGCTTCGGCCTTGTTGCCGTTGATGGCAACACTGCCGCCCTGGATGAAGGTGCGGGCTTCCGATTTTGACTTGGCCAGACCGGCGGCAACCAAAGCGTCGATCAGGCTGCTGTTGGCGCCATCCATCTCGATACCCGGCATGCCGTCCTGGGCGAGTTGTTCGAGGTCGTTTTCGGTCAGATCGGCCAGTTGACCGCTGAACAGCGCTTCCGTAATCCGGCGGGCGGCCATCAGGGCGACTTCGCCATGGACCAGGCGGGTGGCTTCCTCGGCCAGGATGCGCTGGGCTTCCGGCTTGCCGCCGCTGGCCTTGTCGGCGGCTTCGATCTCATTGATGCGGTCGACCGGCAGGAATGTGAAGAATTTGAGGAATTTGTAAACGTCGGCATCCGCCGTGTTCAGCCAGAACTGGTAGAAGGCGTAGGGCGAGGTCTTCTTCGGGTCGAGCCAGACGGCGCCGGATTCGGTCTTGCCGAACTTGGTGCCGTCGGCCTTGGTGATCAGCGGCACGGTCATGCCGTAGGCCTGGGTGTGGTGCAGGCGGCGGGTCAGGTCGGTGCCGGCGACGATGTTGCCCCACTGGTCGGAGCCACCGACCTGCAGCACGCACTTGTGGCGCTTGTAGAGTTCGGCAAAGTCGTAGCCCTGCAAGAGGCTGTAGGAGAACTCGGTGTAGGAAATGCCCTGGTCCTCGCGCACCAGACGCTGCTGCACCGATTCCTTCTTGATCATGGCGTTGACCGAGAAGTGCTTGCCGATGTCGCGCAGGAATTCGAGGCAGTTCATGCCGCCGAACCAGTCGTGGTTGTTGGCCATCTGGGCCGGGTTGGCGCCCTCGAACTTGAGGCAGGGCTTGACCTGATCGCGGATCTTGCCGACCCAGGAAGCGATCACGTCCGGCGTGTTGAGCTTGCGCTCGGTCGCCTTGAAGCTCGGGTCGCCGATCATGCCGGTGGCGCCGCCGACCAGGGCGATCGGGGTGTGGCCGGCGTCCTGGAAGCGCTTGAGAATGAGCACCGGGACGAGGTGGCCGAGGTGCAGGCTGTCGGCCGTCGGGTCGAAGCCGCAATACAGCGTCACCTTCTCCTCCGACAGCATCTTGTCGAGCGTTTCCGCATCGGTCAGCTGGGCGATCAGGCCACGGTCGTGCAGGTCCTGAAGCAGGGGCGACTGGTACATTGGGGTTTCTCCACGGAACAGGGCGTCGGGCAGGCCGCCGCAAAAAATTAGCCGGGAATTTTAACAGAGCGGCGTGGTCGACCGTGGAAGGCAGGTGCCTGGAAAGCATATCCCGTCGCTTCGTGGGGTAAAATTCCATCTCTATCCTTGTCGTTTCAGATTCAGACCATGACCCAGACTACTTCCCTGTCCTACCGTGATGCCGGCGTCGATATCGATGCTGGCGATGCACTTGTCGACCGTATCAAGCCGCTGGCCAAGAAGACCTTGCGCGATGGCGTGCTCGGTGGCATTGGTGGTTTTGGCGCGCTGTTCGAGGTGCCGAAGCGTTACAAGGAGCCGGTGCTGGTCTCGGGAACCGATGGTGTGGGCACCAAGCTGAAACTCGCCTTCCAGCTCAATCGCCACGATACCGTTGGCCAGGATCTGGTCGCGATGAGCGTCAATGACATCCTCGTGCAGGGTGCCGAGTCCCTGTTCTTCCTCGATTACTTCGCCTGCGGCAAACTGCACGTCGATACGGCTGCCGCTGTCGTCGGTGGCATCGCCAAGGGGTGTGAACTGGCCGGTTGCGCGTTGATCGGTGGCGAGACCGCCGAGATGCCCGGCATGTACCCGGTTGGCGAATACGATCTGGCCGGCTTCGCGGTCGGTGTCGCCGAGAAGGCGCTGCTGATCGACGGCAAGTCGATCCAGCCGGGCGACGTGGTGCTTGGCCTGGCCTCGTCCGGTGCGCATTCGAATGGCTACTCGCTGGTCCGCAAGATCATCGAGCGTTCCAATCCGGACATGAATGCGCCGTTCGACGAAGTGGACGGAAAAGCGCGTACGCTGGCCGAAGTCGTCATGGCGCCGACCCGCATCTACGTCAAGCAGGTGCTGGCGACGATGCAGAAGGTGACGATCAAGGGCATGGCCCATATCACTGGCGGCGGCCTGCTCGAAAACGTGCCGCGCGTGCTGCCGGACAACACGGTTGCCGAACTGCAGAAGGCAGCCTGGCCGCGTCCCAAGCTGTTCGACTGGATGCAGGCCGAAGGCAATGTCGCCGAAAAGGAAATGCACCGCACCTTCAATTGTGGCATCGGCATGGTGATCATCGTTTCTGCTACGGAAGCTGATGCGGCCCAAGCCGAACTGAAGGCGCAGGGCGAGGCGGTCTATCGCATCGGGCAGATTCGCGCGCGTCAGGGCGACGAAGCCCAGACTGTGGTGGTGTGACATGAACTGGCGGGTTGCAGTCACATGCTGCAGCCTGCTCTGGCTGGCCAATGCGCCAGCCTCAGCCGGGACGTTCCCGGTTGCGCCCAGCATTTTCGAGGGCGAAGCGCCAAAAGTTCAGGCGCTGCTCGATCAGGCCTGGGCCGTCGAATCCGGGCGCGGTGTGGCCAAGAACCCGTTGACTGCCGCGGCGCTCTATCGGCAGGCGGGCGAGATGGGAAATGCCGAAGCCTACTTCCGCGCTGCCCGTATCCATATCGCCCTGATGGCCCGCGAAAGCGCGGTGTGCATGCTCTCGGCGGCGAGTCGTCTCGGGCATGTGGCTGCCGCGGAAGCGCTCGACCGGATGCCGCCGCAGACGCACGTTGAGTGTGATGAGAATCTGGCGCTACCCGAGCATTTCACTTTCGACATGAGCGCGTATGTCGGTAGCCTGCCGCAGGAGCGCCAGCGTGTCGCCGAGGTGATTCGCCGCCTGGCGCCGATCTATCGTGTCGATATCCGGCTGGCGCTGGCCATTGCCGGTGCCGAATCCAATTTCAATCCGCGCGCGCTGTCGCCCAAGATGGCGATGGGTGTCATGCAGTTGATTCCCGAGACCGCCGAGCGCTTCAATGTGCGCAATCCCTACGACATCGAGCAGAACGTGCGCGGAGGCCTGGCCTACCTGCGCTGGTTGCATGGCTATTTCGGCGGGGATGTCATGCGGGTGATCGCCGCTTACAATGCCGGGGAAGGCGCCGTGACGCAGTATGATGGCGTTCCGCCGTATCGTGAAACGCAGAATTATGTCGTTCGGGTGATGCGTTATGCCGGGCAGACGCCAGGAATGGCGCGTTCGCCGTCACCTGCCGTGGAACCCAGGCGTCGCACGTATTGAAGCCTGTTTTCTGAAGAGTATCCGTGAGCTTTCTCAAACGTCTTTTTGGATTCCTTGCCAAGCCGGAGCCGATTTCACGGCCCGCTGGCGCGTCGACCGCAACACCTGCCAAGGCCCTGATCGTTGAGTCTTCACCGCCCAAAACGGTCGCCATCAGCTGGCAGGAATTGATTGATAGCCGTTCGCGGATCGCCGGCTACCTCCTGCGCGCCTCCTCGTTGCAGGCTGGCAATACGCCAGGTGGTGACGAATTGCTCGCGGCCTTGCAGGAGGAGCGAGTCCTGCAACTGGCCGAACGCCGACTGGCCGTCATCCCGCTGACCCCCGCCCAGTGGCGACAGGCGGATTTCAGCCGGCTGGCCGGGCCGAATGTGGTTTTTGTCCTCGAGGTTGGAGCGGGTGATGCAGCCATTCTGGCCGATGTGCTGGCCGACATGCGGGCTCGGGGGATGCGTGCCGGCCTGAGCGAGCAGGGACTGCACAGCGCCGGCGTGGCGCCGACGCTCGGGGAGTTGTTGCTGATCAATGTGCAGGGCGTTCCCTTGCAGGCGCTTGAGGCACGCATCCGTGCCCTGCGCCAGCAGGCACCCAGCCTGCAATTGCTGGTCGATGGCTTGTCCGCCTGGTCCGAGCATCGTCTGTTCCAGTCGCTCGGTGCGCACTACAGTGCGGGGAGTTTTACCTCACAACCCGATGACAGCGATTCGCAGGGCCAGGTCAGTCAAAGCCGCCTGGTGGTCATCGAGATGCTCAACCAGTTGCGTGGGCACGCCGAACTGAGCGACATCGCCGCCACCGCCAAGCGCGATCCGGCAGTGGTCGTCAAACTGCTGGAAATGGCCAATTCCCCGATGAGCGGCCTGTCGCGCCAGGTCGTGACGCTCGAGGACGCCATCATGCTGCTGGGTCGCGAGGCGCTGTATCGCTGGCTGGCGCTGGCGATGTTCCGGATCGGGGGCAATCAGAACGGGCGCGACGAAACACTGCTGGTCATCGCGCTGTGCCGTGCCTGCTTCCTCGAGTCGCTTGCCGTCCAAGATCGGCAGATGTCTGGCGAGTTGTTCCTGGTCGGCTTGCTGTCGGTGATGGATGCGCTGCTCGGGGTGCCGATGGCGCAAGTGATCGGCAAGATGCGCTTGCCGGATGCGGTTGCCGGCGCCCTGCTCGAAAGTATCGGGCCCTACGCCCGTTATCTCAGCCTCGCCATGTCCATGGAGCGCTGCCGGATGGCCCAGGCCGTGATGCTGGCCAGCAGCCTGGGTATCGATACCAATAACCTGCTCAATGCCTACAGTGACGCCATGGGTGTCGCGACGGCCGAACTGACTGAACAATCCTGAAACTGACATGAAAAATAACACCCGTTACGGGGTCGTTGCCGGGGCCGTGCTTGGCCTGGCGGGCTTGGGCTATCTCGCTTATTCGATCAACAACGCCCCGGCGACCGGCCCGGCGGCACCAGCAGGCGCAGCCAAGCCGGCCGGTGGTGGCGCCCCGGCATTCCCGGTGGCGGTCGAGGTGGCCAAGGTCACGGCCGAGCGCTTCGTCGATGACGCTTCGGCGGTCGGTTCACTCAAGTCCAACGAATCCGTCGTCCTGCGACCGGAAACGGCCGGCCGGATTGCCCGGATCGGCTTCAAGGATGGTGCTGTCGTCGGCCGCGGCGCGGTGCTCATCGCCCTCGACGCAGCGATTCAGGAGGCTGAACTGCAGCAGGCCCGGGCCAATCTGGCGCTGGCCAAGAGCAGCTTCGAGCGCAATCAGGAACTCGTCGGCAGGAAATTCCTCAGCCAGCAGGCGCTCGACAGTTCGGCGGCCACCCTGAAAGTCCAGGAAGCGGCCGTCCAGCTGGCCGAGGCCAAGGTCGCCAAGACCCAGGTCCGGGCACCGTTTTCTGGCATGGTCGGTCTGCGCAATGTCAGCGTCGGTGATTACGTCAAGGAAGGCCAGGACCTGATCAACCTTGAGGATATCCGCACCCTGCGCGTCGATTTCCGGCTGCCGGAAGCCCATCTGGCCTCGCTCAAGCCGGGGCAGACCGTCGAAGTGCTGAGCGATGCGACAGGCGGGACGACCTTCAAGGCGCTGCTCGATGCCGTCGATCCGACGGTCGACGCCAACAGCCGCTCGATTTCGGTGCGGGCGCGTCTCGACAATGTGGCCGGCAAGCTGCGTCCCGGCATGTTCGTGCGGGTGCGTCTGGTCTTTGGCGAGCGTCAGCAGGTGCTGATGGTGCCCGAGCAGGCGGTCGTTACCGGCGGCCAGCCGATACTGTTCAGGATCGTCGATGGCAAGGCGCTGCCGGTCAAGGTGAAGCTTGGCGTGCGGCGCGATGCCAAGGTCGAGATCGTTGAAGGTGTCGCCGAAGGTGACGTGGTCGTCACCGCCGGCCAGCTCAAGCTGCGCGAGGGCACGGTGGTGCGCACGGTGGGCGAGGGCACGCCTGGACCGGCCAAAACCGACGAAGCCAAGCCCGCCACCCAATGAAGATTTCGGAAACCTGTATCCGCCGGCCGGTGTTCGCCACCGTGCTGTCGCTGGTAGTGATGCTGCTCGGGCTGGTCTCCTACACCCGTCTGCCGGTGCGCGAATATCCGAAGATCGACGAGCCGGTGGTGACGGTGAGCACGACCTATCGCGGCGCTTCGGCCGAGATCATCGAATCGCAGGTCACCAAGCCGCTCGAGGATTCGCTGGCCGGGATCGAGGGCGTCGAGGTCATCACCTCGATCTCGCGCGCCGAGGACAGCCAGATTTCCGTGCGCTTCAAGCTCGAACGCGCCCCGGATTCGGCCGCTGCCGATGTCCGCGACCGGGTCTCGCGGGTGCGCAACAAGCTGCCCGATGCGGTCGACGAGCCGGTCATCGCCAAGGTCGAGGCCGATGCCAACCCGATCCTCTGGCTCGCCTTTTCCTCGGAGCAGCATTCGGCGCTCGAAGTCAGCGATGTCGCCAGCCGCATCGTCAAGCCCAAGCTGCAGACCCTGCCGGGGGCAGCCGACGTGCGTGTCTTCGGCGAACGCAAGTTTGCCATGAGGATCTGGGTCGACCGCGAGCGGCTGGCTGCCTACCAGCTGACCCCGGCCGACATCGAGGACGCGTTGAAAAAGCAGAACGTCGAGATCCCGGCCGGGCGCATCGAGAGCCGCGAGCGCGAGTTCTCGGTGGTCGCCAATACCGACCTGCAGACGCCGGCTGAATTCGCCGCGGTGGTGATTCGTACGGTCAACGGCTATCCGGTGCGGATTCGCGATGTCGGGCGGGTAGAGATCGGGGCGGCGGCCGAACGCAGTACGGTGCGCTTCAAGGGCAAGTCCGCGGTGGCACTCGGTGTCATCAAGCAGGCGACGGCGAATCCGCTCGAACTCTCGAAGGCCTTGCGCCAACAGTTGCCGAAGATCATCAGCGAATTGCCGGACGGCATGAAGGCCGATATTTCCTACGATTCCTCGGTCTTCATCGAGCGCTCGATCGAGTCGGTATTCAAGACCATCGGCGAGGCCATCCTGCTCGTGCTGGCCATCATCTTTTTCTTCCTGCGCAATTTTCGCGCGACGCTGATTCCGCTGGTGACCATCCCGGTCTCGCTGGTCGGCGCCTTCGGCATCATGTTCATGCTCGGCTTCACCATCAACACCTTGACCCTGCTGGCGCTGGTGCTGGCCATCGGGCTGGTCGTCGATGACGCCATCGTCGTCCTGGAAA
>JACCDQ010586609.1_pt1 | contig 10278 bp, 8 predicted proteins | sample 7446031 | NCBI WGS metagenome assembly JACCDQ01 (sample SAMN15323442, study PRJNA562643) | freshwater metagenome | isolation source: river surface water | place: USA:Blue River Watershed | collected 2017-08-17
CTTGTAGGGCATTTTGGATAAACTCATCTAGCATGCAGCAAAGATAAGAAGTGCGGTTTAATCTGCGCAATGTTTCTATTTTTGAACTGTGAAAGCACAAATGGACTTATTGAACAAAGTAGCTACGTTACCTCAGCACCCTGGGGTGTATCAATTCTTTGATCAAAAAGGTAAAATCATTTATGTCGGAAAGGCAAAGGACCTTAAAAAAAGGGTGAGCTCTTATTTTCAAAAGGATCACGCCGATGGAAAAACCCGAACACTTGTCAAGCAAATTGTGGACCTGCAGTTTACGGTAGTTGAAACCGAGATAGATGCGCTGCTACTAGAGAATAACCTCATCAAAAGCCACCGACCACGTTACAATGTGCTGCTCAAGGACGACAAAACTTATCCATGGATTGTCATCAAGAAAGAACCTTTTGCGCGCATCTTTCCGACCCGAAGAAAATTCAATGACGGTTCTACTTATTATGGACCCTACCCGAATGTAAAAGGCATGCATGCCCTCTTACAACTGATCCGCGAGCTTTTTCAAATCAGGACCTGCGCCCTAGACTTAAGCCAACAAAAACTCGAAAGAGCCAAATACAAAGTTTGTCTAGAGTATCATATTGGCAAATGTGCCGGACCCTGCGAAAAATTACAAGAACAAAGCCAGTACGACGAAACGCTCAGAGTGATCCGACTGCTGTTGGAAGGCAAGAACTATTCTTTGATCCAGCAACTCAAAAAACAAATGCAAGTTTTTGCAGCTGAACATGCCTTTGAAGAAGCACAGCGCTACAAAGAATTGATTTTAGCGCTCGAGCAATTCAGAACTAAATCAATGGTGGTGGCTGATCATGCCCATGATTTCGATGTGTGTTTCATTGAAAAGAACAACAACTTATCTTGGGTGAGTTATTTAGTGGTTCGTGAAGGAAGTATAGTTCATACATATGCTACGCGAATCGAGGATCCGCTGGATGAAGATCTCAAAATCTTATACCAAAATATCATCCCTCAGCTGAGGTCGCATTTTTCAAGTACTACAAAAGAGGTGATAATTGGAATACCCGATGGCGTCGAACTCTATGATGCGAAAGTTAGCTTCCCGAAAATTGGCGAGAAAAAACAACTTTTAGAATTAGCTCAAAATAATGTCAAGCATGCACAACTTCAGGCTAGAAAACAAGCCATGAATGCGAGTACAAACGTGCAGAGTGCTGCCATGCAGGCTGTTCTTGAATTGCAAACTGCTCTCGGGCTCAGTAAGGCGCCTAAGCACATTGAATGCTTCGATAACTCAAACCTGCAAGGAACCAATGCAGTTTCGGCTTGTGTAGTTTTCAAAGATGGAGTTCCTAGTAAAGCTGATTATCGCCATTTTAATGTTAAAACAGTAGAGGGACCTGACGATTTTCAGACCATGAAAGAGGTAGTTGGACGCCGATATAAGCGATTAAAAGAAGAAGGACAAGCACTCCCCGATTTAATAATTATCGATGGTGGTAAGGGGCAGCTTGGCGCAGCGCTTGAGGCCATTGAAGAACTTGGCATGCAACAGGAACTTAAATTAGTTGGCCTGGCCAAAAGACTTGAAGAAATTTATAAACCAGGTTTTTCGAAGTCATTAATTTTAAGTAGACGCTCTTTGGCCTTAAAATTAGTACAGCAACTTCGCGATGAAGCGCACCGCTTTGGTTTGAGCCATCATCGAAATAAAAGAAGTAAAGGTGCCTTAGAAACACAGCTTGACCAAATCAAAGGATTGGGGCCAAAAACGATTGCACAACTCTTCCAAGATTTCAAAACTATCTCTAAAATGAAAACAGCCGGGCAAGAAGTTGTTGCAAAAAAAATAGGAGCTGCAAAAGCACAACTCCTATTTCAGTATTTTGAACAGCTCTAATTACTCCACTACGAATGGCAGCGTAGTAAGTGCACCGTTGAATTCAAGTTGTAATAAGTAAGACCCAGCCGCTAATTGCGTTGTCTGACTCACTACCATATTTTTTCCTTCTTGTAAGAACAATGGGTAAGACTGTACTACTTTACCTGTCAAGTCGGTAACTTTTAAGGTAGCCGCACCGGCAGAAAGCGAATGGAAGATCAAATGAAGATCTGCATCGGTTGGGTTTGGATAAAGTGAAATTTCTGTGAGGTTTTGGTTTTCAATACCTGCCACTACTAAATCATTCGATGGCGCTCCACTGTAAATATTGATATCATCGAGGTAAAAGTTATTGCCCCCCTCACCTTCAAAACGAAAACGCATTCTGAAGTTGTCAGTAAAGTAGTTTTCGGTGATATTGGTCATGTGTACGGTTACCCAATCAGTTTGTGCACTTGGGGCCCAAGCAGTAACTGATGTTTGGTTCGAAAGCTGATTCCCACCTAAAGTTTTGCGCTGCGCCCAGTTATCGCCACAGTTGCCAGTTACAAAGACTTTCAAATACTCGTAGTCTGCGGCTGTACGCTTGCGGTATGCATAACGGAAAGAAAGCGTAACTGTTCCACTATTGGTATCAATTACTGATAAATCGATGTTGGTAGAAACCAACTCGTCAATGTTTGACGGAGCCTGGCCAAAGTTGGCGAGTTTCACACATTTGGTGCCAGTGTGGCCAAAAGAGCTTTCGAGTTCAAATGCGTTGTTGTTGTTCACGTTGCTTACTTCCCAATTTGGCAAATTAGAAAGGCTTGTGTAAGATTCAAAGCCCTCCCAGTAAGGTAAAGTTTCAGGGGTACCTAAAACTCGGATGTATGATTGCTTGTCTTCGACGTCGTTGTTGGTACCATCTGTAGCAGTGAGTTGCACGTTATACATACCCGGCGTATTGAAAACAACGGCTGGATTTGCAGAAGTAGCTGATGACCCTGCAGCAAAAGACCACCCTGTTGACGGTGTAATTTGCCAAGACCAACCGCTCACTGCGTTGTAAGATTCATCTGTGAACTGAACTTCGTTGCCTGCGCAAACCGTTACTTTATCGGCACTGAAATCTGCCTTACACAAGTAAGTTGTTCCGGTTGCACCAACTGCTGCTAAATTTGCTGCAGATACTACGTTGGCACGGCCGGTATTGGCCACCTGTAATGCATTGCGCATGCGGGTGCGCTGACCCTCAGTGTACATTTTTGAGCAATAAGAGTAATCCATGTAGTTTTCTACGTTATCGCGGATATCAAAGCCCCAAAAATTGCTGTCCGAATTACAAGTATTTGAATTGAGTAAACAGGCCGTAACACCGATACAATTTGGTGTGTCTTGTACGTTGTCGTCAGTACTACAGCTTGAAGCATTGCCCGGATTGTTGTTCCCTCCCCAAGTATGGTCAAGGTTTAACCAGTGGCCAACCTCATGTGTAAGGGCACGGCTTGTTCCTACCCCACCTGTGCCAATAGCACCGACATAATCATGTAGAATCCAGATTCCGTTTTTCATGCTTGTAGCTCCCCAAGTACTTGGTTTGTAAGTATAACCTGCAGCACCACCTATATCACCACAAACAAAAATGTTCAAGTATTTATTTCCTGCCCATGTGCCATTGTAAACATTATTACCAGCAATAATAGCATCTACTTGTGCATCGCCGTCATCACCTTGGTAACTCATTGGAGAAAAAGTGCGGGTAATACCACTAAAACACTGGCCATTTGGAGCTATAGTTGCTAATTTAAATTCTACTTCTATATCAGCTGGCATTCCTTGAAAATCTGGGTGCACCGTTGCAGTATCTGCGTTTTGCTTGCGGTAGTCACGGTTTAAAATGGCTAACGCATTTAAAATTTGCTCATCAGAAATGTTCTCAATGCCACCAAAGTGCATGACGTGAAACACGACCGGAATAGTATAGATTGTACCTTTTTGTTGATTGCCTTTTTTGGCAACTAATTCATAAGCCATTTCAGCTTCTTGAAGTCCTTGGACATATGCAGAATTACTCAGTAAAGCGTTGTGCTTTTTGTGAGTAATACAGTATTCTACATGTTCTCCTTCTCTTGTATTTTGCGGATCCGGAACACGTTTTGAATTTTGTGCAAACAACGATAACGACGAGCCTAAAACAAAAAGACAAGTGGTTAATAAATAGAGGTGTTTCATAGTTAATTCAGTAAGAGCGTGATAGTTTGTGGTAAAAATACAATAAGTCAATCAAATTTTAACATTGGAGAATTAAATAATCATAATAAAATCCTTTGCTTAACTTTGACTCATGAAAGCAAACACCGCCTCTTCCACTTTGGCCATTACAACCAAAATTGTTTTGCCGAACGACACCAATACATTAGGTAATCTCTTTGGGGGTCAGTTATTGGCCTGGATGGATGTCATTGCAAGCGTTTCTGCACACCGACATTCTAAAAGAGTTGTCGTAACCGCCTCTGTCAATAACGTTTCGTTTCAGAAGCCAATAAACCACGCTTCTATCGTTACTTTAGAGGCAAAAGTTTCGCGTTCATTTAACTCCTCTATGGAAGTTTTTGTCGATGTTTTTGTCGAAGATGCCGTTACCGGACAGCGCGAAAAATGCAACGAAGCAATTTATACTTTTGTTGCGGTTGACCAAAACGGAAATCCGATACAAGTTCCTGCACTTATTCCGGAAACAGATGAAGAAAAGTCGCGTTTTGATGGGGCCTTACGCCGCAAACAATTGGCTTTAATTTTAGCTGGTAAAATGAAGCCAGCCGAGGCCACAGAACTCAAAAAACTCTTTTTCGAAGAGGAGAAATAAAAACTAGATTTTGGTCTGGTTGAGTTGCGTTGAAATGAAGTCAAGATCTTGCTGACGCATGCAGGCAAAATGTCCTTTCGGACAGTTCTGAAAACCAATTTTTGAACAAGGTCTGCACTTTAAATTTTCCACCTCATACTGAAAGCAATTTTCTTGTTCAAGCCGAAAAGGATACATCCCAAAATCTTTAACCGTATTGCCCCAAATCAAGTGAATCGGCACCTCAAAGCAAGCGCCAATATGCATCAGACCTGTATCGTGGGTAAGTAAGGCAGCTGCGTTTTTTACCAACCATGCCGAGCCATGAATATTGAGCTGACCAACCATTGAAACAACTTTTTGACCCCCCAGTGCAGCTACAATTTCATTGGCTGTTTGTTGATCTTCCTTTCCTCCCAAAAGCACAAGCGGATGCTCCATTTTCTGTAAAAGTTTGATCATTAAATCTGTTGGCAAACGTTTGGTGGCAAACTGAGCACCGATGGCAAAGGCAACATATTTCCTTGGTGTAAATCCTGTAGCATCTTGAATTGAAAACTGCTCCGATTCAGGAATTTCATAGGGATTTTCTGGTGCCAAAACTTCTAGACCAAAGGCTTGCTTTAAGGTGCTCAAATAGCGTTCAACAACGTGCTGTCTGCGCTCTTGCTTGATTTTGAATCTGGTGAGTAGCCATTTGTTCCAGTTGTTTTTGGGATACTTATAAACTTTGACGCCAGAAAAAGCAGTCAGCAAAAGTGTTCTGAGGTTATTGTGTAGGTCAAGAACTGCGTCGTAAGATTGAAAATTGATATCTTTTCTCAATTGACGAATAGAGCTTTCAAGGGTAAAAATATGACTCAGACCAGGACATGCCTCGAGTAAATGGCGAAAAGCGGGTTTGGTAACGTAGTCGATTTGGCAATCTGGGTATGCTGCCTTTAAAGCCGCCACGACAGGAAAGGTCAGGACGATATCGCCGATTGAGCTAAACCGAAGTACTAATATTTTTTTTGGCGACTTGCCCGACATAGGACGAAGTTACTAAAACTTACTTTGTATGATGAAACAAGACGCGGTCGCGGTCAATTTGCGCCTCTAATGCGCCAAAAAACGCAGCTTTCTGGCTTTCTTGAATGCAGTCAAGTGGGAAGGTCAATTGTAAATCTTCAATGTAGTCAAAATAAATAGTTTGCTGACTTACAGATACTTTACGTAGACCGTTGAGATAAATTAAAATGATTTCGCGATCGGCCACCAATATGGCTTTAGAACTGAGGCCTACCCTGAATTGATTTTGATTGACAAGAACAAAAACAATGGAGTCAAGCAACAAAACAAAATAAACAAAGACTACAAAAAATGAAGCGGTTGTAAGCAGCAAATGCGCTAAAAGTAAACTTAAAAAAACCAATGCTTCAAGGCTGTTATAAACTATAACACGATTTTTTCGGGTGGCGCTAATCGGCTCGTTCCAAACAAATTTATCTTGCTGCTTGACCATTGAAACTCCCATCCATCGGCGTACTGTGCGGCGCAAACCGATAATCAGGAGCAACAAACCGAGAACGAGATAAATTTCGTTGGTGAACTGGAGTTCGCTAGCAGTAATGTGCAAGAAATCTATTGGTAAGTCAAAACCAACAAAGACCGACACGAGGAGCGTAGGGACACTAACAAGCAACAATAATAAATTGATGAAACTATTCATTTGGAATGAGCTTTAGTTTGGCGCGAAGCCCTTTGATTTTATCTTGTGCGGCGTCGATTTTCTTTTGGACATCAGAACGCAGTTGATCCGCTCCTTTTGAACGCGCAAAGAAGCCTAGGTTATTTTCTAGGGTGAGCATTTCTTTTTGAAGTGCATCAATTTGCTTGCGAATATCATTGCGTTCGGCTTGCAACAACTTTAATTTATCTGGTGAAGACAAGTGTCCTTCTAGTTTTGCCTGAAAAAGAACGCGCTCTTTTTCCTGGCCTTCTAACTTGAGTGCTTGGTAATGCGCATCCATGTGCTTTTTAAAGGCCTCATAGGTGTTTTGGCGTTCTTTGATGCCTACCGGACCTATTTCATTAAATTGTTGCTGTAAAGCGCGCAATTTAGCTAATGCTTCTTGTTTGTCGGTTGGCAAGCTGAGTTTCTCCAATTCGTCAATGAGTGCTCTTTTTGCAGCCAAATTGGTTTCGTTTTCGGCATCTTGCTGGCCAAAATGTGCTTGTCTAGCATCAAAGAAAACGTTACATGCCGCCCTAAATTCTTTCCAAAGTTTATTTTCAAAGCGCTGACCTGCCGAACCCAATTCTTGCCACTGACGCTGCAATTTTTTGAGTGCATCTGCGGTGTTTTTCCAGTCTTGTGAGGTACTGATAGCAAGCGCCTTTTCAATGAGTACTTTCTTTTGGTTCGCAATTTCAGAACTTGCGGCATCCTTCTCTTTGTTAAAGGCCTTTTTAGCATTAAAGAACGTATCGCACAATGCTCTGAATTCAGCGTAAACAGCTTCGTTTTCTTTTCTGCCTCCCGCACCAATAGTTTTCCATTGGGCCTGAAGATCAAGAATAAATGCAGTTTGAGTTTCCCAGTCTTTAGAGTTATTCCAGGTTTCTAGGGAGATGAGTCTTTCTTGAAGTGAAGTAATGAGTTTTTTCTTGGCATCAATATTTGCTTTCAAAACTTGTCTTTGCGCTTCGTAATGCTCATTGATTTTGTCGTAGATACTGCGAACGGCGTCCCAGTAAGCAACTTTCATGGTTTCCCAATCTTCGTTGAGCACAGGGCCGATTTCTTCCCATTCGTCTTGCAAAGCATGCAATTGCGCCTCGAGGTCTCTAAGTGTTACCTGCGCAACGCGTAATTGTTTTAATTTAAAGATGAGGTCTTCTTTGAGCTGCTTATTGCGACGATAATCATTGTCTTTCAGCTCTTTGTATATCTTGATGTTGTAAAAGAAGATTTCTAATAAACGAGAATATTCTTTTTGAATGGCTTCACGTTGTTCTCTTGGAATGGCACCTATCTTTTTCCATGTTTCATGGATTTCCTTGTAGGACTGAAAAGCAGTACCAATCTTCTCTTCGTTGTCGATGACCTCCTTCAAACGAATGATGAGGTCTTTTTTGAGCTTTAAATTTTGTTGCTCAAGGGTTTGCTGTAGTTGTTGTTGAGCTTTGCGCTTGGTATTGAATTCTTGGTAGAGTGCAAAAAACGTTTCTTTCAACTCAGTGTAATCTACCTCGTCATAGTGCTCAGATTTATCCTGAGCTTCAAGTCTTTTAACTTGTTCGATGCGCTCCAATTCTATTAATTGATCTTCAAAAAGCTGTTTGATTTGACCAGCTTCACGACCCAGCTGCACAAGGTCTTCTTGTGCTAATAAGTTTTGAATTTGTGCGATTTGCTGTTGTAAGTCCATTTTCAATTAAAGTTGAAAGGTAGAAAGAGAAACGAATTCTTGCATTCTTGCTTGAAGTTCTGCGTGTGTCACTTCTTTGAGTCTTTGTGTACCGAATTTTTCAACACAGAAAGAGGCCAAGGCGGAACCCGCAATGATGGCGCGTTTCATGTTGTCAAAATCAATACGGTCCGCTGCTGCTAAGTAACCCATAAAACCACCTGCAAAAGTATCGCCTGCACCTGTCGGATCAAAAACCTCTTCTAGCGGCAAAGCTGGAGCATAAAAAATATTCGATTCATGGAAAAGTAAAGCACCGTGCTCCCCTTTCTTGATAATGAGAATTGAAGGCCCCATTTCACGAATAATTTTGGCGGCTTTTCTCAAAGAATATACTCCAGAAAGTTGACGGGCCTCTTCGTCATTGATGATCAAGACGTCGATGTGCTTAAGGGTTTCTTTGAGGCTGTCTAAAGCGATATCCATCCAGAAATTCATGGTGTCCATAGCAATAAGCTGTGGCCTTTGTTGCATTTGCTGAATGACAGAAAGTTGTACATCTGGGCTTAGGTTGCCAAGCATCAGGAAAGGGGCGTTTTGTGCCTGGGCAGGAACAACTGGCTTGAAGTCAGCAAGTACATTGAGTTCGGTAACGAGTGTATCTCTTGAGTTGAGGTCGTTGTGGTAGCGACCGGACCAGAAAAATGTTTTTTCGCCGTGCTTGATTTCGACACCACTGATGTCTACACCTTTTGATTCTAGCTCCGCTAAAACTTCTTGTGGAAAATCTTCACCTACGACAGAAATCAAGCTTTGCTGCTTGACAAAGAAAGAGGAAGCTAAGGCAATATAGGTGCCTGCTCCACCAACGATTTTGTCTGTCTTTCCGAAAGGGGTTTCTATGGCGTCAAATGCCACACTACCAACTGTTGCTAATTTCATAAGTCTATTTGAGCCGCAAAGATAGCTAAATTCAACGCTTTAAACGTTAAATTATCGTGTTTTCGCAGCCCTAGGATGCGCAGTTTGATAAGCCTGCTTTAATTGAGCAAAAGAGTTATGTGTGTAAACCTGCGTAGCAGATAAATTAGCATGCCCCAAAAGGTCTTTTAAAGTTTCTAAACCCGCACCATTATTGAGCATGTGAGTGGCAAATGTATGCCTCAAGACATGCGGACTTTGCTTTTCTACAGAGCTAATGGTTCGCAAGAAAGTTGAAACCAACCGGTATACCAATTGCGGATAAAGTGCTTGATTGTTTTCTCTGACCAATAAATTCGGATGATCTAACTGAAGATGCTGCTTTGCGCTTAGGTACTTTTCAATTAGTTGAGCCAAATCAACAGCAATCGGGATGACCCTTTCTTTGTTGCGCTTTCCAAGCACCTTTATCGACTGACTCGAAACTGCATTTTCTTTTAGATGAATGAGTTCGGAAAGTCGAATGCCCGTTTGATAAAACAATTCTATGATCAATTGATTTCGGATGCCTTCGAAAGTTGAAGAAAACAAGGCCTGTGTGTTTTCGGTTTGTAATTCCTGTTCTTTGACAAAAACAGGGAGTCGCTTCTCACTTTTTGGGCCCTGCACCCTACTCATGGGAGTCGCTGCAATAAGGCCTTCCTTTTGCAACCACTTGAAAAAAGTACGAAGTGCTGCTAACTTTCGATTCACGCTGCGGTTTGAAATGCCGGCATCTATGAGCTGCACCATCCAGGACCGAATAGTAGCAGGATTTTGCTCTTGCCAATCTGAAAGCTCAGCGCAATGATTATAGGTGCTAAACTGCGCTAGGTCTTGCAAGTAAGCCATGCAAGTGTGGGCAGAATAACGCTTTTCTTGGCGTAGATAGATTTCGAATTTTTGGAGCATAAAAAAAGGAGCTAAAAGCTCCTTTCGATATACGTTTAAAACAACAATTTGTTACAATTGCTGACTTTGCATTCTTTGCTTGTAAGCAGCGCGAATCACTTGCTGACGGCGAGTAATTGACGGCTTTTCAAATTCCTTACGGCTACGTAGTTGTTTCATCACATTGGTTTTTTCGTACTTCTTTTTGTACTTCTTCAATGCTCTTTCGATGTTTTCGCCTTCTTTAATTGGAATGATCAACATATGCTTAGTTCTCTTTTTAAAAGTTTGGGTCGCAAAGATACGACAGAAAATCAATTCTACAAAGTTTA